>Ga0209056_10007441_pt1 | contig 11272 bp, 10 predicted proteins | sample GraSoiAngelo_114_FD_185876 | JGI IMG/M metagenome (GOLD analysis project Ga0209056, IMG submission 185876) | Grasslands soil microbial communities from the Angelo Coastal Reserve, California, USA - 14_0903_13_40cm (SPAdes) (version 2) | ecosystem: Environmental > Terrestrial > Soil > Grasslands... | reverse complement strand
GCACAAGAGCCCGAGAAGTGCGGATCACTTTGTTAATCATCTCGAACATGTGCACGGGAATACGGATCGTCCGGGCTTGATCAGCGATCGCGCGTGTTATTGCTTGGCGAATCCACCAGGTGGCATACGTGGAAAACTTATATCCACGTCGGTAGTCAAACTTATCCACACCTTTCATCAGGCCCATGTTGCCTTCCTGGATCAGGTCGAGGAACTGCAACCCGCGGTTCGTGTATTTCTTAGCGATTGAGACCACGAGCCGCAGGTTCGCCTCCACGAGTTCGTGCTTTGCAATTTCAGCCTGAATCTGCCCGCTCATGATTGTTTGCAGAGTGCGCATCAACTCAAGAGCGGAAGATTTGGTCTTCTCTTCCATGTCTGCGATCTTCGCTTTCACACCGCGGATGTCTCTTTGAACGGCCTTCCGATACTCCTTCTTCGTATGGTCGGCTTTGCGTTCGAGTTTGTTCAGCTCATGTTCCAGCGCCCGCATCTGTTCGACAGTCTCTTTCATCAAGCCCACCAAGCGCAGCTTCTCCGAATTCGACAGTTCAAGGGAACGAACGAGTCGCGACAATTGGACTCGCACATGGCCCAGATTCCACCATGCACGGCGATATTGCCGCTTATTGGACCTTGGTGTCTCTTCAAGCTTTGCTCGAAGCTGATTGATCTTCTTGTACGATTCGCCGATCTGCTCGATGAGGTGGAGCGTTTCCTGGTGCTTCTCTTCGATTTTTTCATCCGTCAGTTCTTCATCACTGAACCGAAGAATGTCTTTGATGATGCTTGGATCTCTCTTCAGCTGGTCACCAACTGTAATGATCTCCCGCACGATCACGGGCGACCGGGATAGCACCTTTAGCACCGTGAGCTGTCCACGCTCGATGCGCTTGGCGATTTCGACTTCACCGTCACGAGTCAGCAAGGGAACAGTTCCCATTGCGCGCAGGTACATGCGAACGGGATCGTTTGCCTTTTCTAGTGCGCCTGGAGTGAGATCCAGTTCGATGCCTTCTTCGGTGGCTTCGGTATCGAATTTCTTTTCGCCGGGAATTTTGTCGAGTCCGGCGAAGTTCTGGTCGGCGGCCGCGATGACTTCGATACCGGCGGTTCCGAATGCCGAGAGCAACTCATCCAAATCTTCAGCGGAAGCGCCAATTTCGGGCGGTAACAAATCGCTCACTTCGTCGTAAAGGAGATAGCCCTTTTCCTTACCGATATCGATGAGCTTCTGCACGCGGTCATCGTACTTATTGTCAAAACTGCCGATGAGGTGGTCTTCCAAAACCGAATTCTTGGAAGAGATGTCGTCGGGGGTGTAGGTCTTCTTATGATTGCCTTTAGCCATACCTGTGTCCACTAATATGCTGCTCCCCTTTGTTTTCAAGCCTTGAACGCCGCGCCGCGCTTCGTTTCGGCAACGATTTCCATGGGGTCGTACCAAATCGGCCGGAGTCGGCCCGGATCCGTACGGTCCCGAGGTTCCAGAAGACGAATGGTACTAGGATTTGAGACCATTCAAACTATGCGGAGAAGGGCGATATCCGAAAACTTTCCAGCTTGTCGGTCAGCCAGCGCGGGGAACAAAGCTATCGCGGGTGGCGAAAAAATATCTCCCCTTTGTCTCCTACGCGGAGTGGGAATCTTTCGATAACTCTACCTGACGGGTTTTGCGAAAAACCCGCGTCAACATCTACCGAAAATTCATAGTTGACATATCGGTATATCGACCATTCTTTTCCCGCGACCAAATCGAACGACTGAACCTGTCGGAACGACGTTTCAGAAAGCTGCGGACTGCTGTTTGTAGTCAGCATCCGTGCAACCCTACATGAACATTCAATTTTTCCCTAGCCTCGGTCACACCCGCATGGAGTTCATCAGTTATGCGATACAGCGCGTCATATTCCGGCTTGTCTATTGTGCCCCTCTGACGCCGAAGTTTCTCAACGCCATCGGCGTAAGCTCGAGTCGCCGTCTGATATGTTTCGAGCAGGTGTCTTTTCTCCTCGCAAATGGTTTTGCCCATTTCCTGACCTGCCCCTTTACTTTGAAACTACTTGCTCATCGTAAGCTGTCAAACTACAGCACTAACAACAAGCAACAGGGACACGAGCCAGAGTATCCGGATCAGCTTTTTTCGATGTGCGGCATCACGCTCTTTGTTTTTGTTGATCCAGTTCTGCCACGTAATTTCATTGAGTTCGCTGTTGTTAGACGGAGGTAGTGGTTCGTCTCCGGACTTCTCGACGCGGGGTGCTTCACTCATAAGTTCGGACGCCGCCCCGCTATCTTTGCCGGTCTTCGGTGTTGGGCAACGTCGGCACAAGTCAGGCTTATCGAATCGGGAACGGTTCCAGAGCAACCGATGACACGGCACTTCACGGTCTCGTAGCAAATGCCGGCGCACTCCTGTAGCGCGATCTGGTTTGGTCCGGAAAAGAGCTCGTACGGTGCCTCGACGGAGATCAGTTTCAGGGAGGCATCCGGACCTGAAAATGAAAAGTCAAACCTCCGGCTTCCATCCTTGAGAGCCTGGAATCGTAGATACCGGATAGTGGACTTCGGGTCCTCCATGAATCTCTCCCTCGAGGCAAAGATTGCAATGGTCGGGTTACTTCAATTTGGAAAGTACTTTTGCCACACCTGTCCAGCGTTGAACGGATCAAGTTGCGATTGGGCTCAAAGAGCCCCACGGGAATCTTGGGATCTGCCCTTCTATTCCCTTTGCCCGATTCTGGAGCATGCGGACATACCCCATTGCGTACTCCTGGGCGACGCTGTCTTGAAATACCCTTGCAATAAACGACGGCCTCTCTATTGAATTCAAGCAATGCAGCACTGAATTCCGAATTGAGTCGCTCATCCAAACCAAACTTCCAGTTCTGAGATAGAGAAAGCAATATTTCCCAAGCCCCTATACAGCTGCCCCATGCCAAAGCGTCGTTGAGCATCAATTTTTCGGTTTGGTGCTGAGCTTCGAATAGCAATGCGAGTGATAGGTTTTGCCCTGGACAATGGTTCGTTCTTCGTTCGGCGCGATTCGGATACAACAACTTTCACACCATACCCTGAGCTCAGCGCTTGCGTTTTCGACTTTTGGTTTCACCATTTGTCCTGGTTTCATTTGGTTTAACCGGCTCCTTTTGGAACGCAACCGCAATTTGCATGAGGATTCTTCTTGGAAGTATTCGACCGCCACGAGGAAGACAATCCAGGAATGAATCGCAGGAAAATGGACACGATCAGGATAGCCCTTGCGCCGTACAATAGCAACACGATCCACGAGCGACGCTGCTCCTTGCAGTGTCGTTCCCAGGACCTTGCTCAAAGCATCTTTCCTCTTGATCACTCCGTTTTCTGCGCGAACGTGCTTGGTCGCTGACGTTGCGAGTCAAATTCTGCAGCACGTGACCCGACACTTTCAGGCATATACTGGAAACGTAAGTAGCGACGTAGTGTTCATCAAGCTTAGCGAAGGAGAACATGGGGAAAAGACTTTACGTTGGAAACCTTCCGTTTTCTGCGACGGATGAAAGCCTAATGCAAATGTTTCAGCAAGCGGGTCAGGTCGAATCTGCGAGGATCATTACCGATCGCGATACCGGGCGCAATAAAGGCTTTGGGTTCGTTGAAATGTCAACGGAGCAAGAAGCAGCCGACGCGATTACGAAATTCAATGGCGCAGATTTTGAAGGTCGGTCGGTCACCGTAAATGAAGCTCGTCCGATGGCGCCGCGGGAAGGCAGAGGAGGGGGCAGAGCTTTCGGGGGCGGCGGTGATCGAGGCAAACGTGGCGGCGGACGCCAAGGATGGTAGACTGCTCCAGCGAAGCCGAATGGAGTCCTATTTTTGGACGAGCAGATCGTTCCCTTCGCGGGTCGGTAAAGAGAAGAAGACGGTCTCGTTTTAATACTCGGATCAGGAATAGAAACGACCGTAAGAGCCACTCACGAACTGAAGTCCCCAGTCGATCGCTCAGTTGTTGACGGCCTTGATTGCGGGGGAAGGATTTGAACCTTCGACCTTTGGGTTATGAGCCCAACGAGCTACCACTGCTCCACCCCGCGGTACAGAAATCCATTATAAGCCTGAACCGAGCCTCGTCAACGGCACAAAACTGCACCGGAATCTGCGGAGGTGCATCTGCCAGATGCTGTACTGCTTCAATTTCACGGTCGGTAAGTTGAAATCGTCTCGCAAGGTCGATAAGGACCGAGCGTTGGCGTTCAACGGTGATTGCAATATCCGGCTTCGAACCTCCAGCGGATTCGGATTCGAGTACAAAGGTGCGGCACAGATAACGCCTTTTAACGGATTGACTCCAAGAATCCTCGGCGCTAACGAAGAATGACCCATTTGTACTCACGAAATGTTCTTCGGCATCGGGAAGATGGTCACGGTTGCGGCGAAAATCATCTATATCGAGAAGAAAACCGTCTCGTAAACAAATTTGATTCTCGATGCGGCGGAGAAGATTGGATCGAAATCATCGAAGACTGCCGGCGGCCTAATTGGGCGTCGGGGATTGCTCATCTAAAAGCTGGTCAAGAAGAGGACGGCCCACTCGTCCCGAAGGAAGTGAGCCGTCCGTGAGATCACTTCAGGGTGTGCAGACGGTTCCCGAAGGTGAACTCGCCTTCGGATTGTTCGCGGCCAAACCGTTTCCTGGCGTCTTCGGGAACTTCGGCAACGGCGCGGCACTTCCGCCCTTTCCCACTGCCGGAAGGAGGCCAAAGTTCTGCGTGCCAGCGACAGTGGGCCCAAATTCGGGAATATTGATCTCCGGATGATCGAACGGACCCTTTTGGAACCGAACGCGCTCGTCGGTTAGCGCAATCAAGAAATCGACGAGGTCCAGCCTTTGCTGGCACGTTAGTCCCAGCGGCACGACGTTCGGATCAAAGTTGTCCTGGTTGTCATTCCGGGCACCACGGCCGAAGTTTCCGCCCCGATTGTAAAACTCCACCGTGTCCATCAGCGTCATGGATCCGCCGTTATGGAAGTAGGGAGCCGTCAATTCGACGTTGCGGAGGCCAGGCGTTTTGAAGGCGCCATCCACCGCCACGCGCTCATTCGGCTGCAAGAGATTGAAGGGGATACCCTCCAGCGGACGCTCCGCGATCAGGGGAGCTCCGAGGCATCCGGAGAAGGTTTGGCCGTTAATGATCCCTGTGCCAAAGTTGCAGTTTTGCGGCAGTTGGAAGAACCGCGACATCGACAACGGCAAGTTCAGCGGACCGATGGTTGCCCCGATCCCGAAATCATCACAAGGCGCGGCTGGAAATCCCTTCGATCCGCATCGCGTAAGCCCCGTATTGTAGAAACCATTGTCGTACACTGCGGGGAAGTCGTTGCCCATGAGCATACGCTCGAGCTTCTCGGCGTTTACGTTTTGAATGGAGGCGTTCGTCAATTCCGGTCCGCCGTGGCACGCGCTGCATCTGCCCTGGCCCGTGAAAAGGTCAAGGCCGCGCAATTGGCTGGGGCTAAGCGTACCAGTGCCATCATTGCCGTTAGTGCCATGCGTGCCATTCATGAAACGATCAAACGGCGTGTCGTCTGGAACAAGTGTGGTCTCGTACATCTGGATGGCGATGCCGAAGAACAGAGAGAAGTTGTACTCCATCTGCGTGTACGTGCCGGTGGAATCCGTAATGGTCTGGGGAGAATCCCACCACCAATTTTTGAAGGCCTGCTGAATCAGGTATGGGTAAGCGACGTTTAGCCCTTTCCCCGGCGCGGCGACGGCGTATGGCCCCAGCGCGCTGTCGGTGCTGGCTACCCGTTGGTTGGGAAGTGCTTTCGAAAGTGACAACATCTTCTTGCCGAGCTTGGGGAAAGTGCGCCCGTCGAAAGACATCTCCAGGTTGCTCAGCGGTGGACCGACCGCCTGCGAAGCCAGCGAGGAGTTCTCCAGCCTGAGATTACCATTCAATTGAACCTGTTGCAGAACAGCAACACTATTCCTGGAGCATTGCCCAGTCAGGCCCGCGTTGTTCTCCGCCTGTTGATCGCTAGTCGTACAGGACAGAAGAACCCGGGCGGTGGGATCCAAATCTCCGATCGGGTTCACACCATTGAACTCGTTGCGAGCGCGGCCATCCCAGAAATTGCGGAAATTGAAGGCAGCGCCGATCGTAGTCGGCGTGTTGCGCGGCTCTACCTCACGAAAAGCTGTGTGTGAAAAGACACCCGGGGAGGGGCCGGCATCCACAAAGTTATCAGGGTTGCCGATCGTGTCTGCGACGTTCCCGGGCACAATATTCCCGAACGAGTGCCCGTTGACGCCCATCGACGAAGCGATGTCATTGGTGTCAAACTGCACGGCCGAGTTAGGGTCATTGGGATTGGCCAGCCTGAAGAACGGGAAAGCCGCCCCTGTTAACTGGTAACCCCGACCGAACGGTGGTGTAAACGTGGTATCCTGCGGGACCGCCCGGAATCCCGGGTTGACCTGAGACTTGCTGCGGCTATCGGCGCCCGCGACGAAGTGACAGGAAGCGCAAGCCTGACCAACCGGCTTGCCGGATCCGTCGAGTCCGTCGCTACCGACTGCCTGGTCCCAGAACAGAGCCTTCCCCAGAGCGATGGCTGCATTCGGATTCTGGACAAAAAACTTAAGGTTCACGGGCGTGGGAATCGTTACGTTCTTCAGTGAATCGATAACCGGCGCCGGCGGCTTAGCCGCCTGCCCCGGAGCCGCCGGCGCCTGCGCCCGGACTTTTTGTGAGGGATTAAGGAGCAACGTGAGCGCTCCGAGGGTCCCTAGTAGGAAAACGATAGAAACGATGCTCGGGCGCTTCCCGAGCATCGTTTCCCTCCTTGACTTAACCAAAACCTTTTTCTTTTTCAAACGCATACTGCCTCCCTGTCATTCAGAAATTTGGCCATTCACGTGTTTCCGGAGCAGGCTTTCAGAGCCTCGCTCCACGCAGCGCGGACATAAACCGTCCTCAGGCCGTAATTTCAGAAACGGAAGCGGCAATCGTCGTCGGTGCAGCGTCATTCTGGTGCTTCCCTTCACCCATAGCGGCTGGTCTTACTGACCTGAACTTGAGCGATGCGCCTGTATGCAAATACAGAGGAGCAATAAATGCGGTTGGAACGTCTTTCTGTCGATTCCCTCGGCTGACTACTCCAAAAGGATGGCCTCGAATCACTACTCCAAAAGGATTGGCCCGAGAGTTTAAGGATGCAGAGGATTCCGACTCATGAGTGTGCTGTTAGCGAAAGGAAGTACCGGCCAAAAACATGTCGGAGAGGGTTGCGTGTTGGGTTTATAGCGTGTTGGGTTTTCTTGCGTGACAAAACGTGAGGTGATCGAGCGGCTGCACGGTTCGAATGAAGTACTCCGCCATCGCAAAGTTCTGGTCGTTGACGACGATATTCGAGATTTTTCGCCCTTACCACGAATCCTGGAGAATCATGAAATGCGCCGGAAAGTAGCTATAAAACATCGAGCATCACGTCGAAGAGGAAGAAGGCGAGTTATTCCCTCTGGTTGCGAGTCGCATGTCTTGCGAACAATTGACGGAAATCGGTCAGCGGATGCATGAGAGGAAAGCGAGCCTGAAGACGCAAATGGCAGCGGAAACGCGATAAAATCTCAGCCTTCCATTTTTCAAGGAGAACACAATGGACCAATTAATGGCCGAGAAACTCGCAATCCGCGAAACTATCGATAACTGGATTCTGTGGCGTGACGCCGGCGATTGGGAGCGCTTCAAAACGGTCTGGCACCCCGAAGGCTGGATGAACGCCACATGGTTTCAGGGACCCGCTAAACAATTCATTGAAGTCAGCCGCGAGGGCTTCAACAAAGGCGTCAATATTCTGCACTTCTACGGCGGGTTCAGTTGCGACATCGTCGGTGACCGCGCAATCGCGCAGACCAAGATGACCATCAGCCAGCGCGCCATCGTTGAGGGCGTTCTCGTCGACGTGTTGTGCACCGGGCGGATGTACGATTTCGTTCAAAAGTATCAAGGACAATGGGTCGTTCGTCGCCGCCAGCCCATCTATGAGAAGGACCGCATGGACCCTGTCGATCCGTCAGCCAATCTGAAGCTTGATCAGACCGTGCTCGATAGTTTTCCCGAAGGGTATCGTCACCTCGCTTATTTGCAATCGAAAATCGGTTTTCCCGTCAGGAAAGGTCTGCCCGGATTGAAAGGAGCATCCGTCGAGAAGCTTTATTCGGAAGGCAAGGCTTGGCTAGCGGGATCCGAAAAACCCGGCGATCCCAACTGGGCGTAGGGAAAGAGGAAAAGAGGAATAGCCACAAAAAGGCACAAAATTCACAAAGTTATTTTGTGTCTTTTGTGCCCTTTTGTGGCTATTCCTAATTCTCTGGAATGACCAGAACGACTTCGCCGGGTTTGACCAGCTTCAGTTCTTCGCGGGCGAGTTTTTCAATAGCTGTTGGATCAGTGCGGAGTGCCTGGATTTCGGTAGTGAGCTGTTGGTTTTCGCTGTCGAGTTTTCTGATTTCGGATTCGATGGCGCTAAGCTTCCTCGCCTGGGCGTGGACCTGAAGAGATCCTTTTTCATCGAAGACAGCAAGCACAAGTATGGCGATGGTAAGCAGGCCAAACACGACCACTGCAATTCGGATACTGACGTCTTGCATTAAGGCTCGATGATCCACTGTTTCCCGTATTCTAAGAGTCTCTCCAGATCCGCTTGGGTTGTGGACTCAGCGTAGTAGCGTACCACCGGCTCGGTACCCGACGCTCGCATCAGCACCCAACTCCCGTCGTCAAACAGAAGCTTCAAACCATCCACCCGATTCTGTTCAACGACACGCCGGTCGTGAAATTCATGGACATCCGACGCGATCTTTTGTTTAACGCGAGCGCTGATCGCCGGATCGAGCTTCACATTCAAGCGGCGATTATATACTTCTCCCACTTTCGAAAAAAGATCCGTTAATTGCTTTTTCAACGATTTACCGCGGCTTGCCACCATTTCAGCGATGAGCAAACACGCCAGGATCCCGTCTTTTTCCGGAACGTGCCCTCGGATGGAAAGTCCGGCGCTCTCCTCACCGCCGAGCACGATACGCCCTTCCTTGATATATTCGCCGATGTATTTGAAGCCGACGGGCGTTTCCAGAACTTCGCGGTTGTGAAGTCTGGCAACTCGATCGATGAGATGCGTCGTCGCGACGGTCCGCGCCACGCCGCCGGGCCAGTTCCGGCTTTCGATAAGGTAGTCGACCAGCATCGAAATCAATTCATTCGGATAGATGAATTCTCCGACTTCGTCGAGCACTCCGAATCGATCCGCATCCCCGTCCGTGGCAAGTCCGAGTTTCAGCCGATTATGTTTCATGACGGCCTTCAGCTCACCGAGCTGCTCATCGGCGGGTTCCGGGTGATGGCCGCCGAAGTACACGTCGCGTGTTTCGTGAAGCACCATGACCGAAATGTTTTCTCGCCGGAGCAGCCCATCGAGATAGCCCGCGCCCGACCCATGCAGCGCGTCGTACGCAAGGCCGAGATTGGCGGTGCGGATCTTTTTGAAATCGATCTTTGTGGCGAGATCGCGAAGGTAAGCGGGGCCAATGTCGACTCTTTCAATCAGCGCATCGTTCGGCTTTGCCGAGAACTCCCAGTTCGACCGCTGGAGCTGGACGATCTCTTTTTCGATTTCCGAAGTGACCTCGGGAAGGGCAGGCGCACCATCGGAAGTCGAAAATTTCAGACCGTTGTATTCGCCAGGATTATGGCTGGCAGTAATGTTGATTGCGCCGTCCAGCTTATCGTGCACAATCGTGAAGGCCACTGCCGGGGTGGGTACAGCTTGTGAACACAGCCGGGCCCGAATATTCTGAGATGAGAGCACGCGCGCGGCCTCGCGCCCGAAGTGTTCGGAAGCGAAACGGGTGTCGTAGCCGACGAGCACGACCGGCGAACTGTTGCGACGCTTCACATACCGGCCTATCGCTTCCGTTGCGAGCCGCACGTTCGCAAAAGTGAAATCATCGGCAATGATTGCACGCCATCCCGATGTGCCGAATTTAATAATGGCCATAAGGAGATCATAATCAACATGACCGATAAAATTATCGTGTTTGTTACGTGTGAATCCGAGGACCAGGCGGAAAGAATCGCTCAGTCGGCCGTGACAGATAAATTCGCGGCATGCGTGAATGTGGTGCGGGGCATCCGGTCTTGCTATGTCTGGGAGGGAAAACTGACCTGGTCCGACGAGGTGCTGCTGTTGATCAAAACCACCCGCGGCCGCTTCAATCAGCTTCAGAACAGGATCAAAGAGCTACACAGTTATTCGGTTCCCGAGATCGTGGCGGTGACGATTGACACCGCGTTCGATAAGTACCTCGATTGGATCGATACGAGTGTGGGAGGATGATTTCCCTCCTCTGCAATGAGGGGATGTACATTTTGCGGCTATTTTTCAAAGGCCTGTTGAAGATCCTCGATTAAATCCTCGACGTCTTCAATTCCGACCGAGATCCGCACCAGCCCATCCGTGATTCCCATGCGCGCGCGTCCCTCAGGCGGCACGGAGGCGTGCGTCATCGTTGCAGGATGGGAGATCAGCGTTTCGACTCCGCCAAGGCTCTCGCCGAACGAGCAGAGCTGCACAGCTTCCAGGAATCTCTTTGCCCGATCCAGACTGCCGAGATCGAACGCGATCATCCCGCCGAAGCCCGACATCTGTTTTTTTGCGAGATGGTGTCCAGTGTGGTTTGCCAGACCCGGATAGTAAACCCTATGGACGTCCTTGCGGCCGGCGAGGTACTTTGCAATTGCCAACCCGTTCGCATTGTGGGCTTCCATTCGAACGGCAAGCGTCTTGATACCGCGCAGCACGAGCCATGAATCAAAGGGAGACAGAATGGCTCCGGCGGCGTTTTGAATGAACTGCAGCCGCGCGGCGTCGTCTTCCCGTTTGAGAACCGCAACACCTCCGACGCTGTCGCTGTGGCCGTTGAGATATTTGGTTGTCGAATGGACCACGATGTCGGCGCCGAGAGCGAGCGGCCGCTGAAAGTAAGGGGACATGAATGTATTGTCGACGACGACGCGACAATTGTGCCGATGTGCAAGATCGCAAACGGCACGGACGTCGGTAATCACCATTAGCGGGTTCGTCGGCGTTTCGACGAAAACCATCCGCGTGTTCGGCCGTATCGCTCGTTCGAGATCGCCAAGGTTCGATGTGTCGACGTAGGTAAATTCGACGCCATAATTCTTCACAATCTTGTCGAACAGGCGAAAAGTTCCGCCGTAGACGTTTT
>Ga0209056_10007436_pt1 | contig 11276 bp, 10 predicted proteins | sample GraSoiAngelo_114_FD_185876 | JGI IMG/M metagenome (GOLD analysis project Ga0209056, IMG submission 185876) | Grasslands soil microbial communities from the Angelo Coastal Reserve, California, USA - 14_0903_13_40cm (SPAdes) (version 2) | ecosystem: Environmental > Terrestrial > Soil > Grasslands... | reverse complement strand
GGGCTGTCGGGGAAATGCAAAAGTTGGGTCTTGGCCTAAATGGACGCGGGCGTATGTTACAGCGATTGAACGGATTCAAATCCGCGGAACCGTGGAATCCGTGGCAAAAACGTGCTCATCGCCCATGAATAACTTTGTATTTGAAATTCCGCCAGCGCCCAGCCGCATGCGAAGCGCGAACGACATGGGCGCCTCGTCCGCACGTGCACGGTGCGGCCCGAGGGCTCGTGCGATTCTACCTTCGGCGTGAAGCTGGTCACGCCTGGACGACGGTATTCGTGCAGCTCGAAGGCCGTGTAGACGCGAGACTCGAGATCAATATCGAACCGATAACCGAGATCGCGATTGTGGATCAGCGCCCGCCTCGGCCCAAATTCAAGTTGCATCGTCTCCGGACGCTTCGGGTCGCCACCAACAAGGAACGGCCCATTCCGGTACTCAGAACGCGAGTTTTGACCACAAATACATTCAGTGCGGCTGAACCGCGCCTCCCCGTGTACGATAACGTATCGAAGACTCGCCTCGGCCATAACGCAAGCCTATTGTGATCGAGATCTCCAGTTGATCTCGATGCCAGTAACATCCCTGTCTCCAACATTAATCATTGTGTCGGACGGTGATCGCGGGCGCGCGGCTCGGCCTGTTCCGCGCCTTTGGACGCAACACGGATGACATACCGGCCCAGTGTTACGCCTAGGAATTCGAATGATCCATCGGCCTCGACGGATGCGCTGATGGAACCGATGACCGCAACGAGGGTGTGAAGGCTCATCAGCAGATTATACCGCCAGCGCTTTCGCGTGCGAGCATCACCCAGGCAGTGGAGATGACTGCTTCCACCTGCGCGAATTGAGAAACATCAGCGCTTATTTAGTCGCGGATTCTGTTGTCTTCCTATTGCTGCGCTGGGATAAGTTTGACTTCAAGAGTGATTTTGCCGGATTCGGGAATGCTGACTGCCTTGCCGAGTTGCTCGAATTGCCGCAGGACATCCGGATCGAAGTAAGCGAACTGCTCGATGGCCTCCCACGCGAAGATTTTATATTCACCTGGAGGAATGCCGCGGATCGTGAAACGGCCGTCTTTGTCCGTGACTGCAGTCTTGATCAGATCGGCGCGATCTCGAAAACGGTCCGGCACCATCACGGCCTCAATGCCGGGGACAGGCTGGGATTTCTCATTAACAAGCGTTCCGTTGATTTGTCCGGCTCTGGAACTAAGGACAATTTCGAGTATGCCGGAGACCGGTCCCGAAACTTGAAAAAACTCATTGATGACATCCGCGCCGTCGAGGCGAGCATCCTTCACGTAGAGATCCGGCGGAACATGAACCATGAGGCGATACTCTCCGGAAAAGACGTTGTCCAACGAGAATGCTCCATCGGCGGACATGGGCCGGGGAAGTTGTTCGTGCCCGCCGGGACCTGCCGACGCCAGCTCAACGTGGATCGTCTCGAAGCCGTTGATTGTGGCCAGCTCGCGGTCTTCAACGCGGACACGCCCGCGGATGGAAAACCCACGCGTCATCGGGAGTACCAGATTCTCGATATCCGACCCGGAAACGTCGATGGCGGCGTGGGCCGCAGGGCGTGAAAAAACCAATGCGCCCAAAAGATCCGCCACGCTGACCGAAGTGGTATTCGGAGTGATTGGAGCATCGACATTTGGCTCCATTGTTGCCGAAAGCCAATACAAGCCTGGAGGGATATCGCGGAATTCAAAATTTCCATTCGTGGGATTCGTGACCGTCGATCTGGAAAAATTGGAAAAGCCGCCCGGCTGGCGAGGACCGAGCTTGACTTCGGTTATCTGCGGGGGCTGACTGATTGTTGGATCGATCACTTTGCCGCCAATTCGGTATAACCGCTGCGAAGCGAGGACAAAATCGGCAGCGAGATCCGTGCCGGGCTCAACGGCAATGACCGATGCTTTCTCGGGATCTGCCGTGCCCGGATACAACATTGGAGGATAAGGCTTCGGCGCCACTTCGTTGTCGCTGCGTCCGGTAGAGTTGCCCGGTCTCGACTGCGAATCGACCTTGAGGTAGTAACGGCCCGGTGTGATCCAATACAAGCGATATTCGCCGCGATCATCGGTTAGAGCTGAACCGGCAATTCGGAAATCCCGTTTTCCCGGCCGCACGTAAGTGGCGCGCAGAAGTTCGACGCGCGCTCCGGTGATCGGCTCGCCTCCGTCATCTCTGACCCGCCCGCTGATCGTACCGCCGGGAATCAAATAAAAAGCGACATCCTTGAGCGTTTGTCCGCCGGCCAAAGTGACGACCGTTCCCTGTCCCGCCGGTATCCGCTGCCCATATTCCTGTTTCGCATATCCATTGCGAGCGGCCGTAATCTTGTAGGAACCCGGCTCCAGATCCTTCAGAAGGAAATGACCTTCCCGATCCGTGATCGCTGGAACCGGGGCGAAGGGATCGGATCCTGTGAAAACGACGGCCATGCGTGGTCCGACTCGGTCTTCCTCAACCGGCATGGCCACTCTCATCACCCGGATCTCGGCTCCGGCTATCGGCTCTCCGGTCCCAGCCCGTTCGACGACACCTTCAATCGAACCCCTTGCAGGCTGCTGTTGTGTTGCGAGCGCAGCCAACTGCAGCAGAAAAACAACTGAAGCCGCCATCCAAGCCATGAGAGTCATGTGGAAGAAATCGTCTCATGCTTGAAACTCTGGATGCAAGCTGGCTGATGGCGCATGCTATCGGTCCCGGCGACCGTTTCTACATCGCCTTACGGAGGGTAAGATTGATATGGCAGTTCCCAGTCAGGGGATGGGAGCCGTAGGCCAGGCGGTCGACGCCGCCAATTATTCGCGACAACCCGAGCGCTCCGCAAGCGAACGGGAAACTTGAAAAGCTTCAGAGATTCACAAGTCCGGTTGCAGGAAGGCATGATCGTGGAACACAACCCGACTTGTGGGGGGTTGAGATCGGATCGGTAAACCCTGCGGCGTTACTCGCGATGTATCGCTCCACCGTCATTGTCAACTTCCCAGAACCCGACTTCTGAGGAAGTTGGAATGACCTCTCTGCATGACCCGTCCCGTACCTAATGCACAGGATGACGTTTCCACGACAACCAACTGCCGCAGAGCAAAAACGTGCTCAGGACGATAATCACCTTTCAGGGTTTCGGGTTTGCGTGAGGATTAACCGCAAGCTCAATGGCCTGGTACCGGGCTGAATGTCGGTTGGCAGAGCTGAAACGGCGGTACCCGGCGAATCTCCCGCAAATACCGCATACAGCCGGTAGGGGATTTGAGCAAAGACACGAAGTAGAAAGCGTCCAGAGTCGTCGGTAACTTCGGTCGCGATGACGGCGTCGAAGGAATCGACGACGGACACGGAAGCTCTCGGCCTCGGGCGTCCGTCGGAAGCCAGTACAATTCCTTCAATCATGCGCGGATTCTGCCGGTCTGGTAGGGTGAAGTTGTACGTCGCGCTGTCCGGTTTTCCGAAGAAATCGAGGATGAAAGCCAGCGCCTGGACTTCGGTTCCGGGGTAAAACCAGCGCGGGTACGGCGCACCGGTCGTCGCGGTGTTGTTGAGGTTGATGCCTAGGTAATACTGGCCAGGGCGGATAATGTTCATTTCGTATCGACCGTCGGAGTCCGTCACTGCCATGAACGTCCAGGCGCCATGGGCTCCCGCACCCTGAGTGGGGCGAATCTGTACTTCCACTCGCGAGGCAGGTTCCCCTTGTTTGGTCATTATGCGGCCGGTGATTCGAAGAGCCCGCGTTAACGTCAGCTCCCGGCAACCCTTGGCGTATAGCTGAACCTTGGGATCATCCGGCAAATCGCCGTCCGCTTCCTCGTGTATCCTGTATTCGCCGGGCGGCAGGTCTATGAACCTGGCGTTGCCCCAGCCATCGGTCTTTGCCGTGTGGCGCGATCCTTGCCCATCAACAACAACGCTCACTCCTGGTTTCCCCGGCATGCCGGCATAATCCGTGCGAATAAGGAGCTCGCCTGTTGCGGGAGCGCCCGCCATCACGCGGAAATATCTGAGGTCTTCGGCTGCCTGCGCCAGGGGCTTGGTTCGTGTGCAGCTGTTGGTTTCAAGCCGCCCGTCGGCATTCTCGAACGCATATATGACATAGCCGACTCCGGTCTGAAATGGATATTCGCAGTCGCTTAAAGTCGACACAATCTCGATCTCTTTCTGACCCGATACTCCGCTTAACACGTCCTCTACGCGAACCCTGACGACGCGAAACCCTGGTTTAACGCGAACGGGCTCCGTGCCCCGTGCGGAAAGTACGAGATTCTGAGCGGCTCCGGTTGCGTCAACGGGAAATTCCGCAGGCACAAACCTGATGTCAATTACGGTCCCAGTGAACGCAGCCGCAGCCACGCCGGCCGCCTGACACGGTGTTCCGCGGCCAGCGCAATCGCAAGCTTCCAGCCGAAATGCAAAGGATAGAAGAAACGCGGCGGCCACCAGGATTCGCATGCAGACATTGTAGACGATTTGAGTCTCCTGCGCCGACGGGTTCCTCTCAGCGTCGTAAGAGGAGTCCGCACGTCGTCGTAAGCCGGTAATTATGGAAAAGGTTGTCGTCCGGTTTGTAAGCCCGAAATTTCAGATATAGGAAGGCATATTAAGTCACTTCGCCCAGGTTGAACTCTTGGAGTGCCTTCGCGAATTTCAAGCCAACACTCCGGACCACGGTGCCCATCAGTTTGGATTTGGTAGATTCCGCTTATTTACCAAATTCACTAGAGTCGTGGGAAGAGATTTCTGATCAGGAGGAAAAAGATGGCATCGAGCGAAGGTTATGTGACGACGGAAGACGGAGTACATCACACCGCGAGGCGCCAAATCAACGTTCATGCCAATTTGCCGCATATTTCCTGTGTTTTCGGCCCTCCTGAACTTGCTGAACTTTGGACCGGGAAAATAAAGAAGTCGGCCTTGAACAGTGGGAGTTGCAAGACTCCTAAACACTCGACGACTTGCGGGTAATCTGCTGCTATTTCATTGGGCGGCGTTCTTGGGCGCAACAACTTCTTCTTTCCCGCATCAAACGCAACTGAACGGTGTTCGCGGCATTTCCTTCACTCCGGTTCGACCGACGTCTTCTCTCCAGGATGTCATGCCCACAATGAGGACGCTTCGCGGGCACTTCGAGAATGTAATCTGTGACGGACGGATCAGCGACGGTAATACGGTCGAGTATGCAATCAAAGGGAATCTCTGAACCGGCTGGATTGCACTGCTCGCAGGATTCGAACATGTACTCGGCTTGCACAGAGTCGCGGCATCAACGAGAAGAACCGCAGGAACCTACCTGATTAAGCCGATAAGCTCTTTCCAGAGCGTACCAGCTCCCAATTCGACTGCGTCTTTAAGGGCGGTAGACTCGGAATAAGCCGCGGCGGTGCCAACGGCATTTCGCGAGCCGAGAAGGTTGCCGCTGCGATCAAATAGCTTCGCAGTAATCATAACTTTGCATCTTACGAGATCTTGGTCTATCGAGGTTCCCTTTGAACACTCATCAGAGACGCGGCCGGCCAAAAAGTGACTGACCATCCTAACTGCTCGGGTTTGCACTAGTGTCTCCGTATTTCCTGAATCGATTTCTGCAAAAAATCCTTTCGAAGTAAACCTCGGCTCTTGAAAAAGATCGGATATCACTCTGCTGTCTTGTCTATTGAGGGATTGGTACAAGACTGGCTCGATGCTGCCATGTTGCCGATTCTCAGATTTGAAAATTGCCGCAATCCGCGGATCGGACGACGGTACCAATGAATTGATGAGCGCATCCAATTCTTGTGCTCTCGAACGTTCTGGTTGCGCTGGAGGTGTTGGCGAACTCTCTATATTGGACGAACGAGGATTAGCAGTTGACGGTCGTTCCGCCGTACGGGTTGGCTGTGCTGGGGGTGATGGAATAGGATCCGGATAGCTGCGATTAGGCGACCGTGTTGGACTGTTCGGTAACTCGGCTACGATTCTCCTGAGGTCGGCCGATCGCTGCGCTAATACCTGAAAGCGCACCAACAGACGTTGCTCTTCGGCTTGATCGTCGGCATTAAACGTACCTGCTCTGCGCTTGGCGATGAGTCGTTTGAAACCTTCGTCAATCGCGGTAGCCTCAGCATCGCTGACTTGCGCCCCATATTTTGCGACTGCCTCTTGGGCTTTGATGACGCCGGGATCAGGAAGGTGTAGGGCGACAACTGTATCCGCACGCGTCTTCAATCCCACTAGAGCAGCCGCCGTAGCTGGGAGTTGCAGAACGAAGAGTGGCCATATTGTGAACACTACATTATGCGCGAGTAGGAGCGTTACCAATACGGCGTTCAGTCTTCGGCCCATTTTGACTCGGTGTTCACTATATTCTTGTGACCCAAATCTGGGGCGAATTTCAATATAGTACTGGGCGATGAGGAGGCAGGCCAACTCGAATAGCGGAATGATTATCCAAGTGAGGGCCGTGTAGCGAAAGTGTAGTACGGCCAGCCAGAGGAAGCAGAGCCAAAAGATAATTCGGATTACTTGATACCACATAGCAAACGTCCAGTGTTGTTCAATTTAGGGGCAGTACGGATAGGCTTCGCTGCATTAGGGCTGGTTGTAAACCTTCTGAAGTTGAATCTCCCACGTATAATTCTGCGCATTAACCTGCCCGCTAAACATAGAAAACGTTTGCGACTGCTGCCGCCCCAGGGAACCATCACCGAATTTACCCGTCGAGATATATGAGTATTGAATCGTATCAGGATCGTTGAAAAGCACTCGTGCCCGATACAGCGTAATGCTTCCACCTGCACAGAGGTTCCGCACAATTTCTCCTGACTGATCGGAGATATTCACTGGCAAATTGTGAAGGTTAATTACGCGGACCCTGATGGAGGATGTAAAATTGGAATGGCCGGTGGCGCGTGCTGCAACGTACACTTCTCCACTTTGACAACCAGCGATTGCGGCATCAGCAAAAGCCTGTCCTGCCGTGCCTTTTGTTGGCGCTTTGCCTCCTTTTCCGCCTCCTGCTGTTTCCGCTTTTCCTCCTTCTCTGCTTCCTCCCGAAGCTTCCTTTGCTCAGCGGTTTCTTTTATGACTACAGTTGGTCTCGCGTTAGCTGAATTTGATTCCGAAGCCGTTGGAGCTGCCGTGAGTACATTGAGAAGTTGTGCCGGCGTCGGAATGTCCGACAGTCGTCGTCCTGGGATCGGCGGAATGCTGACCGCGCCCTTAATTGCTCCATGAATTTCTCCCGTTTCGACCTCAAGAACCTTGATATTAAGCTCCAAAGCAAAGCTCGTTGTCGTAACCGTACCTATCAATACAGAGTCGACGCCGGCCAGTTTACCGAACTTACTGAGAGTTGCAGCATCGAGGAGCCCCTCTTCTTTCTGTTTGTTCTGCGACTTCAATTCGGCCAAGACGGTGTTGCGATCAACAAGCTGAAACGTGCGTTCTTGTTCTGTAACAAGCGTAGTAGTGAACTGCTCTGTCAGGTACCTCGTGAGGGCCGTTTGCCCTTGGTCGATCGAGCTGAAATCAGCTATTGCCAGACGTCGTACGCCTTTGCCGCGCAGCTGGGAACTGATTCCCTTGGAAAGTAGAAGAAGCTGCTCATCTAGTGGCGTTGCTGCAATGAAGACTTGGTTGCCGAGCGATGAAGCAACTATTGCCGAGCAAAGCAGGATGCTAAGTCGTGGAGAAAGTGACAGGATCTTCATCGTAGTTGGCTACCTCTTCACCTGCGAGCGCGATCTGTTCTGAAAACAAACAAGGCTTTGAAGCGAGACCTCTGGAGATGGAACGCACCTCAATTGTTTCGATATTGTTACACCGACCCAGTAGTGTTGTCCATGATTTTAGCCAACCTGAAACCGACCGCCAAAGCCGCGGGTTGACGCAAAGAAATTCCTCAGCACGGCTCCCGGCTAATGCTCACCGTGAGTAGGTTTTTTGGATTCGAGGCCGGATAACTGAAGTGCCGCGCTAGACAGCAGTTATTTTTTCCCAAACAGGGCCAGACCTGTGAAGACCGTGCGTGAACTTTACCCGCCGGTTTACATAATGAAGAGCATTTTTGCCCAGAGCCGCGGCGAACGATGTCGAAGTCCGGATTGCAAACGTGTATTGAATCGCGGATGGAGTTTTGGACGCGAAACGCAGCAGTCTGTGGGAATGGGGTTGCTCGATCCGAGTAGGCAATAAGCGCGACAAGTGGCAGGTCGGTAGCCCAAGCGTCGGGCGGCAACTGGCGCCGTGAGGTCTTTGGCGGGTGTGGACAGCTGAAGCAAGGCAGACTTCGGCTACGGCATCGAGCCGTGACTTTCGGTTTGTCGCAGTGTCGCAGTTTAGAGTCACAGAAGTTCTCAGGATGTGTCGATCAAAAACGTTCAGCTAATGTTCAGGTCATGTTCATTGGAAGGCCGGTGTCCTCGAACATTCGGTGAACATGTTAACGTTGGCGATTTTTGGCATTCCAACGTTCACCTGTTTTCCCAGTATTTACAACGGTTCTTAGCGGCTTGTGAACGTTGGACCGAGGAGATAACAGGCTCATTGAGCGATAGCCGGCTACAGATTCATACCCCCGGAGAACGTTCACAAGTTCACGGAAATCCGAAACAGACCTTGGAAATACTACATTTTCCTTCTCTGCGGTTTTTGGCCAACGTTCTCTACAACGTTCACAAGTTCACCGCCTAAGCTGCCGGCGCTTGCTCCAGGCCGTCTTCCTTCAGATTGATCCCGTATCGCTCGAAGAGCCGATCGAGCTTCGGCGTCTCGGAATCGGGAATACAGTAGCCTTCACGGTCGATTGCGGTGCGGAGGCCAAGCTTCTTTCGAATAGTCGTGCCAATCCATTTTGTCGTGATTTTCCATTCGTATTCCGACCCATGCCGGTCGATGGACCAGCTCGTGGTGTCCTGATTAAAACTGCATCGCAAAGGTGGAGGTCGGCGTAGTCCGATGTCTCGGTTCCCATGCTCCGCTACAAAGTCCTGAAGTCCAACCAACTACCGATTTCGGCTTGGATTTGCACGATTTTTCGGGGGTGGCTAAAGTCCACCCGGGATCGTTCTTGCTTTTTCATAGTCCACCCGGATTTTTGCCGTATCTATGCGGAAAATCCCCGGTCGGGTGGACTTGGGGACTTTGGGACGGGGATAAAGACAGGTTTCATTCTTTTTCGGCATACAAGGGCGAAACTACGTTTCCGCGATGCCGACTTCTGGGGAGCTACCGGCTTATACGGCCAACCCGCATTTTGGGCAGATCAGTGGCCAGCGACATCGGTAAACACTGGACGACTTATCGTTACCAATTCGGCGCACGGTGTGGCCTAGGCTTGACTCTGCGAGATCACGATTGCCTCACTGTGGAACAGCGCTCGGGCGAGGCACGCCGTCAACGGGGCGGTTTACCGTCCGCGAATGACCGTCAAAGGGGGTCGCTCGAAGATGGCGAGTAGCGGATGGCAGTGGAGGCGTGACGGCACGCCACGGCTGGAGGGTCTATCATCCTGAAAACCCGTAGCTCGAAAATCCTGAAAAATCGACAGATAATCGAAGCAACGACATGCGAGCGTAATATCGGAGGTCCAGTAGCGATGGAATTCAATGCCGCAGAGTTCGAAAAACCCGCTGCCAAAGGAATTATTCAATACTTTGAACAGGCTGCTCTCGCCGCGTATCTCGATCAACCTAACAAGTACGCTATTCAGACTGACTATTTCGAAGGAAGGATTGTCACGACCGATGCGTACTATCGCGAACTTAAGGTTACGAACAGGACAGATGAATACATCGATGTCAGGTTTGGCTACCGAACGTTGAAGTCCGGTGAATTAGCGCTTGTCGTGTGGGTACCGGATTTGGTCGAGCGGTCAACACACATTGCACGTTGGAGCGGCTTTCATCTGGAGGACTCCGAATGGGCTGAGAACGACGAGCGTTTTGTCTCCTGGGTACGACGGTACATCGAGGGAGACTGGGATGTAGATAGCGGACCTGGGCACTACCTCAGCGCAACGATGCACACCATTAACGCTTTGACCTGCGAAAGCATCGGAAAGCCGCTGTTCAATGTGGAGCCTCAGAAAGGGGCTCCTGCCTTTCCATCAGCGGATAATACCCATCGATATAGGATGCTCACAAAGAAGTGTACGGCTACTTAATCGATGGCCTGAACAAAGAAGCGATAAAGGAATTGAGCCGCCAATTAGGTCGTCCGGTGAACGTGGACAATTTAAGGACTCGAACTGACGCTTGAAACGGTCTTGCCTGCGTTGAAGATCGCCGCCTCCTTTCAGATGGCATACGATGTCGTAAGCGAAAATAGGAGGAAAGCGACACATGGCGTTCGCCTAGCCGCTGAGCGGTACAACGCCTTCGAACAGTTTACGCGAGACCTACAGCTCTGTGTGGACGGGTTGAAAGAGCTTGTCAGCATTCTGTCACGAGAACTTTCGATTGATGCAGAAAACGCAATAGCCCGACACGATGCCAGGAGAGCCCTCCCGACTATCAGTGCGTCACCTGACCCCCACTTTTCCATTAACGAGGCATCGAGGATGGTTGGAAGAACGGTCGAGGGCGTAGAGGTCGGCCATCGTTCTGATATCTATGGTGCTCATAGAAGCGAAGCGATTATTATCCATTTCACCGACGGTTCCATATTGGGAATCGATACGGGATCAAACGCTGGAAATCTCGAAATAGATCACGAACAATTCAAGGCCGATGACTTTCACGTCGACTTTATCTTGGCTTGGGTTCCACCCAAAGAGTGACTGTCCAACTCGTCGCACTTGTAGCTTGCTTGCTAAGGGTTCGTGTCTTTTTTCCGACTGGATTGAATAAAGATTAATCCCGCAAGAGATGAATAGACGGCCCTGAAACGGCCATTTCGTCCTCGAAGATTACATAAATGAAAGTCGCAGAAACCCTTGAACGTGCTCTCAGTATTCAGCGTGAGATTTGGGACGCAATCGTTGGCGAATTGACGGTCACAGACACACGGCAGCCAATACTGCTCGAATATCTCGGCGTCGCCCTCGAACATCACGAGGCAATCATCGTGCTCGTGCGGAATGACCTGCGTGGATCGGCGTTGTCGTTGGTCCGTTCCGTGTTCGAGATTCTTTATCGCTCAGCGTGGGTATGCACCTGCGCGAAACCCGAGCACATTGAAAAGATAGTGAAGGACAAGTTTGATTTTCCGCAAATGGCAAAGATGGTGTCCGAAATTGATGCGGCTATTGGCGGCGCGTTCTTCAAAGAGTTCAAGAAGCTAA
>Ga0209056_10007433_pt1 | contig 11280 bp, 11 predicted proteins | sample GraSoiAngelo_114_FD_185876 | JGI IMG/M metagenome (GOLD analysis project Ga0209056, IMG submission 185876) | Grasslands soil microbial communities from the Angelo Coastal Reserve, California, USA - 14_0903_13_40cm (SPAdes) (version 2) | ecosystem: Environmental > Terrestrial > Soil > Grasslands... | reverse complement strand
CCGCCTGCCGGGTGTAATCAGCTGAGGGGAGGGCCAGACATGGAACCGCAGGTGGCACAGCTCGGCGTGGGTGCCGCAATTGCCGGCCTCGCGTTCACGGCACTCTTGTTCTCGGCGCTGACAATGACCGCCAACGGTCCCTGTGGTGGATTCTGTTTTGCGCGAGTCTCTGACGAGTCCGTGGTGGACGTCTACGGGGATTCAAGCCATCGCTGGATTGTGTGGGCACCGCATACGTGCTGACTCTCGTGGCCGGGTTCTCGTTGCTTTGGTTCCTGACCGGCCTACGTTCGTACGTTCGAGACCTCGAGGGCACGGACAGCTCGCTCATGGCGGCAGCGTTCGGCGGCGGACTCGTCTATATCTCTCCTCTCGGCGTTGGCGTGGCCGTCTCTGGACCGGCCATCACCGGACCGGGGCTGTGATGACCGAAACGTACTTGCCGCGCACCACCTAGTACTGGTGGATCTCGGTTCCGAGCTTGCGGAGCTCGCCGAAGAGCTCGTCCGGGTCGTAATGGCGGTCAGGCGGCACCACCCCTGGCTGCGGCGAATTGCCGCTTGCCAATGACCTGGCCACAACGGTCGCCGGGAGCACAGCCGCCAGGTAACTACGACGCTGCGCCACCAGCGCGGTCGTGGCCACACGCCCATCATTGGCCACCACTTCAACGACGTAGCCGCCGGCCCGGGAGCCGACAAGCCGGGCGAGCGGAACCGCAACGGGCACCAAGCGTTCAAGCAGCCGCGCGCCGGCAGGGAGGCGTAATGCAGTCGCGATCAGGCGATTCAACCCGACGACCTGGGTATCGACGAAGAAATCAACATCGCGCAAGCTGGGCCACACGCGCGGCAGCGTGACAGCGTCGGCACTCTCATCCACGCACCTCGCCGCGTCCGAACGGAACGCGGAAGACCTTCGACCGGCTCCAACCGATCGCAGCGGTCAAGTGGTCATCGTGCAGCACATGAATTGGGCAGCTCAAAGAGCGAAGCAGCGAGGCCGCCGTGCCGGAGCTCGAGGTGTCGCGGCCGGCCGGAAGCAGGCAGACCGAAACTCGAATGGGCTCTTGAATGCCGCTTTTACGGACAGCCGCGGCGGTCACGGCGGAAACGGCGCTGCAGGACGTGAAGACTCGGACGGCCGCGGCTTTCAAGCGCTCGTCCATGGCTTGCACCGCCAGCGCGTAGCCGAGATTGTCGGAGAGGTCGACGACGTCGAGCCCGACCTTGATGGCAACCTCCAGCAATATCGTCGTGCGCTGGTGGAACGGACCACACGCATCGATGACGACATCACGAGGCTGGAGACTTGACAGCAAGGCCTCGCTCCTCTCGACGTCGACCTGAGCGTGCGATGGGGTGTGCGGCTCGAATCCCCGCTCGCGCAGAGCCTCTGCAATCGCGGAGCCGAAGACGCCGCTGCCACCGAGCAGGACGATTCGCCTCAAGCCAGCTTGCGACCCATCACAGCCGCCCAAGGGCAAAAGAGCATGAAGAGCACGGCCGAACAGACGGCGACGCCCAGGAAATTGCCCGCGAACGTGAATGCGCTGAGTCCGAAGCCTGCGGCCCAAATGGTCCATGTCCAGGTCAAGAACCAACCTTTAAGCCCTCGCGTCCCAAGAGTCAGCGCGGCCCCCGCGACGGTGTAGAGGCCGTTGCCTGGGCTACCGGTCAGCAAGCTCGTCACAGGTGCCACGGTGGCGTAATCCTTGGGCAGCCAGGCGATCAGCAAAGACTCCGCGGTGAGGTCGAACACAAGGCCGGTCGAAGCGATGGCGAGGGCTGCCACTCCCCAACCCCAGGCCGCCAGGCGAGCCCCCCACCAGGCGTAGACCGCGAGCAGGCTCAGCGCGGCGGCGATCCAGCAGACCCAGCCGGCCCGCCAGAGCAGCTCATTGTTCGTGATGTAGGCAATACGGCTGGCAACATCCGATACCGCCTCAGTGCCCGGCCGCAGGACCAGAAGGAGCGCCCCCGCGGCGGTCAGGTTGAGCAGAGCGCAGACGTATGGCGCCAAGGCGCGCACCCGCTCGCCGGCTATGGTGCGCTCGAGCAGGAAAAGCGCGAAAGGAATCCACCACACGACATCGATGAAGACGACCAGGGTGAGTGTGCGGGCCGTCAACTGGCCGCTGGCCACTGCCAGCAGCCAACCAAGTGGAACGATCAGCTTGACCGCCAGTCCGATCGTGATGAACGGAAACGCCTTTTGCAAGCGCACCGCGGCGTAGGCGTAGCCGAGGGCGAGCAGGCCATCGACAATCCCCAAGCCCTGTAGCAGGATCCCGTAGCTGGGTCGGCCTACCTGGAAGACATCAAGGACTGTGAATGGAAAGAGCAACGCCCAGATCGCGAACCCAACACCAGCGGCGGCGGCCAGCGCGAAGAAGAAACGGTAATGACGTGCGCGCCGGGGATCTAGAGGGCGATTTTCCGCGCCGATGCCGGTCCGCTAACACCTGAGACATGACAATGGTGGACCCGAGGGGATTCGAACCCCTGACCTTCTGAATGCCATTCAGACGCGCTCCCAACTGCGCCACGGGCCCACGTCGCGTTCTTGGTTCCGCAGCCTAAGGATACCTGCCGCTTCCGGGCATCCTCGGGCCGCCGCTACCATCTCACCTGGCTTCCAACCTCATATGCAGACGCGCGAAATCACGACCAGCGAGCTCAGAGGCGGCGCCTACACGGCCATGCCGGATGGCGGCGGACCCTTTCCGGGTGTGGTCGTCATCCATGAGGCTTATGGCCTCAACGACAACATCCGCAACATCACACGCCGCTTCGCCGATGCCGGCTACGCGGCCCTCGCCGCGGATCTCTTCACCGGGCGCAACCGTGCGATTTGCATGACCCGCTACATGGCGGGGATGCTCCTGGGGTCTGTCAACCGTTACGGAATCGACGATCTGAAAGCCGCTCTCACCTACCTAGCCAGGCTGCCGGAGGTCGACGCACAGCGCCTGGGCGCGATCGGGTTTTGCATGGGCGGCGGCTTCGCCATCGCGTGGGCGTGCACGGATTCACGACTGAAGGCGATCGCCCCGTTCTACGGCGCCAACCCTCGCCCGCTAGAGGTTGTCAAGAGATCGTGTCCCGTGGTCGGCTCCTATCCAGGTCGCGATTTCACCGCCGGCGCGGGGCGCTCCCTCGAAACTGCATTGGCTCAACACGGCATCGCCCACGACATCAAGATCTACCCCGACAGCCGGCACTCGTTCTTCAACGACACCAGACCCGCCCACGACAAAGAGGCCGCTGACGATTCTTGGCGCCGCGTTTTGAAGTTCTTTGGAGAGCAGCTCGTAAAGAAGAATTAGGTAGATGAACGTTCTCGTCACGGGCGGAACCGGCACGCTCGGTCGGCATGTGGTCATGCTGCTGCGGCAATCAGGACATCGCGCTCGAATCCTCAGCCGCGAACCTCGCGGCCACGTCGACGCCGTTCAGGGCGACCTCAGAACGGGCGCGGGCCTCACCAAAGCGCTCGCCGGAATGGAGGTCATCGTCCACGCCGCCTCGGCCACACGCGAGCCCCTGCGCGGCCGGTCGGTCGACGTGCGCGGAACGCGGCGCCTGCTCCAGCTCGCCCAGGCGGCGGGCATCCGACACATCGTCCACATGTCCATCGTGGGCATCGATGGCGTCAGCTACCCCTACTTCAAAACGAAGCTGGCCTCGGAAGCCGTCGTGCGTAAAGGCAACGTGCCGTGGTCCATTGTTCGCGCCACGCAGTTCCACGATTTATTCGAAGTCATACTTCGCGGCTTCTCTCGCGTCCCAGGCATTCTCGCGGTGCCCTTCGGTTGGCAGGTCCAACCTGTAGAAGCGGGCGAGGTCGCGCGCCGGGTCGTCGACATCGCATTAGGCCAGCCCGCTGAAACGCTTACAGACTTCGGCGGGCCTGAGATTCGTGACCTCAAATCGATCGCCGAATCGTGGCTTCGCGCCCGCGGCGAGAATCGGCGTTTGATCAATCTGCGCATGCCGTTCAAATTCAGCCGGCAGTTCACCGCGGGCCGGATCACGTGTCCCGACCACAAGGAGGGATTGATCACGTTCGACCAATACCTCGCGGAAAAGTACGCGCTCTCGTGAACGGGCTCGTCGACCGATTCGGACGGACGGGATTTGCGGCGCTCACGAGCTTGATCTGGGCGCTGCCAATGGCGGCGTGGGCAGGGTCATTCGACCTTTCGCCGATCGACAAGACGGCGTATCCGCGGGTCGCGCTCGCTATCGGAGTCGTGATGTTGATCGTGTGGCTCGTGGTGCTCACCAGGCTGGGGAGAGTGCCGGTGAGTCCGCGTCAACGCCGGTTCGATCTTTCCCAGATGTCGAGCACCGAGAAGAGATGGACCCTTGCGTTCTTCGCGTTTCTGACAGGTCTCATCGCGTGGCTCAACGGTGCTGCGACCGTGGACTGGGCACCACTCGCCTCGGCCCTTAGAGACGGCAAGACCGGCCTGGGATTGCTGGCGGGCGGGTTATTAGCATTTCTGCTTGCGATGCTCGCCGGCGTCTGGATCAGCTGGCGGAAGGCATCGGCGGCATTTCAGCGACGACGCCACGCCCAGCTCCGCCCCTGATGCGCGTCCTTACATATGGGAGTCGTCCGCTAAGCGGACTCAGCCTTCTGGGCGAGGTTGCTCAGCAAGGTGCCGAATTCCTTCGAAACCTGCGGACCGATCATTCCCCCCATGACCGGGCCCAGCGGGCCGCCAACTTCCACGGTCTGGCTGATCCTCGTCTTTCCACCGGTGGGCTCGATGCGGCAGTTGAAGCGAAAACGCGTCCCCGGAACCACGCTCGTGAGAAGGGCGAAGCCACGGCCGGGCTGCACGTCGACCAGCTCCATCTTGTGGTGCTGACCAGCGCGCGTGTTCATCACGCCCGTCGAACCTGAGACAAATCCCCCTTGCCAGTCCATGGTCGAGACATTGGGGTTCCATTCACCCCAGGTCGACATGTCCGACCAGACGCGCCAGACCTTCTCCGGCGATGCATTCGTCTCCACCGATGTGCCGTACTCACGCGTCATGTTTCGTCTCCTCGAACTTCAGCTTTCCGCGAGCGTCATGGTTGCGGCCGCTGGCGCTTCGGCGACTTTCTCCTTGGTCAAGTTCAGAAGGATGATGACCCCAATCAGCAACGCCGTGCCGACGAGCTGCACTCCGTAAATCGGCTGGTTGAAACCCCACGGCGGAGGCGCTGAGGCGATGAACGTCGCCGCGACTGGGTAAGCCATCTCTGCGATGGTGGCCAGCGACGCGGGCGTCCTGGCGAGCGCTCGGTAGTAGAGGAGAAGGGCGAGCAGCCCCGGAACGAGGGCAATCGCCAGCAGGTTGGGGACGAAGTCGCTGAACCGGTAATGGGAGAAGGCGCCGACGCCGTACTGGACCAAAACGATCACCACAAGCAGGGGCAGGGCGAGGGTGAAACGAAGCGACGTCATGCTCCAGAAGCTGATCGACCCGAGCGCGAACCGACCGAGAACCGTTCCGCTTGCCCAGAGTATGGCCGCGCCCAACGCGAGCAGGCCCACTTCGAGGCGTCCTTTTTGCAGCGCTGATACTGGAGCGGTCGGGTCCTGAGCGAAAACGACGAGGTAAACGCCGACCATTGCGACTAGAAGGGCCGGCCAGAACCAGGCTCGCCTGCGTTCGCCGAGGATGATCCAGGCCAGAACAATCGCGATCAGAGGCTGGGTCTGCTGCAGCACGAAGGTCTCGGCGAAGACCTGGTACGTCGCGGCCTGCTGAAAGGAAGCGGTGAAAAGGATGGTGGCCAGGGACTGCGCGCCCGCCGCGATGATTCCAACCGCCAGCCAGCCCCTCCAGCCGAGGTGGCGCAGTTCGTGTGCGCTGCGAACCAGGACCGGCAGCAGGAACAGCGTGATCAAGGCGTCCTCGGCGACGACGATCTGGGTCGGGGTCAGGTGGCTGACCAGCTGGTTGCGGAAGTAGGCGTCGGACGCCCATAGAGTCGCCGCGACCGCGACCAGCACGACCGAGAAGCGGTCGATGCTTATGCCGCCCGCAGATCCTGATTTGGTCCGTGCCATCGCTGAACATTCAACGTCATTTGGCCGCGCGGCCTTCCAGCCGAACGCATATACCCCTGGCGGGTCCCTCCCTTCGATCACCGGTCCCTCCCCCGCCGGCCAACCGCCCTGAGCGTATCGGAGCCGTCAACCCACCCTGCAAAGAACAGATGAAACCAGCCGAGACCGAATAGCCGCCCTAGGCGAGCACCTCGTCCTCAGCCACCGCCCCCTCCAGGCTCACCTCCGGGTGCTCGACCACGTACACCTCTTCCGGCCGGTCATGCCCCTCCAGGCGCCGCTTCCCCACCGACACCAACCGGATGTCCCCGCGCAGGATGTCGGCCACGATCGAGTAGGTCGTCTCCGACACCACGATCTGCCGCCCCACCGAGAGCCGCCGCAGCTTCGCGCACCGGTTAACGGCAGGCGAACGATAGTCGCGATCCGCCGCGTCCGCCTCGCCCGTAAGCACCGCCATCCGCACCGCCAACCTCAACCCGTCGGGCCACCGCTCCGACTGGATTGCCATCTGGCCCTCGACCGCCGCCACCACCGCATCCGTCGCGCGTAAAAACACAGCAAAGAACGAGTCGCCCTCGCCTCGCTCCTTCAGCACGATGCCCCCATTCGCCTCGATCGCCGATGTCAAGAGCTGATCGTGCCGCCGCATCGCCTGGTACATCGTGGCGCGGCTCTGCAGCCACAACGGAGTCGACTCCACCACGTCGGTCATCAAGAAGGTCACGATCCCGTCGGGCAAAGTCGCACCCTCCTCGACCTTGAAACCCGTGCCCCAGGTGCCTGGTGATGTCGTGGTCGTGCCGTCGGTGGCCGCCCGCGGCACCAGGGACGCCTCGATAACCAGGAAGTCGTCGACGCTGTGCACACGCCGGAAGAAATGCACGTTGTAGGAGGGCAGAAAACTCCAGGACGAAAAGTCGGGCGCAAACTCTCCTTCCCGGCAGACATCGGGGGCGGCGGACACGAGCGCGCCAAGCTTGGTGATCGCCAGCGGGTCCAGGCCGAGGGATGAAGCGATCTCGGAGCTCTCGACCCGGTGATCCTCATGGTCGGCCCCCACCGCCACATGCACCAACCGCAGAAAGTTGCCCAGGTCGGCCTGCGGCTCGTGATATCGCTGCAGCTGCTCAATCGAAAGCACGAGGTCGAAGCTGTCGGCGCCTGACCCAGCAGCACCGTTCGACGAGCCATTCGCGCCGCCCTGCTCGGCCGTCGAACCGAACAACGCCGCCACATTCTCAAAGCTCTCCGCGACCGCGAACTCCCGCGTGGCCCGCCGATACACCTCACCGATCGACGCCCACCTACCCGAAGCGACGAATTGACCCGCGGACACGTGCTCGTACAACCAGCGCGAGCCGCCCAGCATCAGATCCAGGTTCAAAGCGACCTGGAGAAAGTCCACGGCGGTTCGGTACAGCTCGGTGACGAATCCCAGAGGTTCGACGTCCACCACCCGGATCTCGCGATCGAGGCCAGCTGTCGAATTCGCACGATAAGAACCCTCCGCATACGAAAACAGCTCGACCGCGACCAGCTCGCCATGGTTCCGCAGCCGGATCCGTGACTGAGAGACCCGCGGCCCTGGCCCACCCACCTCCGGCGAATCGACCACGTGGACATGACCGCCTGGCCCCCAGGCGCGCTGGATCGGCGTCCGCAGGCTTGTGATCAGGCCGTAGAAGCGCTGGATGAAGCCGAGCGCCTCGCGACCCCGCTCCATGTCGAACGTGTCGCGGCGGACCGCGCGCAGGTCTTCCTCCCACGCCGCGATCAGCGCACCACGCAAGCCAACGATGCCAGGTTGCAACGCTTCCTTCCCTCAGGTCGGCTCGATTTCCCCCGGCGAGCCTTCCTGAGCGGGAAGGTTAGACCTTAAAGAGCGCGATCGGCACGCCTTACGCAGGGCCGGGCATACTGGCGTTATGAGTGATTTGAGTTCGGGCGGACATGCCATCGAAACCCTGCAGGTCGAGGACCGCCGCTACCCGCCAAGCCCCGACTTCAGCAGGCAGGCGAACGCCAAGTCCGAGATCTACGACAAAGGCCTGGAGGAGTTCTGGACCGAGGAGTCAACGCGCATAACCTTCTTCGAGCCGTGGGACAAGCTCTACGAGTGGAAGCCGCCCTACGCCAAGTGGTACCTCGGCGGCAAGCTCAACGCCTGTTTCAACTGCGTCGACCGCCACGTCGAATCGGGCCATCGGGACAAGGTCGCGTACTTCTGGGAAGGCGAGCCCGTAGGCGACCGCCGTCAGATCACTTTCGGCGACCTGCAGAAAGAGGTCGTCCGCTTCGCCAACGCTCTGAAGAAGCTCGGCGTGAAAAAGGGCACTCACATCGGCATCTACATGGGGATGATTCCCGAATTGCCGATCGCGATGCTCTCCTGTGCCCGCATCGGGGCGCCCTTCACGGTCGTCTTCGGAGGCTTCAGCGCCGAGGCGCTTTCCGGTCGCATGAACGACATGCAGTGCGAGCTGATGATCACCCAGGACGAGGGATGGCGGCGCGGCAACAAGGTGCCCCTGAAAGCAAACGCGGACGCCGCGATGGAGGACTCGCCGACCGTCAAACGCTGCCTGGTCGTGAGGCGCACCGGAGGCGACGTGGCGTTTACCAAGGGCCGGGACGTCTGGGCTCACGAAGTTCTGCAAGAAGTCGACGACGACCCGAAAAACTGCCCCTGCGAACCCGTGGACTCGGAGGATCTGCTGTACCTGCTCTACACGAGCGGCACGACCGCCAAACCCAAAGGCATCATCCACACCACCGCCGGCTATCTCGTCGGCGTCGCGTCCACGCACCACTACATCTTCGACGTCAAGCCGAAATCGGTTTACTGGTGCGCAGCCGACATCGGCTGGGTCACCGGACACAGCTACATCGTCTTCGGGCCGCTCGCCAACGGCACCACCGGGATCGTCTACGAGGGCACACCCGACTTTCCCGACAAAGACCGGTGGTGGGAGATCGTCGAACGCTACAAGCCCGACATCCTCTACACGGCGCCGACGACGATCCGAACCCACATGAAGTGGGGGCCGGAGTATGCGGAGAAGCACGACCTCAGCTCGTTGCGCGTGCTCGGCACTGTTGGCGAGCCGATCAACCCTGAAGCCTGGGTCTGGTACCGGGAGCACATCGGCGCCAACAGGACGCCTGTCGTCGACACGTGGTGGCAGACCGAGACCGGGATGATCCTAATCACCCCGCTTCCGGGAATCACCACCCTGAAGCCCGGTTCCGCGACGAAGCCCTTCCCCACCGTCGAGGCTGCGGTCTACAACAACGCCGGCGAGGAGGTGCCTCCCGGCGGCGGCGGCTATCTGGTGATCAAGAACCCCTGGCCCGCGATGCTGCGCGGAGTGTATGGCGACCCGGAGCGTTACCAGGAGACGTACTGGAGCCGCTGGAAGGACATCTACTTCGTCGGCGACGGTGCGCGTGTTGACGCTGATGGCGACTACTGGCTCCTCGGCCGAGTGGATGACGTGATGAACGTCTCCGGCCACCGCATCTCGACCATCGAGGTGGAGAGCGCGCTCGTCAGCCATCCCGCCGTCGCCGAGGCCGCGGTCGCGGGTCGCAACGACGCGCAGACCGGCCAGGCGATCGTCGCCTTCGTCACCTTGAAAGGCGGTCAGGAAGGTTCGCCGCAGATGCTCAAGGAGTTGCGCGAGCACGTGGGTCAGGTCATCGGCAAGTTCGCCGCACCGGCCAACATCGTGTTCACGCCGGAGCTGCCGAAAACACGGTCTGGCAAGATCATGCGCCGCCTCTTGAGGGATGTATCGGACAACCGGCCGCTAGGAGACACGACGACTCTTGCCGACCCAGCAGTGGTGGCCGAGCTCGCGCGACGCGGCAAAGAGGAAGCAGGAAAAGAAGAATCCTAGAGGCGGCCGAAGGGCAGACTTGTGTTCGTGACCGCCGAAACCGCCGTCGCTGAACGACCGGCGGTTCAGGTCGCATCCGCATCGCGGCGCCGAGGCTCGAGGCTTCCCAGCCTCAACCTGCTCGCGGCCACCCTCGTTTCGGCAGCCGTTCTCTACGCCGCGTTGTTCCCGGTGGGTCCGCTGCCGGCGCTCGGCCCCGCATTCAACCCCATCACCGGCGCATGGACGATGGCCGCCGACGCGCAGGTCACCGACAGGACGTTCCGCCTTGCCGGTTTGCAACAACCGGTGAAAGTCCTGCTCGAGCAGGACGGCACCGCGCACCTCACTGCGCAGACCGACCACGACCTCTTCCTCGCCACCGGTTACGTCCATGCGAAGTTCCGGCTCTTCCAGATGGACCTCATGCGCCGTCAGGGCGAAGGCCGCCTGTCGCAGATCGTGGGAAAGGCGGCGCTCGACAGCGACCGGTTCGAGCTTCAACTCGGCTTGCTTCGGACCGCGGAAGCTGAGTGGAATGCGCTCGCGGCCGATGACGAAGCGCATGCTGCGCTGCTCGCCTACGCGCAGGGCGTGAACGACCGTATCGCCGAGGCGGAATCAATGCACCAGCTCGACGCGATGTTCACCCTGCTCGGCTATCAGCCCCGACCGTGGTCGCCGATCGACTCGCTCGTGGTCAAAGGCGACATGACCCAGACGCTCAACTTCACGGATACGCCGCTCGTGATGGCGCTGCTCAACAAGTCGCTCGGCGCGGACCTGGCCTCGGAGTGGTTCCCCATTCTTCCGCCAAACGCACAATCGCCCTATGACCTCGGCCCTTATAGCAACCGTTCGCTTGCGCCAATCGAAGCGCCCGGTCTGGTCAGCGACGCCGAGGCCGCGTCCGCAACCGCGCTGCTCGACCGGCTCGAGGCCCTCCCCCCCGGGCTGATCGCGAAGGGCGGCGCCAGCAACAACTGGGCGGTCGGGGGCGCGAAGAGCTCGAGCGGGGGCGCGCTGCTTGCCGGTGATCCGCATCTGCACCTGACGCTGCCCGCGATCTGGTTTCAGCTCACGATGGATTCGCCGCGTTACCACGCCGCCGGAGTCAGCATCCCCGGCACGCCGGTGGTGCTGATTGGCCACAACGAGCACATCGCCTGGAGCCTCACCGACGCGCAGAACCAGCAGACGTTCTTCTACCAGGAACACGAGGATTCGACGCACTCCGGCCAGTACCTGTGGAACGGCACCTGGCGCAGGTATCAAACGGTGAACTACGACGTCCCGGTCGCCGGCGGGCCGACGCAGCATCTCGCCG
>Ga0209056_10007432_pt1 | contig 11281 bp, 10 predicted proteins | sample GraSoiAngelo_114_FD_185876 | JGI IMG/M metagenome (GOLD analysis project Ga0209056, IMG submission 185876) | Grasslands soil microbial communities from the Angelo Coastal Reserve, California, USA - 14_0903_13_40cm (SPAdes) (version 2) | ecosystem: Environmental > Terrestrial > Soil > Grasslands... | reverse complement strand
GGAAGCTACCGCGGAAAACTTGTCGTGTGAATTCATACACGAATCTGATTTGAAGTCACTGGCGCCGATGAATGAACAAGCGCCCTGGATGAACGTAAATCTCGAGCATCAACAGACAAGGGCGCTGGTGCCTATTCAGCCCGAATTTGTTAATCTTGAGACCACTGCGGATCTGGCACTTTTCGAGGCCGATGAGTTTCACGTTAAGCCAACGCTTGGAGCTCTCGACGCCCTCGAGACCGCCGACCAGATCGAAACGACAGCAGCACCAGATTTGGCTAAGCGTTTGAAGAGCGCCAACTCTTCCGACAGGGCGGCCGCTTTAGTCGACCTGGCAGAGGAAGGCGGCGAAGAGGCCTACAATCTGATTGCCAAGTCGTTTGACGACCCCAGCGCGGAAGTTCGCAATGCTGCAGCCCGGGCTTTGTGCAGCTTCCATTCCGATGTAGCCGCATCGTTTACTCGGGCTCTGCGCGAGGCTTCGCCGGAGAGACGGCGAAGGATCGGAGCCGCGATCGCCGGATCGGGATTGGCCGCAAACGCCATCAACAATCTGGTCGGCGAAGGTCGCGACCAAACCTACGATGCGTTTTCAATTCTCTTCTTAATGGCCAAGGCAGGCGAAGTGCAGCCGCTGATACAAGCGATCGGAAAACATGCGAATGTCGAAGTCCGGCTGACTGCCTCCAAGCTGCTCGCGCTCAGTAATCAGTCCCAGGTACTGCCCGCGCTGCGAATCATGGCGGCGCGCGAACCTTTGCCGCCCGATGTTCATTCGGCCGTGATGGAAGCGATTTACCTGCTCAGCACTCACGTTCGCGAAAGCGTGCCGTCACTCGCTTAAGCTTCGTACAGATTTCGAAACCGAAACCTTCTAATTCGCGGGCAGTGTGCCAGGAATTTGTAAGTAACTCCCTCTCCCTTTGGGAGAGGGCCGGGGTGAGGGCGTAGCGACGAAACCTAAAATACTTCTTTCTCCTTTTTATCGAAGCGGACAGAAAAAGGAGAGTTTTCTTTTCTTGTTACTCCGCTATGCCCTCAACCCCGACCCTCTCCCAAAGGGAGAGGGAGTTCGGCGTTATCCGCTAAGCGCGTACGCGTCCTGCAGCCAGCTCACTAATTCGGAATCGATTTCAGCAAGCGAGTTCACCTTGACTTGATGGTGGAAACGCTTGACCGACGTCTGTTCGGATTTGTGAATGCGTGGGCTTGAGAGCTTGCGGTCGCTCTTGATGGTTAGGATAAGGGCGTGCTGCCGCGTCGCCACACCCGCGAACGCGGTTCGGTTGACCAGGTGAATCGAAGTTTTCTTGGGCTCTTCCATAACCGGGCCAAATCTTCGCGCCTCTTTCAAAAGCCGATCATAGATTCGCCGCACCGAATCGTCCTTGCCTTCAAAGTGAGACTCCACGGTGAATGCGTCGTCCGGTTTAGTCATGGCATTCTTCTGACAGAAGATGTAAGCTTTGCCCCCAATTGATCGATCACGGTGCGGCATTTTATACCAAAGCCGGGTTTATGCCCCGGATCTACGGATGAATACGTTGGGTTGCTCTGGCTAAATCACAAAGGAGACTTGATATGAGAGTTCACTACAGTAGACTTCGGCGGGCGATACTGAACATAGTCAGTAGGCCCTCAATTCCGTTCCTATTTCTTCTGCTTATCTTGGTGTCAGTTGCTTCGCTACCTGCGCACTCAAGCAATCCGCAGCAAACGAGCCCCTACACCGAGCCGCGCTGGATGGCAAAAATGCGCGCCAATCAAGCTGGCACTGATAGCACATCATCAGGCGTCAAAGTCTTCGCCAACGTCGACGTCAGCAATGAGCGTGGCCCCCAAAGCGAAACCTTCATCGCCCTGGATACGCAGAGCCCCAAGACGCTGGCTGGCGGCTCCAACGAGATCTTCCGCAATCCATTGCGCGCTTACTTCTCGACTAACGACGGGAATAGCTGGGTCGGCGCCGACCTACCGCTCGTTGACGAAGAGGGGACAAGGTGGTCCTTCGCTTCTGACCCGGGCGTGGCGGTTGACACGCGCGGCACAATTTTCTTCTCGCAACTGCTCATCTCTAGCGCCGATAACAACTTCAAGGGCGATGCGATGATCGTCAATCGTACGACCGATGGCGGCGCATCCTTTTCGCTCGGCGTGATCCTGAAGAAAGACCTCAATGCGGGCTCGTTCGGCCGCTTCGAGGATAAGCCGTTCATCACAACCGACACGAACCTTTCCAGCCCGTTCCGCGATAACGTCTACGTCGCGTGGGATACAATCGAAGGAGCCAACGGTAAAGTGAACCTCGCGCGCTCGACTGATAACGGCGTAACCTTCACGCGACAGAGAATTGACGATCAGAACTCGGGCAGCGGCTCCAACGAGATTGCCGCCGTCCCCGCCGTCGGGCCAAACGGCGAACTCTACGTCGCCTGGCTCGACACTCTTAATACACGGTTGCAGATAGACCGCTCGTTCGACGGCGGCGTGACCTTCGGCCGCGACAGCACCGTAAGCGAGATGGTCATCCCATTCGACACGGGGATACCTTCGATCAAAGTCCGGCGCGCGCTGGTATATCCGGCGATCGATGTTGATCGAAGCAGCGGCACGCATCGCGGCCGGCTCTACTGCGTGTGGTCGGATCAGGCGGACCAAACGCAGCCTTTCACTGATGGCGCCGAGATGGATCTGTTCTTTGCCTTCTCCGACGATAACGGCTTGCACTGGAGCGCGCCCATTCGCGTCGCCGATGACGGTGTGGGCGCCGACCAGTTCTATCCGTGGCTCTCGGTTGACCCGGTTGACGGCTCGATCAACATAAGCTGGTACGACACGCGCAACGATCCGACGCGGCGCAAGACGGACATATACTTCGCGCGCTCGACCGACGGCGGTCTGACATTCGGTCCGAACGCGCGCGTCACTACCGCCTCAACCGACGAGAGCTGCCCGGTATGTGAAGACCTCATCGCGCAGACCGGCTTCACGCTTTCGACATTGCGTTTCTGCCGCCGCAATTGCGACGCAGAGATCTTCAACCAATACGGCGACTACACGGGGATCGCCAGCTTCGGCGGCGTCTCGCATCCCATATGGACCGACCGGCGCACGGGTGAGCGCCTGAATGAAGAGATTTTCACCGCGTCTGTAAAAGCCAGCAAAACGAAGTAGCCGGGGGGGTCGGAACCTTTAGAATACAGGAAGTAATAACGTGGGTTCGACGAAAAGCCTTGTCATAGGGCTAATGCGTACAAGCTCAGGGCAACCCATCGCACTACTAAGCTAAGTGTTCGCAACGTTGGATAGCGCACCTTGCGTTGTTCCTGCGACAGGCCAGAAAATCACGTTGCGTGGTTCCAATCGGGGCGCAACCCAACCAGTCATTGCAGGTGAGCCGCGATTGATCGTCTCTCAGCTTGAAAGATAGAATCCACGTTGTGTGCTGGCGCGCGGCCACCTGAATTCCAACGTTCGCGCGCATCGCTGTGTGTCAGAACGGCGAGCGGTAGCGACCCGATCAAAGCGCAACTTGCGTGGGTGATCCCATCGCTACCGCTCCGGGTTCTGACACCGACAGCCGCGCGGCGATGTCTTTCGCAATGCGGCTTGGTATTTCTACAGTTGTTTGCAATCGTGAGCCGCGCTCCCGCGTTTCTCTTAACGACAAACGAGTAGCGCGTTACAATCAGGGGCGCTATAACTCAACTGAGGGCAAAAAACGTCTTCTGCGGCGACGCTTGTCCTTACTGAATGAAGGTCGCGCGCGCCGCTTGGTTGTGGAGCCATGGCACGCATCAGGTCTGATTTTAGCCGCGAATTTCAGCAGCGGCGCGCACGGCTGGATGCGGGTCGTTGTCATAAGTGACAGTGTGCCAATCAAAAGTCGGTAAGAGAAGAGAGCCGTCGGACTTACCTTGGTGAACTTTTTAGCACCCACAATAAAATCGCGGAAGCCGTACCATCCATCGTGGGCTCGTTCGTCGAATAATCCTTAACGTCGTCGTGATAGACTGCCGTCTCATCCTGAAACGCCGCCAGAGGATCCGGCTCAGTGATGCTGACGCCCCTCAGCGCTAAGAAGATTCGCCGATAAACTGGTCCATCAACCAAAGCCCCACGCACTTGTCGCTTAAGAATCGCATTGGTCATCAAGTGTACATCTTTGGGGAAGACCCCGTTCTCAGGAATGCCGGTAAACATCGAGAAGCCCCAGGGGTTTCGGCCCAGCAGCCAGTCGCTCTGCTTGGCAGCGAACTCGTGATGACGCGTATCGCCGGTCATTCGTTCATAGAGCAGCACCTGAGTTGCGAGCGCCACGACCAGGTTGTTTGAGCACCAGATAAACGGAACTCCGATGCGATAAGGACTCTTCTCGGCGGCTCGCGCGCACCGCTCCAATTCCGACCGATAGTAGTTGGCCAAAAGCTTGCGCGTGTTTCGATCAACCAGCTCGTACAAACGAAAGTGGCCCAGATTCATGAATGGATAGTATTGATAGTGCTTGGTCTGTTCCTTCCCCATCCACGACTCATCGGCAGCGATCCGCGCATAACGAATTGCATCGTTCAAATATCTTCTTTCGCTGGTCGCGCGAAACAATTCCGCGGCTCCCCATTCCATATCATCGGCCCACGTTGTTTCTTCATAGCGATACGGCGCGCCGTAAGAGTCGCCTTGCTGCACGCCCTCTTTTGCTTTGCCCAGCGTGTAGACTTCCCTTCCCGCGCGTAATAACGTAGCTGCATACTCGTGAAGGCGAGCATCGTTCTTCCAAATTTGATAACCAAGCGCCATCGCCGCCGCATAACGTCCCGCCAGGTTTGCAACTCCGGTCGATTCGCTTTTGTATTCGCGCAGCCCCTGAGGTTTTCCATCGGCAAAATACAAGACGCGATAGCTGCCGGGCCCCCAACCATAATCGACCGTTTCATTCTGCGGCAGCCGCCAACCTTTATGATCGCGGTCATCGGCGACTTGGTGATAGAGCTGATCCGGCGCCGGATGCAGCTTGAGCATCCAGTCTAATCCCCAACGCGCTTCGTCCAGGAGATCTGCAATGCCGTTGGCGCCGGATTGGCCGAATGAATTGAATCGATCCTGGAAGATCTTCGTCGATTGATGAGCTTGCGTTCCGAGCTGATAAGCCAACAGCATCTGCGCCGTGGCATTACTCGAAGTCAGAAGGTATTTGAGCAAGTCCCCCGCGTCGTGCCAGCCACCACGAGCGTCAAGATAGGTTCCGGCAGGAAGTGGCCCATACGCAGTGCGTCCATCGAATGTATGACAGACAGCATCGAGCCACGGATTGTAGCCACAGCGCTGCTCTCGCATGAACTCGAGCAGCTCATCGGGCAGATTTCGATAAACTGCGGGCCCGATCTCGAAAGACTGCGACTGTCCGTTACCAATTTGGACAAAATATCTCCCGGGCTTCCGCAACGCTGAGAAGTCAAGCTCGGCGTGAAAATCAACCTGTCCCCAACGGCCGGCGATTGGCTTGGCGGGTCCTACAAACGCTGTCTGCCGCGTGTCGGCGTCAATGACATTGAATCTCTGCGGCAGAGATTCGCGCGAAAAAGCCAACGCCGATTTCGGATCCTGTGGACGATATCCGAGTTGATTGATGCGAACGAAGATCTGTCGCTCTGAATCAGAGGTAGCTGGAGTAATTAAAGCAAGTAAGAAAACCGAAGCTATGATTGTAACGGCCGACAATAATCGCGCACTGTTACAGAACCGCGAGCGGTAGCGACCGGAGCATTTTCCATTTGTCATTTGACATTTACTATTTGCCATTTTTCATCTTGCCGCCCTCTCCCTTTGGGAGAGGGTTGGGTGAGGGTGCGAAGCATAGAACAAGACATACAACTCTGTTTTTTCTTTTCTATGCTTCGCACCCTCACCCCTAGCCCCTCATTCGGCATCGCAGTTCGAGAATCGATGACTAACAAAATGGCAAATGAAAAATGACAAATGACAAATGATCCGGTCGCTACCGCTCGCGGTACTGTAACGACTATTCCCGATATGAGGGATCGATCCGATCCAGTTTCCTGAGCAAACCGGGCCAGGTGAGCGACGCGCCCTGGCCCACGGTGACGGCGCTCATTTGTGAGGCCACGCGATCGATGATGTCGTTCGGAATCTTCACCAATTCACCGCCTCCCGATTGCGCCAGAATCTGAATCTTGCAGGCCCGCTCCAGCAGAAACATTCCCAGAAATGCTTCGGACGCCGTGCGTCCCAGCGTCAGCAACCCATGATTGCGCAAAATCATGAATTTCTTGTCGCCAAGATCCGCAACCAGACGCGGCTTCTCTTCCTCATCAAGCGCGAGGCCCTCATATTCGTGATAAGCCAGCGACGAGAGCGCGAACATCGCCTGCTGCGAGATGGGAAGTAAACCATGCTTCTGTGCCGAGACCGCAATCCCATAGTCGGTGTGTAGATGCATGACGCAGAGCGCGTCTTCACGCGCGGCATGCACGGCGCTGTGAATCGTAAAGCCGGCAGGGTTGATGAAGTAAGGCGAATCCGACACCTTTTTGCCGTCGAGATCGACTTTCACCAGACTCGACGCCGTGACTTCAGCGAACATCATCCCATACGGATTGAGCAGAAAGTGATGCTCCGCGTCAGGCACGCGCGTAGAGATATGCGTGAAGATCAAATCGTCCCAACCGTAGAGCGCGACCAGGCGATACGCCGCGGCAAGATCGACGCGCGCTTGCCATTCCTCCTGGGATACTTGCTCGCGGACCGAAGATGGTTTTGGAACAGCAGCCATTGTTTTCTATTCAGCGCTTCGTGTCAGAACCGCGAGCGATAGCGACCGGATCGTCCGATTGCTGATTGCTGATCGCTGATTGCTGATTCAGAGCAGATGATGAGTCTTCCAATCCGACATCCGAAGGTCCGGTCGCTACCGCTCGCGGTTCTGACACTCATTTAAACTCAAACGACTTCAAATAATCTGTGTACGCCTGATCCCAACGCGCCACGGTCTTGGAGGGTCCAGCTAGTTTGACAAAATAATTTCCCTTCGGCGTCTCGACTACTGCCGCGCGCAGGCGATAGTTGGTATCGTTGTGAAACGAGCCGCTGCCCGGAGCCATTTCCGCGGTATAGGTTCCACTGACATCAACCGTTATCACTTTCAAACCGTTGATGGTCGTCGTTTCGGTCTTTGCCTTATCTTTGGAAGCACTGCCGTCGGGCTGTTGCATCTGCGAAATCCAGCGATCGATATTTGCCTGCGCGGTCCCGCCCTGAGTCGCGCCAAAGTAATAAAGTACGAGGGACGCATCGTCGTTGTCGCCTTCGGCCTTCGGCAGCTTGTACTGCGCCACGCGCATTGACGAAGAAGCTTTCTCGATCACCCAGCCGTCGGGGGCTTTGAAATGCAACTCGCCTGAGGCATTTGTATTTGATTGAGCCGCGCTGGATTGCATGCCGCTGGTCGCAGTTGGCCCTTGCTTTCCGCAGGCCCAAACAGCAAGAGAAACCACCAAAACAATAGCGGCGATGGTCAAAGTTCTTTTATGGCTTTTGTGCCTGCTCATGGTTATGTTTTCACTTTCTTTATTTCAATATTCAACTCTTCAGCAGCTTCTGCCGGCAAACCGTACGACTCTTGCTCAGAAGGATAAGTTCCATTTCGCACGTCCTCCGCCCAGCGAGTCACCGCGTCGGTGATCGTCTCGCGCAAATTTGCGTACTCGCGCACGAAGCGTGGCAACTTGCCGAACGCCATCCCGACCAGATCGTGAAACACCAGGACCTGAATGTCACAATGCACGCCGGCGCCGATGCCGACGGTTGGAACCTTAACGCTCTCGGTAATCATCCGCGCGATTTCGCGCGGCACCAACTCCAACACTATCGAGAAGACACCGGCATCTTCGAGCGCGAGCGCATCATCGAGCAACCGGCGCGCAGCATCAGCCGTCTTGCCCTGTACGCGATAAGCACCGAGTTGATTTATCGATTGCGGCGTCAGACCGATGTGGCCCATCACCGCGATTTCTTCATTCACCAACCGCTTGACCAGCTTTACACGCTTCTGACCACCCTCGAGCTTCACCGCTTCGGCTTCACCCTCTTTGACCAAACGCAAAGCCGAGCGCACGGTGTCATCGGCTCCCGTGTGAAAAGATCCGTAAGGCATATCGGCCACCAGCAGCGCGCGTTCTACGCCGCGACGCACGGCTTTGACGTGAACCAGGATCTCCTCAAGCGTAACCGGCACGGTGTTGCCGTAACCGAGCACGACGTTGCCGAGACTGTCGCCGACCAGGATGACATCGATGCCTGCTTCATCGACTATGCGCGCGGTCGGATAATCGTAGGCCGTCAAACAAACCATACGCTCGCCACGCGCTTTACTGGCGATTAACGAAGGCGCACTGACTTTTTCCGGACGTTCAGGTTTTAGATATGGCATGGTTCAGTTTTCTCGCAATAACTACAGGCATCGACAAGCATTCTGCGATGTACGGGTACCTTAACAAGTGAGACTATTATAAACGAGAAACAAAAAAAGGGGGCATTGGCAGATAATGAAACCCCTGAGCTTAGCCACAGAGACACGGAGACCCAGAAAAAGGGACCAACTTCTCATAAGCGAGGCTATCGCCTTCGCTCCACGCAACGAGCAGGCCGGTAACTTCTTCAGGGGACGTTCTTCGGGTCATTGGAAATCGTTCGACTTCTTCAGGTGGATTCTATCACTCGTCGCCCACTGATTCCCTGCCTTCTATTAGTTTTCATGGACGATGGGCTCTGAGGATTGAATTTCTCGCGTTAATGGTCGAGCGGGTTAGTGGGCGAAGCCGGCGGAGCAGGCGACAGCATAAAGCCTGGGGTGGAGCGAAGCGGAACCCCAGGGCGACGAAGCCCAAGAGAAAGACGAGCCCGCTTTAGCGGGCGAAAGAACCATGAAGAATGATTTCATCCACGGTGACACGATTCGTTGCGACGTTATCTCCGGCCCAACGTCTGTCGCCCACTTTGTGGGCTCATGAATCACTTTGACAACTGGTTTTCTGGGGCTCACGCCCCAGGCTTTACGCTTTCGCCGGCTTCGCCGGCTAGGTATGAAAGGCAAGACCATGAGAGACAGAACGAAGCGCATGCGAAATTCCATCATTCTTTCGCTGATGTTCCTATTAACAGCCTGGTTCGCAGTGCCACGCAGCTTTCGCCGGCTTATTCAGCCGACGGCCTTTGCCGCCGCGAAGACCTTCATCGTCGATACGACCGGTGATGGCGTCACGCTTTGGTCAGCCGTGAATCAAACAGGGTTAGACCTATGAACGAATAAAACCTCCGTGATACTCTCTGCGCCAGTTCGAACGGTTGGAGGTCGGAATAATGAAAAATCTAGCAACAATGTGCACTGCAACAATGGTTGTCCTCTTCGCGGTACTCGGCTGTAGTAGATTGGGGACGCTCAGCGCCGTCGATCTCTATCAAGGTGATGGTGCCGCAAAAGCCGCCGCGGCAATCAAGGACAAGATCGGCGCGAGCAAGATTGGCGTGATCATGGCGGAGGTCCGAAAGGACTCAATGAAGATCACGATTCAAACTCCGGACAATCCTAAGAACATGGATGAATACACTTTTGAAAAAGGCCGGGCCAGCGGCCCGAAACCGGTCCAGGCGATGAGTTTTGGCAGTCTCGAGATGACTGCGGACAAATATCACCTGACGGATTTCAGTGAAATAAATTTTGCGGCAATCCCGGAAACAGTTCGCAAGGCCATTGCTCGGTCCGGACTAGAGAACGGCCGCGTGGACGTAATCTCAATGGATCAGGAATACGCCGAGACGACCCATCCTGATCTGAAAGCGGAAAAGAAAAGAAAGACCGAGGATTTGAAACAGCAGATACTGGACAAGACGAAAGAATGTTTCAAAACTACCTCGACAAATTGCATGAATGAACTGCGAGACCTTCAGAAACAGCAAACCGACATGATGATGGGCCGAGGCGAACGGCAATGGGATCTGGCATGGCGAATCTTTGTCGAAGGCCCACGCGGGCGAAAAGATTTTTATGCTGATAAGCAGGGGAACCTAATCGACAATCCGCACTGAAAATTGCTCGCATCTCGATGGCTAACTATAATCGCGTCCGTGAATTCAACATCGCGTCTCACGAAAGATTCGGCCCATCGATCACTTGGCGGCATCCACCGGCCCAAAAGGCCAGACACAAAAGCAAGATCATCTCGGTAGCCGTACCTGACATCAACGACTTCGTGCCAGGACACACGGAAGGAGATACAGACTTTGACGGAAACGGTCCGTCGGTCTATATCTCAGCTGACGTAAAACGAAAGGGCAGCCAACTGGTCCTGGCCATCTATGCGATATTCCAGGAAACGGAATCCGATTGGACCACGTTCGAGGGGAACTTTGAAGAGACGTTCTACGACGTCAATCTCCAGCATCCCGGTTGGCGCATTCAGTCGATTCAGGGAAACTTCCATCAGACTTATCAGACCGTTCTGAACGGGTATGGACCGAAGACAATTTCGCCGTTCGGAACTTCAGACTTCGTCAACAGGATGGTTTTAGTTGGCGACTCTGACGGTGGGACGTTTGGTGGAGATGATAAACCCAGAATCGTGAATCTGGGGTTCAACAAGATCGAACTCAAACTCGTCAAGTAAAGACTTCTGCCGCTCGAGCACTAACGCATTGGCGGACTGCTCAGCCGGCTCTGGAGTCTTGATTTGAAAAAACCGGGGCGGGCGCTGCGTTTGCGATGCTTGTCCTCGGGCTTTTCGCTGTTTGGATTATCCAAATTGCTGATCTGTAATTCGTTTGATTATAATCGCGCCCGAGAATTTCGTCTCTTAAATGTCTTTAGCTGATGGCAATTAATCTCAGCGGCCTCTTGCTGCCAATCACCACGCCGTTCACCGAAAGTGAAGATATCGACGTCGCCGGTCTGACCTCAAACCTCTCAAAGTGGAACCAGACAGGCATCACTGGCTATGTCGTGCTTGGCTCGACCGGCGAACGCGTCAATCTCGATGAGCGAGAATACGTTCAGGTTATCGAGACCGCGAGAAAAGCGATCCCGGAAACTTTCTTATTCATCGTGGGGGCCGGTCAGCAAGGTACGCGCAACACGATCAAAGAGATCGAGCGAGCAACCAAGGCCGGCGCGGAAGCTGCGCTCGTCATCACGCCCAGCTTCTACCGATCGGCAATCTCGCAGGACGCGCTCGTGACGCATTACCACGCGGTAGCGGACGCTTCATCGATA
>Ga0209056_10007431_pt1 | contig 11282 bp, 13 predicted proteins | sample GraSoiAngelo_114_FD_185876 | JGI IMG/M metagenome (GOLD analysis project Ga0209056, IMG submission 185876) | Grasslands soil microbial communities from the Angelo Coastal Reserve, California, USA - 14_0903_13_40cm (SPAdes) (version 2) | ecosystem: Environmental > Terrestrial > Soil > Grasslands... | reverse complement strand
GCGGGGCGATCACGCTAGAGACGGGGCGGGCGATGTCGGCCGAGAGCGCGTTAAGTGGGGCGATCACGGCGGAGACGAACCGGGCAACGGCAGCGGAGACGACACTGACCAACACGAAAGCGAGCCTGGCGGGCGGGAACACCTTCACCGGAACGCAAGCTCTGGGTCCGCTGAGCAATGCGGCTTCGCAGCCTTCGAATCTGTTCCGTCTGAATGCTAACGATGCCAGCAATGTTTCCCAGACGGCGCAATTGCAAGCTCTAGTTGACGGTAGCCTGAGCTTCCAGTTCGGACCGACAGCCGGCCCAATTTCTCCGAAGCTGAATATCGACAAGAATGGATTTATCACCTTTGCTGCCGGCCAAACCTTCCCGGGCGCGCAAACATTGACCGCAGGCACGGGCATTAGCATCGTCAGCAATGCAATCAATAACACTGGCGTTACAAGTTTGGTTGGAACCGCGAATCAAATCACGGCCAGCGCCAGCACGGGTAAACATCAGCGGGAACGCTGCAACCGCGACGACGGCAACCATTGCCACTTCGTCAACGACGGCCACTAGCGCCGCCACTGCCAGCGCGGTTGGTTTCAACGGAATCACCACCGGAACCAACACGACCTCGACCATGACCGTCGGTACCGGTGGCTCAATTGTTCCCACAGGCACCGGCGTTATCAATGCCACGGAGTTAGGCGGTGTGGCTGCTGCGAACTACGCGCGCACTGATCAAGCGAATACTTTCACCGGCGCAAACATCATGGGCAACACCGCGGCCCAATCCGGCGGGTTGCTGATTCCTCCTTCGCAAAACGGTTCGGGCAAACCATCCTTCCCATTCGATATGGAGGCGGTAAACGGTGCCAATAACCTTCATCTCTTCCGCATCATCGCTCTGGATGGAGGGACTCCGAAGTGGGACTTTCAGTTCTGCAACAACAACAATCCATCGTGCACGCCTACTAGCACTGGCTTCTCGATCGCCAGCACCGGCATCCTTACCTTCGCGGCTGGCCAGGCATTCCCGGGAACCGGTGGCGGGACTGTGACATCCATCACCGCTGGAAACGGGCTGACCGGGGGAACAATCACTACGTCCGGAACGATTGCGCTGGCGAATAGTGGGGTGACTGCTGGAACATTCACGAAGCTGACTGTGGATGCGACCGGACGAGCTACTGTCGGCGCGCAAGCGCAATTTACCGACATTGGCGGATCAATTGTCCCCGCTCAGGTTGGTGCTGGAACGTACAGCATAAATATCAATGGCAGCGCGGGCAGCGCAGCGGTTGCTACCACGGCCACTAATGCCAGCAATCTGCTGCTTGGCACGACTGTGGTCGGCACCACCACATGGAACAACGTGGCGGCTCCGGCAACGCCGGCAGCCAACACCACCGCGGTCTATGTGGATTCGACCACGAAGAAACTCTGCTCGAAAGATGACGGCGGCAATGTGAATTGCACGGGTGCGAGCGCTGCCTCATCTCCGTCAGTGTTCACAAGCACCGGAACGACGGCTCAGACAGGCGTGAAGTTTATTCATGGTAACAGTACGCTCAACAACGGAGGAAATCTGACGGTGACCTTCGGAACGTCATTCACGAATGCCACTTCGTTTGATTGCAACGCAAGTGACGCCACCAATGCTCCTGGAGTTATTGGGGTTCAAAACCAAACGGCGAACTCAATCAAAATTAGCGGAACTGCAAATCACGCAGTGAGTTTCGTCTGTGTAGGAGTTTAGTGACGCGTGTTTAGTGAGAGTTCATAGTCGAAGTCGCGAGGAGAATTTGCATGAGCAGAATAGTGGCAGCATTGATCACGATGTTGTTAGCGCCGGCGTTGTTCGCACAGAGCGGCAGCGGAGTTCAGACCGCTTCTGTGACGCTTTCATCGGCGCAATTGCTTAGCCTGCATAGTTCGCCTGTCCAGTTAATTCCGCCGCCGGGGGCAGGGAACATCATTAAACCGGTCTCCATCACCCTGCAATACAAAGCAGGATCGGCACCGTACAACGCTTCCGATGGCAATTTCGCGATCGGTACGCCCTCGCTTCCAGGCGCGACGCACGGGCCTGGCGGAGGTTTTATCGATCAGACAAGCGACCAGGTTGCTTACGTCGGCGCCTTCGGAGGAGCTTCTGGCTCCCGGGGCAACTTCGAAAACCAGCCGATAATCGTGCAGCAAAATGGCAGCACAGATTGGACCGCCGGCGATGGCAGTGTTGTCGTTAATATCAGCTACACGATTGTTGCGTTGCAGTAGGCGATCACATGAAGACTTCTGAACAAACCGACATCGCGCTGCCGCTGTCGCCGGAGGTTTCGCGACGACATGGTGAAGATCACGCCGTCATGCCGGGCGAGTTTGCGGGGATGTATCAGGCGGGATTCGACGCGGGATACAAGAGCGGAAAGGAAGCCGGTTATCGCGAGAGTTTTAACGAGAGCAGAGCCGCGGTCCATCAGGGCCCAAACGGGGTTGCAATTAAGGCAGCAGTTGCGGGCAAACCAGCCCCCAAACTTGGACCGCGGCGGATGCTGCTCGGTATGCCATGTGAACGGTGCCGCGTTTACCTGCTGAGCGAGGAGACGCATTGTCCGTGGTGCAAGCAAGCGCAGGCGGCGTAAATGAACGCGGTAAGGGCACGGCTAGCCGTGGCGAATCGATAACTAGAAACGGGCAGCTTTCAGGCGCTGAGAAAGCGCAAAGTTTTGCATTACTGGTGTGGGACGGCAACTTCAGCCGATGCTCCGCCCGAAACCGGCTACGGATGCGGCACTTAGGGCAATCCGCCAGTCTGCGAATGGTGTTTGAAATGCGGTTTATTTGTAGGGGAGGCAATACATGTTTCAGTGCTCAATACGCGTGGCGTTTTTAGGGGCGCTTGTGCTGTGCGCGGGCTGGGGACTCGGGCAGACCGCCAACGTTTACGATCTGCCGGTGACCGATCAGCTGACGGTGAACACTTGCTCGATGGGCGAACCAGTGACGCTCAATGGCACCATTCATTTTTCGTACTCGGTTACGACAGATTCCACCGGCGTGAACCATTTCGCTATCACCGCTGCCAATCAACTGACGGGCGTTGGTAAGAACTCAGGCTTGCCGTATGTCGCCGACGAGTCGGACGAATACGACTCGAATAATGACGACCCATCGGCGGACGTGACGGTGGAACTCAAGTCGGATTTGAAGCCGCAGAGCGGAGGCGCGGGGCTGACCCTGGTGCAGTCGCTGCACATCGTGGTGGATACGACCGGTAACATCAGCGCGCAGGTCGTGAGCAATGCGACCAGCTGCGGAAGCTAGCGTTATGACAACGAGAGCACGTGAGAGATTTTTTGAGGGATCTAAAGGGGGAGCAATGTTTCATCGCACGAAGACCGCAGTCATGATCCTGATGGTGGGATGTGTGGCATTGGGGTGCGCGCCGACGGTGTTGGGGCAGGCAGTGGTCAGCGATTCGCCCATTACCGACCAACTAATAGTCAACGAGTGCAATGGAGAGAATGTTCTTTTGAACGGAACAATGCACAGCGAGATGACTTTCTCTACCAATCCGAACGGAATGACCCATATGAGCTTAAATGCGACCGAACACATGACCGGAGTCGGCATGACCACGGGAGTAAACTACGTTGCAAATGACAGCCAGCATCTCGAGACAAACACCCGCGGATTCGCGCAGGAACAGACCAACAATACGAAGGTCAAGCTGATTTCCCAAGGCCCACAAACTCCCAACATGACGGATCATCAGACGCTTCACGTTGTTATCGACAAGAACGGCGCTCCGAAGGTCGAGATCTCGAAGCACCAGATCAAGTGCAACTAGCCCGCGTAATAGAACGCACCATATGAATTCGGGCTTTGATCGGCGACACTGGTATTTTTGGCTGGACGGACTGCTCGATTGCGAAAGGTCGTTATCGGCAGTTCAAGTCTCGAGCTGTAGACGATTTTGTAGCTGTGAAAGCACTCAATTTCAATCGAACTCAATAGCTTTCCACGAGCAGCCCGCAACAGGTTCAACGCCAATCAGTTCGAAGCCATAGGATTCTACCTGGTCCCGAACCAGATTCTAGCAGCTCCAGTTTTGTCACGATGTAACGTTAGTGAACGACTTAGAAGATCCATAAATCCGTAAGCTATTGATAACATTGGCGTCCCCGAAATGAGCGCGGGATCACACCCGAAAGCAGAGATTTTAGTCACCCCCACAAACAGGATATCGGCGCAGCAAGAAGGCGGTCGCCGAAGGGGACCGTTGTTATGCCATCGTAGAGCACCACTCCCAGTTTGAAGTCATCGCCGCCGCTGTCAGCCAACTTCCTGAGCCCCTTGAAGTCACCCGTGTTCACGGTAGCACCGGCCTTGACTTCGATACCGACCAATGCACCACTCCCAGTTTCAATCACAAGGTCAACCTCGTCCTGGTCTTTGTCCCGGTAGTGATACAAAGCGCAGCTCTCGCCAAACCAAGACGCCTGTTTCAGCACTTCAGAGAAAACAAATGTCTCCAGCAGCGGTCCGAAGATCGAACGGTCTTTCGCAATCCGCTCCGCTGTGGCCCCCAAGAACGCGCCGAGTAGACCCGAATCAAGGAAATGCAGCTTCGGCGTCTTTACCAAACGCTTCAACTGGTTCTGAAACCAAGGTTCCACCCGACGAACGAGAAACAACTGCTCCAGAATGGCGACGTACTTCCTAGTGGTCTTGTCGTCAAACCCAACTTGGCCGCCTATCTGCGTGAAATTGGTGAGCCGACCAGAGTGGTGGGCGAGAACCTGCAGCAGCCGCGGCATTTGGTCAAGCTTTTCCACGTCGGCAACTTCGCGTACATCCCGCTGCACGATAGCTCTTATGTAATCGCGTGCCCATGCCTGGCGCCGCTTTGGATCTCCGCGCCGCAGCATTTCGGGGTAGCCACCGGTAAGCACGGCTTGTATCAGATCCTCACCGATCATCAACTCCGCGGGTTTGCCGAGTTCGCTATCGAACGCAGCTCTTAGGAAATGCGGTTTCTTGCCTCGAATTTCGGCCCGCGAGAGAGGCAGGAGGCTCACGATCTCCATGCGGCCAGCTAGACTCTCCGAGACTTGAGGCAGAGTGAGAATATTGGCTGAACCCGTCAACAGAAACCGGCCGGCGCGGCGATCATCATCCACTGACTTCTTGATGGCCCGGAGGAGGTCGGGCACTCGCTGCACTTCGTCAATGGTGGTCCGATCGAGAGCGCGCACCAACCCAGTTGGATCGCTGCGTGCCGCAGCCAGCACCGTGTCGTCGTCCATGGTGATGAATTCGCGATTGCCCGCAAGCAAGTCGCGGACTAGCGTGGTCTTGCCACACTGACGGGGGCCCGTAACCATGACAACCGGAGTGTCCTTGAGCGCGGTGGTCACCAGTTCGGCACAAAAGCGAGGAAAGAGCGCACGATCAGTATCGTCCATGCCGGGTGGAGGCTCCGTCCAATTCGGATTAATGTTGCGTCTATTTCGGATTATAGACTCGTCTGATCCGGAACGAAAGCTGGAAAGGCGCCGGGCGGCGCGACTGATTCCGGCTGGGTGGTGGGGCTACTCCTACCTGGGTGTGTGAGATACATGGGGGTGTCCTCCCAGATCGAGCCTGTATCTTCCGATCTGGTTCCTTCATCGCCCCTGTGTCGTTACAGCTTTGCCTTAGTCAGTCGGCGCAGAAGACTTTCCTTGGCGGCGTGCGTTCGACGGAGTTCTCCCAGTACGGACTGGAATGCAGTCACTCGACCTTGCCGGACCGCAAGATCACGCAGGTCAGTCAGCAGAGTGACAGCTTTGTCGTACTCGTTGGGCTGCCGCTTTCGGATATGCGCTGCAATCTGGTTCCAAGTCGCTTCTTCGCGGTTCTCCAATTGGTCCAGATAGCGAGCGCGGTTGGCCTCGTCCTCCGCTTTCCGGCGTACCGCTTCTGCCGCTCGCTTCGCCTCCAGTAACCGGTCCCTTTCTTCCGCACGGGCATGGGCCAATGTCATGAGATCACCGGCAGTGCGCCGCCGAATTGCGTCGGGCACGGACAACGTGCGTAGCACACTCTGTTGCTCGAAACGTCGCAGCAGTCCGATCTTCCACCATCCACCGGGTTCCGAGACTGCGGCAACGAGCAAATTGTTCTTTTCCTTTTCGGGCATGCTCTGAATCCAAGCCGCCAGTTCCTCCCGATCTGGGCCAGTGTTCAACGGCGCCGAAGCCGATGCAGCAACTTCAACGAGATCCTCGTCTATTCCAAGAAACTCGATCAGCGAACGGAGCGGAGCGGACAATTCGCCAAGACCAGCAGGCACCGCTGGCTCCAGTTCGTCCTCGGCGAACTCTTCATTCTGGGCGCAAAGCAGCCATCCGAGGTAAAGGCAACGGGTGTCTCCGCGCAGAAGCTCCGAGCGCAGCGACATCAGCGATCCCATCCATCCTGTCCCGTCATCCCAGTCATCGTACTCTGACTGATTTTCAAACGCGACGATCACAGAGTTTCCGGCTTTTCGCACGTGAGCCGCTTCGCCTGGGAGCATGGTTCTGAACACTCTGTAGTCAACCAATTCCTGCGGAAGGCGGAGATGGAATTCACGTGCTCCCCAGCTTGTAAGGTAAAGAAACGCGTCGAAGTACTTCTCCAGAAGTTTGAGGGGATCTGCTTTCAGATCCCCCCATTCGTAGTGATTCGTGAAACTCGTGGAAGTAATCGCGGCGCGCGTGGAGATGGATCGCAATTCGGCGATTTCAGCTCTTGTCAGCGCCCGGTCGATCGCCCGGAAATCGTAGTACTGGTATTCGCTCACTCAGAATCCCCTGCGCCAGTGGCGGTACGCCGTGATCCACTCTGCACCGCCGGGCGCTGGCGTTGGCAACGGCAGATCAAGGATTCCGATCCTCTGCCGGGTTTTGTCGCGGCGGCAAATCGCTACAATCGAGCCATCACGTGTCATGTCCACCTTCTCCACAACAACGTCAACACCGAGGACATTTGTGGAAAAAGGCAGGGCGAGATGATCCTCCATCATCGTGAGGAAACCGACAGCCTGCTCCTCCTCGGTATACGCATCCACGCCGCTTGTTCAATCAGTTTCTCCAGTTTCGCTTTGCTGAATGACGGAAGATTGGGGTCGGGGTCGCGCTTCAGCTTGCGTACATCCATGTGGACCACAACGGTCTTGGTGTTCTGGTGCGTCATATCCCTCCATTCCCATCAGAAGCGTTCAATCGCTGGACGACGGCGCGTCTGCGGCCGCGGCGCCAATTCTATAGCCGATTGCGCCGTAGCCTTTTAGCCGCCGGGCGTACATTCGGGCCAGCATCAGCACGTGACAATCGACATAGTCGTAGACGCGGACGACATGCTTAGCATCGTGGAGTCGATGGAGACGGCCAACATACTGTTGCAACGTCCCCTTCCAGGAAATTGGCATCGCCAAGAACAGCGTATCCAGACGAGCATCGTCAAAGCCCTCGCCAATGTAGCTGCCAGTTGCCAGGATGACTCTTGGCTCGCTCTCCGGAACAGCCGCAATAGCTTCCGCAATCGTTCGGCGCTGTTTCTTGCCCATGCCGCCTCTTAGCACAAACACGTTGCTCACTTTGCCAGAGAGCGCCGTCTCGAAATACTTCAAGTGATTGGTCCTGCCGGTGAGCAGCAGCGGTGAGCGTCGGTCTCCGACAGCGCACAGCAGATCGGCCAGGATTAGTTCATTGCGAGCACGGTCATCTGCATGTGCTGCGTACACTTCCTGAATCGTTGTATCGATCTGCTCGGGCGGCAGGCAAAACTCGGTCAACCGAGGAATCACTTCATGTTCGAACGGCGTGACTGCGGTCATCGAACGTGCGCTGAGCTTATGTCGTATCGGACCGCACTGCATGTAGATGATCGGGTGGTGTCCGTCTTTGCGCTCGGGGGTTGCCGTTAGACCAAGGATGTACCTCGCCTTTACTTGTTTCATCACTTGCTCAAAGGTGAATGCGGACAAATGGTGGCATTCATCGACAATGACGTGCCCGTATTCTGCGACGAAGTCTTTGACTCCCTCTCTGCCGTGGGTGCTTTGGATGATGGCGATATCCACGGTGCCATTACGTTCGCTTTTCCCGCCTCCAACCTGGCCGATTAATTTGGCTGAAAGATCGAGAAACATCGCCAACCTCGCATGCCACTGATCCAGCAGTTGTTGGCGGTGAACCAGTACGAGGGTATTCACCTTTCGCGCCGCGATCAGCCATGCGGCCACTGCGGTCTTGCCGAAAGCAGTAGGAGCGCAGAGGACACCCTCGTCGTGTTCAGCAATCATGGAAACAGCATCTTGCTGCGATGGGCGTAGTTGGCCGCAGAACTTCACGTCAATTGAATGTCCCGCGCACCGCTCGTCACGGATGTCTGGCTTGATGTGATGTGCTTCAAACAACTCCATTACTTCGACCAGACACCCGCGCGGCAAAGCAATGTGGTTGGCGAGATCCTCGCCGCACGCGATTATTCGCGGCTTGTTGAATGTGGGAAGCCGCATTGCTTGTGCCTTATAGAATTCAGGATTCTGAAATGCGGCCAGCCGGAGCAGACGGTTCAGCATCGCCGGAGGCAGCCCATTCTTTTCGATATACAGGAGGTTTGCGCGAACGATTTGAACCGCGGGTGGAAACGGTCCTGGTATTGGGCGTTCCACGTTCTTTTGTGACGGCGGCAGCGCCCAGGGATCTTGCGGGGCATCGTCTACAATGCTGATCCTGACACCAATGAGATCTCCTCGTTTTTGAGCTTCCCGCACGACTACCTCGACTGCGTCAGCCGACATTCTTTCTACGCTTGCCAGAAATGCCCACTGATCTTGGTACGGACGAAATTCTGAATCGATAAAAGCACTGTTTCCTTCTGCACGCGGAACCTTTTGCAGAGGCAGAGCGATCAGGCTGCCAAGACCTCCCTTGGGCATCGTGTCCTGGTTGGGGAAGAATCGGTCGTATGACTCCAGACCCACTTGTTGGCGGAACTCCATAGTTCGAGTGAGAATTGCGCAGCCCAATTTTCGCGCGGCAGCCGCAGGAATTGCCCGATTGAAGAATATCCACACATGGCCGCCGTTTCCCGAGCGGGAACGTTCTAAGACCGCAGGCACATTCATCTCGCGACAGGACTTGAGGAACGCGGCGGCGTCCTTCTGCCACGTCCTCTTATCGAAATCGACCGCCAGGAACCAGCAGGTCTCGTCCTGCAGAAGCGGATAAATTCCCACTGTATGGTCCCCGACAAGATGGCCACGCACAACGTCTTGAGTTAGGGATATTTGGTTTATGGCAAACACCTGGGAGTTCGATATGGAGTCCGTGCAGAAAGCAATCGAGTTTTCATTCAAACGTCGCGGCACATCACTCCCTGAGGACATTCCTTTTGCGCTCACAGACGGTTTTCTGGATGACGCGCAAAAGAAAGTGCAATGGAATGCATTCGTCAACCGCTTGGATGCCGACGAGGAGAGGCCAACTCTCGCAGAGGTCGGTGCCGTTCTTCGCACCTTCCTTTTGCCGTGCATTTCGAAAGAATCAGAACAGGAATCACGCGTGCAGTGGAGTCCAACGTAAAAGTCCTTTATGCGGCTGTTGCGGATGTCGAGCACAACCATTGCATGGAATTTCTCAGCGATCGTGGCTTCTCGTGGGTACGCGCGAATCAGCGGCGCTTCCATCGGAAGGAGCACTGGAAACGAGGTGAGCTCGGGCTCCGGATAAATGGCATCGCCAAAACCGATATCGACTTGCATCGGAATTCGCGCTCCAGATAACTCGGCCTGAAATTTGACCCGCGCTCCATCGTATTCGTCGTCTTCTTTGATTCTGGCGCCTTCCACCGATTCAGGGTCAAAAACGATGCCGTCATCTTCTGGTGTAGCGCAGATTTCCCGGATGATTGTTTCAACTTCCGTAATGGTGGACGACAAACCTCGTCCCAGTAGGTCTAGGTCCTTTGTAGGCCGGTGCGTCTGTCCGGTCCAAAGCGTAAAGAGTGTTGCGCCTTTGAGCGCGAAGTTGTCTCGATATTCCGAGCGTTCAAGCCGATACAAGAACCGTTCAATCGCATACCTGCCGAGCACTCGCTGGTAGTCCTCGCCTCTGCTCTGAGCAAGAGAAAGCAGTCGCGCTCGAATGGATGCTGACACGTTCCTGGTCGCTTCACTGTCACAGCGCCTCCATGTAGGGGCGGATGACATTGCTAACACGACAAATCCTTGCGTAGCGGTAAATTTCGTTAATTGTCGCCTTCTTTTGTCCGAGGGAATCCTTGAGGGCTTCGATTGCAACATCAAGCCCTATTTTGTTACGGAACTTGAAACAGTCTGCGACGGTCTTCGCTACGGAATAAACGCGGATTGGAACGCCCTCAACCTTGTGTTTCTCAATTCCCTCGGTCAGCGACGCTCCCGAGAGTCGGACAACTCTCAGCGAAAGCGAGCTAATAGTCGGGCGTCGCGCTCCCTGTGGGAGCGCAATCCAAACCGACGCTGGACTCTGCGTCGTTATCTCGTGAAAGGCCAGCGCCGACAGCAGACAGAAGATACTTCCTGGTACACGCCGTGCAGCTTCGGCATAAGAATGACGTTCCGTGATTGTTGCGTCGGGCAGTGAATAAAGTCCACGTCCGGATCGAACGATCTTCCCTTGCCTGTGAAGACGAAGGAGATACTCGCGCGGAAGCCCTATCGCCTCTATATCGCGTGGTCTGACGATTCCATGCTGGCCGACATAATGCATGATTTTCTGAAAGTGCTTCGGCATACTCGATGTCTCACTATGTCACTACTTAATCACAACTAATGACATAGTGCAACAGCAAGTCTCTTGCGGGACAAATGCTGCCGGAACAAGAGATTCCGCTTGCCGAAGAACTCGCTTTTCTGGACCACAATGTTGCTATCCAGAAGATTCGTTTCGGAGAAAATCGCGCTTTCATCGTCTGGCGGATTACGGCGAAGAAGCGAATGGTCGCGAAGCTCAAAGCCATCAAGGCCGAGCTTCAACGCCGAAAGCATCATCGTATGACCGCGGTCGGTGAATGGCTTCGCAAGGTTGTGCTGGGCTACTACCAATACCATGTTGTTCCAGGGAACTCGACGCAGTTGCGCATCTTCAACGTCGAGTTTGCTGGCTGTGGCGAAGTGTCCTTGTTCGTCGTAGCCAACGCGCACAGCTGCGATGGGCTCGTCTCTCCCCAGTCTTGAACCGGTGGGTTCCCCAACCCCGCACTCTGCATCCTTATCCT
>Ga0209056_10007430_pt1 | contig 11283 bp, 11 predicted proteins | sample GraSoiAngelo_114_FD_185876 | JGI IMG/M metagenome (GOLD analysis project Ga0209056, IMG submission 185876) | Grasslands soil microbial communities from the Angelo Coastal Reserve, California, USA - 14_0903_13_40cm (SPAdes) (version 2) | ecosystem: Environmental > Terrestrial > Soil > Grasslands... | reverse complement strand
CTTCGCCTGGGCTCGCTTCACGGGGAACACCTCGAGCGGCTTCAACTCGAGCGTCTACCTGGTCCGCTCGACCGACAATGGCGCAACCTTCTCGAGTCCCATGAAGTTGAGCCAGACCGTCCATGACATCCAGTTCCCCGACATTTCCGTGACCGGCAACGGCCACGTCTACGTGACCTACCGGCAGTTCGCCGACGTGCGCAGCAACCAGGACAAGGACGCGGTCATCTACCAGAAGTCGACGGACTGCGCGCGGACCTTCTCCCAGCCGAGTCAGATCACGACCTTCGAGCCCTACGACGCGACAGACCTTCTGGATTCAGGTGGCTTGACTGGAGGCTGCGGGGACTTCGCTTCTCATTGTCAGTCCGGCTACACGTTCTTCCGGCGTTCGACCCAGGTTCGCTCAACGGCTGACCAGCTGGACACCGGCCACGAGAACATCTTTATCGTGTACGACCCCAGCAAGCCGGGTACGGAGGTACCGAGCGGGACAACCTATGGATCGGTGGTTTCAGGGGACCTGCCGGTCAAATACCACCAGAACATGGGCAGCCAGTCGGGCGTGTACTTCATCAAGCTCAACGGGGCCACGGGGGTCCATTCTGCGCCGGCCTTGCTCGACAGTGAGGCGGTCGGCCATCAGCTGTTCCCGGACATCTCGGCGGACGGCGGTATCCTGCACGCCACGTGGTGGGATAGCCGGCTCGATGCCAGCTACTCGCCGCAGCGGCCGGTCGGCAACGACGCGAGCGGCGTGACCGGACCTGCCCTGGACGTCTTCGCAACCAGGTCAAACAACGCGGGCATGACCTGGACGTCCGCGACGCGGGTCACGGACGTAAGCAGCAATCCCAACTACGAGCAATTTTCCGGCCGAACCGTCCCGTTCGCCGGCGACTATCTATGGGTGACGTCCCTGGGCGACTTCGCCTACACCGTATGGACGGATTGGCGCAACACGGTCCAGGGAACGGACCAGCGAGAGAGGACCGAAGATGAGGACTCCGCCAGTGCTGACGTGCTACAGTGCCGCGAGCCCACATCCTCGGGCGCGTTGAGCGGCGATAAGTGCCCGCGCAACGGCGGGCTCGACCAGAACATCTACGGCGACCAAACACCGTAACGCCCGTCGCTAGCCAAAAGGGGCCGGTGGTTTTATCCCACCGGCCCTTTCTTTCAACTCCCGCGCAGTTTCAGCTCTCGAGCACCTCGCGTAGCCTGACGGCGAACTCGGTGGCGTGAGTGTCGAAGCCTCCATGCGCGCCGATCGTCACGGCTGCCTGCGTCCCGAGCCGCTTTGCCAACCCGAGCCCGCCCTCATGCGCCAGCTCGCCCTGCGACTCTTCGCCAACCGCCGGGACGATCCGGGCCGAACCCGACTTCAAGGCGTCGAAGTCGGGCTCATAGGCGGCAATGCTTCGGAAATAATGCCCGAGCCAGAAGTCCATGTTCCGCTGCATCTGAGCCATCGCGTCGCGCATCTCGGGTGTCGGTTCGCCCTGGGGAGCCGGTGGTGGACCGCCACGGATCCGCGTCTGAACCATGAACTTCTGCATGGCCGGCCCAATTCCGGCCGTGCGGTACGTTTGGTAGATCTCTTCCATGGCCGCCCGCTCGCGCGCGGTGTCTGGCAGCAGTGCCGGGGCTGGCGGCTCGTGTGACACGAGCGTGCGAACCTGCTCTGGATGGCGGGCGGCCAGCTCGAGCCCGATGACGGCGCCACCGCTGCTGGCAAAGACGAACGCCGGCGCTGTGGCTGTCGCCGTCAACAGCCGGTGCACGTCGTCGGCAAAGATCTCCACGATCCGCTCGTCCTGGACCGGGGCTTCAAGCGTGCTGTGCGATAGACCCCGCGGGTCATAGGTCACCACGGTGTAATCGGATGCGAGGTTTTCCGCGATACGCCGGAATGCCCCGGCATCCGCCGGCCCGCCCGGCATCATGAGCAGCACCGGACCCGATCCACGAACCTCGTAATAGAGACTGGCTCCGGGCACTTCTAAACGCTCCGTCGTCATAGGCACAGTTGTGTTCATGGTCCCTCCCGATTAAATCGCTTCCTTAGGCAGGTTGTTTGCGCTCACGCTGCTGGCGGAACAACTCGATGATTTCCTTTACTGTCGTGGCGTCCTCCGGCCTCTTGTCTGCGTCCCTGAAGGAGACCACCCGCGGAAAACGCAGCGCAAACCCAGGCTGGTCGCCGACCTTGCCGGATGTATGTCTCGGGCTGGGCGTGATTTCGTCGGCCATCACCTCGACCACCACCTCGGGCTCGAGCCACACATCGGGGACCAGGATCGAATCCACCCGTGCCGGCCGCTGATCGACCTGCAGCTTGTCCGCACGCTCGTGGATCTGGCGCCATTCGGCGTCGGATAAACCGGTGCCGAGCTTGGTAATCGTGGCAAACCGGTCATTTTCCGCGTCGTAGACGCCTGCAAGCAGCGCGCCCACTCCAAACTCCGCGCGCTTGCCCTTCCCGAAGTAGTAGCCGAGCAGGACGAGGTCGACCGTGTCATTCAATTCACCGCTGGTGTGGCGTTTCAGCTTGACCCAATTGAAGTTGCGCGCGCCCGCCTGGTATTTGGATTCGGGTCGCTTGACCACGACCCCTTCCAGGCCCTGGCTGATGTTGTCCAGCAGCGTCTTGGTGAGAACCTCGACCGAGTCGGTCTTGATGATCGGAGCCGGGAGCAGCACGGTGGAGCCGGTGATCACCTCGTCGACCATCGCGAGCCGCTGCTCATACGGCAGCTCCGTGAGGTCCCGACCGTTGCGGTAGAGGATGTCGAAGATGAAGGCGACAAGCGGCAAGTCCTTCGCGGCCTGCTCGATGCCGTGCTGACGTCGACGGCTTGCTGTCAGCTGGAATGGAAGGTATTCCTCCAATTCCTTGCTGTACGCGATCGCCTCGCCGTCGAGGATGAGCGTCTCGTCCTTCAGCCCTCGCGCAGCCGTGGTGAGCTCGGAGAACATCAGGGTGTAGTCCTCGAGGTTGCGTGAAAAGACCCGCACGGCGGAGCCATTCTTATGGATTTGCACACGGATTCCGTCGTACTTCGGCTGAACGGCGACCATTCCAAGCCTCTTGATCACCGCTTCCGGATTGGGTAGTCGCTCCGCGAGTTGGCTCCGGATCGGCCTTCCGACGGTAACCTTGAGAGCGTTGACCTCGTTTTCCCCGCCTGACCAGAAGGTCTTCGCGATCAGACCCAGGTCGGACGCTCGATTGTAGGCGGCTTCCAGCAGCGGCCGGAGGGAGCGGTCGCCCTTCCTGGCAAACGACAGCGCGTCCAGCACAGTGGGATCGCCGATGCCGAGCCGCAAGCGGCCGAGCGCGATGCGCACCAGGTGCTTGGCTGAGGTGGGATCGACTTGCTTCAGCAAGCTCGCAAACAACGAGCGTTTCTTCTCGACCGATCCGGCGCCGGCCGCGCCGGCGATTTCCGTCAACCTCGCGTGCACCTCACTGACCGGCAGCGCCGCGCTCGACCCATGTACCGAGAGCTTTGCTGCCACCAGCCCCAGGTCACCGAGCCGGCCGAATAGTTTCGCGACCTCATCGATCGGCGTACCGAAGGCCTGAGCGATGGCCGCCATGACCAGCTTTTCGCCAAGGCCGATCTCGACCGGCTCGAAGAAGGGAACCAGCCGCCCCTGGATCAAATAGGTGAGTGGCTGAATCTCGTCGGGCGAGCTCTTTAAGTAGAGCTCGGCGAGCGTCTTCACCAGCTCGTTCCTGCTGCTGGTGGACTCCAGGCGGTCGAGGTAGCCACTCAGCTCGGAGACTGTCACAGATGCTCTTCGAGCCGATCGATGAACAAGCGCTGCGCGGGCAGCAGCTTGCGGCGCGCCGCGTCCAGGTCGTACCAGGCGGCGCGATCGACCTCTGGAAACCGCTGCATCTTCTGCGAGCGGGGCGGCCACTCAACCTCGAACGTGTTGCTTGTGAGCGTTGTGACGTCTACATCGCCAGGCGCTGCCCAGGCGTGGACAATCTTCCCCCCGGCCTGGCGCACGGCGCCTAACCCGGTCAGCTCCCCGTCGGGCGGCGGCACACCGAGCTCTTCCTGGAATTCGCGTCGCGCCACGTCGATGCCCGATTCATTCTCGGCGAGCTCGCCTTTTGGTATCGACCACGCGCCATCGTCACGCTTCTGCCAGAACGGACCTCCAGGATGAACCAGGAGGACTTCCAGCTTCCCGTCCCGCTGCCGGTACACAAGTAAACCGGCACTCTCGGCCCTCACAGCAAATCCCCTACCCTGAAAACGTCTGCCACTTGCGGGAAAGTTTCGCACTTCGGCCGGTAGGCACTCAGATCTGCAAGGTCGGGCCGAGTGTGACCCTTGCGAAACCGGGGCGTCTTTTGGCAGTGTTTATCCAGGAGGAATGTGATGGACAAGCCACCCATTCCGTTGGAGCCCGAGGACACCGACGGTGAGAAGGCGGCACCTGGGATCGGCGTACCGAAGGGCGGGCTCGAATGCCCAACATGCGGCGACCGGTTTCCTTCTCAGGCCGCCCTCGACGAACACCTTCCCGAGCACAAGACCGGCTGACTGCGGGCTCACCGCGATCTCTTGTCACGTCGGCCACGTTTGTTGGGAAGATTGTCGAGATCGATCTCGTCGCAGATCCGGAGCGCGTCCGCCAGCTGGATCTGTCGATCCTGAACGGGTAGTTCGATCCCCGATTCCGACTACGATGGGCTATCGCCAGCACACGGACGCAATCCCGTCGTGATCGAGCGCTGGCGGCCTTGAAGGCCAGTGACCGAAAGCTGGCACGCGTGATCGATGCGACCGAACCCATCGATCCCAGTGCCTGGCGCAGCAGCCGCCCGGTAGGCGATGCCTTCAGTGTGCTGGTCTTCTCGATCATCGGCCAGCAAATCTCCGGGTTCGCAGCTCGGGCGATTGCCGGGCGGCTCCAGGAGCACTTTGGCGGCCGAATGCCATCGCCTGCCGAGCTGCTGACGCTGGATCCTGCCGCCCTGAAAACTGTCGGCCTTTCCCGGATGAAGATCGAGTACCTCCGGTCGCTGGCCGAACATATCATCTCCGGCGAGCTCGACATCGACCACCTGCACGAGCTTTCGGATGACCAGGTTCGCGAGCAGATTACGGCCAGCAAAGGGCTCGGGCGGTGGACCGCCGACATGTTTCTGCTGATCAACCTCGAGCGGCCCGACATCCTGCCGATCGGCGACCTTGGCATCCGTTCCGCGGTTCAGCGCCTATACCGGCTCGACGACCTGCCCAGCCCCTCGGAGGTCAGCGCGATCGGAGAAAAATGGCGACCGAACCGCAGCCTGGCCAGCTTCTACCTGTGGGCATGGAACAGGAAGACAGCAGCGGTGGCAAGACCAGGCCGGGAAGGATCAAGGTGACCTGTCCTAATCAGCGATCCTGACCGCCGGGGGACATCTGCGGTTCGCTAGGCCTGACTGAGATCGCGCTCGCGGTGGGTTGAGGCAGTCACGTTAGGATGGCGTTTATGCAAGCGTCGTCTCTTACCGTTGCACCGAGCGAACTCGATCTTCGGCTGGAACAGCACCGCGCGGAGCTGATCGGCTACTGCTACCGGATGCTCGGCTCCCCGTTCGAGGCGGAGGACGCGGTACAGGAGACGCTCCTACGGGCATGGCGCGGCTTCGATCGCTTCGAGGGTCGCGCCGCGCTGCGCTCGTGGCTCTACCGGATCGCGACGAACGTCTGCCTCGACATGCTCGACGGGAGCGCGCGCCGGGCGCGTCCAATGGATCTCGGCCCCGCCCGAGCTCCCGAAGCGGCGAACCTCCACACGCTTCCGGAGGCGACGTGGATCCAGCCGATCCCGGACAGCCTGCTTGCGCCGGAGGGTGATCCGGCAGAGGTGGCTGTGACCCGCGACACGATACGGCTTGCCTTCGTGGCGGCGCTCCAGCATCTTCCCCCTCGCCAGCGGGCGGTGCTGATCCTGTGCGAGGTCCTGCGCTGGAAGGCAAAGGAGGTCGCCGAGCTCCTCGACACGAGCGTGGCGTCGGTAAACAGCGCGCTGCAGCGTGCTCGTATGACGCTGCAGGCGAGCGGCGTCAGCTCCTCCGATCCGGTGCCGCCCATGGACGATCGGCAGCGCGAGCTCCTCGCCCGCTACGTCGCGGCCTTCGAGCGCTACGACCTCGATGCGCTCACCTCGCTGATCCAGGAGGACGCGAAGCAGTCGATGCCGCCGTACGACCTGTGGTTGCAAGGCCGCGAGGACATCCTTACCTGGTGGTTCGGGCCGGGCATAACCTGTCGCGGCTCTAAGCTTGTCCCCACCGTAGCGGCGAACGGCTCGGTGGCTTTCGGGCACTATAGGCCGAGCGCTTCAGGAAGCGGCCACGACCCGTGGGCCGTGATGGTCCTCGAGATCGGCAAGGACCGAATCGCTGAGTTCACATTCTTCCTCGACACTGAGCGGCTCTTCCCGCTGTTCGGCTTGCCCGCTCGCCTCGAGTCCTAAACCATTCCGGCAGGACGTCGCGCAACCCCATGAAGACGACGAGCTCCCGCAACTCGGAGGATGCACCCCTCAGCCTGACCTGACAGCCATGGCGGCGGGCCGCGAGTTGGAGACGCGCGAGCGCGTCGACCGTCCCCGCGTCCGCGCGGACGCCAGCCACGTTGATCGCGAATGTGATCGCGCTCCGCTCTGGCCTAGGCATCGTGGGATCCATCTGCTCAGACGTCCTGGCCACAGAAAACTCATCGGGCGCCCTACGACGGGTTCGAATCTGACTGAATCAAATCGACACTTGAAGTTTCCAACGACAACTGCTATGTGTCGGTAATGGCGTTGGCAGCATCGACGGCCCGTCCGCGGACCGCCCGTCCGGCGAGAGATCTTTGTCTTGCGCCCGGCCGCACCATCGACGCTCCCGTCGTCGAGGGAGGCCACTACGGTCGCATGTTTCCTGAGCTACCCGCGGCAGCCTTCGACGACGATCGCCTGCTCGCTCTCGGCAGCTCCGGCGGCATCTGCGATGGCGGTCGATGCGATGCCAACAGCCACGTCGAGGCAGGCCAGCCCTTCTTCGGGCAGTACGTCGCCCATGACATCACCGCCGATCGCTCGCCATTGCGGGCCCACGCCGACATCAACGTCCTCCGCAATGTTCGCTCGCCTCGCGCCAACCTCGAAGCACTCTACGGCGGTGGCCCGGTGGGCTCGCCCTACCTGTTCGATCAGGCCGATTCGGCGAAGCTGTTGCTCGGAATTGCCGGCGATCTCCCCCGCAACCAGCAGGAGATCGCCCTGATCGGCGACCCGCGAAACGATGTGCACGCCTTCATGACGGGCTTGCAGCTGGCCTTCATCCGCGCCCACAACCACCTGGTCGACCGCCTGCGGGCCGACGGCGTTCCCGACTCGGATCTCTTCGAGGATGCTCGCCTGGCACTGGTCTGGCACTACCAATGGGTGATCCTCCACGATTTCCTGCCCATTCTCGTCGGCGACGAGCTAACCACCAAGGTACTGAAAGACGGGCCGCGGTTTTACCACCCGGAGGCCGAGCCGTTCATCCCGGTGGAATTTGCCGACGCCGCCTACCGCTACGGCCACTCCCAAATCAAGGCGGACTACCAGCTACGGAAGGGGGGCCCACGCTTCGCGGTCTTTCCGGATCTGGCCGGCTTTCGAACTCTGGCCGCCGAGCACTCCGTCGACTGGCGGCTGCTGTTTGATGTTCCGGGCCAGCCATCGGCACAGCGGGCCAAACCTATCGATGGACAGCTGCCCGCGTCACTCATCCGGCTCCCCGAGTCGATCACCGGTGCGGTTGAGGTGAACGCCTATCGCTCGCTGGCGGCGCGGGACCTGCAGCGAGGCCAGGGCACCGGCCTTCCGTCCGGGGAGGCCGTGGCCCGCGCGCTCGGCGCGACGCCAATGACCCGCAAGGAACTGGCTCTCGGCGACTGGGATGGTGAGACGCCATTGTGGCTGTACATCCTGCGAGAGGCGGCGGTTCAGAGCGGCGGCGACCAGCTGGGCACAGTAGGTGGCCGCATCGTTGCCGAGGTCCTCGTCGAGATCGTGCGCCAGGATCCCGAGTCCTACCTTTCGAGCAACCCCTCCTGGCGGCCGACGCTCCCGTCGCACGCGCCTGGAACCTTTAAGATCCGCGATCTGTTGGTCCTAGCCGACTAGCCCTGCGTCCGGATGGAACGGAGACGAAGCGTTTTCGATGGTACCCCTATTCCATTTCATCCTCATTTATGCAGCGGCTCAAGATTTTGGGGATTGGACCACTGCACTCCGGTGGTACCCTCGACCAATGGACGAGCCGGAGCGACAAGCGCCCGTAGACTCAGGACCTTCGAAATCTCAGGATAGAGCTCCAGGTCACCGTGAGCTCAAGCCACCGGAATGGTTCCAGGAGCGGCAAGCGGTCTGGGTGCAGCGGATGGGTCTCGGCGCCTGGACCATTCGTGCGTCGTACAAGCCCAAGCTGCGGGGTGCAGAGGGGTACGCCGAGATCAGCCCTGAATTCCTGGAGGCGGAGTTGCAGTTTCGGCAGGACATCCTCATGGAGCGTGGCGATGTCGTCATCGTCCACGAGTTGACGCACATCTTGACCGATGAGTGGGCGAGGGCAATGGATCAGGTGATTCGGGAGATGGTGCCCAAGAGGCTCCAGCGGGAGGCGCGGACTTCCTTGCGTCCACGCGAGGAGTCGGTGGTGGAAGCGATCGCCCACGCCCTCGTGCGGACCGCCGAGAAGAGAACGTAGACCCGGATCAGCGATTCAGGTTTGACGGCGAGGCTCTGAGCTCGGCATCGGTCTCTAACCCGGAGACGAAACCGTCCCAGCCCACGGTTGAGCCGGATTCGGAGGCCGGTGCCGTCACGACCAGGAGCCGGGCTGGCTTGCCACCACGAATCTTGTAGCCGTGCTCGATACCGTTTGGAAGGAAGATGAAGCCGCCATCATCCAGGTCAAACTCGTCATTGCCGCAGCGGAACGTGAGGGCCCCCTTCAATACATAGAAGACCTCATCTTCAGTGGGGTGGGTATGGCCCGGCCACTCGTCCTGGTCAGTCGCATACTCGAGAACCGCGAATCGCCGCCGTTGTCGCCGTTCTCCTAATTTGACGATGAACTCAGCGCCCACGTCGTAAACCCAGCCCTCTCCTGCCCCAAGGGCATAAGGACGGTTTGCGTTCTTCCCCGCAGCTGCTCGGTCAGTCTCGGTTGGCATCCCATTAACGTTACGAAATCACCGTCCGGGAGCGGGCAAAGCCAGGTGCGGTAGCCTGCTTGATAATGTCGCCTCGATGCTGGGGAACTGTGCTCACCAGTCTGGTCCTGACCATTGCCAGCTCGTGATCCTGCTCGGAGGCCAGGATCAAGGTCGGGAGGCTGGGGCTTCGCCGCGATCCCCGCCGTAGACAAGCAGCTCAAAGTCTTCCCTGGAGGCTTTCATGGTGTGGACCTCTTTGACGGTCCGCAAGGTGAGGAAGCGTCGGCCTCGTGATGAGCTTTCTCAAGGACGATGCCAGCCCTGTGACAGCCTCGCCGACCCAGTAATGAGGAGCGAAGTCATCGGCAGCCTGCTTCGGCCGCCCTACCTAACGGAGGCCCGCCGCCGCCACGAGTCGGGTGAGATCAGCGCGGCCGAGTTCAAGCGTCTCGAGGACCGCGCGGTCGACGAGGCGATCGAGATCCAAACGCAGGCCGGGATCGACGTGATCACCGACGGTGAGATGCGGCGCTACGCCTTCTACGGGCACCTCATCGATTCGGTTGACGGCTTCGATAAGTACGGCGGCTGGGGCATCGAGTTCCGCGATGAAAAGGGAGAGAAGATCCGACTGCGGCGCCCGGTGGTTGTCGAGAAGCTACGCTGGCGCCACCACATGGCCGTGGAGGATTGGACCTACGTACGTGCCCGGACGTCGCATCCGGCGAAGGTTACGCTCATCTCGGCCCAGCAGGCTGCCGCCTACTACGACCCCGAGAAGTCACGGGACGCGTACCCCAGCCGTGACGCGTACCTGGCCGACATCGTCGACATCACTCGCCGCGAGATCGAGGAACTACGCCGCCTCGGCTGCACCTACATCCAGATCGATGCTCCGCAGTACGCCGCCCTGCTCGATCACGATCTACGCGAGGGCTATCGGCGGCGAGGCAGCGATCCCGACCGCCTCCTCGATGAGTGCATCGAGATGGACAACGCGATCATCGCCGGCCACGGCGGGATGACCTTCGGGATGCACATCTGCCGCGGGAACAACCAGAGCAAGTACTACGCGGAAGGCGGCTATGGCCCAATCGCCAGGGTACTGAGCCGGTCCCGGTTCAGTCGGTACCTCCTGGAGTATGACGACGAGCGATCGGGTGGATTCGAACCACTTGCAGAGGTGCCCGAGGACCGGGTTGTCGTCCTGGGATTGGTCACGACCAAGCGGCCGCGACTCGAGACCGAGGAACAGCTGAAGCGACGCATCGCCGACGCCGCCCGCATCATTCCGCTGGAGCGGCTCGCGCTCAGCCCGCAGTGCGGCTTCGCCTCCACCATGGAGGGCAATAAGTTGAGCCAGGACGACCAGCGGGCCAAACTTGATCTGGTGGCTCGGGTGGCGCGCTCCGTCGTCGGCTGATGTGAGGAACCGGGGCTCCGCGACTGGCCAGTGCTAGGCTGGGTCACAATGGCCCTCCCCGAGGCAACGACGCCTTTCACTCGCCGGTCCGCGTGGATCGGAGGGATCACCGCGCTCGTCGGTGCGGTCGGCATCCTGGCCGGCTGCGCGCTTCCCTACGCGACGATCACCTATGGAACAGATGACCCGACTCATCCATCGGTCTTCAATTCTGGATTCGGTGGAAACACGCTCTTCGCCGCCGAGCCGCTGGCCGTGGTGATGTTTAGCTTCGTCGCGGCCGTCATCCTGTTAACTCCTACCCGGCCGATCCTGCAGTCCGTCGCCGCCGGCATGCTCATCGCTTTTGGAATCCAGACCTTCGTCTTCTTCTTCGGATATATCGGCCTGGGCACGTATTCCGATTCATCGTTCAAAGGCTCCATTGGCATCGGGACCATCATCGGCATGGTCGCCGGCCTCTGCGTGCTGGGCGGCGGGTTGATCGCCCTCATTGTCCGAAGCAGACCAGCCGGCTCGCCGAGCGCGGAATCGGTGACGACCGGCGGGCCCGGCTGATGCTGGAGGCCGGCTCGAGCCAGTCGGGGCTGCCGCAGCTCGATCGACCGAGTGCGTTTCTGAAGGCACTGGGGATGCAATTCGAGGTGA
>Ga0209056_10007428_pt1 | contig 11286 bp, 8 predicted proteins | sample GraSoiAngelo_114_FD_185876 | JGI IMG/M metagenome (GOLD analysis project Ga0209056, IMG submission 185876) | Grasslands soil microbial communities from the Angelo Coastal Reserve, California, USA - 14_0903_13_40cm (SPAdes) (version 2) | ecosystem: Environmental > Terrestrial > Soil > Grasslands ... | reverse complement strand
GACTTGGGAGAGAACGGAGTCGTTCAGGCGGGTTAGGACGATCGGCGTGGCCCCATCATCGAACGGACGCTTGGGCTCGATTGTAGGGCGCCGAATTGACAGTACCTGGATCTCGTTTGGCGCGCTTATCGACATGCGCGTGAACAGCAATCTTGTGCCGTTGCCGACAATCGTAAGGTCGTCATTGTACCCACCTTCAACTTCGACAGAGTATAGCCTTGCCCACTCTTGCTCAATGAATTTGTGTTTTTCCTGTTGGCTTCCAGTCTGCTGCGCGTCCGACGCATCGTGTTTCTCGCCGAACAAATCTCCGCCGACAAAGAAATAACGGATAGGTGATTCGCCCTTATCCTCGGTGCTAAGGTAGATGGCTTTTGAATCCGGAGCCCAAGTGAATGAACCGACCCACCTGTCCAGGTCCCCTCTCAGTGTGTCGTACGTTTTCGCCGTCTTCCGGTCATACAGCATTAGCCGCCAGCGATCGCTCTCATATCCCGGACGCTGCTGCGCGCGATAGGCGATGTACTTGCCATCCGGCGAATAGAGCGGAGTGTTGTCGGCGGCCTTGTTCTCCGATGTGATGTCCTTCGTCGCCGCAAGCACTTGGGCGGGCGAGTCGCCCGCCCCCACACGGACTGGAACGGTAAACAAATCATTGTTGGTCGAAATGGCCGGCTCGCGGTCGTGATTCGAGGCGTAACAAATCTCCTGCCTATCGGGCGAGAAAGCATAATTGTCCTGCCCGCCAAGCGAAAACACTGGCGCGTCGTAATCGCCAGGAGTTAGGTCGCGAGCCACTGAGCACGGACCCGAACCCTTTTCATCTCGCGTAGGGGCGGGTGCCCCCACCCGCCCAGCCGCGCTCTGCGCGGCATCTGGCGAGTAGAGCTCGCCTGCCCGGGTGAGGGCACCCCGGCCTACGTGATTCGTGGCACATCCTTCGACCGGAATCACGAACAAATGCGTCTGCTTGCCCTCTTTATACGCGTTCCAGTGCCGATACAGCAGGTGAGTAAATATCTGAGCCTTGACCTTGGAATTCCTCGCCTCATCCACCTTTTTGGCATTGCAAGCGCTTTCTTTCGCAGGAGTCGCGTCGCACTCCGGATAGACATCCGACTTGAACAAAATGTTCTTCCCGTCCGGGGACCACAGCTCACCGCTGGCTTCAGTCGCTATATTCGTCAGCCGATGCTTCGCAGTCACGGTCCCGCTTGCGCCATCAAAATCTGCAACCCATATTTGCGATCCTTTTTCTTTGTTAGATACGAACGCAAACCGCTTCCCATCCGGCGCCCAGCGCGGCCGGTCCGCATCCTGGTCGGAGATAATTTCCCTCTCTTTATTCGCTGTCATTCCGACCGAAGCAGGATCATTTGCTTGCGAATGATCCTGAGTAGTGGAGGAACCTGCTTTTAAGGTTTTGTCATTCGTGTCACCCACCCTAGCCAAAACCGGGCTAGCACGCCACCCCATAACGCCAAAGACGGGCGTTCTGGGGACCCCGGGATGGGGCACTCTTGCCTCTTCATCGTCAAGGCCTAGACTTCCCAAAACCGGGCTAGGACGGGGCATCCCAGATTTCTCTAGGTTGGAATTTAACGGCACCACCCAAACGTGTGGCGTTTTCGTGCTCGCCTTCAGATCGACGTCAACAGCCGCGAACAGCACCCACTTTCCGTCCGGAGAGACTTCGGGCTCCTCGACGCGCTTGAGCGCCATCATGTCTTCGAAGGTGAAGGGGTGTTTCTGGGCCTGAGCGAAGGAAAGAAGTCCGAGAACAGCCAAACAGAAAGCTACTGCGGTGCGCATGAAGCCTCCAGCCAAACCGAACGAGTTTAGCAGCGGAGAAGGTCATCCTTCCAGGTGCGGCGCCCGCGAAAATCAAAATCCCCACCCTGTCGCACAAAACGCGACAAGGGTGGGGGTGGGGCAACCTCGGCATTGAGAAGGGGTAGTCTAATCCACCCAGGGATTCACGAGCCGAATGCCGCAATTCTCGAAGTCGGCAATATTGTGGGTGGCCAGAATGGCATCATTCGCCTGATGCGATCTGTACGTCGAACTCAGAAATGGGACGGCCCATTAATCGTCGCGCAGCGGCAATTTCCCCGAATGCACGCGCCGCAGGCTCATCGAATGACAGAATTCGATCCACAAATTCCGTTGCGCGGCATGGCCTCAGCTCGTCGCGGCGTTTTCCTTTAGGAAGCAGCTCCACGCCGTACACTATTTCGGCGACATTAATGGCGGTCAGCCATCCTTCGTCTTTCTTCCGTTGCTCTGTAACCCAGGCTTGGACTCGCTCTGAGGCAACCGGTAGCATGAGCTCGGAAACAACGTTCGTATCCGCAATGATCACGTCGTGCTACCGAATTCTCGGTTCAGGAGTCGGCTCACGAGGGGGAATCTCCAACTCCACCCCGCCGAACCGGTGACGGATCGCTTCAGTGAGGTCTTTGGGTTGCTCTCTTTTGGGGCGTTGCAGTGCGCCCTTTAGAATCTCCCGCGCCTCTTGCTCCATGGACCTGCTGTGTTCAGCAGCGCGGATCTTGAGCTTGCGCTTAATTTCTTCCGGCAACTGACGGATGGTTATGCTGGCCATGCAATCAATGATATCACTGCAATCAATGATTGCACGAGGAATTTGCCCTGGATCTACATGGGTTTACATGGAATCCTTCGGTTTTAGATCACTGAAGTCTTGTGAAAATCCTTGGCTAAGTCGGTTGGTAACTCCGCGGCCGAGGGCGCCCGCTCCACATTCCAACCTGCTATCATCTCCCCACCGCTTTTCATGAGAATTAAGCGCCGTCTACCTGTTCTGTTTGGCTTTCTGCTGTTCGTTGCCGCCGTGGGCGCGGTGGTTTTTCTGCGGAAACATGCTCCGCCGGAGCCTGCGCGCCTACTGCCAGGCGCGGACAGCTTCGTCTATGCCGATCTAAGGTGGATGCGCCTTGCCAATGTCACCGGCACCTTGCCCTTGGTCAAGCACGATTCTGACTATGAGCAGTTTATTCAGGGCACGGGGTTCGAATTCGAGCGTGATTTGCAGGAGGCGGCGGTCGCCATCCACAATGCCAGCCCGGCGAGCGGCCCGGAGACGCGGTTCTCTTATGTTTTCGTGGCCACGATTGACGGCGATAGATTCCGTACATACTTGAAAGGACTCGCGGCCTCCACGGAAGAATATCGGTCCGTGGCGATTTACAACATTCCGCTCGATGGACGAACGTTGCGGGTGGCCATTCTGGGTGTGGATACTGTTGCGGTCTCAAATCACAACGATCCCGCAGTCATCCGCGGCATCATTGAGCGGTCGCGCAAACTTGCATCGCCATTTGGCGGCCCGGCGTTGTTGCGGCAGTTCTACAAACATGTTCCGCTTACAAGCCTGGCATGGGCTGTGGTTCGAATGAATCCAAGCGATCAGTCCAGGACGGGCTTTGTCCTGCCGAACGCGAGTGCCGCAACCGTGGTGGCTTCCGTTCGTTATCGCCCGCTGGCTGGTGTGCACTTCCAGGCCGAAGCTTTTACCGCAAATGAACAATCAGCCGAACAACTGACGCAGCAGGTGAACGCATTCCTCGAAGTCTTTAGATCTGCTGAAATCTCTGTCGGCGGCCAGACCTCGGACCCTGACATGAAGAAGACGATCGAGAGCTTTAAGATTGAGCAGAAGAACGAGCGGGCAGTGCTGACTGCGACCGTTCCGGCTGAACTGATTCGTAAATTGGTGGCCGCCGCGCCCGCCGAGATCGGTCCCAAAGCACACCAGTGATGCGCGTACAAGGGCGGGCCGAGTGCGGCACGGCGCTATAGCCGACCGACAGGTACAATATCGCTGAATGTCAAATTTGCCCCTACCTATTGCCGCCTTTTTGGCTGGCTTGGTATCTTTTCTCTCGCCCTGCGTATTGCCGCTGGTTCCGGGATACGTGTCGCTGATCTCCGGCGTCGGCGTGGAAGAGTTAAAGGTGCACGAAGCATCAGTTCTGCGAAAAGTAATGCTGAACTCGTTGGCATTTGTTGCCGGATTCAGCATTGTGTTCGTAACGCTTGGTGCGATCTCAACTGAAGTCGGTCAGCTTGCGGCACAATACAAGGCGGTGCTCGCCAGGGTCGCCGGTGTTCTGATCATTGTTTTTGGTCTGCACCTGACGGGAATTCTGCGGATCAAAGCCCTCTACGCCGATAAGAGATTGCACAGCGTGAAGGGCGGCAGCACCCCGTGGGGTGCGTTCGTCATTGGATTCGCGTTTGCTTTTGGCTGGACGCCATGCGTGGGCCCAATCCTAAGCGTTATTCTGGGTTTTGCTGCGGCGCAGGATTCCGTCTCCAAGGGAATCCTTCTCTTGACTATTTATTCCCTGGGACTGGCAGTACCGTTCCTATTGACTTCGCTTTTGATGGAGCGGTTCCTGAAATTTTACGGACACTTCCGCTCATTCATGCATGCGATAGAAGTGTTGAGTGGCGGTCTTCTGATTGCTCTCGGTTTGCTACTGGTTTTCGGGAAGTTCACGGTGTTGGCACGCTATTTTTCAGCCTTGAACCGCTTCGTTCTCTGAGGGGGGCCTGTGAGAGCGAGGGTCCGGCGCAAGCTTCGCGATTTTCGCGATTAAAGAGGAGTTTTGTGAAACGTGATCCTGTCGTATTGATTGTTATCGCCATCGTCATTTCGGTGATGCTGGTTTTTGGGATCCAGAAGGCCCGACACAATCCCACAAGCGCAGGTGGCGCCAAACTGCTGAACCAGCCAGCCCCCGATTTTGCGCTCGCCTCGCTCGACGGGAAGACCCTGAAACTCTCCGATTACCATGGCAAAGCAGTCCTGCTCAACTTTTGGGCGACGTGGTGCGAACCCTGCAAGATTGAAATGCCCTGGTTCGTGGACTTGCAGAGAAAGTATGGGCCCCAAGGACTACAAGTACTCGGCGTTGCGATGGATGACGCACCTGCCAAAGACATTGCTGGTTTTTCGCAGAAAATGGGAGTGAATTATCCCATTTTGATAGGCAAAGAAGAAGTCGGCACGCAATACGGTGGTGTGCAGTATTTGCCTTCGACATTCTACATCAGTCGGGATGGCAAAATTATCGAGCGCGTATTTGGCTTGGTAAGCCGCTCGGAGATCGAGGCCAACGTGCAAAAGGCGCTTGGCGCGCAGGTGGCGGCGAAGTGAAAAGGGTGAACCAGGGCAGGCTGCTTTCGGCTGCAGTCTTCGTCCTCGGCGTAGCTGGCCTCGCACAGGATTCGCCCGGGAACCGAAGGCCGTCGGTCACGCTGCAACCGACCGAGGTCGTCTCCATAAATCGCGGCCACTCCGGGACGGTGGAATTGAACTTCCGCGTGCCAGGAGGGTTCCACATCAATTCGAACATGCCGCACCAGGAGTATTTGAAAAAGACTGAGTTGAAGCTGGACGCGCCGACGGATATTGTGGTGCGCAAGGTCACCTACCCCGAAGGCGAGGACCGCACGTTTCCTTTCGCGCCCGATGAGAAGATCAATGTTTATAGCGGAGACTTCACCGTTACGGTGCTAGTCCGTCCGCTGAAAACCGTGCTACCTACTAAGTATGCGGTGCACGGAAACCTAAAATACCAAGCCTGTGACAACGCAGCCTGTTATCCGCCGAGGCAATTGCCAGTGACGTTTGAGGTGAGGGTGACCAAGGCCGCGAGTGAAAACAAGAAGAAGTCCCCGCCGCAAAGCCCGCGCGCGCACGGGTGAAGAGCAGTATTGGTAGAGACGTAGCTGGCTACGTTTCTACGATTTTGTGACGAGAGCACGGGAGGCGAGATTCGACGATCTTCATCCGAGCTACGGTTTTCTTCTTGCCCAGCGCCAACATCACCGCAAACAAACTCGGCGCAACAGCTTGTCCGGTCAGCGCCACGCGCGCGCCGTTGATCAGCGCACCGGCCTTCACGCCCTTTTCTGCGGCGAAATCGCGCAGGATTTTTTCGATTGAGGCCTCGGTGAAGTCGGCGGCTTGGGCGTAGCGCTCGCCGAGCTCGACAAGCAACCGGCGCACGCTTTCATCTTTGAGAAATTTTTCGACTGCGGCGGGATCGGGTTCGAAGTCGTCGGTGATCCGGCAAAGTCTTTTAGGCTGCGCGCTCGCGGCTTGAGCAGGTCAATTGTCGAGAGTAACCAGGCGCGATCTCGCGATTCTGCCGTCCCTACGGGACTCTGATCACCCTGCGCACCTACCCAGGACTTACGTCCTGGGCTAACATTTTCCGCCCCTCCGGGGCTGATCTCGTGCTGATTCCGTCCGTGCGGTGAAACGCCACCATCGGTGCCTGCCGTGCTGGTTCTTGGATGATCACTGCTCAATTGGCTTGAACCGGCGTGGTTCTTTATCTCAACTTGCAGCTCCGCTTTCTGCCATTCCTCCTCGATCAGCGGCAGAAGACGTTCGGCGGGATAGGCGCGAATGTATTCGGTGTTGAACCAGTCGAGTTTGGCGCGATCGAAAACGGCATTTGAACGGGAAATCCCCTCAAGCCCGAACAGCCGGATCAACTCTGCATCGGCGAGTACTTCCGGTGTGCCTTCCGGGGACGTCCATCCAAGCAATGCCAGAAAATTGCGGAATGCCTCCGGAATGATGCCTTCATCGCGATACGCCATCACGCTCGTTGCGCCGTGGCGTTTGCTTAGCCGCGTCTTGTCTGCACCTAGAATGAGCGGCACATGCGCGAACACCGGCAGAGCGGCGTCCAGGGCTTGATAGAGCAGCACCTGCTTCGGAGTATTTGAAATGTGGTCGGCGCCGCGAAGGATGTGCGTGATGCGCAGATCAATATCATCGGCGACCACGCTCAAGTGATAAGTGGGGCTGCCGTCCGAACGCAGCAGAACAAAGTCTTCAAGCTCACTGTTCGCAAACTCGACTTTACCGAAGACGGCGTCGTCGAAAGACGTGCTGCCGCCCTCCGGAATCGCGAACCGAACCGCGGCCGGTTCGACCGCAGCCTTGCGGCTCGATGCCTCTGCACGACCCAGCTTCCGGCATGTGCCTTCGTATTTCGGCGGACGGCCTTCTTCAGCAGCCTTTTTTCGCCGTTGCTCCAAGTCTTCCTTTGAACAGAAGCAGTAATACGCCGCGCCCGATTCAATAAGCCGGTCAGCCGCCGCGAGGTAAAGACTCAGCCGTTGCGTCTGTAAATAAGGCCCTTCATCCCAATCGAGCCCGAGCCAGTGCAGTCCGTGCAAGATTCCCTCGACCATCTCAGGAGTGGAACGTTCCACATCGGTATCTTCGATTCTGAGGACGAGCGTCCCGCCAAAATGCCGGGCGAACAGCCAGTTAAACAGCGCGGTGCGGGCCCCACCCACATGGAGGTAACCAGTGGGAGAAGGGGCAAAACGGACGCGCGGAGAAGCAGCTGGATCAGAAACCGAAATACGGGGCATCCTTCGTAACCAAACTGGATGTTACGGCCCGAGACTGGCACCGTCAAGGCAGGTTAAGTGGCTAGCAACATTGACCTAACGGCACCATAGGTGACAGCAAAATTATTGTTTTCCTGAGGAACGTGTGCCACCATTAAGGTGGAGTCTTCCCCACGCGCGACTGACTAAGGAGTTGTGTCGGTCATTTCATGAATACCATCGTCATCAGCACCTTGATCTTGCCGGGCGTTGTAGCCCTGTTGCTGTTTCTCGTGTTCACGTACCTGCACGAGCAGAGCCGGCAACCGTATTTCCGTGCCTGGCAGTTGGGCTGGGCTGCTTACACGCTGCACTTTTTGCTGGACGCGCTATCCAGCATGGGGGCGCACCACGCCGCACTATCGTTCGCTGCGTCGTTGCTGCTGGTGGCGATGGCGGTTTGCATTCTCATTTCCACCCGCCTCACTCGCCGCATAACCAGCGCGGAGCGGCGCGAAGCGTTCCGGCCTCGTTGGTATGAACTTCTGGTTGCCGTTGGATGCATCGGGTTAGCTTTTTGGAATCTACAGCAGCCTTTGACGCACGGGCCTCTGTGGTTTGGCATAACTCCGGACCGCTTGGAAATCGGATTGGCGGCTGTACTTTCCTACAGCTCGTTTCATTTCTATTTGATTTGGCGACGCAGGGGATCGGTGGCGTTCTGGGCGCTTTCGTTTTCGCTATTGTTCTGGGCCGTGTTGATGGTCTTTGGGCAGTTTAAGGCACGGTTCGGTGGCGATTTACTTGGTCCGGTTCCGCAAATGTTGCTTGGCGTGTCCATGGTGATGGTGCTGTTTGAAAACGAGCGCAATGCGGTGCAGGAAAATGCGTTGGCGTTTTCGAAGTTGGACGTCGATCCCATGCGCCTGCTCTCGGCCGGAGACCTGGTACCGAGCATGCAAAGCATCCTGGAGCGACTGGTCGCGCCACTTCCCACCAGCCGGGCAGTGATTTGCGTTTCGGAACGCTGGCGTGCGGTTCTGCCGTCCGTGCAAATGGGCTTCTCTTCGCAATTTGCAGCGAAGCTCGATGCTACCGGCGCGGGAGAATACATTTGCGAATTGGCGTACCGCCGTGGAGGATTTGCGTCGTTTCGAAATCTGCGGGATATGAACGAGCCGCTCCCGGCATTCCCCGGAGGGCGCTTCGAGCAGTTCCGTGAAGCGCTTCTTGCGGAGAACATTCATAACGCCACCGCGGTCAGCCTGCAGACGCGGGAACACAATTTCGGCGTCATTCTGTTTCCACACGCCGAGCGGCGATTGTTCGGTGATTCCAATCTGCGGCTCCTGATCGGTTTGGCCCTGCAAATTGGGCTGACGCTTGAAAATTATGTGGTCATGCACGACGCGCAGCGTCGTACCAAGGAATACCAACTTTTGACGCAGATTGGTCAGGCCATCAGCTCACGGCTCGATCAAGATGAAGTGCTGCGCTCCGTCCAAAAAGAGCTAGGACAGATATTTGACACCTCGAATTTCTACGTGGCATTCCAGGAAGGTGATGCCATCACGTTTCAGCTCGAGTTCGAGGAGAACCGTCCACTTCCAAGGCGACAGCGCAAAGCTGACAATGGACTTACTGAATACATTCTCCGAACTGGGCAGTCGCTGCTGATCCGCTCGGACCTTGACCGCGCGCGCGAGCGCCTGGGAGTGACTTTCATTCCGAAGCGTCCCGCAAAATCTTTCTGTGGAGCTCCCATCCTGGTGAATGGCCGAGCGGCAGGCGTCATTGCGGCGATGAGTACCAGTCATGAGTATGTCTTCGAACAGCGCGATCTAGAAGTGTTGAAGACTGCAGCCGGACAGGTTTCGGTCGCAATTGAGAATGCGCGGCTGTTTGCGGAAGAGCAGCGCCGGTCCCGGCAATTTGCTTTCCTGAACAGCGTTTCGAAAACCGCTATTTCGAGCGAAGATGCGGAGCAGATGCTGACCGAAATCGTCGGCAACATTCAGAAGAATTTTCAATTCGACCACATTGGTATCGGCATACTCGATTACGCCACCAAGGAGATCGAGATTCGGTCCGAGGCTGGCACCACGGCACATGAGAAGGGCAAGAAGGTTCCACTCGGCACCGGAATTCTGGGCCGAGTTGCCCGCTCGGGCGAAGCCTCGCTGGTGAACGCCTCCGAGGCGGGACAACTCCAGGGCGTGCTGCCTGACTCGCGTACGGTGCTCTGCATCCCGATTGCTTACGGCGACACTTTGCTCGGTGTCCTCAATGTGGAAAGCAAACAGGAGAATGCGATTTCGCCGGAAGACGTTCTGGTCATGAACACGTTGGCCGATTTGCTTGCCACCGCACTGCACAATTCTTTCGTGTTTCAAAAACTGCAGACGCAGTCCATTACGGATGGCCTTACCGGGATCAAGACGCGGCGCTTTTTTTGGGAAGCGTTATTGGCGGAGTGGAAACGGGCATCGCGCTCGGGTCGGCCCTTCTCGGTCGTCCTAGTTGATCTGGACAAGTTCAAGGAAGTAAATGACACCCTCGGGCACCTGGAAGGCGATTTGGTGCTTGCGCGCGTCGGACGTTTGCTGGAGCAGAAATGCCGCCAATCGAACGTGGTCGCGCGCTACGGCGGCGATGAATTCATCATCTTGATGCCTGAAACTGGGGTGGAACAGGCGCAGATTCTCGCCGAACGCTTACGCCTGTGGCTCGCAACGGACCCAATGTTGGCCGAGCACCATATTACGGGCAGCTTCGGTGTCGGCAGCTTTCCGGTGCATGGGTTGTCGGCGGAGAGCATTATTCGCCTGGCCGATGCGGGCATGTATATCTCGAAAAAAGCTGGTGGAGACCGGGTTTCAACTTCAGACGATTCTGCTAAGGACGAGGCCGGAGCCGTCCATCGCCAGCTGGTTTCCGGATACATCGAAGGATTCTTGCAGCGCGAGCGCACCGGTCCGGAGCATCTTGAAGAATTAGTTGGCACGTTGCGGAAACTGGTTCCAGGGACGATCGAACAGGAAGCCCCGCTACTCAAGGACTCCATTGAGGCGTTGGCAAGGGCATGCGAATCCAGAGAGGTGAATGCCTCTGGGCACGGCGAAGCGGTGGCCCAGTATTGCGAAATGATTGGCCGTGCTCTGCGTCTATCGCAGCCGGAGATCAGAGAATTGGGCTTCGCGGGCAGGGTTCACGACGTGGGCAAGATGTTTGTCCCGGAACGCGTGCTCAACAAGCACAATGCCTTGACCGAGGAGGAATTTGCGCTGCTAAAAGTGCATCCGCGGTTGGGTGCGGAGATACTGGCTACAGTGCCCAATGGCGAGCGCATGCAGAAAGCGATTGAGTCGCACCACGAGTGCTTTGACGGCAGCGGATATCCTGCAGGCCTGCGCGGCGAAGAAATCCCTCATTGGGCGCGAATTATTGCTGTGGCTGACGCGTACGCAAACCTCACCACCGACCGTCCGCTTGCCCCGGGAAAGAGTAGCGATCAAGCTCTGGTCGAATTGGAGAAGTACAGTGGCACCAAGTATGACGGCATGCTGGTTCGCATATTGGCGCGTGAGCTGAAAGCCGAACGTAGCATGCCGAATCTGGGCAGCTGAACTTCAAATCGCCGCGGATTTACGCGGATGAAAATAGAACCTTTCAGGGCCGCCCACGATTTATTTCCGCACTAATATCAAAGTCACAATTTGAGGGAGTTGGTTTTACATCCGCATAAATCCGCCTTATCCGCGGCGATGTTGTGGTTTCCCGCGATTTGCCAAAAGCTCACCTTTGACCGGACACTATCCTCGCTATGTCTGTCGCACTTTCATTGGAAGGCAAGATTGCGCTCATTACCGGAGGTTCACGTGGAATTGGCGCCGCGGCGGT
>Ga0209056_10007427_pt1 | contig 11290 bp, 10 predicted proteins | sample GraSoiAngelo_114_FD_185876 | JGI IMG/M metagenome (GOLD analysis project Ga0209056, IMG submission 185876) | Grasslands soil microbial communities from the Angelo Coastal Reserve, California, USA - 14_0903_13_40cm (SPAdes) (version 2) | ecosystem: Environmental > Terrestrial > Soil > Grasslands... | reverse complement strand
GTCCTTGTCGTCGACCACGAGTCCGAAATGACGGCCGTCGTCGGCGGCCTGGGTGCGGCCCTTCTGCAGCGCGAGGAACTGATCGCCCAAATCGATGAAGGCCGAGGTCTTGCTCTTGCCGCGCAGCTTGAAATCGAACAGGCGGCCGTAGAAGGCGAGCGCCTCCTCGATATCGCCGACCTCGAGAGCGACATGATTGAAACCGATGGCGCGCGCTTTCCTTGCTTCCGGCATGGCGGTCTCCGACAATTGGGGCACGCGTCATGTGGTGATTTAATAGCTGGCGGCCAATAGGCCTTTGCGAATGCGAGAGCGAGATGTTTCCGCCCGAGCGCATCGTCTGCCTCACCGAAGAGACCGTGGAGACGCTTTATCTCCTCGGCGAGGAGCAGCGCATCGCCGGCGTGTCCGGTTACGCGGTGCGACCGGCACGGGTGCGGCACGAGAAGCCGCGGGTCGCGGCGTTCATCTCCGCCGATTTTGAGAAAATCCTCGCGCTCAAGCCCGATCTCGTTCTCGCGTTCTCCGATCTGCAAGCCGACATCGCGGCCGAGCTGATCCGCCGCAATGTCGCGGTGCATGCGTTCAATCACCGCGACATCGCCGGCATTTTCGATATGATCCGCACGCTCGGCGCGTTGGTCGGCGCGGCAGCCAAAGCCGAGGAGCTGGTGGCGAAGCTCGAGCAGCGGCTGGCGCAAGTGCGCGCGCGCGCCGGCACGCTCAAGCGTCATCCGCGCGTCTATTTCGAAGAATGGGACGAGCCGATGATCTGCGGCATCCGTTGGGTCGCCGAACTCATCGAGGTGGCCGGCGGCATCGACGTCTTCCCCGCGCTGTCCCGGTGCAAGAATGCCAAGGACCGCGTCGTATCCTCTACCGATGTGATCGGCGCCAAGCCCGACATTATCGTCGGCTCCTGGTGCGGCAAAAAGTTCGTGCCGGACAAGGTCGCGGCGCGACCAGGCTTCGCCGAGATCGCCGCGGTGCGCGACGGCTTCCTGCGCGAGATCAAGTCACCGCTCATCCTGCAGCCGGGGCCAGCGGCGTTGACGGACGGGCTCGACGCGCTCGCCGCCATCATCGCGGAGTGGGCGGCGCGTCCGCCGGCGCGCAGCATGTGCGGATCGCACGATGGAGGCCGATCATGACTCGGAGCAGTTGCCATCGTCCTACCCGCCGTGTGACTGGAATATTGCTGGCGGCAGCCGTGCTCATGGCCGCAGCAGGGCTATCGCACGTGACCGAGGAGATCGAAGAGGAAAGCATCGTTCCATCCTGCGCGCTTGAGCTTGGCTCGCAAGGAGATTTTTGTGTCGGGATGAGCGCGGGCGACATTGAGGGCGAGGCGCCTCAGGACGGCGAGGTTGGCTGGGGCATTGTCCTTTCGATTGCGCGCCAAGTCCTCGTCGAGCACGACATCGAGCGGCCAATGCAGGCCATTTTCGATGGTCCAGTGTGCGCGCACGATGCGCATGACATCCTTGGGGCGGTAGTTTTGGCTCATCAGGAAGTAGCGCTCGACGGTATTGTCCGTGCCCCGCTTGCTCGTAATCCTGGCGACGGCTCTGAGCCCGGGAAAGTCGTGCTTTTGCGCCATGTCTGTGACGGGTGCGACGACGGCCGTACGTCGCTCCTTGCGCCCATGTGCAGCGTCCATGGTAGTGGCGGATTTCTTGCCCTTGCGCGCCGCTGCGCGGATCGCGGCCTTGGCGTCCTGCAACAGAGCAGCCTGGTTCTCCTTCACCGCCAGCACATAGTCGCCACCGCGTTCTACGATCGCTTTGGCCATGCCGCGATGACAGTGCAGCGCGTCGGCCGTTACCACACAGCCTCTGAGCTGCAGAAGCTCGATCAGTTGCATGGCACCGGCGGCCTCGTTGTTGTTCGGTGCCAAGACATTGGCGAGCGCCATCCGCGTCTGCGCCGCCCAGGCCGTCACCATGACCGGCGGCATGTGGCTCTTGCCGCGCTCGTAGCCACGCCTGAGCGCCTTGCCGTCGAGCGCGATGACGCCGCGTGGCCGCTTTATTTTCGCGCCCGCCGCAAAGGCTTTCATGAAACGTCGGAACGATGTCTCGAACGCCTTCGGATCGAGCATGCGGAAGACACGGCTGAATGTGTCGTGGCTTGGCAAGCCATTCTTGAGCACCAGCACATCTTGCCAAAGATACGCCTTCATCCGCGCAAACAGCGCCATGTCGGTGCAACTCGTCGCTCCGCACAGCGTCGCCAGCAACGCGATGAACAAAATCTCTGTCAAATCGTGCAGCGCATTCTCCGCGCGCGGGTCGGGCAGGTCTGCAAAGCACTCGCCAAATCCTCTCATCGGCGGCTCCCTCCGAATCAGAAGCCACCTTCAGAATCCACTTTCCCTTCGTTAGCAATGACTTACAAAAGCCCACATGCGATTCCCCTGCGTTTACGGGGGAGGGGTGGGGAGAGGGTGAACCGGCACGAATCTTCTCTCGTGCCCCCTCCCTATCCCTCCCCCGCAAGCGACCCGTAAACGGGGGAGGGAGCAGACCGAGTTCGCTGCTCGCGCTGAGTCCACTTCATTTGCATATGCTGTGTCGATCGCCGCGCACAGAATTCATTCCGGCTATGGCGCCAAGGCGCGCGTGACGTCGTCGAACAGCGCGTCGACGGCGATTTTTTGCGGCAGGAGCTTTTGCCGCACGCAATAATCGATGATGGTCTCGAGCGTCGGCCGGCACGCCTCGACGCCGAAGCGCAGCGGATCGAGCGCGCTGCCGTCGCTCGGCGATTTCAGCGCGCGCTTGCTCGCGAGCAAGAGCCGAAAGAGTTCCTTGGCCACATCCGGGCGCGAGCGGGCAATGTCCTCGCGCAGCACGACCATGTGGTTGATCGGCACGCCGCCATGCGCGAGCGCCCATTTGCGCGCGGCCTCATCGGCGTCCGGAATGAGATGCCGCAGCCGCGGGTCCGCAAGCTTGTCGCCAACCACCGCCGCGTCGAGCTCGCCGTCGAGCAGCATCTGTATGAGTTCCTTGCCGGGCGGCGCGCGCTTGACCCAATCGGGATCGCGATATTCGGCAACGTGCGGATCCTCGAAGGTGATCCACTCGACCTTGTCGAGGTCGACGCCGTAGTCCTGCGCCAAAATGCCCCGCACCCAGGTGCCGGTGGTCACGGTATAGGCGCGCACGCCGACCCGCTTGCCCGCAAGCTCGGACGGTTTGAGAACGCCGCGCTCGCCGTTGTAGGCGATCGTGTGGTGCTGGCCGCGCCCGACGACAACGGCCGGCAGCAGCACATAGGGCTTGCCAAAAGTCTTTGCCTGCAGGTAGGTGACGATCGCGAGCTCCGCGACGTCGTAGGCCGCTTCGCGCACGACTTTCTTGAACAGATTGTTCGCGACTTTAACCTCGACGAAATCGAAATCGACGAGATCGGAGCGAACCTCTCCGCTCTTGAGCGCCTTGGTGTTGGGATAATTTCCCAACATCGTGTGAAGCTTCACTTTCGCGCCATCGGCCACGGCATCACCTTTCTTCCAGAGCATGTTTCGGTCAACGAATATTGCGCTTCGCGATTCTCGCGCTGGGTCCCGGGTCTCGTTCCGCTCGCGTAAGAGCGCTCGCTGCACTCGCCCGGGACACGAGGATTGCGTGTCCCGGACGAGCGACCCCCGGATTTAATCCGGGGGAGCGAAGATCCGGGACCCAGGGGCCATACGATGGGAGGAAGCCCCACCGAGTCTGCCGCGCTGGTGTAGATAAATTTCATCGAATCATTCCGCGAGCTTCGGATAGAGGCGCTGCGCGGTCCGCCCGAAAATCCAGTCGCGCTGCTCCGCGCTGGCGAAGGAGAACGCCTTGCGCGCGGCGTCGAGGAGTTCCGACAGCGTGCCGACCGAATTGGGAAAATTCGAACCCCAGGCGATCCGGGAAGCGCCGAAGGTATCGACGATCTTGCCGAAGAACGTCTCCGGCGTGCCTTTGCCCCAGCTCTTGGGCGTTACATTGACGGGAGTGATCTTGTATTTGGCCAGTTCGAGGAATTCGGCCGCCGCCTTATAGGGGGGCCCGTCTTCAAACGGCGCGCGCGCCAAGTGATCGAGGATCATCGTGACTTTGGGAAAACGGTCCATGATCTGACGCAGCAGCGGCAAACCTTCCTGCTTCATCTGCATGCAGACCGGAATGTTCTTGGCCGCCGCATGCTCCCAGAACGGATAGGTCTTCGGGTCGACAAACCATGTCGCCTGATCTGGCAAGGTGCTGCCGGTGGTGAATAACCGCATGCCGGTGCAGCCGCGGCCCAGCCAGTAATCGAACGTCTGCACGGCATCGGGCGCCATGACGTCGATGGAGCATACCGCCGTGAAGCGCGACGGGACCGCCGCAACCGCAGCCGCTACATAGCTGTTGTCGTACCCATAGGCCGTCGATGAATGCACGATCGCCGCCTTATCGATGCCGACGTCATCCATGGCCCCGAGCAAGGTTTGATAGGTGGTCGGCCGCTCGCTCGACCAAGTGGATTGGGTGCCGCCGAGGGGGGCCAACGGATAACGTTTCGTATCAGGCGAGACGATGTGCGGATGTATGTCGATGACGGGCATGTGCGTTCACTCGCGTTTAGGCTTTACAGAGCACTTTCGATCTCGACAAACACCTGATCGAGTTGCGGACGTGACGGTATGAGCTTCTGCTGCAGGCTATAGGTGACGAGGGCCTCGATGCTGGGACGGTTCGCCGCCATGCCGTAGGGCAGCGGATCGCTCATCAGCGACAAGAAATGGCGGTAGCGCTTGTCTTCCGGGCTATTGCCGGGGTCGCGCTTGAGCTTCTCGAGATAAGGTTTTTTCGCCGCCGCGCAGGCATTCATCAGCGACCGCGCCAGCCATGGATAGCGTTTGATGTGCTCGTCCTTCACCACAATCAGGCCGTGGATCGGGTAGATGCCGCTGCGCCGGAACCAATCGGCCTCGACCTGTTCGACATTGGCGATCAATTCTGGATAGATATCCGCCGCGGCAGCGGCCTCGCTGGCTTTATCCCAGCCGCTAATCGGCGGACCGGCGCGACCATCATACTCTGCAGTGATTTGCCTTGCGGCGCATGCACCACATTCGGGGGCAGCTTGAGCGTCGTGACGTGCTCCTCGTCATCGACCACCCAGGTGACTTTCGACGAATCGAGCCCGTATTCGTTGATGAAGATGCCGCGCGTCCACACCCCGGTGGTGACGGAATAGGCGCGCACGCCGACCTTCTTGCCCTCGAGATCCTTCGGCGCCTTGATGCCGGCATCGGGGCGCACGACGAAGCCGCCGTGATGAAAGCGGCGCATCAGGAAGATCGGCAGCGCAATGAAGGGAGCGCCGAGCGCGCGGGCGATCATGTAGGTCGTCGGTGCCATCTCGCAGACGTCGAACTCGACATCGCGCACCATGCGCCGGAACGCGCCGACGATGGGCACGACCTCGACGAAGTCGGGTTTTACCCCGGCGATCCCCGCGGCGCCGCTCTTGATGTCCTTGGTGTGGCCGTAGGTGGCGATCGCAATTTTCAGTCGCGGCTCGCTCATTGCTTTTCGATGCCTGCCTTGTCGATGACCGCCGCCCATTTCTTCACATCGGCTGCCATGCGCGCGCGCATTTCTTCCGGCGTGCTGCCGCGCGCATCCATGCCCAGCGCCGACGCCGTGGCCTGAAGTTTTGCATCGGAGAGCGCGGCATTGATGTGTTGATTGAGAATGGCCAGCGTGTCGGCCGGCATGCCGGCCGCCGAGGCGAGACCGTTCCAGCTGGTCACGACGTAATCCGGGAAACCGCTTTCCTTCGCCGTCGGCACATCGCGCAGCAGCGGATTGCGCTCCTCGCCGGAGGTCGCGATGATTCGCACCTTGTTATCCGAGATCACCGCCTGCAGGCCGGCATAGAAATCGAACCCCAGGTCGACGTCGCCGCGCAACACCGCAGTCACGAGATCGGGCGTCGTCTTGTAGGGAATGATGGTGACGTCGGCGCCGCTCACCTGCTTGAGGAGATGCGCCGAGAGGTTTTGCGTGCTGCCGGGGTTGATGGCGCCGAAATTGAGCTGTTTCGGATTTTTCCGCGCCGCGGCGACCACGTCCTGGAGCGTCTTGAGCGCAGAGTCCGCTTTGACCGCGAGCAGCATCTCGAAGCTGGCCGTCATCGACACCAATGTGAAATCGCTCAGCACGTTGTAGGGCCGCGCCTTGAACAGCGACATGCCGATGGCTTGCCCGTTGCCGATCACGCCGAGCGTGTATCCGTCCGCCGGCGCCTCGAGCACCGCCTTGGCCGACAAAAGACCGCCCGCGCCCGGGCGATTTTCGATCACGACCTGCTGCTTGGTTCGCTCGGTGAGTTTCTGCGCCAGCAGCCGCATGGTCAAATCGGCGACGCCGCCGGCGCCGTAAGGAACGGAGATGTGAATGGGCTTTGACGGGAAGGTTGGCTCTGCGCGAGCAGCTGCTACCCCGGCAACCGTCGCGCCGAAGCAAACGGCCAACGCGGTCCGCGCAACGAGGCACGCACGCTTGCAGCGCGAGTCACGCGCGCGCATGCCACATCCTCGCTGAATCTTCGTCCTCATGCTGAGGAGCATCGCAGCGCGAAAACGGTGAGTCCACAGCGAAAGCGCGCTGCGATGCGTCTCGAAGCATGAGGGCGCGCGCCGGGCCGTCCTCATCCTTCGAGACGCGTGCACGCGCGTGCAAGTTTGTGGAACGTGTTGCGCATGCACGCTCCTCAGGACGAGGACGGCGAGCGCTTGATAAACGCAGCTCGTGATTCCAAACACCCGCTCTCGGTCCACACGAATCCATTTCGTTTGCTTTTGCCGCGCACTCAGTGGGCTCCCTCGCCCCGCGAAGCGGAGCGGACCCGGGCGCATTTTCTCCGCGTCATTCCGGGGCGCAGGCGAAGCCTGCGAGCCCGGAATCCATACCCACGGCCTGTGGTTATGGATTCCGGCCCTCGCCGCTATCGCGGCTCGGCCGGAATGACGAACTGAAAGCGTTCGCACCAAGCAACACCTCTTCGTTCCCGCGGCGCGTTTTTTGCGCCCGGGTTTTGTTTCCTTCGCTTCACTCACCCCAGTGAAGGGGTGGCGGAGCGCCGAGAGTCGTCGGGTGCTTGCGAGGCACCCGTTGGGCCTGCACGTAACGCGGCAGGCCAGGCGCCTAGCGAGGCGCCTTGCGTCCCATAACGCGGGACGCCCGCCTCCCGGCGCTCTCACCGTGGCGATTTTGGGCTCCGGTCCCGCGCTTCCCTCACCGGAATTGCTTCCGGATCGGTCACAGCGAGCTCCTCGCGTCCGGGTCGTAGTGCCCGGCGGGCGGGGTCCCGTACCTCCCGGGGCGGCGGTTGCGAATCGCCACCGCGGGACGCCACGCCTCGCTCCGTATTCAGGTGTGCCTCGAGAACACGCCCCTTAGTGAGCAAGGCTGGCATGTTCTTACTACGCTCCGCAAATCGCAGTCAAGAGAAAAATGCACTCTGTAGTACAAAAAAATTGGCTGTATCGGAAGGCCGGCGCTTGGCGCTCACTCAGGCGGCGAGCTCAAGCCCGCCGGCCCGCGACTCATTCAAGACGAAGGCTTGGGGTTGCCTCTCTCGATCCGTTCGCCCCTCTCCAATCGAACCCGCGATCTTGGGTCGTCTCCCGTGCGCGGCGCAGGGCGAAACGGTGCGCCGCAGAAACGGGTCGCTGCGGACACAACCCTTGGCGATGCCGCTTCTGCAGCGCATCACTTCGTGCTGCGCTGCGCCCGGGAAACGCGCGGCAGCGCGTAGTTTCGCCCCTTGCGAGCACACTCGGATATCGGTCCGTTCGATCGGCCGCGAGGAAACGCGCGATCAATCGATTGGCTTAAACCCGGAGTCTTTCACCACTTCCGCCCAGCGCCGCGTCTCCGATCCGATGAGCCGGCCGAACTCGGACGGCAAGGCTTCCGCGGGTTCCACGGACAGCTTTGCGAGGCCGGCTCGAACTGCGTCGGTCTCAAGCGCCTCATGGACAGCCTTATGGAGACGGCCAATGGTATCGGCAGGCGTGCGGGATGGAACAATGAGGCCGAACCGCTCCACGCTTTCCAAAGTCGGATAGCCCGCTTCTTTGAACGTGGGCACATCAGGAAGGGCAGCGCTGCGGCGGGGAGCCGTGGTGACGAGGGCTCTTAGACCGCCGGACTGCACGTTGGAGAGCAAAGTGCCGATGGTGCTGATGCATGCCGACAAGTGTCCCCCAAGCACGTCCTGCACGGCAGTCACACCGCCTTTATACGCGACGTGCACGAACTCGAAGCGGGCAGCACGGGCCAAACTGATGCCGATGAAGTGAGGATGCGTCCCTGCACCTGCAGTGCCGTATGCCGCCGCTTCGCGGTTATGTCGGCACCAATCGATGAACTCGGCAAGCGTCTTCACGCTCGCCGGCACGCGCGGTCCGATCGTGAGCAGGAACTGCACCGAACAGAGAGGAGTGACCGCGGCGAAATCCTCAAGGGGATCATAGCCCAGTCGGCTATAGATGTGCGGAAAGAGGGCGAGCTGATCGATGGGCGTGAGCGCGATGACCGATCCATCGGCTTCGCTGCTCTTGAGCAACTCGAGCGCGATGCGGCCGCCGGCGCCGGGCCGATTGTCGACGATCACCGATGGGGCATAACCCCTCATATGTTCGGCGATCAGCCGCGCAATCACATCGGGCGCGCCTCCGGCCGGAAACCCCACGATCAATCGCGCCGGCTTTGCAATGGTGTGCGCCATTGCAAACTTCGTGCGCGGTGAAAGGCAAGCCGCGATCCCGGCGGCTGAAGCTGCTGTGAACAAGCAGCGACGACTGAGCATGCTCGTCTCGCGATTAGGGCGTCATTGCAGGTAACCGGCAAGAGTTTTGCCCTGTGATGACGTAGTCACAAGTTCTATTATGCGACATTACCGTGTCTATTTAGGTACGTCATGCAATGGTCCGATCGCATCGGCCGTCGTCTTAAGCCGCGCGACCTGCACGTTTTCTTAGCGGTCGCGGAGAAAGGCAACATGGCGAAGGCGGCAGAGCAGCTTGCCATCTCGCGGCCTGTCGTGTCGAAGACGATCGCGGAGCTCGAGCACACGCTCGGCGTTCGTCTGCTCGATCGCACGCCGAAGGGGGTCGAGCCGACGCTCTACGGCCGCGCGCTACTCAAGCGCAGCCTCGCGGTGTTCGACGAGCTCAGACAAAGCGTAAGCGACATCGAGTTTCTTGCCAATCCGAGCGCCGGAGAATTGCGCGTCGGTTTCGCAGAGGTACCGGCAGCAGGGCTGGTTCCCGCGGCTATCGACCGACTCACCCGGCGGTATCCGCGAATGAGAGTGCGTACCGAGCAGGGCGGCATCGGCACCCTTCTAGATTTCCTCCGAGATCGACGATGCGAAGTCGTCGTCGCGCGGTTGCTCTCGCCCGAGCCGGACATGAACTTCGAACCGGTCCACTACGATCAACTGTTCGTCGTCGTAGGTCCCCGCAGCAAGTGGGCCCACCAGCGCCGGATTGGCCTTGCCGATCTCGCAGAGGAGCCTTGGATCCAATCGCCGCCCGAGATGGAGCCGGGCAGCCCCACCTTGGCCGCTTTCCGCGCGGCCGGCCTGGAAAGTCCGCGCGTTGTTGTGTTGAGTGCCTCCCTGAACCTTCGCTATGGTTTGCTCGCGACCGGTCGCTTTCTCACCATGATTCCTGATTCTGCCCTGCACTATGGGCCGCGGCGCGCTCCCATTCGGATATTGCCTATCAAGCTGCCCCGTTGGCACGTGCCCACCTGCGTCGTTACTCTCAAAGGCCGCACCTTGAGCCCGATGGCGCAGCTCTTTATCGATTCCCTTCACGAGCTCACGAAACCGCTGGCGAAAACCGAACGGAGGGGCAGCCGACGCGCTGGTCGCCCTGATTGAGCGCAGGTCTAGAACCCATCGCTAAAAGGACCGGCGAGTGTGTAGCCTGGAATGAGCCCAGGGAAATCCGGGCATCTGTTGAAAACAAAAAACCCGGATATCGCTTCGCTCTATCCGGGCTACATGCTCTGACCGAGCGCGGCATCACGAGGAGCTTGCCATGAGCCCTGTGGCAACGAGTTGGAGGGAGCTGCGCGCATGGAGCGCCAGCCACAGCGCTGAACTGCGGCTGTGCGTACGCAGCACGACGGCCGCGGTACTCACCTTGGCGGCGGCGCAGCTGCTGCATCTGCCGATCGCGCTCTGGGCCGTGCTTACCGCCGTCATCCTCACCCAGATCAATGTCGGCAGGTCGCTCAAGGCATCGACCGACTATCTGCTCAGCACGCTGGGCGGCGCCATCTACGCGGGTGCCATCGGCGCGCTCGTTCCGCATGACAATGCGTTCGCAGTGTTCGCGGCGCTGGCGATGGCGCTCGCGCCAGCAGTTCTGCTCGCCGCGCTCTATCCGCGCTTCAGCGCCGCGCCGTTCACCGCCGTGATGGTTTTCTTCGGCCCGACCATCACGCACACGGGCCCGATCGCGGCTGCACTCGAGCGAGTGATCGAGGTCGCGGTCGGATGCGTCGTCGGGCTTCTGGTCTCGCTTTTCGTCTTGCCGGCGCGCGCGCAGGACCTCGCCATCGAGGCGGCGACGGGGATGCTTTCGCTCATGGCCCGATTTCTGCCGGAGCTTTTCGCGGGATTTACGCAAAATCTGGATCGGCCGGCACTGTCGGATATCCAGAACAGAATCGGTGAAGCGCTGGCGCGGTTGGATAAGATCGCCATGGAGGCTTCGCACGAGCGGATCACGCGGCTCGGCGCCGAGCCCGACCAGCGCCCGCTATTGCGCACAATGCTGCGGCTGCGCCACGATCTCGTCATCTTGGGGCGCGCCGCCGTCGCGCCGCTGCCGGAGCCGCTGCGGCAGCGGCTTGCGCCGCCGCTTGCGCGCGTGAGCGAGACCGCCGCCGATTATCTGCGTTCAAGCGCCGTCGCCTTATCGGCGCGGCAAGCGCCGCCCTCGCTGCAGGCGGCCGAGTCGGCGCTCGAGGGCTACGCCGCCGAGCTAACGGCGCTGCGCCGCGAAGGCGCGACGCGAGAGTTGTCGGATGAGGTGCTGGAGCGCATCTTCGCGCTCGGCTTTGCGCTCGACCAACTGCGCCTGCATTTGCGCGATCTCGCGCGCTGCGTGAGCGAGTTCGCAACCGCGCCCAGCCTCGCGCCGTCCAAGCTCGCGCCAAGTTCCGGAGCCGGCGGCTCCCGCTAAAGCGTGATGCGTTTAGAAGGAGTCGTTCGTTCCTTCCTGTCATACCAACGC
>Ga0209056_10007426_pt1 | contig 11290 bp, 11 predicted proteins | sample GraSoiAngelo_114_FD_185876 | JGI IMG/M metagenome (GOLD analysis project Ga0209056, IMG submission 185876) | Grasslands soil microbial communities from the Angelo Coastal Reserve, California, USA - 14_0903_13_40cm (SPAdes) (version 2) | ecosystem: Environmental > Terrestrial > Soil > Grasslands... | reverse complement strand
CATAAATCGAACGTCTGAACGAAGGAAAAAACAGAAAAAAAGACACCATGAAAAAAACATTACTCATCACAACAATCATCTGCGGAATGATGGCGGCCGGAACTGCTTTTGCGGCCCAATCAATGTCGTTTATCGTCGGCAACCAAACTCCCACCGGGTTCACGCTTGATAGCTATCTCACCTTTTCTGGCTACAATGCGAATGGCCTATCCTATTGGCTGGAGCTCCCTGCAGCGCAAAGGACTTTCTTCCACATCACAGCAGAAACCTGGTTGACATTCACCGATCCGACCCAGCCGAGTGAGCCAAATGAGTTCAATTACCCGATGACGAACGGCATTGATAACGGCTTCTATGCTACCAGCAATGATTTGGGTGCAACGACGATTACCGGTGCCGCGCCTGGGGTTTACACGTTCTTCACGACGAGTACTAATCCGCGTCCCTCGATAGTATCAGATACCACTTTCAACGATAATCCCATCCCGCGGGCCTCATTCACGATCACGATTGTGCCCGAGCCGACCACGTTTGCGCTGCTGGCGTTGGCGGGAGCTGGGTTGGGCTTGCTCGCCTATCGCCGCCGGTCCGGGACGCGCTGAGACGCTCGCTTCGATCGAGCTTTTTTGAGCAGCTCCATCCAATCGGATGGAGCTGCTTATTTTCTACCATCGGCGCTACCCCCGAAAGCCTTCGCGGATTCTTCCCAAATTCTGAGATCGTTCGACGTTCGATGTTGAATGTTCGATGTTTGCTTTTATCCGCTGATGAGGATCGCAGAAAATGAGCAGTTCTCGGATGGACAGAGAAAACATCCAACATCGAATATCGAACCCGATGAACAAGGAAAACACCAACGTCCAACATCGAGTCCGATGAATAAGGAAAACATCGAACATCGAACATCCAACATCGAACCAATTACGGCGCGACCGACGAGAAACAGGCAGAGCGAGTTGAAGACAGAGTTTTCGATCTTGAAGATCGACTGCTTGATTACGCGGCCGCGATCATCCGCCTGGTTGAGGAACTTCCAAAGACGCGGGCTGGAAATCACGTGGCCAGTCAGTTGCTCCGATCGGGCACGTCGCCGCTTCCGAATCACGGCGAAGCGGAATCCGCTGAGTCCGCGGCAGACTTTGTTCATAAACTAAAGGTCTGTTTGAAGGAGTTGCGCGAAACCAAACGCTGGTTGCGGCTGGTTGTGCGCGTTCCAATGCTTTCATCCAATGTTGTTAATCCCCTTCTCCAGGAAACGATTGAACTTATTCGAATCTTCGCTGCCAGCATTCGCACTGCTGAGCAGCGGGGCCGCCAAGCAAAAGGCCGGGCTCAATAATTTTTTTGGATGTTCAGTGTTCGATGTTGGATGTTCGCCTTTATTGCCGATGAAAACCACCGGACCCATTATCCTCATCCGTAATTCATCGATGCGCTTCCCGGGCGGACTCCGAATAAAGATGAACAGTTCTCCGATGAATAAGGAAAACATCCAACATCCAACCAATTACGGCGCCTTCCCATGAAGCGCTATCTTCCGTTTGTCATCATCGCCGCGGTTGCGGTGCTCGCGGCCGGCGCCGGTGCGATGCTCTACCGTGTGAAAGAGCGCGCTATTACAGGTGGCGGCGTCACGCGACCATCAACCAATGAAACTGGGGCGGAGCCGCTGCACGTTCGCGGCCAGCCCGGCGCGCCGGTCACGCTGGAAGAATTCGGCGACTTCCAGTGTCCATCGTGCGCCACCGAGGCTGAAGTAATTAGTAAACTCGAGCAGGATTACGGCCCGCGTCTGCGTGTGGTTTGGCGGAATTTTCCTCTCGCGATGCATGCGCACGCGCTGGAAGCAGCGCTCGCGGCGGAAGCGGCCGGCTTACAAGGACACTTCTGGGAAATGCACGATTTGCTTTACAAAAATCAGGCAGTCTGGAGCACAGCTTCGGACGTTCGCCCGTTTTTCAACATGTATGCTCGCTCCCTCCGCTTGGATGTCGAGCGCTTCGCCAAGGATTCGACGAGCGACGAAGTCAAAGCGCGCGTCGTTTCCGACGGGGAGCGGGGCGTCTCGCGCGGCGTGAAGAACACTCCCACGCTCTTTATCAACGATCGCGAGGTGCGCACCGCTTTCAGCCCGGAGCGATTGCACCAGGCAATCGAAGCGGCGCTCGCGGAAGCAACCCCGAAAGCTTTCGGGGCTGACCGTGGCCCGCCATCCGCAAAGGTTCAACCGGGAGGAGAGCGCAAATGACCGGAGCGCGTTCCCAAACAATTTTTTATACCGTCGCGGCGCTCATCGCTCTAATCGGGCTGGCTGATGCTACTTATCTCACCGTTACGCACCTCACCGGCGAAGACGTCGTCTGCGGTTCTGGGGATTGCTCGGCTGTCCTCGGCAGCGTCTATGCTACCGTTGCTGGAATTCCGACGGCAGCCTTCGGCGCGGTGGCTTACTTCGCTGTTTTCAGCTCAGCCCTGCTGGCCGCTTTTGGTTACACGCGCGCCCGAATTTTCCTGACGCTTGTCGTGGTGGTGATGTTTGGCGTGACCTTGTGGCTACTCTACGTGCAGGCATTCATACTGCATGCGTTCTGCCCTTTCTGCCTGTTATCGGCCGCGCTCACGTTTTTTCTCGCCGGCATCATTATTGCCACTCCTTTCACCACGCCGTAGGTCGCCGTGGAGAGCGAAGGCGAAACGTGCAATCCGGTTTGCGGAAAAGTGTAAAGGGTCTGAGGAACGCCTTTCTAGAGGGAGAATCTATGACAGTTACTGAAATTCTTCCGCAACTGCTTGCCGATGTATCACCACCGTTCACGGCTCCTGAAAATCCCCACCGTGCTCGTGCGTTTCGATCATAGCGCCCGATTCATCGAAAACGTGAATCACAAAGGGGTGTGAGTGGCTGAAAAATTTCGCGTAACCGACTGCGTTGCTGATTGCATTCGATTCAGCATACCACAGCCTGCCGAACGGCAGCACGGCGGAAATCAAAACGTTTGGGATCATTCCGATTTTGCTACGCCCAGCATCTCCAGCTCGCGTTTTGCCTCGCTGTAATCCGGCTTGATTCGCAATGCTTCAGTCAGGTGCGCTGCGGCCTCATCGCGCCGGCCGAGCTGAAGCAGCGCCTCCGCCAGATTGTAATGCGCTTCGGCATAATCGGGCCTTAACACGAGGGCCCTTTGATAATGGCGAATCGCTTCTTCAAGTTTGCCTTCTTCCCGATAGGCCAAGCCGAGATTGTTATGCGCTTCCGCCAAATCGGGTTTGATCTCGATAGCTTTCAGATAATACGCAATTGATTGGTTCAGCTCCCCGCGGCGCAGAAACACGTTGCCGAGATTGTTGTGAGCTGAAGCGTAATCGAGTTTGATCTCCAGAGCTTTTTGATAATGCGCAACCGCGTCATCCATCTGGCCCTTTCCAAAAAACACGTTGCCGAGATTATTCTGCGCTTCGGCGTAATCGGACTTAATGGCAAGCGTCTTTTGGAAATGAATCATAGCGTCGTCCAATTGTCCTTTCCGGAGCAGTTCGACTCCGAGATTGTTGTGCGCCGACCAGGAGTCGGGATTCTTTGCGAGCGTATCGGTCCAGAGCGTTTCGGCATTGTGGTAAATCTTCGTCTGGCGCCAAGTCAATCCACCAAGGAGGAGAAATAGCAGCGCCGCCGATGCGACTTCGAGGTGCCAGCTCGCTCGGCGCTTCGAGGCCAGCTTCGACAACGTTGCCGCGAGTAGCGTGATCAAGCCGATGCTGGCGATGTACTGGTAATGATCGGCCACGAACGAATAACGGAATGTGTAGAGCATGACAAAACCAAGAAGCGGACTGAGCGTCGCGATAAAGAACGCCACCGCTACCTCGGGGCCGCGCCCGACAATTCGGCGGGCAAAGAAAATCACGGCAAATATTCCGATGAGACCGACCAACCATCCGTAGGCAAGCGGATCGTTAGAGGCAACGTGCCAGCGCGGATAAGTAAATGTTAGCTTCGAAGGCCAAATCAATTTGCTTGCGTAAAACCAAACCGCGTGACTGGCGATCAATAACCGCTCTCGTAGTCCGATTGCGAACTCCGCTCCGTAGGTTCCTTGATGGTAACGTTCCCACCATCTCACGAGCAGACCCATTAGCAGCCCCAGCACAACGAATGGACTAATCTGAATCAGTCGCTTGCGATTGACCGGTTTTTCCTGTAGCCACAAACCCAAAACCAATCCCGCCGGCAAAGTGCATGCGGTCGCCTTGCTGAATAACGCCAAGCCGTAAAATACGAGAGCCAACGTGTAAAAACGCCGGCGCTGCCTTGTTCGCTCATCGACAAACGCGATCCAGGCTATCAACGCCAGCAAAAAGAAAAAGCCCATCAGCAGGTTTTTGCGTTCGGTGATCCACGCCACCGATTCCACTTGCACCGGGTGCAGGGCGAAAATTCCAGCGGCCAACAGTGCGCCGGGAACGTTCAACCGCGCGAGTAATCGCCACACCAAAAGCGCATTTGCGATGTGCAGAAGTAAATTCGTCAGATGATAGCCGAAAGGTCGAAGGCCCCAGAGCGCGCGTTCGATCCTGAAACTCGTATAGGTGAGCGGAAAATATTGGGAAGGCGAGTCGAGCGAAAACCAGATGCGGCGCAGTCCGTCGGGTGCGGTCAGTAAAGGATTGTTCGTCAAGTAGCGATCGTCATCCCAGATGAATCCGGCGTTCAGCGCGGGAAAATAGGCTGCCATTGTCATAGCCACGATCAGGCAAAGCTGCAAAATCAGCCGCGTTCGGTTGCTCGCAATTTGTTCGCCTTGAAATGTCACTGATTGAATCTCCGATCCTACAGTTTGAACTCTGCCGACGGGTTTTCAACAAATCGATCTTGAAGGGCGTATGCCTGTCGTTCGAGTGGGATGTTCCGGTACTCAAAACCGTTGGCCGCCCAACCCATAACGTACTCATGCATGAATCGATCGAGTCCGCGCGGAGCGCACGATCCACCCGCTGCCTGTCGATTGCGCCCGCGGGATTGGTTTTTCAACGGGCTCTTACAGCGTTGCGCGCTGCGGCTTGTTGCGACTCAACCCCGGGGTGGCGGAAACGGCGGGTTGCTTCGCCGGTGCGTCACTCTGCGCACAATAGGGTGCAGCAGAAAACTAAGAAAAGGCGTGACAACCGCTTGGCCGTTCCGGTAATATCCGATTCTCGTCAGAAAACACGGAAAGAAAATTCTCAATGAAAAAAAAGTCCAGTTCTAAATCAGCCTTCTTTAATCCACGCTTCTTCGTCGGTCTTGTTCTTTGCTCGCTCGGCCTTCTGCTGGCCTTGCTCGCCTATACGGCTTATCCAGGCGCATCTCTACTTGCACAAAAACCAAGTCAGCAAATGACACAGCAACCCGGATGGCAAGTCGTTGCCTCGTATCACAACGACGTTTCACTGCCCCTGCGCGAGATGGCGTCCTGGAATTTCCCACTTTCTGGAGGCGAACACGAGGGTCCGGAAAACCCGAAGATTCCCATCAACCACGTAGGTGCAGACAGACCTGACCCGGTCGTCCAAAAATTCTTGAGCCTTCTGACGGCCAATATACCTGGCCCTATCCTTAACTTTGACGGCCAGGCTTTCCCCGGCAGTGGTTGCAACTGCGCGCCGCCCGATACCAATGGTTATGCCGGACTAACGCAGTACGTTCAGATAGTAAACAAAGGCTATCAGGTCTACAATAAGTTCACCGGTGCGTCGATCTTGGGACCACTGCCCATCCAGTCAATCTGGGTTGGCTTTGGCGGTGTCTGCCAAACCGGCTTCGGCGATCCCGTCGTGCTCTATGACAAGCTGGCCGATCGCTGGCTCATTAGCCAATTCGCTGGTAGCGGTATCCCGACCGACCAGTGCATCGCCATCTCCCAAACCAGGGATGCCACCGGCGCGTACTTTCGGTATGCCTTTCACCTCGGCTCCAACTTTTTCGATTATCCCAAGTTGGCCACCTGGCCTGATGCTTATTATATGGCCGATAACGTATTCAACTCAGGGGGCACGGCTTACCTCGGCACGCAGCCGTTCGCCTTCGACCGCACGAAAATGCTATGCGGCCTGCCGTTGGCCACCTTTATCACTCCGGGCGTCGTCGGTACGCCTGCGAATAACGAGGACCCCGTAATGCCATCCGACATCGACGGTACGGTATTGCCACCTCCCGGCGCTCCGAACACCTTCGTGGAGTTCCCAGACATCACAGGCAACAATCTCAACACTTACAGGACCTGGCATTTTCACGTCGATTTCGCTGTCCCGGCCAACTCGACCTTTACTCAATTTGCGGCTCCAGCCGCCGCGCCCTTCGCGTTCCTTTGCCCCTTCACCGCCTGTGTGCCTCAGTTGCTAGTGGGGAGCTTCCTGGACGGCCTTGGCGACCGCTTAATGTTCCGGCTGGCCTATCGGAATTTTGGCACCCCGTCGGCGCCGAACGAATCCGTGGTGGCAAATTATAGTGTGAATTCGGTCGGGGTAGCGGGTGTGCGCTGGTTCGAGCTGAAAAACGTCACGAACGGACCTGTCACGGTCAATCAGGAGAGCACCTATCAGCCTGACACCGACTGGCGCTGGATGGGCAGTGTCGCGATGGATCATTCGGGAGATTTGGCCGTCGGCTTTAGCGCCTCCAGCCCTACCATCAATCCCCAGGTCCGCTACGCTACTCGGCTATCGACTTCTCCACCAAGCACTCTGGATGGTGAGGCCCATTTGTTTGATGGCACGGGTAGCCAAAGTGACACTAGCAGCCGCTGGGGCGATTACAGTTGCCTGGTCGCTGATCCGGTGGACGACACCACCATGTTCTACACCCAGGAATACTACGCCACGAATAGCAGTTTCAACTGGAAGACGCGGATCGGAACTTTCCGCATCAACCCGGCTCAGCCGCTCGTGAACGTGAGCGCAAAATCGAGACAAACTCAGGGCGCTGCTGGTCCGTTTGATATTGACTTACCACTTTACGCGGGGGCGACAGGACCGGGACGCGGGGTTGAATGCCGAAGCGGCAGTGGCGGAAGTTACACGATCATCTTCAACTTCACGAATTCTGTCACGGCCGTTGGTGGGGTAACGTCAACCTGTGGGACGCCAACCGCCGCGATCGGTGCGGATAACCACCAAGTGTTGGTGAGTCTCGCCGCCGGCGCCTGCAACGGCCAGTACATCACAGTCCACTTGACCAATGTGTCAGACGGAACGAACACCATTAGCCCTGCCGTAACCTTCGGCTTGTTAATCGGTGACACCAACGGCAACGGCACCGTTAATGCGGCGGACGTCGCTCAGACCAAGGCGCAATCGGGAGCCGCGGCTTGCCCACCGACTTTCCGCGCGGATGTGAACATCGACGGCAATATTAACGCCTCGGATGTTGCCCTGGTGAAATCCAATGTGGGCAACTCCCTGCCGACTCCTCCGTAAGGGACTACGTTTAGTAACTCGTTAGGTAAAGGGACATTCAACGGCACCGTTGAATGTCCCTTTCGCTTTGGCCTAACCAGTGTTTACGCGCGCCCGCTCTTCTCGTGCTGCCGACGGGTGAGAACCGCAGTACGAGTTTCCACCGCTCATGCGGCGAAGAGAGAAAATGCCGGCTGAAGTTAGCTGTAGTTCAATTGTCAGTTCGAGAGTCAGGTGGATGAATACGCCGCTGCATAGGTCCGCCTCTCCCTTTCTAAGGGAGAGGGGAGGGTGAGGGTTTATTAGGGCAACCGACAGCTGTGGGGTCCAACCCCTCACCTTAGTCCTCTCCCTTTGGCCAAAGGGAGAGGCGAGAAAGGCCACACGAAGTGCGCCCCGCATTGCTTCGGCTTTTAAAGAGCACGCAGCGGATATGATTTCGGTCGTCTTCTTACAAGGACTCATCCGTTTTCCTGATTTGGCCAAGCCTTTCATTTTGGCTTTACCGCCAAAACTGACATCCACGAATACTGGCAGTTGGCTGCGACCGATGAATGATCGCGATTTCACGAACCGAGACTTTAATCCCGCGACTGCGGGACTGCCGATTTCCTGACAAAAAAAAGGAAAAAAAGCGTGACAACCGCTTGCTCGCTCCGGTAACATCCGATTCTCGTCAGAGAACACACAAGGAAAATTCCCAATGAAAAAAAAATCCACTTCTCAATCGGCCTTCTTTAATCTGCGCATTTTAATTGCTGCTGTCTTTTGGCTCGCCGGCGTCGCTGTGGCGCTGCTTGGCGTTGGCGCGTTCTCGAGCGCGTTCGCCCAAGCAAAAGGCACAAAGCTGGCTCAACAAACCAATCGCTCCCCTGCGACACAAGCGTCTGCCGTCGGCGCACCCGAAGTGGTGCAGATGGTGGGTCCGGTACGTCTAGACCAGGACTTGCGCAGCCTCCCATATGTCGCGCCGAAACCGGAGTTCGAGGAGAGACGACTGATGCGCTATCCGCACGATGGGACAGGGCAGACAAACGCCCCGTCAGGATACGGCATTTCCGGCCTACCGAAGGTCCAGGCACTACTGCTCGAAAGTCTTTGGCGACCGGCGCCCACAATGCCGGGACCGCTGCTGACGTTTGAGGGATTAGGCAATACATGTGGTTGTCAGCCGAGTGACAGCGAGGGCGATGTCGGCCCGAATCATTACATCGAGGCGATCAACGAATCGATCAAGATCTTTGACAAAAGCGGCAACACTTTGTCGGGCCCAACCAGTTACAATTCATTCTTTTCCGGCTTGACTGGCACTCCTTGCGCCAACGCCAATGACGGTGACCCTTATGTTATTTATGATACGGCCGCTGACCGGTGGCTGATCAGCGATTTCGCCTTTCCCTCTTTCCCCGGCAGTTCATTCTGGCAGTGCATTGGTGTCTCTCAGACCAGTGACCCCGTTAGCGGCGGCTGGTTTCTATATGCCCTGCAGGTTGATCCGGCACACCCAACCTATCTCGGCGATTACCCCAAGTTCGCCTTGTGGAACTCCGGCGGAAGCCCAGCCCAAAACGCCTATTTCCTGACGATGAACCTGTTTAGCAGCTTCACCACCTTCAACGGTGTGCGCGCCTATGCGCTTGACCGCGCCAGCATGCTCGCCGGTGGGCCCACTAACGCGATCGGCTTTACTCTCAGCGCGGCCGATGTTGGCGATTCGTATAGCTTCATCGCCGCGAGCTTTCGCACTGGCAATCCGCCACCTGCAGGAAGGAATGAAATGGTGCTGGCCATCGATAGCCCGGCTACCGGCGGCGTGACCTTGACCCAGGTTCACGCCCGGTTCTTTCATGTGGATTTTGCCAACCCGGTTAATTCCGTGTTTGGCGTGGGCGCCAACCATGCTCCGAACGCCGAAATCACAGTTAATGGGTTCGTTGACGCCTTTACAAACACGACCTACGACCTCGTCCCGCAACAGGGGACTACAACAAAGCTAGATACTTTGGGCGATAAGATTATGACACCGGTGGTTTACCAGAACCGCGGCGGCACGGAATCATTGTGGGCTGACCAGACCGTAATGGAGAATTATCCGAACGGGCCGACTGCGGTGCGTTGGTATCAATTCGATGTTACCGGCGGCAATTTCCCCGCCACGGCGCTGCAACAACAGAGTTGGGACAATACCAGCGATGGCTTATGGCGCTGGATGCCCAGCATAGGCGTGGATCAAAATGGAAACACGGCCATAGGTTATTCTACTTCGAGCACGACAATCTTCCCTGCTATTCGGTACGCTGGACGTCTCGCCGGTGATCCGCCAGGTAACCTTGCGCAAGGAGAAGCCGTCATGTTCCCGGGAGTCGGATTCCACAATGGCGTCCGCTGGGGTGATTATACGAGGACAGAGATCGATTCAGCCGATGGCCTGTCCTTCTGGCATATCAATCAATATGCCCAAAGCGGCACCTGGCACACCCGCATCGGCAAATTCAGATTCGGTCCAGCGGCGCAAAGCGCCTTCTCGCGAAAGGTCCACGGTGGAGCAGGCACTTTCGATATTCCACTGCCACTTGGTCTTGGCAACGTGGGGGTCGAATGCCGCAGCGGCGGTGCCACAAACGATTATCAGATGATTATTAATTTCGCCACCACGGTCACGGTCGGGAGCGCATCAGTGACTTCTGGCACCGGGATGGTGAGCAGTTTCAGCGGGAGCGGGACGTCGCAGATCACCGTCAATCTCACTGGCGTAACCAACGTCCAGCGAATTACGGTCACGCTGCATAACGTGAATGACGGCACCACCACGGGTGACGTTCCCGTTTCCATGGGCGTGCTCATCGGTGATGTGAACGGCAATGCCGTTGTCAATGCCTCCGATGTCAGCCTGACCAAGTCGCAAGTGGGACAAACGGTCAGTGGCTCGAATTTCCGCGAAGACGTGAATGTGAATGGCACGATCAGTGCCACGGATGTCACACTGGTCAAATCCGAAGTGGGCACGGCGCTGCCGCCTTAATAGCTGAGCGCTGCGGAAGAGTTCGCGCGCGTAGAGCGTTGCGGGTTGAGCTTGTTGCTCAACCCGCAACCGCTCCAGCGCTATATTATTGATTAGGCGGGAAAGACCTTTTGATTATCGAGCGCCCCGCTACTTCAAAAAGCACGATCCATTCGCAAATGCGGATCCCAGTGAAGTAGCGGGGCCAAATCGACGACTGCAACAGATTGCTGCCGATTTCCTGACAAAAAAAAGCGTGACAACCGCTTGGCGGCTCCGGTAATATCGGCACTTCGTCAGAATACACAGAAGGGAAATTCACAATGAAGAAAAAGTCAGCTTCTCGATCCGCCTTTTTTAATCCACGTGTCTTAATTGGTTTTGTTCTTTGCTCAGCCGGCGTCACCCTTGCGTTCTTTGCGTTTAGCAAAGCGTCGGCGCAGCCTGGCAACCCGCAATTGCCCGTTCAGGCCCAATATCGAGGCGTCATGCCCGTGGTGAAGTTCGACATCTCACCGCCGATGCGCAGCATGAAACCGCTACCCTGGCAGGAATGTACAAAGGGCGAGAACGAGGAGCAGGGCCCAATTCCGCGAGCACCTCTCGGTCCAGTCGTGCCTGACCCGGTTGTGCAGCGAGTGTTCGGGACGATCGGAATACCGGGTCCCATCATCAGCTTTGATGGAAACAGCAACCTGTGCGGCTGCTCGCCGCCCGATCCCAACGGGGCCGTCGGTCCCAATCATGTCGTCACCATGTCCAACCTGCATTACCAGATTTTCAACAAGTCCGGCACATCTCTGTTCGGTCCGGCAGCGAACAATACACTCTGGTCCGGATTTGGTGGAGGCTGTCAGA
>Ga0209056_10007422_pt1 | contig 11291 bp, 8 predicted proteins | sample GraSoiAngelo_114_FD_185876 | JGI IMG/M metagenome (GOLD analysis project Ga0209056, IMG submission 185876) | Grasslands soil microbial communities from the Angelo Coastal Reserve, California, USA - 14_0903_13_40cm (SPAdes) (version 2) | ecosystem: Environmental > Terrestrial > Soil > Grasslands ... | reverse complement strand
GCAGGCTTCCGCGCTCGTCGAGCACCCAGAGCTCTCCGCGAACCTTCCCGAGCAGCGACTCCGCTTCGCGCAGGGGCCCTTGCGCGCGCAACTCGAGGAGGTCCAGCTCCGCGAAGCGGCGGATCCGCTCCGCGTACTCCTGCGCCAGCTCCGCGGTGGGTCCCTTGTCCTTGCCTACCGAGACGAGCCGGATCTTCACTCCACCTCGATGCGCGGAGCGTCGGCCCAGAGCCCTTCCAGATCGTAATGTGCCCGCTCCTCGGCGTTGAACACGTGCACCACCACGTCGCCGAAGTCGAGCAGGACCCAGCGGCCCCCGCGTTGCCCCTCGCTGCCGATCACCCGGTGCCCGTGCGCCGTCAGCTCCTTCTCCACGCCGTCGGTGATGGCCTCGAGCTGCCGATCGCTCGTGCCGCTCCCGATCACCAGGAAGTCCGTGTATCCGGACACTCCCCGCAGATCGAGCACCACCACCTCCTCTGCCTTCTTCTCCAGGGCCGCGCGGGCGGCAGCGAGGGCGGTGCGCCGTGAGTCCTCGTCGATGCGCGCGGCAGCGCGCGCCGCGGCGCGATCGGGAGCTGCGTGGTGCTGCGACAAGGCGATCTGCATGGGGCTCCTGGCCATCCTTTTGTGTCCTCCCTTGCTCATGTACGGACCTGGCCGTCTCCCCGCACCACGTACCGGGTGCAGGTGAGCTCTCGCAGGCCCATCGGACCGTAAGCGTGCAGCTTGCTGGTGCTGATGCCGATCTCGGCGCCCAGGCCAAGCTCGCCGCCGTCGTTGAAACGCGTGCTCGCGTTCCAGAGAACGCAGCTCGCGTCTACCTCATTCAAGAACCGCTGCGCCAGCTGCGGATCGCCCGTCACGATCGACTCGGTATGGCGGCTGCCATACCGGGCGATGTGGCGCAGGGCGCCGTCGATGCCGTCGACGACTGCCACCGCGAGCTTCAGGTCGAGGAACTCGCGCCCGAAATCATCCTCCATCGCCGCCACGCCGCCCGCCGCCAGCGGAAGTGCGCGCTCGTCGCAGCGCAGCTCGACGCCCGCCCCCCGCAGGGCCCCCGCCAGCCGGGGAAGAGCCTCGGGAGCGGACCGGGCATCCACCAACAGGCATTCCAGGGCATTGCACACACCGGGTCGCTGCGCTTTTGCGTTGACGGCGATGCGGCTGGCCATCTCCAGATCGGCATCGGGTGCGACGTAGAGATGGCACACGCCCTGGTAGTGCTTGATCACCGGCACGCGGGCGCGCTCGGCGACGAAGCGGATGAGCGAGGGACCTCCGCGCGGAATGCAGAGATCGATCTGCTCGTGTAGCTGCAGGAGCTCGTCCAGCAGCGCGCGGTCTGGCGAAACGAGCTGCACGGCGTCTTCGGGGAAGCAGGCCGCGATCGCCGAGTTCGTCTGCAGCGCCTCGGACCCGCCACGCAGCAGCGCCGCATTCCCGCTGAGCAAGCAGAGCGCCGCTGCTTCCGCGGTCACGTTCGGACGCGACTCGTAGATCATCAGCACCACGCCCAGAGGTGCCCGCACCCGCTCGACGCGAAGCCCGTTCGGCCGCGTGTACGACTCGACGACCTCGCCGACGGGATCGGGGAGCGCGGCGACTTCGCGCATCGCGGCGGCCATCGCCCGCAGCCGGTTTTCGTCCAGGCGCAGCCGGTCGATGAAAGCCGCTGGCTGGCCGGACGCGCGCGCCAGGTCCACCTCGTTGGCACCGAGGATTTCCGCCGCGCGCTTCTCGATCGCGTTCGCCGCCTCGAGCACCAGCTGCCGCCGGTCGCGCCGCAAGAGCTGCCGCGCGGCGAGCTTCGCCCGCTCCGCCAGCTCGAGGGCAGCCAGCTTCTGCTCCGCGCTCACTGCATCACCACCAGATCGTCGCGGTGCACGACGCAGTCCAGCAGCCGATATCCGAGAGCGGCCTCGATCTCCGCGCTTCTGCGGCCGACGATCCGTCGCACCTCGTCTGCGGAGTAGACGGCCAGGCCGCGCGCGAAGGGCGTGCCATCCAGCGTGGAGATCTGCACCGGGTCGCCGGAGGCGAAGCTGCCGAGCACCTCCCGCACTCCGGAGGGCAACAGGCTCTTCTTCCGCTCGGTCAGCGCCAGGCGGGCGCCGTCGTCGACACGCAGCTCGCCGCGCGCCTTGAGGTCCAGCATCCAGCGCTTGCGCAGGCCGCGGCGCTCCCCTTGCGCGGAGACGACCGTGCCGACGTCATCACCCTGCAGGAGCTTCGGGAGGATACCCGGCTCGCCAGGCACGATCGCGCACGGGACCCCCGCCTCCGACGCCCGCCGTGCTGCGCGAAGCTTGGTGAGCATGCCGCCGCTTCCCATCGACGACCGCGCCTCGCCGGCGAGCGCCTCCACCTCCGGCGTGATCCGCTCCAGGTGCGAAATCCTCTGCGCTGACGGGTCCTTGCGCGGGTCCGTCCCGCAGACGCCCGCTGCGTCGGTGAGGATCACCAGCAGATCTGCCTCGACGAGATCGACCACCATCGCCGCGAGCGCGTCGTTGTCGCCGAACTTGATCTCCTCGACGCTCACGGTGTCGTTCTCGTTGATCACGGGGACGACGTTGCGCGCGAGAAGCTCCCCGAGCGCGCGCCGGGCGTTCAGGTACCGCCCGCGGTCGGCGATGTCCCCATGGGTGAGCAGGACCTGCGCGCACTGCAGGCCCCGCCGCTCGAGCTCGTCATCGTACAAGCGCATGAGGCGGCTCTGGCCCGCGGCGGCCGCAGCCTGCTTCAGCGCCATTTCTTGGGGCCGCTGGCGGAACTGGAGCCGTTCCACTCCCAGCGCGACCGCGCCGCTGCTGACCACGACCGGAGTCCGCCCCCGGGCAATGGCGGCCAGATCGTCGCAGAGGCCTGCGAACTTCTGCCGGTCCAGCGTCGGGGGGCCCGCCTTCCCGCCTGCTCCGGCTAGCACTGCCGAGCCGATCTTGATCACCGGCCGCCGGCAGCGCGCGAAGGAAGAGCGGAGGGAGTTGGTCATCCGTTGCCAATCCAAATGTAGCAAAGGCGGGCGCGTGATACATTCGAGACTCCAGTGAGGGAAGATCTCTCGGGAAACACCGCCGGATTGAAAGCCAGCCAGAGCAAGCGCCTGCTTGCCACCCGCCGCCGGCGCGTGCATCAGCGGGACCTGATCTCCCCCGAGCTGGCCCGCCATCTAACCGAATTATCGAGGGAAATCGGGCGGCAGCTGGGCGTGCTCATCAACCGGCGGGGTGAGGTCGAGCACGTGATCGTGGGAGATGCGCGGCAGCTCGTGCTGCCGGACATCGGCCGCGCCCGAGCTGGCCATGCGCGCCTGCGCGGACTGCGGCTGGTGCACACGCACCTGAAGGACGAGCCGCTCACTCGCGATGACCTCACCGACCTGGTCTTGCTCAGGCTCGACACCGTCGCCGCGATCGTGGCGCGCGAGGACGGCTTGCCGGGGAAGGTCTACGTCGCGACCTTGATGCCCTGGAACGCGTCGGGCGACTTGTACAATCTCTCGGAGGCGCCCAGCCTTTACGAGCTGGAATTCGACGCCCAGGCGCAGATCGCCGCTCTGGAGCAGGAGATGGCGCGCGTTGCGCCCGTGCGTGCGGTCGGCGTGGCCGGCCGCGCCATCCTCGTCGGCGTGCACACCGGTGACCGGACCGCGGCGGAAGCGTCGCTGCAGGAATTGCAGGAGCTGGCGCGCACCGCGGACGTGCAGGTGCTCGACGTGGTGCTCCAGGGGCGGAGGGAGATCGACCCGCGCACCCTGATCGGCGAAGGGAAGCTCGAGGAGATCCTGGTGCGGTCGATGGCGTTTGGCGCGGACCTGCTCGTATTCGACCGCGACCTGACGCCTTCCCAGGCGCGGCACATCGGGGAAGCGACCTCGCTGCGCATCCTCGATCGGACCCAGCTCATCCTCGACATCTTCGCCCAGCGGGCACAGAGCGCCGATGGCAAGCTCCAGGTCGAGCTCGCGCAGCTCAAGTACTTGCTGCCGCGCCTGGTGGGCCGGGACGAGTCCCTCTCCCGCCTGGCGGGCGGGATCGGGGGGCGCGGACCCGGCGAGACGAAGCTGGAGATCGATCGCCGCCGCGTCCGCGAGCGGATCTCGGCCTTGGAGTCGCGCATCGACCAGCTCTCCGGCGAGCGGGCGACGCGCCGGCGCCAGCGCAACCGCACCGGCGTACCCGTGATCTCCATCGTCGGTTACACGAATGCCGGGAAGAGCACGCTCCTCAACGCGCTGACGGACTCGGCGGTGCTGGTGGAGGACAAGCTGTTCGCGACCCTCGACCCGACCTCGCGCCGGTTGCGCTTCCCGCGTGATCGCGAGGTGATCATCACCGATACGGTCGGTTTCATCCGCGGCCTCCCCAAGGATCTGGTCGCCGCCTTCCGCGCCACCCTGGAGGAGCTGCAGGAGGCAGATCTGTTGTTGCACGTCATCGACGCGAGCGATTCGCGCCACGACGAGCAGGCGGAGGCAGTGGAGCGCGTGCTCTCCGAGCTCGAGGTCCGGGACACGCCGCGGCTGCTCGTCTTCAACAAGGCGGACCGCGCTCCGGAGGACGCGAAGTCCCTGGCCGTCCGGGACGATGGAGTGGCGGTGTCGTCGGTGACCCGCGAGGGATTTCCGGAACTGCTCTCGCGCTGCGAGGAAGTCCTTTGGAAGCGCGGGAAGGTCCTCCCGCCTGGGGAGCAGCCGCAGTTCGCCCGTCCGCGTTAATGGTCCTCTCGAAGCCGCAACAGGTGCCCGCCGCAGAGCGGCGTCCCTTCCGCTGGAGGGGCCGCATCGCCATAGATGAGCCTCTCGCCGGTGAAATGGAACGCGGGCTTGGGAAGTCGCGAGAGCGCTACCTCAATCTCGTCGAACAGGCTGACGTGCTCGTGCGGCCGCGTGACGGCGCGGCCCGCGAGCGCCGGAATCCACTGCGTCGCATCGCCGTACGCGCCGTCGATCACCGCGGATGGCGGCGTTTCGCGACGCACGCATTGGATCGCAGCGACATCGCCGGCGGTCGCCATCGGCGGCGCGCGCTGGTACCACCTGAGGTGCCCGGGCAAGGCGATGAGCAGCGCGATCGGCGCCAGCAGCGGGATGCGCGCCGCCGCTGCGCGCGCCCAGAGCGGGGTGACGGCGACCAGCAGGAGCGGCGCGAACCGGCCAGGATAGAGCCCGGTGCGCGGAAGAAGCGCAAAGAACGCGAACAGCGCGAGCACGGCCGCGGCGGTGGTCATCACCGTCCGGAGTTCCCGCTTCGCGATGAGAAATCCCGCGGCGAGGAGGGTAACCACATTGGTCACGTCGCCAAGCACGCCGATACCCACGCGCTCCTGATGCGCGGCGTAGTCGCGCATCCACGCGGTCTCGCGCGGCGAGAGCGCCGGTCCCCAGATCGCCAGGGCTCCGAGCGCCAACCCAAGACCGGCTGCGCCCGCCACGATGACTCGCGGTGCGCGCCACCGCAGAGCGAGCACCAAGGCACCCGCGCAGGCGCCCATCGGATGTATCGCCGCCGCTCCGGCGAGGCAGAGTGCCGCAAGCCTGCCGTTCTCCTGCGCGGCACCGAAGAGCGAGAGTCCGATGGCCATCGCAGTCGCATTTCCGCCCCAACCGAAGAAGTGCTGCGGGGTCCGCGAGAGCAGCACCGCGACCGCCGCGACCGTCCGCGGCGCGGGAGCTCGCAACGGCCCTTGCAGGACCGCGCTCAGGCCAAGCCAGAAGGCGAGGTACGACGCGGCGGCGGCGAGGAGCCCCGCGCGCGCGAGCCCGACCGGCGAGAGCAGAGCCACCAGCGCTGCGAACCCGCGGGGGTACGCCGCGGCATGTACCGTGGGCCAAGCCGCGGAAAGGTCCCCCTCCAGCAACCCACGCGCAAGGGCGACGTGCATCGCCATGTCCGCCCCCGGCGCTACTGGCATCGTCAGGACGGGAACAGCGAATGCAGCTACCGCCAGCGACCACGGCGAGAAGCCCATCCGGGGTCGCCCGAAGCGCGCCCCGATCGCGGCGCCCAGCAGCAGGCCCGCGATGATCGCCGCGGGCGCGGCGGTGCCCGGCAGCGCGGCGACTGCGGCACCGGAGATGGCGGCGAGCAGGATTGCGGCGGCGTTCGCGCTCAAGTTCTTCGCAGAAGCGGCAGGACGCGCTCGCGCAGCTCGTCGATCGCGTCGAACAGGGCCTCGCGGACCTTGTCGATCGCCTGAATGCACGGCGCCGATCGCGCGTGCCCGGTGACGGTGCCGGTCCAGACTGGATCGCCCGAGCGCGCGAGTGTCGCGTCCAGCACGACCACCGCGTCCCCGTTCCCGCTGTTGACGATGCTTGCTTGCGGCTGGTCCAGCGGCGGCGCATCGGGCCCCACCGGCTGGACCGGGCTCGCAGGCGGCCGATCGGTCCTGTGCGCGCGCGTGTTCTCCTCGCCCAGCGTCGCCTCGCGCAGCACGACGGTGAGCACCCAGGCCGCGCGATCGGAGTTGCTCGTCTCGGCGCCTGCATCGCTGAACGACGAGACCAGCGCCTTGTACGCGCGCGAAGGAAGATCCCGCGAGATCTGCCCGCAGCCGATTCCGGGAGTCGGTCGCGCATCGGCCGGAACCGGCAACCCCAGCTTCACCCCGCGCAGCGCCTGGGGGTCCACCGCGCGGCGCGTCCGGGCGGGCGTGCACGCGGCGAGCAAGATCAGGACGGCGAGTCGCTTCATTTGCGTGCGGGCGCTCCGTGTCGCCCCCGGAGGCGCCGGATCGAAGGGCGTCACGCCGAAGCAGAGCGCCACGCCCTTCGAGATCTCATCAGATGTCGAAGTACAGCGCGAACTCCATCGGAGTCGGCCGGAGCCGCACCGGGTTCAGCTCCTTCTCCACCTTGTACTCGAGCCAGGTCCCGATCACGTCCTCGGTGAAGACGTCGCCCTTGAGCAGGAACTCGTGGTCGCGCTTCAACTCGCCGAGCGCCTCCTCCAGCGAGCCGGGCATCTTCGGGACGTCCTTCAGCTCCTCGGGGGAGAGGCCGTAGATGTCCTTGTCCAGCGGATCGCCGGGATCGGTGCGGTTCTGGATCCCGTCCAGCCCTGCCATCAGCATGGCGGAGAAGGCAAGGTAAGGGTTGCAGGACGGGTCGGGCGAGCGGAACTCCAGACGCTTCGCCTTCGGGCTCGGCGAGTACATCGGGATGCGGACCGCTGCCGACCGGTTGCGCGATGAGTACGCCAGGTTCACGGGCGCCTCGAAGCCGGGCACCAGCCGCTTGTAGCTGTTGGTGGTCGGGTTGCAGAACGCCGCCAGCGCCCGGGCGTGCTTGAGGATGCCGCCGATGTAGTGCATGGCGATCTCGCTCATCCCTGCGTAGCCGTCGCCTGCGAAGATCGGCTTGCCCGACTTCCAGATGCTCTGGTGGGTGTGCATGCCGGAGCCGTTGTCTCCGAAGATCGGCTTGGGCATGAAGGTGACGGTCTTGCCGTTGCGGTGCGCGACGTTCTTGAGGATGTACTTGTACCAGGTCATCTTGTCCGCGCACTTGAGCAGGCTCTCGAAGCGGATGTCGATCTCCGCCTGGCCCGCGGTGGCCACCTCGTGGTGCTGCTTCTCCACCTGGATGCCCACCTGCTCCAGCACCAGCACCATCTCGCTGCGGATGTCCTGCAGGGAGTCGGTGGGGGCGACGGGGAAGTAGCCCTCCTTGTAGCGTGGCTTGTAGCCCAGGTTGGGCCGGGTGCCGGCCTGCTTGCCGTCGAAGGTTTGCTCGACGGGGCTGCCGGTCTCCCACTGACCCTCGCGCGACTCGATCTTGTAGAAGCCGTGGTTGGGACCGCTATCGTAGGAGACGCCGTCGAAGATGAAGAACTCCGCCTCGGGCCCGAAATAGGCGACGTCGCCGATGCCGGTCGACTTGAGGTACTTCTCCGCTTTCTGCGCGATGAACCGGGGGTCGCGCGAATACTGCTCCTTCGTAATCGGATCGACGATGTTGCAGATGAGCGACAGCGTCGGGTCCTTCATGAAGGGGTCCATCACTGCGGTGTCGGCATCCGGCACGACCAGCATGTCGCTGGCATGGATGGGCATCCAGCCGCGGATGGATGACCCGTCGAAACCGAGACCCTCGTCGAACACGGATTCGGTCAGCTCAGAGATCGGGACGCTGAAGTGCTGCCAGAGTCCCATGAAATCCATGAACTTCAGGTCGACCATCACGGCCTTTTTGTCCTGGGCAAGCCCCAGGACGTCCTTCGGCTTCGGCATCGTCTGTTCTCCTATGGTCTGACAAATCCCTACAGTGCCGGCTCGCCTCGCTCACCGGTGCGGATGCGGACGACTTCGTCCACGCTGCTCACGAAGATCTTGCCGTCTCCAATGCGCCCCGTCTTGGCGGACCGTTCGATCGCTTCCAAAGCCTTTGGCACCATTTCGTCGGAGAGGACGACCTCGATCTTCACCTTTGGCAGGAAGTCGACGACATACTCGGCTCCCCGGTACAATTCGGTGTGTCCTTTCTGACGGCCGAAGCCCTTCACCTCGGTGACCGTGAGGCCGAGAACGCCCACGTCAGCGAGCGCCTCTTTCACCTCGTCGAGCTTGAAAGGCTTGATGATGGCCTCGATCTTCTTCATTGCCGGCGGCTCCCTGGGAAGGGCGCAAGATACCGGCGACGCCGGGCGATGGGAAGCCGATTCGCCCGCAGGACATTGGTAGAGTGAAGACCGTGGGATACGCCGAAGAACGGCTCGATGTGCTGGGCCGGCTGCGCAAGAGCGCGCAGGGTCGAGCGGTCGCCGATACCCTTCGACTCGACGCCCGCGCGCTGCGCTTCCACCTGGGGACATCCCTGGCGGACCTGCGCGTGCCGGTGCACGTGGATGGGAGCGTGCAAAGCGCGCTGCACATCGCCATCCGCGACCTGTTCTTCCTGCTCGCCCTTCGCCATCGCGCCGCTCTCCGCCAGAGCGAGTACGACCAGCTCATTCTTCTCGACGGATTCGATCCGCGCGCGGCGCGGCAGACTTCGTTCAACCCTCCTGCCAGCGCCAAGTCCGAGAACATACGCACCGCGTTCCTGGAGGCTCCAGAGCTGCACCCCGCGCTGGACGGCGGCCTGCTCGCGAGCTGGCTGTCATCGGGCAGGCCCGGGCGGGTGCTCGCGGGGACGCTCAACGCGCTGCTCCGGCGCGCGCAAGAGGAGTCGACAGGCCGTGAACCCGCGGAGCCGACGGTCTGGATCGTCCTGCTGGCGATCCGGTCGCTGTCGCAACTGGCCCTCGCGACCCTGCGGGAGTTTCCCATCAGCGGTCCTGCCGGGCGCATGCTGCACGGCGCAGTTGCAGCAGGACTGCTGCTCGCGCTGCGACTCGCCATGCGCGAAGCCGGCCTGCGCGACTCCCCGATCGGAGCGCCGTGTGAAGCGGCGGCGGCGGTGCTTCCCTGGCTGGGAGGCTTGCGAAGCCTGTGGGGCAGCGGCTTTGCCGCTTACGGAGTATCCTTCGTCGAGGCGCCCGCACGGATCGACCACCACCTGCACAGGGTCGCCCAGGGCGGTACACCCGAGGAGGTGGCCGCCGATGTCGCCGCGGAGCTGGTCGGCTCGAAGGACGCGATGCGCAAGGCGTCGCGGCACGTGGCGCTCGGGCTGCTGCGCTCGGACCTCCTTGCGCTCGTGCGCATGGTGGAGATCGGCCGCGCGCCTCCCTTCTCGGTGGAGGGGCTCTCCCTGGCGCAGCTCTACGCCACGCCCGGCGCGCTCGAGCGGGTCCTCGCGGCGCCCGCAGCCCGCAAGGAGATGCACGAGAAGGCGCGAGCCACCGCGAAGGCGGCGACCACCGACGCCGCGCGCGACATCGTCGAGGCCGTGGGTGCGGTGGCGAAGGAGTGGAAGGACGACGCCCCCGGCGCCTGGGTGCCTCAGGAAAGCGTGGTGAAGACGTGGGCGACGGCAGTCGCCGCCCTCGCGGCCGATACCGCCCTCGACGGCGCCGTGGACCAGGCCCAGGCGCAGCTCATCCACCGCGACGGCACCGAGAGCGAAGGCGGGATCGAGACGCAGCACGAGGCCGGCAAGCTCTACCTGATCGGTCTCGACGAACGGCCCATTCTCATGAAGCGGGCGCGCGCGCCCCAGATGGGCCACCTGTTCTGCGACATGAAGGACTTCACCAAGCGCACCGCGTTCCTGAAAGAGACCGTGGTCGCCGACTTCCTTTCTCGCGAGTTCTACGGGCCCATCCTCACCGCCGCCGCCCGCCACGCCCGCGGCGCTGCCCACCTCGCCGACAAGGGCGGGATCTACTTGAACAACCTGCTCGGCGACGCCGTCAGCTTTTCCGGCGACATCGTCGCGCTCCTCGAGCTCGCCGAAGACATCCGCAGCGCGCTCGGCAGCTACGCGCGCCGGCTCGACAGCGAGGGGTCCCGCGAGGCGGTGGGGAAGGCCATCACCTGGCTGGAGGAGAAGTTCCACGAGCGCCGCCAGCAGCTCGCGGACGCGGTGAAGACGGCCCAGGAGGCGCACCGGCAAGGCAAGCCGGACCCGGTCTCGGGAGACGAAGCGGAACCGCGCCTGCGCTCGCTCGAGGCCGAGCTGTGCCGGCTCCAGGACGAGCGGGAGCGCGACATCGCGCTCGCCACGGGCGAGAAGCTGGAGGCGGGAATCTTCATCTCCTTCGGCGCCGCGCCCGAGGTGGCAACCTTCGAGGACCACATCTTCGGACAGATCAAGGTGTCGATCGCGGAGAAGATCAACGAGAGCGCCCGCGGGACCGCGCGCAACGGGGGCGTGCGCGCGCGCGTCGACGCGATTCTCGAGTCGGAGCGCAAGCGGCTCGGGCGGCCGGCGCTGGCTTGCCCGCTCCATGTCCTCGTCTCACAGCAGCTTTCCATGCCCGTGCCGCCCGAGGTGGCGCTCGCGGTGCGGCGGTCGCTTTCCGGCGGCGACAGGGATTCCGCCGAGACGGTGCTGAGCGGCGTGGTGCGCGAGTTCGTCGACGGGCTCGCTTCCCAGGAGATGCACGACGATCGCGGAGACATCTACAACGGCGGCGCTGCCCTTTCCGAGGACGCTCTCGAGGCCTACGTCCAGGCCCGCGGGGAGGATTTCGTCTTCGTGCGCCGCGAGGTGCAGGCTTCCGAGCTCGCGCCGCCGCTGCGGGAGAAGTTCATCTTCCCCGCGAGCACGCTGCGGCTGGTGATGGCAGTCTCCCCGGCGGCGCAGTCGCTGCAGCAGCTCTTCGTCTTCGTCGGGCGCGTGCTGTTCCGCGGATTCGAGAAGCAGGGCGGTCTGGGCGTGTACGAGATGGTCGCTCGCG
>Ga0209056_10007419_pt1 | contig 11292 bp, 13 predicted proteins | sample GraSoiAngelo_114_FD_185876 | JGI IMG/M metagenome (GOLD analysis project Ga0209056, IMG submission 185876) | Grasslands soil microbial communities from the Angelo Coastal Reserve, California, USA - 14_0903_13_40cm (SPAdes) (version 2) | ecosystem: Environmental > Terrestrial > Soil > Grasslands... | reverse complement strand
AGCGGTGAGCTCGGAGACTAAATTGCTAGACAGCGCTTCATTGCCAACGGCGGTGTTCTGATCGCCGGATGTATTGGTGTCCATCGCGTCATGGCCGATGGCGACGTTGCCGAAGCCATCTACGTTCTCCGAGAGCGCGAAATCACCGAACGCATTATTTGAGCTGCCGGTCGTATTGCTGAAGAGCGCTCTACGGCCAACGGCGTTGTTGAAGTCTCCGTCGTCGTTATTAAAGAGCGCAAAGACGCCGACAGCATTGTTGTCACTGCCGCTGTCGTTAAAGACGAGCGCGTTAATTCCAAGGGCCGTGTTTTCAGTGCCGCTGGTGTTGAGTATCATCGCTGCAGTGCCAACTGCGGTATTGGAATCCCCGTCGGTCCCCGCCCCGGTACGCGTGGTGAGGGCTAGCGCTGCAGCGCCAACACCGGTGTTGAATCTGGCGTCGCCGGCTATAAAGAGCGAAAACCAACCAACTCCGGTGTCTCCTATACCGCCGGTGACGTTAAAGAGGGCGTGGCACCCTTCCGCCGTGTTGAACGCCGGATAGCACCGGTCCGGATTCCCAGGTATCTCTGGGGGTAAAAGTGCTTGCATTTTTGGCAAAACCCCAAAGCAGACAAACACGGACAGGATCGTCGTAAATATTTTGAGGAGGCTGCGATTTTTCATGAGTTTAATTTTTCTTTCATTGTTTTGGCCTTCCCCGATTTCTCCCTCGAGAACTCATTTCCGGCCGCCTGTGTCAAGAAGAAAAAGTTAAAGAAAGGACGCCGTGAAAGCTGCGGTCGCCGCGCGGCCTTGGCGTGCTAGAACATGGCACCTCAATCCTCTCCCATTCAGCAAGGGGACCTTCTGCTAAATCCGCATAGGGTAGGCTGACCTCTTGCCGATTTCGCAAAAGATCACCACTCTTTGAACTCGCCCGCCTGCTCGTGTGTTTCGATCACGTTGCCAGCTTCATCGTAAACGCGAATCACAGCGTGGTGCGACCGGCTGTAGAATTTGGCGTAGCCGATCGCATTCCTGATCGCGTCCTGTTCGCCGACCGCAGATGGTTCTCAACAATCGGTAGAGCTGCCGAGTTCAAGCTGCAGCACTCAACGACGACGGCGGATCAATGCCGCGTTGAGCCGCCGTGATTGGTTTCTCTATCGGCACGAGTGTACTTATACGCCCAGTTCCACTCCTCCCGCATTCTGGTTCCAGTGATGCAGTTCGCTACGCGCTCGAGGCTGATCCCCTTCCGTTCGCACAAGTGAATCAGGTCTTCCAGAAATCCCATCGTCAACGCGTCATAGAGTTCGGTGGTCGGGTCTGACAGTGGTGCTTCGATAGCCGCGAAGAGCAGGCTGAAATCAGTGAAATCACCCGAAGTGGCGCGTTCCACGAGATGTTGGGTCATGTAAAAGGAGAACTCCACCGAGATCGAATCCTCGAGTGTTTCCTGCCACTGGTTCCATTTCGCCCGGAACGAAGGCACTGCTGAGACGATGGATTCCAAATCAGCTCTCGTAACCATTGCTCATTCCCGCAGGAGCGGCCTAAGTGTATTTCGACTGCATTTTGCAGCCTAATTCTTGATCTTACGAAAGTGGGAGCGGTTAAAAGGCTGCATAGTCTTAGAATCCCTGTCTCTTGCCTTGAAGCTGGAGCCAGCGGAAGATTGAGATATGAAAGCACGACTGGTGAAATTTGGCGAGATCGAGGTCGAGGGCGAGCGCTACACGCATGATGTGGTGATCGACGGCGGCAAAGTGCGAAAACGCAAGAAAGGACCTTCCAAACAATTCCGCGAAAAGTTCGGCCACACGCCGCTTTCGGCCGGGGAAGAAATTCCCTGGGGAAGCAAGCGGCTCCTTGTCGGAACCGGCGCCCATGGTGCGCTTCCGGTAATGGACGAAGTCCTAGCGAAAGCGAAACGACGCGGTATCGAGGTCATTGCGGCGCCCACAGTGGAAGTCTGTCAACTGCTGGAGGAAGTGAAGAAGGGCCAAGCGCACGCCATCCTGCATTGCACGTGCTGACGGGCGATTTGCGTCGACGGTATGCAATACGCGCGTGGGCGCGCGCGAGTGCGAACTAAGGCGACTCTGCAGCGCCCCTTGAGTCGGCAATTTCCCCATGAGATTGAACATAATGAATTTGCCAGAGTCGAAAAAAAAGGGGGAAGAAATCGCGGAGTCGGGATGCAACTTCGGGAAATCATGACGAGAGACGTGGAGGTCATCAGACCGGAAACCTCTGTCAGCGAAGCAGCGCAAAAGATGCGTTCACTCGACTTGGGCGCGTTGCCAGTCTGCGAGGGCCAACGTCTCGTGGGGATGGTGACCGATCGCTATATTACCATCCGGGCCACCGCTTACGGGCATGACCCCAACGCGGCGCCCGTGCGCAATTACATGAGTTCCGACCTTATTTGTTGCTTCGAGGACCAGGACATCAAAGAGGCTGAACAGCTCATGCGGCAAAGACGCGTTCGCCGGTTGCCCGTCCTCACGCGCGAGAAACAAGTCGCCGGGATGGTAGCGTTGGACGATCTGGCAAGCAGAGCCGTAGGAATCGGGTAACCGTCTTCGCAATCTGCTGGATTCCCAAGAAACCTCAGTTATTACAAGGGAACACTAGTCCTTTTCGCGAGTGCCACGCGATTAATGCGGCCCTTCGCCCACCACGGAGGCTTGTCACGGGGGGTCGTGGTTCTTCGCGGAATCCGCCGCGTCAAGCAGACCACTCAGTTTGGCCGCTAGACGAGGTAATCGGGTTGCTCGATTAATTCGTATGGCTTTTGGGGCAGCAAAGAAATGGCGCGCTTGTTTAAGCGCGAACTGACCATTTATCAACGGGTCTTAAAAGACGAACGCACTCCGGCTCGCGCAAAGGTCTCTCTCGCGCTGGCCATCGGCTACTTGTGCATGCCGTTCGATTTAATACCCGACTTCATTCCGGTCATTGGGCATTTGGACGATGCGATCATCATTCTAGCGTTGGTGTTTGTTGCACTTCGCTCTGTGCCGCGCGAGATCGTTTCCGAGCATCGGGAGCAGGTTGTTCGAGAACAAGCTATTCGCGGCGTCTATGCCCTCCGAAGAGGAGACGAAGTACAATGCCCGCGTGAAGTACTGGGGAAATCATCTTCGACAATCTCAGCAAAGCCGGATGGAGTTGGGGCTGCGTGTCAGCCGTGGATTCCAACAGGCGAACGATGAAAATAAGAGAAGGTGTTTCATAAGGACTTACTTGGCTGTAATCTGAGAAGGACTGTTAACGACGATCTGCGGTTTACCTTTATACAGGACGATCTTCCCAGAGACAGCGAGGGTTCGCCTTTCGTATTGCTGCGGGCGATAAAACTGCGCTGCGCTCGAGGCGGGGATGAAGGCCGTGAATGCTTGATTCGGGCCCATACTCAGGAAAATGTGGCCCCTGGCCGATTGATAAGCCCCATCGACCTTATCCTTTACTGTTGCTGTTTCGCCCACATGTTTCCCCGCTTCGACGGCCGTATAGACCGGTGGAGCTTGAGCAATCGCCAAACCAGCGAATGTAACAGCGGACAGCAAAATCAGTGTTTTCGCTTTCATGAACTTAGTAGATTGGGATCAACCATCTCGAATGTCGAGAATGAAAGGAGCGTCTGCTTCTGCTTGGCCCTCGGCGTAATCGGATAGGTCGAGGGCAATTCTTACCACTCTTTGAAATCACCGCCGTGCTCATGCATTTCAATAACGTTGCCAGTCGCATCGTACATGCGGATGACTGCATCATGTGAACAGCTGCGAAGCATCGCGTAGCCAATGGCATTTACGATCGCGTCCGGTTCGCCGTACCACAGCCGACCGAATGGCAGCGCATCAAAGAATGGATCGACGTCGCGATGATCTTTTCGGGGTCGGACTTCGTAAAGGGCGCCCCCCCCGATCAATGAAGGTGGCAAATCGCCCAGACTACACCGAATGCCTGAATGAGACCGCAACCAACCGCGACCCATGTAAGAATCAGAACTCGATTAGCAATCCTTCGATTGTCATCGGCGATACAAATGTCCAGAGCATCTCTCGCGTGAATTCCCCAATGCTCCTCGCGCTTCACAAATCGCAAAAAAGCACGTAACTCGTCAATTTTGGCAGTCCAGAGCCAATCATGAATCTCGTTCGGGGTAGTAGCGGCGAGACTTCCTTTGCAGTTTTACGCATAGTGGCGAAAGGATGAGTAGGGGTTGTGGCAAATGCAAGAGTTGTCACGTAGGAGGCCGCTACAATGGCACGGAGTCTGTGACCTTCCGACGGAACCGCCGGGAGGTTAGCAGCCTGCTAGAACACCCGGAATGCGCTGGTCGCTGCCCCTGAGTCTAAGAAGGCTCCACGGCGCAAACGTCGCTAAACGTCGTCACGGGACGGCGCTACCAGAAACGATTCATGGCCACAGAAAAACGTCATGTGCACTGCCGTATGATACTGCCTATCTGGTCATCAGAAAACGTGAGATAACGTGGTTTAGTCCCTCCTGAGTCGATTTTGCCTGGCTTGGAGCGGTTCTGAGTCAATCACGAAGGCAAAGCCGCAAAACGGGGAAAAGCGCCTAAATCTCGGTGTAAACGAGATCCTCTACCACTGAGCTAACCGCCAGTTTCGAGGCAGGTGATAAGTGATTAGTGAACGGTGATCAGTCAAGCAAAGCATTTTTCGTAGCTTGAACACGAATGAACCGAACCTGTTGACGCGTATCGCGGCAACGGAAAGCGTTTCGTTGTGCGTACGGGTGGAAAAGTAACGGCGTTTCTCGAACTCGAATCCGTGATTCACCGCCGCGGACACGGGGTGCTGTCGGCTGTAACGCTGAATTTTTGGAGTCCTTTCGCAAACAAGACGCGCACGAGAAACGGCTGACACGAAACAGTCCTAATGACAGGCCGGGAATAAGCTTTCCAATTGTTGGTTGATTAGGTTTCGGATTTTGTCTTCGGAAACAAACGCTGTGACTAACCTTGGCAGGTCGGAGTCCATGATCACCGAGTCGTCATTTACGCGGACCATGCCGGAAATCGTCGTACCAAAGAAACCCTTCTTGGCCTTGAAGGAGAAACGCATAACGTTGTCGGACCAGCTCTTGGACGGTTCTTCAATAGTGATGCCGCCGGGAACCTGGCGGCTCATTAAGTCGTCAAGAAAGCTATCGATCTTGTGAACTGCGTCTTCTTTACCCAAGTTATGGTTTCGTTCGATGTGCATAGCGGCACCGCTTGGCTAGGCGACTGACTTACTGGGAAGCTAGCCGCGCTCCTATTCCATCTCGAGCCGCTCGTAAGCGAGTGTGAGTTCCTCCATCGCCACGTCTGTGCCTTTAGCTTTCATCGGTCCACTAACGAATTTGATTATGCGTGCGCGGATCAGCTTCCAGGTCTGTACCACCGCGCGATGATCTTTACTCTGAAGCTGGATCGTGACGTCGCGAGTGGCCGCTTGGTTGCCGTTTCGGATATCGTTGAGCCAGTCAAAGAGGTTCATTGATCCAATCACGCCGCGCTTAAACGTGACATCGGTCGATTTGTTCAGGCCCGTGATTTTTCGGACACTGTTTTCCTTTTTATTCCGGCTGTGGAATTCCGGAACGGTGACTTCTATGCCGATGTTGCATTCTTGAAAGGCAGCCTGCGGGGCTCCGGTATCACCGGCGCCCAGCTCGACGAGAAAGTTAAATTTGCCGTAGGGATGGTTGCGCTTGCGGGTTGGCATGATCTGTCTCCTCGTTGAGGTTTGGTTTAATCGCAATGTTACCAAGAAACAGAACGCCAGCACGATGGAAAACTTTCATCACTTTTTGAATTCGCCCGCCGGTTCGTGCGTTTCGATCACGTTGCCCGCGTCATTGTAAACGTGAATCACGGCAACGATGTGAGCGGAAAAATTACGGCAGGATTTTGCGGTTAGCTAATCCTGAAGCGATGATTGCGAAAGTTTTTGAACACGCGCTCCGGAGCTTATTGAGCCATTACGTGCGAATTAGTGTCTTTTGATCGAATTATCGTGCAACAGCTGCGCCGGAAACCGCCGGGCAACGCGGTAACTTCGTGCATCAGCGATGCATGACTTTCTCGCCTGGAGCCGATGCTTTGTTGTGCGCTGCGCGGCAAGGTGCCGCTCTTCGCGGCGCTGTTCACGAATTGTTCGGTCGACGAAAGCTTTAAAGCTGTGTTCAACTCGAGCTCGATCGAAGAGGTACAGTTTCGGCCAATTCATTGTTTCTACTCTGATCTCAACTGCACACACGCTTCGTATTGCGCTCGGCATCTGGATGTGCCGCGATCTGCCAGGGAGATGTGACGGTTACTTATGGATTGCTCAATCGTGAGCAATGACGCATGAATGTGTTTCCGCCATTGTCACAATGAGAGAGCAATACTTCGACGATTTGAAAGTGGGTAATCGGTTCAAATCTGAGCCGTTAAATGTGACCGAGAAGCATCTCATCGAGTTCGCCCACAAGTTTGATCCACAAATGTTTCATCTTAGCCGCAAGAGAGCCGAGCGAACAATTTTCAAAGGATTAATTGCCAGTGGCTGGCACACGGCGGCCATGACGATGCGGCTGTTTGTGCAAACATTGAACTTCGCCGAAGGCGCCATCGGCCTCGGGGTCGATGAATTGCGCTGGCCGAATGTGGTTCGGCCTGACGACGTGCTCACGGTTGAAACGGAGATTGTCGATTTGCGTCCGTCGCGTTCTCGGCCGGGCTACGGGATTATTCGACTGCGCAATGTGACCACTAATCAGCGCGGCGAAATTGTCCAGACAATGCTCGCCAGCGCCATGGTGCCGAGGCGGGACCGTAGGGAAATTGTGTGAGTACCCGACGTGACGGCATTGATATTCACAGGCCGGCAGCCCGGATAGCTTCGTTAAAATCAGCAGGCAACGAAGCCTCAAAACTTCTCCATTCGCCAGTGCATGGATGACGAAACCCAAGCTTCCACGCATGCAACATTTGGCGATGGAAATTTTTGGCAAACCGCGGCGCGTAAATTTTATCGCCGAGCACGGGATGGCCGAGATGATGAAGATGCACGCGAATTTGATGAGTGCGCCCGCTATGCAGCCGGCATTCAACCAGACTTGCCTGATAGCTCGAGCGAATGACGCGATATTCCGTTTTGGCGGCGCGCCCACGCTTTGAGGACACGCTCATTCGTTTTCGTTGGACCGGATGTCTCCCGATATTTTCTTCGATTACGCCGGTCGGTTTTCGCAGTTTTCCCGCGACAAGCGCGAGATAGATCTTTTCCACTGTGCGCGCGGCGAACTGTTTGGATAGTTCGCGATGCGCGACGTCATTTTTGGCTACCACGAGACAGCCGCTTGTTTCCTTATCGAGACGGTGAACGATGCCGGGCCGTTCTTTTCCACCGATCCCTGATAAGGTCGTGCAGTGGCTGAGCAACGCATTGACCAAAGTGTGCTCACGCTGACCGGCGCCAGGATGAACTGTCAGGTCAGTCGGTTTGTTGATAATAATGAGATCGTCATCTTCAAAGAGAACATCGAGTGGAATCGGCTCCGGTCGCATCTCGATCTTCTCGAGCGGCGGCTCAATAAGATGAATCTTGTCACCGCCTCTGACGATTTGGCGTGGCCGCGTGGTTTGCTTGTTGAGCCGAATGAACCCACCGCGGATCAACTGCTGAAGGCGCGACCGGGAATATTCCGGAAGTTGCTTCGCCAAAAACTGATCAAGACGCAGTCTCGCGTCGTTGGGCGACACGACAAACTCAATCGGCGTCGACTCTTTCAATATTTCGGAACTAGATCAGAGCACGAACATGAGCAAGCGTAAGAGTAGGAACAGCAAGAAGAGCGTAGATGAACGAATGCCGTGTCTGAGAGTCAGATTTTAGACGAATCATTGCCACAAGCGCCCTTTGGCACGATGTTTTCTGCGCATGACACAAAACCCGCCACCACCATCATTTCCTTCACCGGAAGAGCTCAAGGCCAAGATCACGGAGTTCATGAAACAGAACTTCGGCGATCGAGTCTCGGTGGCGACGTTTGCCGAGCCGGAGCCGGCGACAGCGGAAGAGGAGGAAAAGCCCGAGAAGGCCGACCAGAAGGAATTCGAATTCAATCTCCTGCCTCGAGACATTAAGGCGCACCTCGACCGGTTCGTCATTAAGCAGGAAGAGGCGAAGAAGGTTCTCGCGATCGCGGTTTGCGATCACTACAACCACGCGAATTATCTGCGCAGGCTTGAGAAAGAAGATGCCAGGCGCGCAGAGGAGATTGAATACATCAAACAAAATGTGATTTTGGTCGGACCGACCGGCGTCGGGAAAACATATCTGATCAAACACATCGCCGATCTGATTAAAGTCCCGTTTGTAAAAGCCGACGCAACGAAGTTCAGCGAGACCGGTTACGTCGGGGGTGACGTGGAAGATCTGGTGCGCGAGTTGGTGCACAAAGCTAATGGCGATGTGAACCTCGCGCAGTTCGGCATCATTTACATAGATGAGATCGACAAGATCGCCTCGGCTGGAAATTTGATTGGTCGCGATGTGAGCGGACGCGGCGTGCAGACCACGCTGTTGAAGTTAATGGAGGAAACAGAAGTGCCAGTCCGCAGTATGAACGATCTGCAGGCGCAACTACAGGCTGCGTTCGAATTTCAGCGGCGCGGCAAAGCAAGACGCGAGACGATCAACACTCGGCACATTCTGTTCGTGGTGAGTGGTGCGTTCGAAAAGTTGAAGGAACAGGTAGCACGGCGCGTCCGGCATGGTCAGATCGGATTCAGCGCGCAACCAATTCAGGTGATGGACAACGAATTGTTCCAACACGTGACGACGCAGGACTTTATGGAGTACGGTTTCGAGCCGGAATTCATCGGTCGATTGCCCGTTCGAGTGGTGTGTGAGGACCTCGATGCCGATGATCTTTTCAGCATCATGAAATATTCTGAGGGCAGTTTGCTTCGGCAATATGAGCGCGCGTTTCGCGCTTATGGTATCGAGATCAGTTTTGAGGACGAAGCGTTGCGTCTGCTGGCGGAGGCTGCCGCAAAAGAAAAGACGGGCGCGCGTGGATTACTCACGGTATTTGAAAAGCTGTTTCGTGATTACAAATATTATCTGGCGGGGTCGGGCCTAACCCAGTTACGAGTTACCGCGGTCTTGGTGCGCGAGCCGCAGCGCGTGCTTGATCGCTTGAGGGTTGAGGGACACAAGCTGGAGGCGCAAATGCTCGAAAGCGGCGCGCGTCAATTTGCCGAAAAATTCAGCAGCGAGCACGGATTGGAACTTGTTTTCGATGAGGGTGCGATTCGGCGCTTGGTCGAGCGCGCGCAAGCTGAGCGGATGACCATGAGTGATCTATGCGCTCATTTGTTTAAGGATTATCAGTTTGGCTTGAATCTGATCAAAAAGAATACGGGCCGAATCAAGTTTGTTCTTAACGCCGAGGCGATCGACGCCGCAGACAAGTTCCTGAGCGAATTAGTGGTGCAGTCCTACTATCCTGGTTCCGTTGCCCAAAAAGCTTGATTGTTAATGAAGCGGTTGTTGATCACAACACTCATAATTGGAGCCGCCGTCGTTTTCATCGTCGGAGCGCTGCATGTCACCAAGTCCTTAGCACGTTTGGAGACTGCTGCAGCACAGCTTGTCTCCGACTATGCCGGCGCAACGAGAATCGTCAGCGAAAAATGGCAATACCTTTTTATTTTACTTACAGCTCTTATTGTCGCCTGGCTCAGCCTGAGCATTGCTCGGCGATGGCGTAGCCGTCTGCTGGTTGGTTTGTTGTTGGTGGAGCTGTTTGGTCTTTCATGGGTCTGCTCGCTCTATCGGATATTTTTCCAGCCGATTCCCTCCGTTCTTGCGCTCATATTCGCATTGGCGATCGCGGAAGGCTGGTCGGTTTTCTTACGGAGGGACCGCTCGCATCTTGTACGAACATTCTTTGCCAATCGTCTCTCGAAAAATGAATTTCGTCGTCTTAGAGAGGGCACAACTCGATTCGATCCTCAACCGAAAACATACGAAACAAGCGTTGTGGTCTGCGATATCGGTAACAGACTTGCATTCGCGGAAGATTCCGAGCCGGCCGCGTTCGCCGAAGTGACGGCGAAATTTATTCGCGAGACCGCTGAACATCTGGTTAATGAAGGCGCTTACCTGCATGCGGCTGACGGAGAAGGCGTGGTCGCCATTTTTGGATTTCCCGTTCCGAACACTGACCATACCCAGAAGGCAGTTCGTGTTGTCCTCGACATGATAAAGAATTTTCGCGAGCGCCGGCAAGATAGCGGCGAAACTGTTGGCAAATGGGGTATGCGCGCCGGGGTTAGTTCCGGTGCGCTAATTGCCGGTGCACTGAAGGACACTGAGCGCCCTCTGCTTCTGGCGGGCGGCGAACCGATTGACCTCGCCCGCAGATTCTGCGCATTGAACAATTTCTACGGGTCAAGCGCTCTGATCGACACGCCAACTTTTGATCGAGTCAGTGACACAGTTGTCGCCCGTCCGATTGATTTTGTGAGCGGGCTGAATTCGCATGATCGGATTGAAATCTACGAACCGCTTTGGCTGGCTGTAGAGGCCAAGCCGGAACGCGTCGCCCGCCGGGACGCTTTCTGGAACGGCGTGGTGCTCTATCGAGAAAAACGCTGGGCGGAAGCTTATAGCGAATTTCAGAAGGCGCGGGCCTCGGAGGACGAAGATGATCCTCCATTGCAATTTTATCTGCGCAGACTGGAGCCGCTTCTTCTTCAGCTGGCAGACGCTCCGCTCGCATAATCTACTGAAGGACAGATTCGCCGTGGCGAACCTGAGCGTACTTTGAGAAGAACGGAATATCCGGAGGCAATCCGGAATTTGATTTCTCAACTGCGACAAATGCCGGGAGTCGGTCCTCGCTCGGCGGAGCGCATCGCGCTCTGGATGGTGCGGGCGCGTAACGATCAGCCGGAGCACATCTCGCGCGCAATCGCGGACACTCGCCAGTCAATTCGTTCCTGCAATCTTTGCGGGTTTTTTGCTGCCGAGGAGGTTTGCGAAATATGCGCCGACTCCTCACGCTCAGCGGAGTTGCTTTGCGTCATAGAACAGCCAACCGACATACTGCCTCTGGAGAAAACCGGCGTCTTCCGCGGCCGATATCATTCGCTCGGCGGAAAAATTTCGCCGCTCGACCATGTCGTGCCGGAAGATTTGCGCATCAAGGAATTACTTGAGCGCATCGACCGGGAAAAGATCACGGAGATTATTTTCGCGTTGCCCGCCGATGTAGAAGGTGAAGCGA
>Ga0209056_10007417_pt1 | contig 11294 bp, 8 predicted proteins | sample GraSoiAngelo_114_FD_185876 | JGI IMG/M metagenome (GOLD analysis project Ga0209056, IMG submission 185876) | Grasslands soil microbial communities from the Angelo Coastal Reserve, California, USA - 14_0903_13_40cm (SPAdes) (version 2) | ecosystem: Environmental > Terrestrial > Soil > Grasslands ... | reverse complement strand
CATACAGTTCGAGGGTTTGCCGCTCGGTCAGTGTCGCCATGACTCCATGATATGTCAGCCCGCCCGCGCCCAGCCGGGGACGCGTCAGGCTGGCGTGCCCGTCGCGGGCGTGGTGTCCGCGCGCCCGCACGCTGACGCGTCGCTCGCTCGCAGGCCGACACTGTCATCGCCGCTGACGTCCGTGCGCCAACACCCGCCGGCCCTCGCCGCACCGTGGCAGCCCCGTTGCACTTCTGCCGCGCACGCCGCTCTGGCAAGGAGGCCCCGGTCCAATGGCGAAGGTGATGGTCGTCGATGACGCGCAGTCCGACCTGAAGCTCATGGAGTCGATCCTTCGCGGCGCCGGCCACGAGGTGGTCTCGCTCACCGACGGCGACAAGCTCGAGGATCAGATGCAGGCCGAACATCCCGACGTGCTGCTGCTGGACATCGTCATGCCGCGTCGCAACGGCTACGAGATCTTGCGGGCACTGCGCCGCGATGCGCGCACGCGCACGACGCCGGTGGTGCTCGTGTCGTCGAAGAACCAGGAGAGCGACCGCGCCTGGGGCAAGAAGCAGGGCGCCGACGAGTACCTCTCGAAACCGTTCACGTCGGACCAGCTGCTGAGCGTGGTGAGCCGGTTTGCCCGCTGACGACGCGGCCGTTCCCGGCGCCGCGCCGTCGCCCGACGCGGCGCCGTCACCGGACGCGACGTCCGCATCCGACGCCGTCCTGCCCGGCGCGCACCGGCGCCGCGCGTGCGTCGTGGCCATGGGCGGCCGCACGCTCGCCGTGGACGTGCGCGAGGCGCGCGAGGTGATGAGGCTCGACGTGGTCGCGAGCGTGCCCGGCGCGCCGGCGCCGCTGCTCGGCGTCGTCAACCTGCGCGGCACCGTGCTGGCCGTCGCGGACGCGCGGCCGCTGCTCGCGCTGGCGCCGAAGCCGGCGTCGTCCGGCGGCGCCGCGATCGTGCTCGCCGCGGGCGGTAGGGAGGCGGCGGTGCCGATCGACGGCGTGCTGGGCCTCGAGTGGTTCGACGCGCCGTTGCCGGCCGACCCCATGCCTGACGGCCCGCTCAAAAGCTTCGCCGCCGGCCTCGTGCCGCGGCCCGACGAGCCCGCCATCCTGCTCGACGCCGCCCGGCTGCTCGAGGCGCTGTGCGCGCCGTGGACGCCGGCCGGCCCGGAGGCTCAGCCATGAACCGACGACGCTTCCTCGGATTCCTCGCCGGAACGACCGCCGCGCTGGCCACGACGCGCGGGGCATCGGCGCAGTCGCGTCCAGCGGGACGCTGGGCCCCGTCCGACGTGCCGCCGGTCGCGCCCGTCCCCCGTCCGCCCTCGCTGGCCCTCGGCGGGTTCGCACCCGGCATCACGCCGACGGAGGTTCGGATCGGCATGAGCGCCGCCATCAAAGGGACGCAGGGCGGACTCGGCACGGAGCTCTACCGCGGCGCCCAAGCCTATTACGACGAGGTCAACCTGCGCGGCGGCGTTCACGGCCGCGCCATCACCGTGGCGGCGCTCGACGACAACTACGAGCCGAACCCGTGCATCAGGAACACCATCCAGCTCCTGGAAAAAGAGCAGGTGTTCGCGCTGTCCAACTACGTCGGCACGCCGACGCTCACACGCGCGTTGCCCGTGATCAAGCGCTACGCCGAGCAGCAGGTCGTCCTCGTCGGCAACTTCACCGGCGCCCAGCCTCAGCGCGAGGCGCCCTACGCGGATCAGGTGTTCAACATCCGGGCTTCGTACCGGCAGGAGATGATGGCGCTCGTCGAGCGCTTCTGGTCCCTCGGCGCGCGCAGCTTCGGCGTCTATTACCAGATCGACGCGTACGGCCGCAGCGGCACCGACGGCGTGGCTCGCGGCCTGGCCCTGCACGGCGCGCGCATCACCGCCGAGGCGACCTACCCGCGTCAGGCGAAGTTCACCGACGACATGACGCCGGCGGTGCAGGCGCTGCAGAAGGCGGGCGTGGACGTCGTGCTGTGCACGGGCGCCTACCAGGGCTGCGGCGCCTTCGTGCGCTCCGCGCGCGACGCGGGCTTCATGGCCCCGATCTCCAACGTCTCGTTCGTCGGGTCGGACGCGATGCTCAAGCTCCTCGTCCAGCACGGCAAGACGAACGGGCGCGACTACACGCGGGCGCTGGTCAACTCGCAGGTCGTGCCGAGCTACGACGACCTGTCGCTGCCCGGCGTCGCCGAGTACCGCACGCTCATGGAACGCCACAACCCGGCCGTGCCGGAGGCGCTGCGCGATCCGAACTACGGCGTCCAGCGGGTGAGCTTCATCAGCCTCGAGGGGTTCGTGAACGCCAAGGTCCTGGTGGAGGCGCTGCGCCGCGCGGGCCCGCAGCCCACGCGGGGGTCGTTCCGGCAGGCGCTGGAATCGCTGCGCAGTTTCGATCTCGGGATCGGCGCGGCGCTGACCTTCGGGCCCGAGAAGCACCAGGGTCTCGACTCCGTGTACTTCACGCGCGTCGAGGGTGAGCGGTGGGTCCCGATCGCCGATTGGGCGGCAGCGGTCCAGGCTTAGGGGGAGCGAGCATGGGGAACGCGCGCACGCGGTTCGGCCTGTTGCCGAAGATCATCGTGTTCCTGGCGGTGATGCTGATCCCGCTCGCCGCCGTCACCTGGTACGCCTCCGTGCGCACGCTGCGCGCGCAGATGACCGAAGAGTTCACGTCGAAGGGGACGGCCATCGCCAACAGCCTGGCCTCCTCCGGCGTCGACCTCATCCTCAACCGCGACGCCTCGACCGTGCAGGCGCGCGTCGACGAGGTCATCTCGGGTAAGGATGCGATCAGCGGCGTCGCGTACGTCATGGTCTACGACCCGCAGAAGACGCTGATCGCGCACACGTTCCATCCCATCGTCCCGCCCGATCTCATCGACAAGAACCTCGTGCCGGGCGAGACGCCCAAGCAGGTGCGCGAGATTCACTACGCGCACCCCGTCACCGGCGCCATGCGCTCGATCATCGACGTCGGCGTGCCGATGCTCGCCGGCCAGCTGGGCACCGTCCGCGTCGGCATGGACAAGGCGATCATCGAGGCCGCCGCCGCGAAGCCGGGCTGGTACCTGCTACTCATGTTCGGCGGCGTCGCGCTCCTGGCGGTGATGGCCGGCGCCGTCTTCGCGCGCCGGATCACGCGCCCGCTGGGCGAGATTGTGCGCGCGGCCGAGCAGGTCGGCCGTGGCGACCTCTCGCACACCGTGCGCGTCCGCTCGCGCGACGAGATCGGCCAGCTCGCGCGCACCTTCAACGACACCGTCACGCGGCTCCGCTCCCAGGTCACCACCGAGACCGAGCGCGACGAGGAGAAGCGGCGGCGCGAGGACCTCCAGAAGAACATCGCGGGCTTTCTCGAGACGGTCACCAAGATCGCGCAGGGCGACCTCAGCCGCCGCGGCGAGGTGACGCCGGACGTCCTCGGCAACGTCGTAGACGCCGTCAACCTCATGGTCGAGGAGATCGCCACCCTTCTCGCCGACGTGCGCCACGCGGCGCTGCGCGTGGCCGGCAGCGCCAACGACATGCTCGGCGCCTCCGACCAGATGGCGAGCGGCGCCGAGAAGCAGGCGCGCGAGGCCACCACCGTCAGCCGCGAGGTGGAGACGATGTCGCGGTCCGTGCAGCTTGTCGCCTCCAACGCGGCCTCGGCCGCGAACGCCGCCGGTCAGACGCTCGACGCCGCCACCCGCGGCGAGGGCGCCGTCCGCGACAGCCTGGCGGGCATGCAGCGGATCCGCAGCGAGGTGCAGGTTATCTCCAAGCGCATCAAGAGCCTCGGCGACCGCTCGCTGGAAATCTCGGAGATCGTCGACACGATCGAGGAGATCGCGTCGCACACGAACCTCCTCGCGCTCAACGCGGCCATCGAGGCGGCGGGCGCCGGCGAGTCGGGCGTCCGCTTCGCCGTCGTCGCCGACGAGATCCGCAAGCTCGCCGAGCGCGCGGCCAAGGCCACCAAGGACATCGCGGCCCGCATCCGCGCCGTGCAGGCGGAGACGCAGGAGGCGGTGGTCGCCATGGAAGAGGGCACGCGCGAGGTGGAAGCCGGCTACAAGGTCACCATTCGCGCGGAGGAGAGCCTCAAGTCGATCGCCGGCATCTCGAAGACGTCGGCGGAGCTGGCGCAGGAGATCTCGGCGTCGTCGCAGCAGCAGGTGCGCGGCGCCGACGGCGTGGTGCGCGCCATGCGCTCCATCGCCGACGTGGCGGTGCATACCGAGCAGGCCGTGCTCCAGACGCGGCGCACGGTCGACGACCTGGTGAAACTGGCGGACGAGCTCACGCGAAGCCTGTCGCGGTTCAAGCTGGCGACGAACTGAGGCTCCGAATGGCCGAGCCGGCCGAGCAGGAGTTCCTCCGCTCCATCTTCCTGATGGAGGCGTGGGACACGGTGGCCGCCCTCGACCGCGCGGCGGCCACGCTGGAACGCGCCGGCGGCGTCGACGAGCTGTTCGTCGTCACGCACCGGCTGAAGGGCGCCGCCTCCCTGCACGGATTCTCCAAGATCGCCGCGCTGGCGGCGGAGCTGGAGGACGTGCTCGGCGCGCGCCCGCCCGACGCGCGCAAGCTCTCCACCCTCGCGGGTCATCTCCGGCGGGCGCTCGATGCGGTCGCGGACGGCGCGCCGTCGCCGGCCGGGACCGGGGCGGAGGCCGCACGTCCCGCCGAAGCCGCCCCCGCCCCGGCTTCCCCGGGCGTGCCCACCGCTCGCTCGCCGCGGGCGGCGGCCGCGGCCGGCGCGTCGCGGATGTCCGCGGATCCGCTCCGCAAGGAGCTGGAGACGTTCTTCGCCGGGAACGCCGACGTGCTTGCGTATTTCCTGCCGGAGGCGACCGAGCACCTCGAGGGCGTGACGGCCGCGCTGAGCGCGCTCGAGCGCGGCCCCGATGCCGCCGAGCTCGCGCGGCTCTTCCGGACCGTCCACACGCTGAAGGGCGCCGCGTACGTCGTCGGCTGCGTCCGCGTCGGCGAGGTCGCGCACCGCATGGAGGACGTGTTAGTCACCGCGCGCGAGGGGAGCCGGCCGCTGACGCCGGCCGCCGTCGAGACCCTCTTCGCCGCCGACGGCGCGCTCCGCCTGATGCTCGGGCTGGCTCCGGATCCGCGCGCGAGCGTCACCGAGGTCGTCGCCGGCGTGCGCGCTCGGCTCGACGCGCTACTGGCCGGCGCGCCCGTCCCGACGGCCGCGCCCGGCCCCGAGCCCATTCCCGCGCCGCCCGCGCTCGCGATGCCGTCGCCCCTGGCGGCGCTGGCGAGCGCGCCGCGCCCGTCGCCGGCACGCGTCGAGCCGCGACGGGCTCCGCGCCAGACGATCCGCGTCAATCTCGAGCGTCTCGACTCGCTCATGGACCTCGTCGGCGAGATGGTGATCGGCCGCGAGCGCGTGGATCGGCGGCTCGACGAGGTCGATCGCCTTTCGGCGTCGCTCCTGGCGAGCCGCGCCCGCCTGGCCCAGTACGTCGCCGACTACGAGCGCCGTGAGTTCGACCCGCGGCACTCCATGCCGGGGGCGAAGCCCGCGCCCACGGTCGGCCTGTCGGTCGCCGAGCTCTTCGCGGAGCTCGAGTTCGACCGCTACGACGACGCCGGGATCTTCGCGCGGACGGTGGCCGAGATCGCGGCCGACATCGCGGAGCTGCAGTCCGAGCTGACGGCGGTGAGCCGCGCGCTCCGTGACGACATCGCGCACGTGCACCGGATCACCGGCGCGCTGCGCAGCGAGATCGGGCGCGCGCGTCTGGTGCCGATCGGCAGCCTCTTCGGCCGGTTCGTGCGGCAGGGACAGGAGGCGGCGCGGGGCGCGCGCAAGACCGTGCGCTTCGAGACGCGCGGCGAAGCCGTCGAGCTCGACACCTCCATCATCGAGCAGATCGTGGATCCGCTGCTCCACCTGGTGCAGAACACGATCGCCCACGGCATCGAGACGCCCGAGGAGCGCCACGCCTGCGGCAAGGACGCGACGGGCACGGTGACGCTGTCGGCCGCGCACGAGGGCGGGGCCGTCCTCGTGGAGGTCGCGGACGACGGACGCGGCATCGACCCGAACCGGCTGCGCCGGCACGCGGTCGAGCAGGGTTTCGCTCCCGCCGCCGCCGAGCTCGACGACAACGCGGCCCTCGACCTCGTCTTCCTGCCCGGCTTCAGCACGGCGAGCGCCGTGACCACCGCGGCCGGCCGCGGCGTCGGCCTGGACGTCGTGCGCACGAACGTCCGGCGCCTGAACGGCGAGGTGGAGGTGCGGAGCGTCGTCGGCGAGGGCACGCGCTTCACGCTGCGCCTGCCGCTGACGCTGCTGGTCTCCGAGGCCCTCATGATCACCGTCGACGACGAGCGGATGGCCGTGCCGCTCAACGCCGCTCAGCTGGTCACGGAAGTGCGGCCGGACGACGTGCGGCCCGGTCCGCGCGGCGAGGCGATCGTGGTCGGCGACGACCTCGTCGACCTCGTCCCGCTCTCGAGCCTCCTCGGTCTCGAGCGCCTGCCGCGGCGGCCGCGCCGTCCCGTGATCGTCGTGCGCGGCGCGGGCCGCACGCTCGCCATCGAGGTGGACGAGATCCTCCACAAGCAGGAAATCGTCGTCAAGCCGCTCGGCGCCTTCCTGCAGGGCGTCGGGCCGTACGGCGGCGCCAGCGTCGGCGCCGACGGGCGCGTCACGCTGGTGCTGGACGCGGGCGCCCTGGTCGAGACGGCCGCCGGCGCCGCCACGGCCGCGCGCGGCGCGGCGCGCGCCGCCCGAAGCCGCGGAAACGCCGTCGCCGATGCCGGCCGCCCGCGTGTGCTGCTCGTGGACGACTCGGTCAGCGTGCGGAAGTTCGTCGGCCAGATGCTGGACAAGGCGGGCTTCGACGTCACCACCGCCGCCGACGGCGCGGATGCGATGGTCCGGCTGGCCGAGGCCGCCTTCGACGTTCTGGTGACCGACCTCGAGATGCCGCGCGTGAACGGCTACGAGCTGATCGAGGACGTCCGCCGCCGCGCGGCCACGCGCGAGCTGCCCGTGATCGTCCTCACCACGCGCGCCGGCGACAAGCACGTCGCGCTGGCCAAGAGCCTCGGCGTCGAGCACTACGTCACCAAGCCCGTCGAGGAGCACGCGTTCGTCAGCCTCGTCGCCTCGCTGGTGTCGGCATGAAGGCGCTGCTCGTCGATCCCGATCCGCAGCGCGCGCCCGTCCTGGCGGCGGCGCTGGATGCCGGCGGCGCCGAGGTCTCGGTCGCGCCCAGCGCGTCGTTCGCGCTGACGATGCTCGAATGGAACAAGCAGGACGTCATCATCAGCCGCGCGCGGCTCGGCGACATGGAGGGCCACGAGCTCTGCGCCATCGTGCGCAGCGACCCTTCCACCAAGGACGTGCGCTTCGTGCTCGTCGTCGGCAACGGTGAGGCGGCCCCGGCCCAGGCGGCCGTCGCCGGCGTCGACCTCGTGCTGCCGGACGCGCTCAGCAGCGCCACCATCGTCACCCGGGTCGTGCAGCTGGTGCGGCGACAGATGGACTCGACGGCCGCCGCCGCCGCGTCGGTGATGACGCCGGCGGTCACGGCGCCACCGCGGCCCATCGCGCCACTGCCGCCGCGGCCCGTGGCACCGCCGCCCATCGCCCCACCGCCGCCCATCGCGCCACCGCCGCCCATCACGCCACCGCCGCCCAAGCCCGTCGCACCGCCGCCGCCCATCGCGCCTCCGCGGCCGCGGCCCGTGGCGCCGCCGCTTCCGTCACGGCCGGTCGCGCCCGCCCCGGTGGTCGAGCCGACGCCGGTGGTGGCATCCGCGGCGCCGGCGGCCATGCCGACGCCCTCGATGGCCGGACTCGAGTCCGTGGGGACGAACGGCGGCACGCGCACGTTTCAGGGCGCGCTCGGCGTGCTGGAGATCGAGGAGCTCACGCAGGCGATCGCCGTCGGCGGCAAGACGGGACGGCTGGTGCTCGTCCTCACCACCGGCGGCGGTCTCGTCGTGTTCGAGAGCGGGCGCGTGACCCACGCGGAGTACGGCGGGCAAGCCGGCGAGCCGGCGTTCGGTGCGCTCGTCGCGGCCTCGCACCGCGAGCGCGGCGGCAAGTTCTGCTTCATTCCCGTTCATCCGAATGAGCTGCGCAGCCAGCCCAAAACCATCGTTCGCCCCGTCGATCAATTGCTGCTCGACGTCGCGAGGTCGATGGATGAGGAGAAACGCGCATGAGCAAGGTCCTGGTGGTAGACGATAGCCTCAGCGTGCGGAAGGTGGTGGAGCGCGCGCTGGCGGGGCGGCAGATCGAGGTCGTGTGCGCCGCCTCCGGCAGCGAGGCGATCGAGCGCCTCGAGCGCGATGCTCCGGACGTCGTGGTGTGCGACGTGGTCATGCCCGACCGCGACGGCTACGAGATCTGCGAGTTCATCAAGCGCCATCCGCGGCTCGCGCACACGCCGGTGTTGCTCATGTCCGGCGTCGTCAACGACGAGGTCCGCGAGCGCGCCGCGCGCGTGCAGTCGGCGGGCATCCTTGCCAAGCCGTTCGCCGCCGACGACCTTGTCCGTCACCTCGACAACTTGATGCCGCGACGGCCGGCGGCCCCCCCCGCCCGCGAGATGGCGGCGGCCCCCGCCCGCGAGATGGCGGCGGCCGCCGATCCCGTTGTCGCCGTCAGCCGGGAGGCGACGCCGATCCCCGAGGGAGCGGCCGCGGTGCTGGCGCAGTTCCTCGCCATGGACGGCGTGCAGTGGGCCGTGCTCGCGGACCGCGAGGGCTTCGTGGTCGAGGCGACGGCCAACGCGGGCGTGGACGCCGACGTGGCGGCCGCGCTCAGCGCGTGCCTCGCCGAGTCGTCCGACGGCCTGGGGCGCGAGCTGGGCCGCGGCGCGTTGCAGGGCGTGATCCTCGAGTACGAGAAGGGGATGGTCGTGCTGTACGGTGTCGCCGCCTCCGGCCTGCTCGCGGTGGGCATCGGCGAGCCGAGCGTTCTCGGCAAGGTCCGATATTACGCGCGGCGCGCGCTGCCCGAGCTGGCGCGAGGCATGTGACGTGGGGCGTTACCGCCCATCGCCGTTGATGCGCTGGCTGCACGCGCTGGGCGTCGTCGCCGCCTATGTCGTGATCGCAGCCGCGCTGCTGTGGCTGGACGTCGGTGACTTCGGGACCGCGCCGCCGTGGACCGTCATCGTCGCGCCGTTCTTCTACGCCGTGCTCTCGCTCGTCCTCGTGCCCCGCGCGACGCTCCAGCGCCGCCGGAGGTGGGTCGGCGGCGCCTGCCTGACGCACGTCATCCTCGGGCTCGCGGCCGCCATCGCGTTCTGGGCGCTCGTGGAAGTGACCCTGCTGTCCGCGCTCGCCCACGCGTTCGCGCGGCTCGGGCCCGTGCCGTTCCTGACCCTGCTGGCCACGGCGCTCGCGCTGGTGCCGTTCCACGGTCGCGTGCTCTCGCCGCGTCCCGCGCCCCGCGTGGAGCGCGGGCACCAGGCGGCTGCCGCCACGCCGACGCTGCCCGCCGAGACGCCGTTCGCGCGCGAGGCGCGACGCCGCGAGGGCGCCGCCGAAACCACCGCCCCGCCGCCGCCGATGCCGGAGCCGTCGGTTGCGGCGCCCGAGGTGCCGGGGGACGACGCGGTCGTACGCGTGCGATTCGAGCGCGTCTCGGGCCAGCTGCCCGCGGCCGCATTCACGCTGCCGCTCGACCGCGTTGCCGAGAGCCTGCGCGAGCCGCACTGGATCACCGTCCCCCGGCGCGTCGTCCTCGCGCAGCTGCCGGAGGGCGCCGTGCAGGTGGACTGGGCGATCGTGGCCTCGCAGTTCCCGTCGCTCGCGTTCGCCGTCACGGACGTGGAGTTCCGGCGCCGGTATCCCGGCCTGAAGCTGACGCTGCCGCTCGACGATGTGCTCCGTCAGCTGCCGCGCGGCGCGATCCCGGCCAGCGGGATCCCGAGTCAGATCGCCGGACTGGAGGCCTTTCCGGCGCCGTTTCAGCCGCTCTCGGTGCCGCGCGAGGGGCCGCCGGAGAGCGCGCCGGCGCCGAGCCTGCCGCCACGCGTCGCGGTCGCCGCACCGCCTGTGGCCACGCCCGCGCCCGTTTTCGCCCCGGATCCGCCCATGGTCGCGCCACCGCCGCCGCCCCCGCCACCTTCGCCCGCGCCGCGGATACCGGTCGCCGCTCCGGCGGCGGCCGCGCCGCGGCGCGAGGTCTCGCCCGAGGTGGTCAGTCGCGACGCGCTCGCGCGACTGGCCGCCTGCCTTGCCGGCGCCGGGACGTTCGACTCGTGGTCGGGCGTCGTGGACAACGTGCCGCTCGTGGCGTTCGTCTCGCCCAACGTCCTGCGCGAGCCCGTCGCCGCGGCCGCCGCGTGCATCGCGGGGCTGCTCGGCGCGGCGGCGGGCGAGCAGGTGACCGTGCGCACCGCGCGCGCGGCGATCATCGTGACCGCCGCGCCCACGCCGGTCGTCATCGCCGCGCGACGGCCGGGCGCGCCCGTGGCCCTGCTCGAGCTGCGGGGCGCGCGCGCCGCGGCGCTGGTCGGCCGTGCCGGCGAGGGGGTGGCGTTGCCGCCGCGCGCGCTATCGCTGCTGGCGGTGGAGCCGCGCGTTGCCGGCCTCGCGGGAACGCTCGGCGCGTTCGGCATCCTCGAGCCGGCCGTGCTCACGGATGCCACCGGGGCCGCCCGCATCTACGTCTTCCGCGAGCCGGGCCGCGAGGCGGAGTGGCTCGGCGAGCTCGCGCTGGCGGTGTGGGAGGGACTCGGGCGCGCGCGTGACGCCGACCTCGGCGCACTCGTGTCGGTCGTCTTCCGGCAGGGGCGGCGGCGCATCCTCGTGCGCTCGCTCGGCGGGCGGGGGACCGTGCTGCTGGCGGCGGCGGGACCGGTGGCGCGCCCGGGGCGCGCGTGGCGCGAGGCGGACCGCGCGGCCGCGGCCCTGGAGTCTCGCTGAGTGTCGATCATCAATTACGCCGCGAAGGTCATCAACTTCAAGCTGGTCTACTACGGGCCCGGTATGGCGGGCAAGACGGCCAACCTCCAGTTCGTGCACCGCTGCCTGCCTGACGACAACCGCGGCAACATGATCTCGCTGGCGACCGGCGACGACCGCACGCTCTTCTTCGACTTCCTGCCCGTGTCGGCGACGAGCGTGCGCGGCTTCACGACGAAGTTCCAGCTCTACACGGTGCCCGGTCAGAGCCGCTACAACATGACGCGCAAGCTGGTCCTGCGCGGCGTGGACGGCGTGGTGTTCGTGGCCGACTCCCAGTGGGACCGGCTCAAGGAGAACGTCGATAGCCTCCGCAACCTCAACGACAACCTGCGCGAGTACCGTCTCGACCTCACC
>Ga0209056_10007415_pt1 | contig 11295 bp, 8 predicted proteins | sample GraSoiAngelo_114_FD_185876 | JGI IMG/M metagenome (GOLD analysis project Ga0209056, IMG submission 185876) | Grasslands soil microbial communities from the Angelo Coastal Reserve, California, USA - 14_0903_13_40cm (SPAdes) (version 2) | ecosystem: Environmental > Terrestrial > Soil > Grasslands ... | reverse complement strand
GTTACGGAGATTTCCCGGATTCGCTCGCAGAGATGGACGCGCACGTGGGCGAGATACTGGATGCGATCGATAAACTCAAGATCCGCGACAACACCATTGTCGCGTTTACAAGCGACAACGGCCCGGAAGCAACCTGGCCGTGGCAAGGATCATCTGGTCCGTGGCGTGGTTACTACTTCACGCACATGGAAGGCTCTCTAAGAGTGCCGTTCATCATTCGCTGGCCCAATCGGATTCCCGCCGGACGTGTGAGCAACGAGATCGTTCACGAAGTCGATACCTACACAACTTTCGCCAAGATCGCTGGCACATCGGTGCCGCAGGACCGCCCCATCGATGGAGTAGATCAGACCGATTTTCTGCTCGGTAAATCCGAGAAGTCCAACCGGCAAGGCTTCCCAGTGTTCGTGGCCGATCGCCTGGAAGCAGTGAAGTGGAAGAACTGGAAGATTGCTTTCTATGACGAGGAACGAGATTGGACGCCGCCTAGCAAGCTGGGCACTCCAAAGGCGTTCGATCTCATCACAGATCCGAAAGAGGAATACCCACAGACAGGGCTACGAAATTCATGGATAGCTGGCCCAGCCATGAAGGTGGCTACCGAGTTCGAGAAAAGTCTGAAAAAGTACCCGCCGATCGCGCCCGGTACGCCTGATCCATATACGCCGGAGAAACGATAACTTAGCGAGTAGCATAGACAAAGAATGACCAACCCGTAACCGCAGGACCAACGCAAATGAAAGCGAGAATCATCTTAATGTTATTGGCACCCATAACGCTTGGTTTCCCCGTCACGCGCGCGTTCGCCGTTGAAGGCGGGTTAGGGCGACCTATTTCGGGGATGCAGATCGCTCCTTTCGCCGGTGTGATTCCGCCTGAACCAGGACTTGCGGTGGCCATAGGCGAAACTTACTACGAAGGCTCGATCACTGGCGTTCGAGAGGTGCCGATTGCGGGTCTTCTTGTAGCCAATGTGGATATGAAGGCGTCCTTTTCTCCAATCGCGCTGTTTTACATCTGGCCAACACCGAGCAAGGAATGGAACTTTGCTTCGGCGGTTAGCTTTCCGCTGGCCTGGCTTGAAGTTGAGGCAAACCTCTCGCTTGGGCCGTTCACGGTCCGGAAGAAAGAGAGCATGTTCGGATTGTTCGATCTGGCTTTTACTCCGATCGTGGTAAGTCATCACTTTAGTCAGACTGATCATATCGCTTTCAGTTTCACATTTTGGGCGCCCACTGGATCGTTCGAAAAGGGCAGGCTAGTCAACCTTAGCCAGAACACCTGGACATTCATTCCCGGGGTGGCTTATACCAAAATTATTCCGGAAGGGAACGTTGAATTGACCGCCATTTGGCAGATGGAATTCGACACAGAAGATCCTGCCACGCACTATCAAAACGGCTATCTGTCCGACTTGGAAGCATTGGCAATCAAACGATTCAAATCCGGATTTGGTATTGGTTTTATTGAGAGCTGGATCCAGCAGGTGAACGAAGATGAAGGCGCGCCGGCCGTGCTCAACGGGTTTGTCGGCCGCGCCTTCGGCATTGGGCCTATCGCTACCTACTCCACCAAGCTGGGTAAGAGCCACCTCGATTTTAGCGCGCGTTGGATCCACGACTTCGGCGTTAGCAATCGCGTCGCGGGTGACGTATTTAGCTTCAGCGCGAGCTTGAAGTTTTAAAGATGTTTCGGCGTTCAGCGTTCGGAGTTTTCTCAGTGCCGATAAGACCAAAGTCCTATTGCTGATCTGTCTTGCTTTTTTCCATGTTTATCACTTAACAAATAAACTATGAACAAATACATCGCCGAATTCATCGGCACTTTCTTTCTCGTCCTGACGATTGGTTGCACGGGAGTCGGCGCGGGTGCGGGTGTCATCGCGCCGCTGGCCATTGGCGCAGCGCTGATGGTGATGGTTTTCGCAGGTGGCCACATCTCCGGCGCGCATTACAACCCTGCGGTTACAGTAGGGATGCTGATTCGCGGCAAATTAAAACCCGCCGATGCGGCGCCTTACTGGATTACGCAATTTCTTGCGGCAGCGGTTGCTGCCATGATCGTGATCAAATTCCTCCGAGCCGGTGCCGCTGTCACTCCAATCACGCCGCATGTTGGCCCGGCGCTGCTTGCGGAATTTCTTTTTACATTCGCGCTTGTTTATGTCGTGTTGAACACTGCGACAGCGGAAGGCACTTCCGGCAATTCATTTTATGGCCTTGCCATCGGTATGACCGTCATGACCGGCGCGTTCGCCGTCGGTGACGTTTCTGGCGGCGCCTTTAATCCCGCCGTCGCTCTGGGTATCTGCGTCCTCGGAATTTCAAGTTGGGCCAACATCTGGATTTATTTGCTGGCCGAATTTGCTGCTGCCGTCCTCGCAGCCGTTATTTTCCAGTTGATCAATCCGCCGCTGCAAACCACGCCGATCGCAACGGCCGAGCCGCCGTACGAAACTCCGAAGTGACATCAGATTCATCAAGAGCGAATATCTGCATCAAGCCTTTCAGCGGTAGATGCAAATCATGTGGTCTGGTTCGAGTTATTGAACTGGAACCGACAATCAAAGCAAGCGAGGGCAAAAGCGCAGTTGTAGGGCAATGGGTACGCCGGTTCTAGTACGACTTAAGTCCTATAGACAATCAAGCCGCGCTCGCCGAGAGATGACCAGTTTAATGGCAAGACCAGCGCTTAACCTAATGAAAAAAATATCTCTTCTTTTAACATCACTCCTGATTGGATTCGTCGCCTCTTCGCTTCAAGCTGGAGAGGCCGTCGCCTACAAGCAGGTCGCTCCGCCGCCACCACCCCTTTACGGACTCGGTTTCTATGGGGCGATCGACATGGGGGCAAATCTGTATCAAAACCGTGGCGGAGACCAAACGTTTGAGGATCAGTTCGGAGACACTCTCGAAGTCAGCCCGAAAAATGACGTTGGATTTTTCGGCGGCATCAAACTCGGTTACGTTTTTGGCACGGGCATAGTTCGGCCGACATTTGAGGGCGACTTCTTCTACAATGGCTTCACGGGTGGTGCCGACTTCACGCTGAGAGATGCGGCTGGTGACGTACTTGCGCAGAGAAACCTGACTACTTGGATTAATACGGGCGCGTTTATGGGGAATTTCATCTTGCGATTCAACTTTGGAAGATTTCAGCCTTACGCTGGTGGAGGCGTAGGCATTTACTACGCGGAATCCGCGGGCGCCGAACTCGTAAACCCCACAACCAGCACTGTAACCGTCAACACCGGCGGCGGGCAAAGTCACACGGACCTGGCATGGCAGGTTGTTGCCGGCTCAGATTACTTTTTTACGCCGAAGATCAGTGCCTTCATCGAGTACCACTATCTCAATTATACGAGCACCCAAATCAATACCAACCAAGACCGCGACCTGGGGCAGCACCTATTGGGCGCCGGTGTCCGATTCTTTTTCCCCTAAAAAGCCAGCGATCTCCCTGATAGGTTAAGTGAACCGGCCTCTCCTTCATCGGGAGGCCGGTCTTTTTTGCGTCTAGAAAAACTCGATAATTTCTCGTTTCTATCGCAATCGTTCGCTTATAGGACGAAGGTCCAATAGACATGCTGGCGGCGTTCTTTCATTCTCAAAGAAACCATCAACCGAAAGCCCGACCCAGCTTGAACAAAATGGCACTGGAGCTGAGCGAGTAACAAACCCGTGCATGAAAAGCGCTATGGCAAGTCTTTCATCGCAGCCTTGGTACTCATTCCAGTCGCCTTGTTAGCTCAGAGTCCTGCTCCAACATCTCCTCATTCTGACCAGGCTGAACTTTCCAAAGTGGAAGAATGGGTGCTTTCCCAAGGCACTGAAGAATCAATAGCCCCGGAGCTAGCGGCCATACTCGGCCTCGGCAGTCATCGTCTTCCAGTGAGACTAAAGTCCTTTCGCGACTCGAGTGGTACTAGCCGCGCATTTGCTGTCAGCACCAACCCAAGGCAAGAGGGCATCGTGCTTTCTGCGCTCAAAACAATAGCAGATAAGATGAAAATTTATTCCGTAGGCACCGCCTGGCTTACGGACAGATCAGGAACTCTTCGCCAAACAATAGAAATAGATGCTTCCGGCAGCAAGGGTTGTTTCAAATAGCTTGCATGCAGCAGAATTCAAAGACCTAAAAGCCTTCTTTCTTAAGAAGCTTAAGGCTACCAATCCTACTACCAGTTCATCATCCTTTCCAAACCCCGGAATGCGACAATGAACGCGACGTTCACAGCGCTCATCGTGTTGACGTGTCTCATCGCAGCCGTATTGCTAGGGAGAACTCTTCGTGGCCTTCTTCCTCAGGATCACTTGAGCGCAGAAAGCAAGGATGCGGTGAAACTGGCGATGGATTTAGTGGCGACCATGTCAGCCTTAGTTCTGGGGTTGCTGGTAAGCTCGGCGAAAGGCGCCATACTCCGCGGCTCGAGCGCGAATTTTAGGCGTCGGGATTGACGGGAGCAATAACACCGTGGTCTTACAGGTTTCGATTACGATCGGATCAAGACGACACCCTTAGCGACTGTACTGCTACAAGATTCCTATACGCCAAAGGTCTTCTGGAACGGGCAGCGAGACCTCGGTAAACTTTGTCCCGGAATTTGCCGACGTCTGAAATGCTGCGACAATCCTCACTCCAACTTGCTTCGATGATTACCGACGAACCAAGTCAGCCCGTAAATCGCATGAATCCTAAACATTCGAAAACATCTATCCGGATTCGCGTGATCGCCGCCGGAACGTGTCTCGCGTTTTTTGCTGGCTGCGCGACTACGCCGCAAACAGCAAGCCGTCTTCAATACGCCCCTGCCGCCAGCATTATGAAAGAGGCACGATCGTCGCAGGTTCCAGTTGAAAAGCGAGCCGCCGATTATTTGCAGGCCGCTGCCATGACCACTCTACTGCTGGGCACCGGGGCTCAAGAGACACCAGCCCGCGACACTTACAACGCGGCCTGCGGCGAACTTACCTTGCTCCTGCGCTCCAGTGAAGGAGGACGGCTGTGGAACCATCCGGTCACTCTCACTGGGAACAACAACACTTATCATCTACGGCTTGAACCGGCCAGTTCCGCAGCCTGGGCGCCGAACTATTTCACGACCTTGGAGCTCGAAAATCAGGTCAAAGAAAAGCTGATCAGGAAGCAAAACATTCAGCAGGGTGTTGGCGGCGCGCTCGTTGGCGTGCGAATCGTCAATCCACCCGACAAGTTCGCGCCGGCCAGGGGAATCACCGCACCGGTCACGGCCACGCTTGATTTTCATGCAACGGATGCCACCCTCGCGCTCCGTCGTCCCGCCAGGCAACCGATTGCAAGCGTTGAAGGAAAAACCCGTCCTCTGGCGGCCAATTTCTCAGCGCCGATCGGCTACTATCAGCCGCCGGGTAATCTTCTGCTCGTGTCATTAATGGCAATGCTTCGATCCAGTCGTTATATGGATAAGACTGGCTTGTATTTCCTGCAGCCTTACGATCCCGACCGAATTCCGCTTGTTTTCGTGCACGGCCTTTTCTCAACGCCGTTCGACTGGGTGCAAACAATCAATGGACTTCAAGCCGACCCCGAAATCCGCAAACATTATCAATTTTGGGTCTTTGGCTATCCGACCGGCAATCCCATTCTCTATTCTGCGTTTCGATTGCGCGAGGAATTGGCCAAGGTCGACAAACTTTATCCCAACCATCGCCCGTACGTTGTTGTCGGTCACAGCATGGGCGGAATGCTTACACGCATGCAGGTGACTACGGTCACAAGGGGAATGTGGGAGAAAGCTCTGGGGGGAACCGCGAAAAGCATTTTTAGAGAGAATTCGAGCGATAGCTTGGTTGTGCGCGCCACGACATTTCGGGCCAATCCTCGGATTAAACGCGTTGTGTTCATTTGTACTCCGCATCGCGGGAGCAAGATGGCCAGCAGCGGATTGGGTAGATTTGGCATTAGCTTGATCGCTCTTCCACTTAACATTGCCTCGGCCATGAAGGACACACTCACCAGCGCACAACTTGTACAATTGACCGGTAGTTCCAAACGTCTCCCGAACAGTATCACAGGCCTGAAACCGTCAAATCCAGCGTTACCGGTAGTCAACAGCGTGCCGATCACGGTTCCTTATCATTCGATTATCGGCGACCGCGGGAAAGACCATTGCCCGGACTGCACTGATGGTGTTGTCCCTTACTGGAGTTCTCATCTCGATGGCGCCCAATCCGAAGTGATTGTTCCCGGCCCGCACGGGGCGTGCGAACTCCCGCAAACCATTGCCGAACTTGACCGGATTCTGCGTTTACATCTTAAATCCAGCAGTGGCAGAAGCGCCGGCACATTAGCCGCAGTGCATTGATGTCAGCGATCAGGCTGATTTTGGCAATTCCCTTAACCATCATCGCTATTGCCTGGGCATTTGGCGCGGTATGGTTTGACGCTCCATTCGGAGCGGCGGCCAACCGGATTGCGGCCGCACTGTTCGCGACCGCGTTCGTGGTCGTGCTCCTATTCGTTAGGCTATTCTGGCGAAAGCTGGTCATCTTTGCCGCGCTCTTTGCCGGCGTGCTCACTTGGTGGCTGACGCTTTCTCCGACCAACGATAGCGACTGGCAACCGGACGTGGCCAGGGAAGGATGGGCCGGCATTCAAGGCGACGAAGTGACGTTGCATAACGTACGCAATTGCGACTACAGGACAGAGACCGATTACACCCCGCGTTGGGAGACGCGCACCGTGCGCCTCTCGCAGATCATGGGCATCGACCTGGCCATCGATTACTGGGGCTCGCCCTGGATCGCACATCCGATCGCGAGCTTTCAATTCGCTGACGCACCGCCGCTCTGCTTCTCCATCGAAACGCGCAAGAAGCTTGGCCAAACCTACTCGACTATCGGCGGGCTCTATCGACAGTTCGAACTTATCTACATCGTCGCCGATGAGCGCGACGCGATCCGCCTGCGCACAAACTACCGCAATGAGGATATCTATCTTTATCGCACAACGGTTTCGCCAGCGCATGCGCGCGAACGTTTCCTTGAATACATCCATTCGCTCAACGCTCTGCAGAACAAACCGCGCTGGTATAACGCCATCACCACGAATTGCACTACGAGCATCCGCACGCAGCATCCACCCAACGAGCGCGTGCCCTGGGATTGGCGCATCCTGCTCAATGGCAAAGGCGACGAACTGCTGTATGAGCGCCACGCCATCGTCACCGGCGGACTTCCCTTTGCCCAGCTAAAAAGCCGAAGCCTGATCAACACCCGCGCCTGCGCCGCCAACGACTCTCCTGATTTCTCAAAGCTGATCCGCGAAAACCTGCCATTTGTTGTGACGAAGTAACCACTGCCATTCTGGCATTGCGCGACCGAAACAGAATTCGCCAGCATTCGTTCACTCTAACTGAGCTTCCGCGGGGCGTTCGGCGACGCGAACGTGTAGGACTAAGGTCTCATAGGCAGAGCCAGGAAGACTGCGAAAGTACCTGCGCGAATTATCTCTTGCCGATGAAATCATATACAAGAGAACCGAAAACCAAATAGCAACAGAAAGACAACACCTTGAAACAAATGCCAAAACTAATATTGATCACGCTAGCCTTCGGGCTAGTGGTCGGCCTCGAAGCTCCAGCGCAGGCGGCAGACACAAAACCCAACATCCTCTTCATCATGGGCGATGACATCGGCATGTGGAACATCGGTGCGTACCATCGCGGTATGATGGCTGGGCGGACGCCGAACCTCGACAAGCTTGCCAAAGAAGGGATGCTGTTCACCGATTACTACGCTGAGGCGAGTTGCACGGCCGGTCGGGCGAACTTTATCACCGGTGAGCTTCCGATCCGCACAGGTATGACCACAGTCGGCCAGGCAGGCGCCAAAACCGGCTTACCGCCTGAAGCCGGTACGATTGCTACCGCACTCAAAGCGCGGGGCTATGCAACTGGTCAGTTCGGCAAAAATCACCTCGGCGATCTCAATGAGTTTCTGCCCACTGTCCATGGGTTCGATGAGTTCTTCGGGTATCTCTATCACCTCGATGCTATGGAAGACCCGGCGCATCCCAATTATCCGCAGGATCTGCTGGATAAGGTTGGTCCCCGCAACATGGTCCATAGCTGGGCCACGGATAAAGATGATCCGACGGTGATGCCGCGTTGGGGCAAGATCGGCAAGCAAAAGATCGAAGATGCCGGCACACTTTATCCCGAGCGGATGAAAACCGTGGATAACGAGATCCGAGATTTCGCCTTGAAGTTCATCGAAAAGGCCAAAGCGGACGGGAAACCCTTCTTCTGCTGGCTTAACCCGACGCGCATGCACATCGTCACGCACCTCTCAGACAAATACGAGAAGATGCGTAACTCGGAGAATGGCTGGTCGGAAGAAGAAGCAGGCATGGCTCAGCTTGATGACGACATCGGTCTGGTTATGCAGAAGCTCAAGGATCTCGGTGTTGACGACAACACCATCGTCGTCTTCACCACCGACAATGGCACCGAAGTCTTCACCTGGCCCGATGGCGGAACGACGCCGTTCGCTCAGTCCAAGGGAACGGTGATGGAAGGCGGCTTTCGCGTGCCGTGCATACTGCGCTGGACCGGTCATGTGCCGGCGGATTCGGTGCAGAATGGCATCTTTTCAGGCCTGGACTGGTTCCCTACCTTCCTCGATGCCGCCGGCAACCCGAACATCACCGACCAATTGCTTAAGGGCGTGAAACTCGGCGATCGGACTTATAAAAACCATTTGGACGGCTACGACCAGATGGCCGCCATCACCGGCAAAGGCTCGTCCGCGCGTCACGAAATCTTCTACCTCGGCGAAAGCACGGTTGGCGCCGTGCGCATCGACGACTACAAGTATCGTTTCATCGACCAACCCCAAGGCTGGCTCGGTGCCAAGCCGCACCTTGACGTCCCAGTCCTAACCAACCTGCGCCTTGATCCTTTCGAGCGCCAGGGCTGGCCGCAAGATGGAACCAAAGAGGGAGGGCAGCAATACTTCGATTGGTTCAAGTTCCAATTCTGGCGCTTTGTGTTTGTCCAGCAGGTGATGGCGAAGGAACTTCAGACTTTCCTCGATTACCCGCCGATGCAACGAGGCGCGAGTTTCAATCTTGATGCAGTGAAAGCGGAGATGGCGAAAAAGATGGCCGAGGCGGAGGCGGCGAGCAAAGGCCCCGTCCAGTAAACGAACCCGGATGAGCTTCGTGGCGGGCGGCTCGCGAGGGCCGCTCGCCTTTTCGGTGATTAGCTAATCCTTTGGATCATGAAACGAGCAGGCTACTCTCACTGCGCGGCCCGTCCTCAGTCGAAAGGAAGTCACCTGATATTGGGCAAGCTAAAGGAAGAGTTCTTCAAGTTACTCCCGCCAACGATCTTCTTTTTTGTCGCCCTGCATATTGTCATGTTTATTCGCGTATTGATGCTGGAGGGAACCGGGGTTTCGCCATCCTCTTCAATTTCTATTGCCGTCGCTGCCCTAATCCTTGGCAAGGCTGTGTTAGTCGCAGACATGCTGCCGATGATCAATCGTTTTCCGCACAAACCGCTTATCTACAACATTGCTTGGAAGACGGTGATCTATCTGTTGATTTCAGCTGTCATTCACTACCTGGAACGCCTCATCGATTTCTGGCGACAGACTGCCAGCTTTATCGCCGGCAATCAAAAGTTACTGGAGAAAATCGTCTGGCCGCATTTCTGGGCCATTCAAATCATTCTTTTCTTATTGATTTCCATCTATTGCACGATGCACGAATTGGTGCGCGTTCTCGGGAGGGAAAAAGTTCTGCGGATCTTCTTCGGACCGATGCCTGCGTCGGACGTGTAAACGCGCGGCGTCGGGACTTCTTTAACCCCATAAAAAGCTAACAACGATGAATAACAGAGGTACACAAAATGTCGTGACAGTTGTGCTGGCCTGCATGGTCGTTTTCATAACGATCAACGCGAAGGCTGCCGAGCCATTGCCATCCTGGAACGACGGCGCAGCCAGGGAGTCCATTATAGAATTCGTCAACAAGGTCACAAAGGAAGGCTCACCAGATTTCGTACCGCCGGAGGAGCGCATCGCTACATTCGACAACGACGGCACGCTTTGGTGCGAACAGCCGATGTATTTCCAAATGCTCTTTGCGGTGGACCGCGTGAAGGCGCTCGCGCCGCAACATCCCGAGTGGAAAACCAAGGAACCATTCGCGTCGTTGCTCAAGGGCGATGTGAAGGGTGCGCTCGCCGGCGGCTACCGAACGATGCTCGAAATCATCATCGTCACGCACGCGGGCATGACGACGGCGGATTTCGAACAAATCGTCAAGGAGTGGATCGCGACGGCAAAGCATCCCAAATTCAAACGGCCGTATACCGAGTGCATTTATCAGCCGATGGTTGAATTGCTCGGGTACCTGCGCGCGAACGGGTTCAAGACTTTCATCGTCTCTGGCGGCGGCATCGAGTTCATGCGGCCTTGGACAGAAAAAGTCTACGGCATCCCGCCCGAGCAAGTCGTCGGCAGCAGTATCAAGACAAAGTATGAGTGGCGCTACGGTAAGCCAGTCCTTATGCGCTTGCCGGAGATGAACTTCATCGATGACAAGACCGGCAAACCGGTCGGGATCAACTCACACATCGGACGCCGTCCTATTGCAGCGTTCGGAAACTCCGACGGCGATCAGCAGATGCTGGAGTGGACACAGGCCGGAAACGGCGCGCGGTTGATGCTGCTGGTGCATCACGATGATGCAGAGCGCGAGTTTGCTTACGGCGCGGAGTCCAAGATCGGCACGTTCAGTGACGCGCTAATGGCCGAGGCCAGGAAGAATAACTGGACGGTGATCAGCATGAAGAACGATTGGAAACAAATCTTCGCGTTTGAGCAAGTGAAGTGAACAATCTCTGCTGTATCCGCTGCACTTATTCAAGATCTCCTAGTTGCGACTCGACAACTCAACAAACTCGAAACCAAACTGCTTGTTATTCATGGCTTCATGGTAACCTGGAATCGGACCAGCCGAGCCAATACTAAACGCATGCATCAACTGGCCAAATGAGGCCGATGAAATCCAATTCCGGCACAAATTTCTAGACTACTTCACGCCTTCCGATTAAAAGATCAGCTTAACCATTAACCCTCTAAAACCCCATATGACTAAGAAAACATTCATTCTAATTGCGATTGCTACCTGCGCTTGGATTGCAAACTCATTCGCCGCCACTATCCCTGCGGGCACAACTCTGGTTGTGCGGACACTTAACAGTATTCAATCAACCGACCGGGTTGGCAGGACGTTCACCGCGCAACT
>Ga0209056_10007414_pt1 | contig 11296 bp, 6 predicted proteins | sample GraSoiAngelo_114_FD_185876 | JGI IMG/M metagenome (GOLD analysis project Ga0209056, IMG submission 185876) | Grasslands soil microbial communities from the Angelo Coastal Reserve, California, USA - 14_0903_13_40cm (SPAdes) (version 2) | ecosystem: Environmental > Terrestrial > Soil > Grasslands ... | reverse complement strand
AAAACGACATCGCGAACCTCAGCCGCCAGGGCCTTGTGAAACAGACCCGCATTGCCGATTCTGACCATTTCCCCACTCGCGTGGTGACGCTCACCAAGGAAGGTGACAAAGTTCTTCATCGCAGCAATTTCCTTCGCTGCGGCCAAGTCACCTACCACGGTCTGAAGAAACCCAAAGAGGCAATTCACGACGCCGAGCTCTACCGGCTCTATCACAAGGTCAGCGATGAAATCGAAGGCCGCGGCGGCAAGGTCGTCCGCGTCAAGCTCGATTACGAAATTAAGCGAGACCTCTACGCCGAGCTGGCCCGAGCCTTTGGGGACGAAAGTAAGAACCCGGACACGGTGAAGGAAGAAGTGGCCCGGAGACACGGGCTCAAAGTTGTCGACGGGGAAATTCAGATTCCCGACATGCGCCTCGAATATGCCAATGACCCGGACATGGAGATTCACAGGCTGGATCTGGAACTCGCGACCGAGCACTACCGCCCCAAGGGACTGGCGGCAAAGGCCCGCGCCGGCTTTCGGATTTACGCCCGGCGCGGCGAGACCGACCGGCTCCGCCGCGTTCGGGACGAACACGAATTGAGCGCAGCGATCTTTCGTCTATGAACATCCCCGAATCCAGTCTGGCTAACCTCCGCCATCTCGGCTACACCGAAGACGAAGCTCGTTTTCTCTATTTAGTGGCCGCACATTCCGGCTACTTCACGATCCGCCAGTTCCTCGAGTTCACCGGAACCAAGAGCGGGGACAAAAGCATGGCTTTCTCGCAAAAACTCCTCCGCAAAGGTCACGCGACACCCCGCTCGTTTCTCCGCAACGGTCGCGTGTACCACCTATTTTCCCGTGTCGTCTATCGAGCGAGCGGCCGAGAAAACCTCCGCAACCGGCGTGCACATTCCCCCGAGCACATTCGGACGCGCCTCGTTTCTCTGGATTTCGTCCTGGAGCATCTGGAGCACGCATACCTTGAAACCGAAGCCGACAAACTGAACTACTTCTGCGAGCAGCTCGGCATCCCCAATCAATTTCTCCCCGCGAAACGCTACGCCGGAGCCATTCGCAACAAGAAGACCGAGCGCTATTTCGTAGACAAGTTCCCGATGTTTCTTTCGTCTCGATCCTCCTCTCCCCCTGTGGTTACTTTCACCTTCATTGATCCTGGAATCGGCAGCCTCGACAGTTTCACGACGCATCTGGGCGCTTATCGAACCCTGTTCGAAGCGCTCTCTGAGGTGCGCCTCATTTATATCGCGAGTCGCCCGACGCATTTCGAAGCTGCGCGGAAGGTCTTTCTCGCCACCGTCGACCGCCCTCCCAAGAGAGAGCCAAGCGAGGAGTTTCTTCACTATTTCCGGCTCCAGAAGCTCTGGGACCAGAGGGAATGCGGGAGACTTTCAAAGGCCGACATCGAGTTCCTGAACCTAGCGGAGAAGCGCTACGCCCGGCATCCCTGCCAGGAGCGATACGCTAGCTGGCGCGACGGCTGCGTATCCGACGACCTTCTGCGCTCGGAATTCCGCGACTTAACGCCTCCACGGAAGGTGGTCTTCGAGAGCGCACTCGTGGACGGCCAAGCTGCGTTGTTTGACCCAACCCGGGAGCCAAGGCCACCACGGAGCAACGTGAACGAAGTGAAGAACAGCGAAATCGTCACTTTCGGGGCAGCTTTCAGGTCAGTTTTCGCGGCAGGCGAAGAGAAACCCATGGAGAAATAAGCAGATGCCTCAGACAAACGCAATCATGGAGCACGCGGGCAAAACACTAAGATGGGCGGGGGCGACCCCGGATTTGGGGGCTTTCAGCCGCCCAAATTTTCTTGGGGTCGCTCCCGCCCGCCCCGAGCAGCTCGGGGCCGTGTTTTGCCCGCGTGCAGGGATCGCAGCAAGCACTTTGTAATGCGGTTTGTAATGCATCGCGAATAACGAAAGGAGGGGAAACACTTGGCACTCTTGAAACCACCGTCGAAGCAGCCCAAATCTACAACCCTTCAGGTTCGCCTGGAGGAAGAAGTCAGAAAAAACCTGGACAGGTACGCAGAATTCATTGACGCGAACCCGTCCTACATCGTCAGCAAAGCGATCAAGCTCCTGTTCCGCAAGGATGAGGAGTTCAAGCGCTGGTTAGGCCAACACGCGAATGAGCGCAACCCAGGACAAATCCAAGGAGACGCTCTTACAAAGATCGCGTAACAAACATGAAGTCCTCTCCAAAACAATTCGGTGCGCGCGAGAATACAGCGTCCTCAAGACAGCATGCCCCGCGCCTTGCAGTGCGTTCGATCTCGAATCAATCCGCCACACCGTCAGACACCTCGCCAGAAGAAGCACCACCCATAGTGGCACCACTCTCGCAAACATCATTGTTTGGCTCTTCCAACGATGCCGCGCACACCGCGGCCACAGTGGGAAAAGAAAATCATAGAAAGCACCTTTTGACGGCTCACGAAGTAGCCGGCTTATTGCAAGTCCCTGTGTCTTGGGTTTACGGCCGGACACGCAAACGATCCTCGGAGCGAATACCAGGTTACCGGCTAGGGAAGTACTGGCGTTTCCGGGAGGAAGAAGTGTTGGCGTGGGTCGAAGCCCAACGACGAGACTCCCATGCTGCTTGACGCGCGCGGTACACTCGTTGCTGACGCAGAACAAGCTAGGCGGGCCATCTACGGAGGCAAGAAGATGGCTCGCAGACGCTTTCAGCATGGTTCACTCTTCCGGCGTGGCCGACGAAATAAAGTATGGGTGGGCCGCTGGTGGGAGGAAATCATCAATCCTGACGGCTCCATTGGACGTACGAGACGCGCAGAGGTTCTAGGCACAGTTGCCGAACTACCTTCGCGCTCACGTGCCATGGAGGTCTTGTCAAAACGGCTCAATCCCATTAACAGTGGAACGCAGCGTCCACAGTCCACTCGCAGCTATTCAGATTTCATTACGAAGGACTGGATGCCTGTCGTTCTCCCAACTTTGAAGTACGCAACACAGAAGCATTATCGCTACATCCTCGATATCCACTTGCTTCCTACTTTCGGCAGCATTCGCCTCACCGACATCAAACGAGAGTGCGTCCAGTCATTCCTCGCAGCTAAGCTGAACTCTGGACTTGCGTGGAAAACTGTGAAACACATTCGCAGCGTGTTCGGGCGGACTTTGGCGACTGCCGAGGACTGGGGATACATCAACCAAAACCCCGTTTCGAAGACCGAGTTGCCTCGACGCCCGCGCAATCTGTCTCCAAGACATGTCCTGCAGCCGCATCAAGTCCACCTACTAACAAAGGAGCTTTCCGAGCCATCTCGGTCGATCGCTCTACTGTTGGTCTTGACAGGCTTGAGGATTGGCGAACTTCTCGCACTCCGTTGGAAGGCTGTCGATTTAACAGCTGGCACACTGCGCGTAATCGAAACGGTGTACGACGGCCACTTCGATACTCCCAAGACGGACCGCAGTGCCCGTCTCATCCCCTTGGGGGCAGAAGCCGTGGCCTTGCTCAAGAGGCTCAGCCAAGATCAAGTGAACGCAAACAGCTTGGTGTTTGCTACGCGGGCAGGCGGCCCACTCAGCAGGCACAACTTGCTGCGCCGACATTTGAAGCCAGCGTGCAAGAAGTTGGAGCTCGGAGGCATTACGTGGCATTCCCTCCGCCATTCGCATGCAACAATGCTCGACGCAACAGGGGCACCACTCGGAACAGTGCAGGCCCTGCTGGGACACTCAAGTTCGGAAATCACGAGAGAAATCTATCTGCACGCCATCCCTGACGATCAGCGTAAGGCGGTGGCGGGCGTTGAAGCGCTTGTTTTTGGACTCAAACGGACTCAAGTTGCAGGCGCTTCGCAAAGTGGAGCGTAGGTAAGTTGTTGATTCAACGGGATTGAAGTGGTCGGGGCGAAAGGATTTGAACCTTCGACCTCCTGGTCCCGAACCAGGCGCTCTAGCCAGGCTGAGCCACGCCCCGAATTCTAATCCAACGTGCAAAACAGTTTACGCCGGATCGAGTCCACCTGCAACCGCAAGGCAGGTGACTCCTGGCTCTCGCCAAGCGTAGGGATTAACATAGCCTCGCGTCTTCCGGTCGCCCAGTTGAATCGATTTCGGCCATTTGGCCGGACCGCGCGAGGCCTCGCTTGCCCATCGCGAAAAACCAACTCCATAAGCTCGACCACGTGCGCTGGCTCGTCCCGCACACGTTGAGCGAAGGAATGCGTACGGACGCGCTCATCTATGCTGACGAAAAGCTGCTCGACCAGATCCTGGGCGATCTCTCGATCGAGCAGGCGATGAACGTGGCGCACCTGCCCGGCATCGTCGGCCGCTCGCTGGCGATGCCGGACATCCATCAGGGTTATGGCTTCCCGATCGGCGGAGTGGCCGCCACGCGCCTGCGCGACGGCGTCGTCTCTCCGGGCGGCGTCGGCTTCGACATCAATTGCGGCGTGCGCCTGCTGGCCAGCAACATCGACCGCGATGTTGCCTTCCCGAAGCTCAGCGAATTGGTCAATCAGCTCTTTCGCGATGTGCCCTCGGGCACGGGCGCTGAAGGTCCGGTGCGCTGTTCGATGAAGCAGATCGACGCCGTGCTCGCCGGCGGCGCGAGCTGGGCCGTGGAACACGGCTATGGCGAACCCACGGATGCGGAATACTGCGAAGAGCAGGGCGCCTTGCGCGGCGCCGACCCCTCTCAGGTTTCCGAACGCGCCAAACAGCGCGGCCGCACGCAGCTCGGCACGCTCGGCAGCGGAAATCATTTCCTGGAAGTGCAGTACGTCGAGCGAGTTTTCGAGCCGGACACCGCGCGGGTTTTCGGTCTCCATGAAAACCAGGTGGTTGTCTTGATTCACTGCGGCTCCCGCGGCCTCGGCCACCAAGTCTGTACCGATTTTCTGAAGACGATGAACGAGGCCATGCGCAAATACGGCATCACACTTCCGGATCGCCAGCTTGCCTGTGTGCCGTCCCAATCAGCCGAAGGACAGAGCTATCTTGGGGCGATGGCGGCTTCCGCGAATTTCGCCTGGGCCAACCGCCAGGTGATCTCCCATTTCGCGCGCGGAGCGTTCCGCAGAATTCTTGGCGACGACGTGAGACTGCGCGTCGTTTACGATGTCGCGCACAATATGGCCAAGAGCGAACGCCATCGTGTTGGCCCGGAAGGAAGCAAGACGGAAGAAAACGTGCTTGTGCACCGCAAGGGCGCGACGCGTTCCTTTCCCGCGGGCTCGCCATTCATTCCCTCCGCGTATCGCGGCGTTGGACAGCCTGTTCTGATTCCAGGCTCGATGGGCACGGCGAGCTACGTTCTCGTGGGCACGGAACGCGCGATGGAAGAGACTTTCGGTACGGTATGTCACGGCGCGGGCCGCGCCATGTCGCGCACCGCCGCGAAGAAAGGCCGCGACGCCAAGACCGAAACGCAGAAGCTCGAAGCGCAGGGAATTATCCTGCGCGCGGAAACGCGCGACGGCATCCTGGAAGAAATCCCGGAAGCCTACAAGGACATCGACGCGGTGATTGACGTCGTGCACCGCGCTGGCCTGGCGCGCAAGGTCGCGCGCTTGAAACCGATGGGCGTCATCAAAGGCTGACGCGCGCAGCCGCCGCGAAAACGAACTATCATTGAAAAACCGCCAGAAGGCTCTCGCCTCGCGGCAGTTCTGGTCTATTTTGAGAACTTTGTTAGAACTCGTACCGCAGCGCAAACTGCATCAGGCGTTGCTGCGTGAGCACGTGCGTGTAGTTGCCGAAGCTTGTGCTGATGTCGAGCTCGAGGTTTCCGTCGGCAAGGGCACTAAAAACATCGAACCGCTTGGTGTTAAAAACGTTAAAGACATCCCAGCGGAACTTTAGCGCATGTTTTTCGTTGTACGGCATTCTCCAAGCCTTTGTAACGGACATGTCTGTGTTATAGAACCCGTCGCCGCGGATAACGTTTCGTTGGCCGGCCTCTCCAGGGAAAGGAGCCCGAAAATCGTTAATCCCGTTGACGTTATTCTTAAACAGGCTGATGTTCCCGGCGTCGGCGCCACTCGTGACGCGAGTGGTCCCCACAGACGGCCGAGTCGTCAGTACGCCATTGCCGCTGAGCTGCCAGTTTGTCGGCCACTGGAATCCCGTGGACACGTTGATCGGAAAACCGGAGGTCCAGCGTGCGATCCCGGACAGATCCCACCCGCCAATAATTGCGTCGAAGCCTTTGCCGACAGAGTTTCCGAAATGACGGCCATGCCCGAACGGTAGTTCCAATGTCCAGTTGGCGTTGATCTGGTGTGTTAAGTCAAAGTCGGAGACACCCTTCAATTGATACGGTGACCAGGCATTGATGATGTTCCCGCCCGGGCCGCCCCAGATGGGTACTCGCTCGGCGTCGGAGGCTAGGTCGATCGACCTTGAAAAGGTGTAGTTGAAGTCGAACCGAACGCCATGAGACATCCTCTTACGTAGTGTAATTTGACCTGCATGGTAATGCGAGAATCCCATCGAGCGCCATGCATACAGGGAAGAGTACTGGGGGCTGAAAAAGGAGTTCACGCCACTGGTGGGGGTATACGTCGTGTTGCCCGTGGGGTCATTAACGTCGAAAAGGCCGAAGCCGTAGTCGAGGAAGAACAAAGGAGTTGTTTCGTTTTGACTGAAGGGGCAAAACAGATCGTAAACTGCTTGCACGGGGTCGGTTGTGGAGCTGGGGCCCGTGGAGGAAACGCAACCAAAAACCTTGTTTCCGGCGAACGTCGTTCCCGTTGCGGGGAAAACGGCGTATGCCCCACCGCCGAAGGTGTTCGCCGGCTGGATCATATCCGTCCAGAACTGGACTGCCGCGGCGCCATTTTTGGGGTCCAGCGTAGGAAGGGTCGCGGAAGTAACGTTGTCCGTCGGAACACCAGTCCGATAGATCTTTGCAAGAGTCGTGATGGCCGTGAAATAGTCCATTCCGTTCCTTGTATCCACCAAATCCTTCGGCATGGCCAGATCGTCCTGCATGAGCAGGCGATGCGCGAGGTGGCCCACATAACCAATCTCTAGGCTCATGTTCCCGGGCAATTCGCGTTGGATCGAAAGATCGAGCGCGTAGGAATAGGGAGACTTGATCGAGCTATCCAGACCCCAGCAGATGCAAAACCCCCCGGTCGAGAGTGTACTGGGAAACGTCTGCGGGAACTGGGCTGGAGGCGCTGGTGTAAAGATCGCGGCGCCAGTGTTGTCGGTGGTGGGAATTACATTCATATTCGTGACACGCGGCGACGTCGATTCGTCCTCAATGCCTGCCGGATTGATGAGCAACGAGGAAAGACCAAATGACCCGCCAGAGGTGGTGAACGAACTCAGCATGCCCTGGCCGAAGTGATCGTAGTACATGCCAAACCCCGCGCGAATCACAGTCTTGTCGCCCTCGCCGAACAGGGGTTTCAACCAGTTGATCCGCGGGGTATAGGCGAACGAAATGCGCGGGGCGAAGTTCTTCGACGAATTGGGCCACAGGTCGGGGCGCCCGCTTGAACGCCCGGCCAGATCGAACGAAACGAGCGGATCCTGATTTGAAGGAATGCCCTGCTGCATGCTGCTCCCGCGGCCCTGAAACCACGTCCCCAAATCAAAGATTTTTTTTCCTGCCGAGTTCAAGTAGTAGGGCGCAACCTCCTGCCCCTTGGTTTCCCACGGCGGCGTCATCAGCAGATAACGCACGCCATAATTGAATGTGAAATTGGGTTTGACCTTCCAGGAGTCCTGGGCATAAAGCTCATATTCATAGAGCGCATAGTGATGTTGAACGGGGAGTCCCTGATTAATCTGGGTACCTGCGCCAGTCTTGGTGTCTAGGGTGAAATTATATTGGGCATTCACTTCGCTCACCATTCCGATCAAACCCATTACGGGAAAATCGTAAGAATTGGCGAAGCTCGAATCCACTGCCGGGAAGCCACCCGACGGAGGATCGAAGGCGGTGCCAGTCCCGGCAATGCCCGCTGTGCTCAGCCAGGAGGCGTTCATGGTCCCGCTACTAAACGAGGACAGCTGGCTGATGGAGCCGTTGTGCACGAGCCGGATGTTTGTCCCAAAGCCCAGTGTGTGTTTCCCCTTTGCCCAAGAGAGATCATCCACGATGTTGTGGACCGGAAAGTTGAAGGCATTTGAATAGTTAACCCCCTGATTGATGCCCCGGATGAAGTTCCAGGGCTGATTGCTATTGCCCGCGATGACTGAACTTTGCCGGGTCAAGCCATACCGAAGGTTATTGACCAGGTTTGAGCGCAACACGGCCGTATAGCCGAGCGCAAAACCCTTCGTGGGGCTGAACCGAGTGAGCTGCGGAACCCCGCCCTGCACGAACCCAGCAGGGAGAAAAGGCGCAATCAAATCATCGGTATCATCTCGAGCGCTTCCGCGCCAGAAGAGCGTATGGTTGCCGTTCGAAGTCAGCCTGTAGTCAATTCGGGCGATATACCAGTTATCGCGGTTGTGAGAGGCCGGGGCGAAGCGAAAGCCGCTGTAATTGCCGACAATGTTACCGTTCGCGTCGCGGAAGGCGTCGCCCGTAGTGGTGTCATTGGGAAGCGGGAAGGAATTGAAGTAGGTCATGGTAACGGCGCTCGGCCCCATGCCGACTGGGTCCATAGTCTTCAAATCACTCGGTCCGAGCACAAAGAAACCCGGAGGCGCGGTGTAGGTGGCACCGCTGGCACCAGTCACGGTCCTCCCTCCCGGACATTCATCAAGGTTGGACTTATCGCTGTTCGTGTCCGCGCACGAGTAAAAAACCGCGCCATCCCGCAGGGATTTGGTTGGAATCGTACGCAGCTCACTGCTGGCGTCAGCGAACCGATGCCCTTCATAGTTGAAGAAGAAGAAGAACCGGTCCTTCATGAAAGGGCCGCCGACCGAGCCGCCAAACACGTTGTGGACAAGTTGTGGAGGATGATTGGGTTGTCCGCTCGCAAGCTGCGCTGACTTCACAAAGAAATCATTGGATTCGCCAAGGGCGCTGCGGTTGATTTCATAAAGGTCTCCGTGGAAATTGTTCGTCCCGCCCGTGGTTACCAGGGCCACTTGACCGCCGGCAGAGCGCCCTTGCGCGGCATCGTAGTTCGAGGTTGTGACGCGGAATTCCTGCACCGAATCCACGGTGATAGGTAGGATCGATGTGAAGGCGAACCCGCTGCCCTGGTCGTTCGCGTCCACGCCGTCGAGCGTCACATTGCTTTGGTCGCTGCGCTCGCCGTTCACCGCGCCGCTGCGTGTGTCATTGGGATTGTTGACCTGGTCCAAATCCTTTCGGTTCGTCGTATAGACCACGCCGGGCTGCAGGCTGAGCAACTGCATCACGTTCCCTTCCTCCAGCGGGAGAGAAAGAATCTCGTTCTTGCCCATCGTCTGCCCCAGACTTGCGTCCGTCGTGTTCAATAGAGGCGCTTGGCCGGCCACTTCGACGGTCTCGCTCACGGCGCCAAGTACGAGCTTCACATCAATTGTGGCAGGAAGGTTCACGAACAGAGTGATGCCGCTTCGGACGTACTTCTTGAAACCTTGCGCCTCGATAGTCAACTGATAGTTCCCGGGGAGGATTTCATGGAATCCGTAGCTTCCGTCCGTCGCAGTGAGGGTCTTTCGCTCAAGGTCTGTGTCCACGTTCTTCAGACTAACGCCAGCGTTAGCAACGGCCGCGCCGGTCGGATCCGTTACTGTGCCGCGCAAATCCGTCGTTGCCTGCGCCCAGGCGCTTCCCGCAGCGAACAGCAAAATGAACAGAGATGCGAAGACGGCCTTAGAGGCAAAAATGGTCTTAGAACGAAGTATGCGCTCCATGAACGGCTCCTTTTCCGCACCAGGGGAGTTGGAAAACCAGGATAGAAGGGAGCAGGTGTCGGGCCGGCACTTCGCGACGGCAGTTCGCCTCGCTGCGGGGCGGCCTCGAAATGAATACGCCAGGCAACCGATCCCACCCCCACCATCAGACCGATTCGATAGCTTTTAGGACAGGTGCGGGCGGATTGTCAAGAAGAGATCGCGGTTCAGAATTCCGCCCCTTCGAGTTGCGGTCTGAGATGTACTGCTTTAGATCTCGGTGATTTCAAGCGAGCGAACATAGTAGCCTGAATCGAGGCGTCTGGCGGCCACCAGCGGGTCCTTCACTCGGAGGCGGATCAAATACGCTCCGGGATTCTTGGGGGTCCAAGCGTGCCACCAGAAACTCCAGGGATCGTTTGCGGATTGTTGGAAACGATCCACGGCGACGTAGTCTTCATCGGGGTTGAAGCGGATTTCGAGCGCGTTTATGAGCCGAGAGCCGCCCCACAAAATGCCCACAACGCGATAGCGAATCTTCCCGTCAACGAGCCATTTTTCCACGCGAATGGGCATGGCGGCTTGTTCGATGAAGGCGGGACGATAGTCTTTCGCCAGTTGCGGCACTCCCTGCTGATGCGTTCTGGAAGCGAATTCGCGCATCTGCGATGTCGCGGGAATATCTTCGGCGACGAAGCTGATCTCGTCCACCCACTTGATGCAGGTGCAGCCATACCAGCCTGGCATCAAGAAGCGAACGGGAGCGCCGTGGTCGCGAGACAGGGGCTTACCGTTCATCTCCGTGGCCAGGAATGCTTTCGCGGATTTGATCTCGTCGAGAGTGAAAATCCAACTTGCGCCCGGGATGGAGGTTGCCGATGGAACGGGGTAGCGGTCAAAGCCGGAGATGAGAATGCGGGCCGCGCGAGAGTCGAGCTTCACTTGATCCAGAATTTCCGTCAACGGGGCGCCGGCCCAATCGGCCGCGCTGAGCAATCCGAAGTGGCCGAGACGCGCGTTTCCGGAGCACTCCAGCAGATGGAGGCCGGCGGGCTTTGCGCTTTTGCGCAGATCGGATAGGGAGAGAACGACCGGTTGCTTCACGAGCCCGCCGACGCGAATGGTCCAGGGCTTGGTGTCGTCGAGAAGCTTAGACGCGCGCGTGCGCACGTAGAACTTCTCGGCCGGCACAACTGGATTTTCCGGCGCGAGCGCGGAAAGCTCTGTGTACAGGCGCCCATCGAGGCCCTCTCCCAAAAGGGTTTCCATTTCGCCGCGGCCCTCTCCGATGAAGGGGACGACCCCGAGCTGCCTGCCGCCGCGAAAAGGATCGTCTTGAATGGATGCTGCGGCCTGCGGCAATTCCAACTTGTCGAGGCCGAAGAGAAGCGCCCCGCTGGCGAGCGCGGAGGCCGAGAGCCACTCGCGGCGAGTCAATTTTGCATTGGAATCCCTGTGCATGCTAGCCACCGCCGAGATGGAGAAGTTTGGCCTGGGTGACGGCGGCGATTTTGCGGA
>Ga0209056_10007413_pt1 | contig 11296 bp, 10 predicted proteins | sample GraSoiAngelo_114_FD_185876 | JGI IMG/M metagenome (GOLD analysis project Ga0209056, IMG submission 185876) | Grasslands soil microbial communities from the Angelo Coastal Reserve, California, USA - 14_0903_13_40cm (SPAdes) (version 2) | ecosystem: Environmental > Terrestrial > Soil > Grasslands... | reverse complement strand
CATCGGAAGCGCGCAGGGCGCGCAGCGCCCGAGCACTGGACGGGCCCCCGGGAGAGTTTGACCCGGCCCCCGGCGGCGCATACAAGCAGCGCCATGCCCGCTCCCCGCGTCCCGGACCCGCATCCCGACGGCGGCCTTTGGCGCCGCGGGGGCGGGAATGAAGCGCCACGTTGAGGAGCTCGTCCGCCAGGCGCTGAGCGCCGCCCTCGCCGCCGGCGAGCTCAGCCGGCCGGAGGCGCCGGCCTTCGCCGTCGAGGTACCGAGCGATCCCAAGTTCGGCGACCTCTCGACCAACGCCGCGCTCGTCCTGGCGCGCGGCGAGGGCCGCCCGCCGCATGCCATCGCGCGCCTGCTGATCGGCCACCTCGAGGCCGCGGCGCCTGCCGGCTGGCTCCAGGGGCCGCCCGAGGTCGCCGGTCCCGGCTTCATCAACTTCCGGCTCGCGCCGGCCTTCTGGCAGCGGATGCTCGCCGACGCGCTGGCCTCGGGCGAGGCATACGGCCGCGCGGCGACGGGCGCCGGGCGCCGGGCGCAGGTCGAGTTCGTGAGCGCCAACCCGACCGGCCCGCTCACCGTCGGGCACGGGCGGAACGCGGTGATCGGCGACACGCTCGCCCGCCTGCTGGCGGCGGTCGGCTGGCAGGTCGAGCGCGAGTACTACTTCAACAACGCAGGCCGGCAGATGAAGGTGCTGGCGGAGTCGGTGCGCGCCCGCTACCTGGAGCTCATCGGCCGCCCCGCGGCCTTCCCCGAGGACGGCTACCAGGGCGAGTACATCCGCGACATCGCGCGCGGCCTGGTCGAGCGCCACGGCGCGGCGCTCGCCGAAAACCACGGCACCGCCTTCCGCGACGCCGCCGAGCAGTCGATCTTCGCCGCCATCCGCGCCACGCAGGAGCGGCTCGGGATCACCTTCGACCGCTACTTCGACGAGGACTCGCTCTACCGCTCGGGGGCGATCCAGCGCACGCTCGACGCCCTCCAGGCGCGCGGCCTCGTCCTGCGGCGCGAGGGGGCGGTGTGGCTCAGCGGCGCGGCGGTCGGTCTCGAGCAGGACCGCGTCCTGGTCAAGAGCTCGGGCGAGCCGGCCTACCGCCTGCCGGACATCGCGTATCATCTGGACAAGCTCGCGCGCGGCTTCGACGTCGTGATCGACGTGCTCGGCGCCGACCACATCGCCGAGCACCAGGAGGTGGCGGCGGCGCTGCGCGCGCTGGGCGCCGACGCGGCGCGCATCCGCCCCGTCATCTACCAGTTCGTGACCCTCACGCGGCACGGCGAGCAGGTGAAGATGTCCACGCGCCGCGCGGAGTACGTGACCCTCGACGAGCTGCTCGACGAGGTGGGGGTGGACGCGGCCCGCTTCTTCTTCCTCATGCGCAAGTCCGACAGCCACCTCGAGTTCGACCTGGACCTCGCCAAGCAGCAGAGCACGGACAACCCGGTCTTCTACGTGCAGTACGCGCACGCGCGCATCGCGAGCGTGCTGCGCCAGGCGGGGGAGGCCGGCATCGCGCTCGCCCCCGCGCCGGATCTGTCGCCGCTGGGCGCGCCCGAGGTGGAGGTGGTGCGCGCGGTGGCGAGCTGGCCCGACGTGGTCGAGACCGCGGCGCGCGACCTGGAGCCGCACCGCATCGTCTTCCACGCCCTCGACCTGGCCGGTGCCTTCCACCGCTACTACAATCGACAGCGCATCCTGACCGAGGACCGCGCGCCGACCCAGGCGCGGCTCGCGCTGGTGCGCGCGGTCCAGCAGGTGCTGCGGGGCGCGCTCGGGTTGGCCGGCGTGACGGCCCCCGAGCGGATGTGAAGGGAGGCCGGATGGCGAGAGATGGGCGCGGCGGGCTCGGGCTGGGAGATCGGCTGATCCTCCTCCTCGCCTGGATCACGACCTGCGGCCTCGTCTACCTGCTCGGCTTCTACGTCGGGAAGGGCACGCAGGCGCAGAGCCTGCAGGTCGAGCAGCAGGTGGTGCGCCTGCCCGTCACCTCCGCGCCGCCGCCCGAGGGGCAGCGCCCGAAGACGGAGCCCGAGTTCGGCTTCTACGACAAGCTGATGGGCGAGCAGGGCGCGGAGCGCGCGCCGGACAAGGTGCACGAGGAGACGAAGCCGGTCGCGCCGGCGGCGCCCGTCCCGCCGCGCCTGGCCGTGACAGCGGCGCCCGCGCTGGCGTCGAAGCATTCGCCGCCAGCTCCGGCCCCGGCCCCCGCCGCGGCCAAGGTGCCGCCGCGGCCGTTCCACGTAGCCGCGGACGTCCCCGAGAGGATTTCCGCGCCCAGGCCGCCGGCCCGGGCGGCCGCCGCTTCATCCGTGCCGCCGCGCGGCCCCGGCGCGGCGCCTGCGAGCCTCGTGCCGCCCCCCGGGGCGCTCGCTGCGGGCGGCTTCACGGTGCTCGCCAACCCCACCCGCAGCCGCGAGGAGGCCGACGGCCTCGTGAAGCAGCTCCGCGGCCGCGGCTACGACGCCACGCTGGTGCGCGTGGTGCGCGACGGCGACACCTGGTACCGCGTGCAGGTCGGCCGCTTCACCACCGCCCAGCAGGCCGACGAGATGATGCACCGTCTGCGCGAGCACGAGGGCGTCGAGCACGCCTTCGTGGCCTCGGAATGAAGCGCGCGGCGCGCACCGAGGCGGGCGGGGCGCGCACGCTGCGCGCCGGCGCCACCTGGCCCGCGCGCGGCGACCTGGCGACGCTGGCGCGCGAGGGGAACCTGATCCCGGTCTGTCGCGAGATCCTGGCCGATCTGGAGACGCCGGTGTCGGCGTTCCTGAAGATCCATCGCGGGCCGTACGGCTTCCTCCTCGAGAGCGTCGAGGGCGGCGAGAAGTGGGGGCGCTACAGCTTCCTCGGGACCGAGCCGGCGCGCGTCTTCCGCAGCCGCGGGCGCACCGTCGAGATCGAGACGCCGGGCCGCCCGCCCGAGCGCCGGACGGTGGACGACCCCTTCGAGGCGCTCCGGCGGCTGCTCGCGGAGTACCGCCCGGTGAGCGTCCCCGGCCTGCCGCGCTTCGCGGGCGGAGCCGTCGGCCAGATCGGCTACGAGATGGCGCGCGCCTTCGAGCGCCTGCCCGAGCGCGCCGCCGACGACCTGGGGCTGCCGGACGCCTGCCTGCTCCTCGCCGAGAGCCTGCTCGTGTTCGACAACATGGCGCAGAAGATCAAGGTCGTGTCGCACGTGCACGTGCGCGAGGGTGAGTCGCTCGAGGCGGCCTACGATGCGGCGGTGGCGCGCATCGACGCGCTCGTCGCGCGCCTGGCGGCGGCGCCGGTCGAGCCCGTGCCGCCCGACGCCGCGCCCGGCGAGGTGCGCTCGAACTTCACCCAGGCCGCCTACGAGAAGATCGTCGCGCGCGCCAAAGAGTACGTCCGCGCCGGCGACGTGATCCAGGTCGTGCTGGCGCAGCGCTTCGAGCTGCCGCTCGCCGCCGCGCCCTTCGACGTCTACCGCTGTCTGCGCACCGTGAATCCGTCGCCCTACATGTTCTACCTGGCGCTCGGCGACCACGCGCTCGCCGGCGCCTCGCCCGAGGTCATGGTGCGGGTCGAGGACGGCGAGGTGACGGTGCGCCCGATCGCCGGCACGCGCCCGCGCGGCACGATCGAGCGCGAGGACGTGGCGCTCGCCGCCGAGCTGGCCGCCGACCCCAAGGAGCGCGCCGAGCACGTCATGCTCCTCGATCTGGGGCGGAACGACGTCGGGCGCGTGGCCGCGACCGGCACCGTGCAGGTGAGCGAGAGCTTCGTGATCGAGCGCTACTCGCACGTCATGCACCTGGTCTCCAACGTGCGCGCCGCGCTGGCGCCCGGACGCGACGCGTTCGACGCCTTCCGCGCCACCTTCCCCGCCGGCACGCTCACCGGCGCCCCCAAGATCCGCGCCATGGAGATCATCGAGGAGCTCGAGCCGGTCCGGCGCGGCGCGTACGGCGGCGCGGTCGGGTACTTCGCGTTCTCGGGCGCGATGGACACCGCGATAACGATTCGGTTCGTCCTCTTTCGCGGAGGCCGCGTGTACATCCAGGCGGGCGCCGGCATCGTCGCCGACTCCGATCCCGAGGCGGAGCACCGGGAGTGCGTCAACAAGTCGCGCGCCATGATCCAGGCGGTGCGACTGGCGGAGGCCCTCTGATGGCGGCGCTGCGGCTCCTCATGATCGACAACTACGACTCCTTCACCTACAACCTCGTCCAGTACCTGGGCGAGCTCGGCGCCGAGGTCGACGTGCGGCGCAACGATGCCGTCACGCTGGAGGAGGTGGCGGCGCTCCGCCCCGACGGCGTCGTGATCTCGCCCGGGCCACGCACGCCGCGCGAGGCGGGCATCTCGGTGCCGCTCATCGAGCGCTTCGCGGGCCGGTTCCCCATCCTCGGCGTCTGCCTCGGGCACCAGGCGATCGGCGCCGCCTTCGGCGGCGCGATCGTGCGTGCCGGGCGCATCATGCACGGCAAGACCTCGACCATCCTGCACGACGGGCGCGGGCTGTTCGCGGGCCTCCCGCAGGGCTTCGCGGCGACGCGCTACCACTCGCTGGTGATCGACCCGGCGACGCTGCCGGCCGAGCTCGAGCGCTCGGCGTGGACCGCCGACGACGAGATCATGGGCGTCCGGCACCGCGCGCTCTTCGTGGAGGGGGTGCAGTTCCACCCCGAGTCGATCCTCACCACCGAGGGCAAGCGGCTGCTCGGCAACTTCCTCGCCCGCCTGCGCGGCGGCCAGCCGGCACGGGCCGCCTGAGGCGAGCGCAATGCCGCTCCGCGAGGCGATCGCGCGCGTCGTCGAGGGCCACGACCTCTCCGAGGTCGAGATGGCGACGTGCGTGGAGGAGATCCTCTCGGGCGAGGCGAGCCCGGCGCAGACGGCGGGCCTGCTGGTCGCGCTCCACATGAAGGGCGAGGCGGTCGCCGAGCTGGCGGGCGCGGCGCGCGTGCTCCGCGCCCACGCCGTCCCCATCCCCGACGTGCCGGCCGACGCGATCGACACCTGCGGCACCGGAGGCGACGGCGCCGCGACGCTCAACGTCTCGACCGCCGCGGGCCTGGTCGCTGCGGCTGCCGGCGTCCCGGTCGCCAAGCACGGCAACCGCGCCGCGTCGGGCGCGGTCGGCGGCGCGGACGTGCTCGAGGCGCTCGGGGTCGAGCTCACGCTCCCGCCGGCGGCGCTCTCGGCGTGTCTCCGCACCGTGGGCTTCGCCTTCCTCTACGCGCCGGCGCTCCAGCCGGCGCTCCGGCACGCGGCTGGGCCGCGGCGCGAGCTCGGCGTCCGCACGCTGTTCAACCTGCTCGGCCCGCTCGCCAACCCGGCGTGTGTGCGCCGGCAGGTGATCGGGGTGTTCGATCGGCGCTGGCTCGAGCCGGTGGCGCAGGTTCTCGTGCGCCTCGGGATCGAGCGCGCGTGGGTGGTGCACGGGGCGGGCGGCCTCGACGAGCTCGCGCTCGAGGGCGAGAGCGCCGTGGTCGAGGTCGCCGGGGGCGGGCTCGGCATGCGCACGGTGACGGCGGCCGAGGCGGGGCTCGCACCGGCGCCGGTCGCGGCGCTGCGCGTCGGCTCGGTGCCGGAGGCGGCCGCGCGCCTGCGCGCCATCCTCGCCGGCGAGCGCGGGCCGGGGCGGGACGTCGTGTGCCTCAACGCCGCCGCCGCGCTGGTGGTGGCGGGCCGGGCGGCGGACCTGCGCGAGGGGGCGGAGGTCGCGGCCAACGCGATCGACCGGGGGCGCGTGTCGGCGCTGCTCGAGCGGCTGGTCGCGTTCACGACCGAGCACGCGGAGCCGAGGTCGTGAACGCTCGGTGCACGCTCGCATGAGAAAACGGCGGTATTTCCGGCATCTGTTCGCTTTCGACGACGAGGAGGGGGGCGCTCCGCGAAAGCGATGACCGTGCTCGACGACATCCTCGCGGCAAAGCGGGACGAGGTGGCCGCGCGACGCGCCGCCACGCCGCCGTCCGCCCTCCGCGAGCGGCCGCTCTACGCCGAGCCGCGCCGCGGCTTCCGCGCCGCGCTCGCGGCGCCGAAGCGCCCGGCCATCATCGCGGAGCTGAAGCGCGCCTCGCCCTCGCGCGGCGAGATGCGCGCGGCCTACGACCCCGCCGCCATCGCGCGCGGCTACGCGGCGGCCGGGGCGGCGGCTCTCTCGGTGCTGACCGACGGCCCCTTCTTCGGCGGCGCGCTCGAGCACCTGGCCGCGGCGCGCGCGGCCTCGGGGCTGCCCTGCCTGCGCAAGGACTTCCTGATCGACCCGTACCAGATCGACGAGGCGCGCGCCTTCGGCGCGGACGCCGTGCTGCTCATCGTCGCCGCGGTGACGGCGGGGCAGGGCGCGGACCTGCTCGCCGCGGCGCGCGCGGCCGGCCTCGACGTGCTGGTCGAGGTGCACAGCGAGGCCGAGCTCGAGCGCGCAGCCGGGCTCGGCGCGACGCTCATCGGCATCAACAATCGCGATCTCGCGACCTTCGACGTCTCCCTCGCGACGGCCGAGCGCCTCGCCCCGCGCGTGCCGTCCGGCGCGCTGGTGGTGGCCGAGAGCGGCATCCGCTCGGCCGCCGACGTGCGCCGCATGACGGCGGCCGGCGCGCACGCCGTGCTGGTCGGCGAGGCGTTCATGGAGCGGACCGACCCGGGGGCGGCCCTCGCGGAGTGGCTCCGGTGCCCGTGAAGGTCAAGATCTGCGGCGTGTGCACGCTCGAGGACGCGCGCGCCGCCGTCGCCGCCGGCGCCGACTTCCTGGGGCTCAACTTCCACCCCGCAAGCCCGCGCCACGTGACCCCCGAGGCCGCGCGCGACATCGCGCAGGCCGTGCCCGACACGGCGCTGGTCGGCGTCTTCGTCGACGTGCCGCGCGCGCTGGTCGAGGCGATCGCGGCGCGAGTCGGCCTCTCCGCGCTGCAGTTCCACGGCGACGAGGACGCCGACTACTGCCGCGGCTGGGGCTGGCGGACGATCAAGGCGATCCGCGCGCGCCCGGGCGCCGATCTCGCCGCGCTCGCCGCGCGCTATCCGACCGACTATCTCCTGCTCGACAGCTTCGTCGCCGGCCAGCCGGGCGGCACGGGCGTCGCGCTCGACCGCGCCGCCGCGGCCGGGCTGCCCGCCGCGCGTCTCTTCGTCGCGGGCGGGCTCCATCCCGACACGGTGGCCCAGGTCGTGCGCGCCGTGCGCCCCTTCGCCGTCGACGTCGCGTCCGGGGTGGAGGCCCGCCCCGGGAGGAAGGACCATGCCAAGGTCGAAGAGTTCATCCGCCGCGCCAAAGCTGCCTGACGCCGCTGGGCACTTCGGCGTGTACGGGGGCCGCTACGTCTCCGAGACGCTGATGCCGGCGCTGATCGAGCTGGAGCGCGCCTACCGGCGTCTCCGGCGCGAGCCGGGCTTCCGGCGCGAGCTCGCGAGCTGGCTGCGCGACTACGCCAACCGCCCGACGCCCCTCTACTTCGCGCAGCACCTCTCGCGCCGGCTCGGCGGCGCGCGCATCTATTTGAAGCGCGAGGACCTCCTCCACACCGGCGCGCACAAGATCAACAACACGATCGGCCAGGCCCTCCTCGCACGCCGCTTGAAGAAGACCCGTCTCATCGCCGAGACGGGCGCGGGCCAGCACGGCGTGGCGACGGCGACCGTGGCGGCGCTCTTCGGCATGCGCTGCGAGATCTTCATGGGCGCCGAGGACGTGCGGCGCCAGAGCCTCAACGTCTTTCGCATGAAGCTCCTCGGCGCGACCGTGACGGTGGTCGAGTCGGGCAGCCGCACGCTGAAGGACGCCATGAACGAGACGCTGCGCGACTGGATCGCGACCGTGCGCGACACCTTCTACGTGATCGGCTCGGTCGCCGGCCCGCACCCCTACCCGCTCATGGTGCGCGAGTTCCAGGCGGTGATCGGCGAGGAGGCCCGCCGCCAGGTGCTCGGCGCCTGCGGGCGGCTCCCCGACGCGTGCATCGCGTGCGTGGGCGGCGGGAGCAACGCCCTGGGGCTCTTCCACGCCTTCCGCCGCGACCGGCGCGTCGAGCTGATCGGCGTCGAGGCGGCGGGGCGCGGGCTCGAGACCGGCGCGCATGCCGCCTCGCTCACGGCGGGGCAGGTGGGCGTGCTGCACGGTAGCAAGAGCTATCTCCTGCAGGACGAGACCGGGCAGATCCGCAACGCGCACTCGATCTCCGCCGGCCTCGACTACCCCGGCGTGGGCCCCGAGCACGCCTGGCTCCGCGACAGCGGGCGCGCGACCTACGTCACCGTGACCGACGACGAGGCGGTGGAGGGGCTTCGGTTCCTCACCTCCACCGAGGGCATCATCCCCGCCCTCGAGAGCGCGCACGCGGTGGCGCACGCCGTCCGCCTGGCGCCGCGCCTCGATCGCCGGCGGATCCTGCTCGTCAACCTCTCCGGCCGCGGCGACAAGGACATGGGGACGGTCGCCGACTACCTCGGGGTGAAGCTCACGTGAGCCGCATCGCCGAGACCTTCGCGGCCCTGCGCGCGCGCGGGCAGGTGGCGCTGGTGCCGTACTTCACGGCGGGGGATCCGGACCTCCCCACCACGCGCGACCTGGTGCGCGCCGCGCTCGCCGAGGGCGCCGACGCGATCGAGCTCGGCGTGCCGTTCTCGGACCCGATGGCCGACGGCCCCGTCCTCCAGCGCTCGGCCGCGCGCGCGCTCGCCGCCGGGATGACGCTGCCGCGCGTCCTCGAGCTGGTGGCGAAGCTGCGCAGCGAGAGCACGCAGCCGATCGTCCTCTTCGGCTACTACAACCCGTTCTTCCGCTACGGCGTGGAGCGCATCGCCGCCGACGCGGCGGCCGCCGGCGCCGACGGCTTCCTGTGCGTCGACCTGCCGCCCGAGGAGGCCGGCGACCTGCGCGCCGCGGCGCGCGGCGCCGGCCTCGACCTGATCGCGCTCCTGGCGCCCACCACGCCCATGGCGCGCGTGCGCACCATCGCGCGCGCGGCGAGCGGCTTCCTCTACTTCGTGTCGGTGCTCGGCGTGACGGGGGCGCGCGCGGAGCTGTCCCGAGAGCTGCCGGCGCTGGTGCGCCGCGCGCGCGCCGTCACCGACCTCCCGCTCGGCGTCGGCTTCGGCGTCGGCCGCCCCGAACAGGCCGCCTGGATCGCGGGCTTCGCCGACGCCGTCATCGTGGGGAGCGCGCTGGCGCGCCTCGTCGAGGAGGGCGAGCGGGAGGCGCCGGCGCGGGTGGCGAGCTTCCTCGGCGGGCTGAGAAGGGCGATCGGCGCCGCGGCGGCGGCGCGCACCGCATGAGCGAGGTCGAGCGCGCCGCGCCCGACACGGGCGCCCCCGCGATCTGGGAGAAGTGCCCGGGCTGCGGGGAGATCAACTACAAGAAGCTCCTCGAGCGGCGGCTCTCGGTCTGCCCGCGCTGCGGCCACCACCTGCGCCTGAGCGTCGAGCAGCGCCTCGTGATCACCGTCGACCGCGGCTCCTTCCGCGAGCGCGATGCGGAGGTGGGCGCGGCCGACCCGCTCGGCTTCCGCGACCGGCGCGCGTACGCGGAGCGGCTGGCCGCCGTCCGCCGGGAGACGGGACGGAACGAGGCGGTCGTCACCGGCACGGCGCGCATCGGCGGCCATGCGGTCGCGCTCGCGGTGTTCGACTTCGCCTTCCTCGGCGGCAGCATGGGGAGCGGCGTCGGCGAGCGCCTGACGCGGCTCATCGAGCACGCGGCCGCGAAGCGGCTGCCGCTGGTCGTGGTCTCGGCCTCGGGCGGCGCGCGCATGCAGGAGGGCATCTTCTCGCTCCTCCAGATGGCGAAGATCGGCGCGGCGCTGGCCCGGCTGCGCACGCGCGGCGTTCCGTTCATCTCGCTGATGACCGATCCCACCACCGGCGGCGTGGCGGCCTCGCTCGCCCTCCTGGGCGACGTCAACCTGGCCGAGCCGGGCGCGCTCATCGGCTTCGCGGGGCCGCGCGTCATCGAGCAGACGATCCACCAGAAGCTGCCGGCGGGCTTCCAGCGCGCCGAGTTCCTGCTCGAGCACGGCATGCTCGACCGCATCGTGCCGCGCCCCGAGCTGCGCACGACGCTCGCGCGGCTGCTCGACCTGCTCGCGGGTCCGCCCCTCGCGCCCAAGCGACGGCGCCCGCGCCGCGCGCCGTGACCTACGAAGAGACCGTCGCCTACCTGGCCGGTCTCGAGGTGTCGGCCGGCTGGGATCTGAAGCTCGAGCGCATGCGCGCCGCGCTCGACCGCCGCGGGCATCCCGAGGCGCGCTGGCCGGCCCTCCACGTCGCCGGCACGAACGGCAAGGGCTCCACGGCGGCGATGGTGGACGCGGTCCTCACCGCCGCCGGGTACCGGACCGGCCTCTACACCTCGCCCCACCTGATCGACTTCACGGAGCGCATCCGCGTCGGCGGGCGCACCATCCCGCGCGCGGCGGTGGTCGAGCTGGTGGCCGAGCTGCGCGCCGACCTCGCGGCGGCGGGCATCGCGCTCACGCACTTCGAGTTCGCGACCCTGATCGCGTTCGAGTGGTTCGCGCGGGTCGGCATCGACGTCGGGGTGATCGAGGTCGGGCTGGGCGGCCGCCTCGACGCGACCAACGTGGTCCGGCCGGCGGTCACGGCGATCACCTCGATCGCGCTCGATCACGAGGCCTGGCTCGGGCACGACCTGGCCGCGATCGCGGCGGAGAAGGCCGGCATCGTGAAGCCCGGCGTGCCGCTCGCGCTCGGGCGGCTCCCGGAGGAGGCGGTGCGCGTCGTCGTCGCGCGCGCGGCGCAGGTCGGCGCGCCGGTGGCGCAGGTGGGCATCGAGGCCGCGCTCGCGGAGGCCCCGGGCGGGCTCGCCTTCCGCGGCCCGGGCGTCACCTGGGACCGCCTGCGCCTGGCGCTCCTCGGGACCTTCCAGCAGGACAACGCGGCGGTGGCCTTGACGGCGCTCGCGCTCGCGCGCAGGCGCTTCCCGTGCGCGCCGGAGGCGGTGCGGGCCGGCCTCGCCGCGGTCCGCTGGCCCGGGCGGCTGGCCGTGCTTGGCGAGCGGCCGCTGGTCGTGGTCGACGGGGCCCACAACCCCGCGGGCGCCACGACGCTCGCCGCGGAGCTGCCGGGCGTGGTCGGGGACCGGCCTGTCGTCCTGGTGTTCGCGGTGATGGCGGACAAGGACTGGCGCGCGATGCTCGGGCCGCTCCTCGCGCGCGCCGCGTGGGTGATCGTCACCCGTGTCGGCCGCCGCGCGGCGGACCCACAGGCGCTCGCCGACGCGCTCCGGGGGCGCGTGCCCGTCGAGGCGGTCGTCGAGCCACGCGCAGCGCTCCGCGCCGCGCTGGCTCGCGCCGGGCCCGACGGGGCGGTGCT
>Ga0209056_10007412_pt1 | contig 11297 bp, 11 predicted proteins | sample GraSoiAngelo_114_FD_185876 | JGI IMG/M metagenome (GOLD analysis project Ga0209056, IMG submission 185876) | Grasslands soil microbial communities from the Angelo Coastal Reserve, California, USA - 14_0903_13_40cm (SPAdes) (version 2) | ecosystem: Environmental > Terrestrial > Soil > Grasslands... | reverse complement strand
GCGAGGGGGGACGGGCACAAGCGACCTGGTCGCAAGACTCGTCCCTACCCACCACTCGATTGTTCGGGAGAACCTCGTCGAGATGATGGGTAGACGTGTGACGGACGGCAGCATGCTCCGGCTGATCGGAAAGTGGATCAGGGGGGCCATCGACGGCGGCAAGCTGATCGTGAGCGAGACAGGAACCGGCCAGGGCCAGCCAATCAGCCCGCTTCTGGCCAATATCTACCTGCACCAAGTCTTGGACGAATGGTTCGAGAAAACGGTGAAGCCCCGGCTGAAGGGGGAAGCGCACGAGGTCAGATACGCCGATGACGCCATCCTGTGTTTTCAGTACAGGGAGGATGCGGAAAAGGTGCTGGAGGTCCTGCCGAAGCGGTTCGCCAAATTCGGCCTGACCTTGCACCCGGAGAAGACGCGGCTGATTGCGTTCGGGCGTTTTGCGAAAGGGGAGGCAAAGAAGCAGGGTAAGAAAAAGCCCGACACCTTCGACTTCCTCGGCTTCACGCATATATGCGCCCACAGTCGTCAGGGAAAGTTCACCGTGCATGTGAAGACGATTAACAAACGGCTCCGTAGAGGGCTGAAAAGCATCGCCGATTGGTGCAAGCGGTACCGGCATAGTCCGGTTGACGAACAGCAACTAACCCTGAATGCCAAACTCCGCGGCCACTACCAATACTACGGACGCCGAACGAACTACGCGAGTATTCGCCGGTTCTATCGGGAGGTTTGCGGTATCTGGAGGAAATGGCTGAACCGCCGCACACGAGGGAATCCGCTGACGTGGGAAAAGTTTTACGAAGTCTTACGTCAGAACCCGCTGCTGACGCCAGAGGTCAGGCACACCTAGGCAAAGAAGGACGAACCGTGTCTTGAAGAACTCGCTGCGGGAAATCTGCACGGCGAGGTCTGTGAGGGGGGAGAACGCTTAATGTCATGGCGGACTTAAACGCGCACGAAGCCGGAAACGGCGGATAGAGCCAAAGAAAGCCTAAAGCACAAACCGGTCTCCTCTACTCGGCAGCGATTAACGCAGGAGCCGACCCCCCGTGTATTGAGGGAAGGCCGACGCTGATGGAAGAGTACGAGCGAATTGGTTCCATCAGACCTGCCGGGGTAATGGCGACGGCATGGAGGCAAAGGTGACCAGCCGCAACACGGGAAACCCCAGCGGTGATCGCCTTGGCGATCAACTGACGCCTCGGGAGAGGCAGGTCGGGCTGTCTGGGGTGAGGGAGAGGCTCGTAATAGCAATGAAGCCGGGTAATTCCGGTGGAGGGAAGGGGCCTCAGTTGAAAGGAAACGCAAGAAGCGACGAAGACGGAGGGATTGGCGTTGAGCCTATCAACCCCAGAAAGTGTTCAGAAGTCGCAGACGGCGTTTCACGATAAAGCGAAGGAAGCGCCCTGATAACGTCAATTAAGTCGCCCATAGTTAAAAAAAACATTATTGATCCCGCTCCCGAGTTGCAAGTACCACTTTTCGGAGGGTTAGATTCGATACGCAAGAATCCCACCCAGAGCGCGTTGTGCGCCTTCATGGCCATCTAAAAGTGCGACCTCCGCCTTCATCAGTCGCTTTCATCCTTTCGAGTTTTGCCGGTTCCGGAGTTTTCTTATCGGTAGCGGACTTGAGTTCCTGAAGGTTGACCCTTTGTTCCAATTGGGTCATGAGAGTTCGAAGGTTCTCATCGCTGGCATCCAGGACCTTGCGCATTTCCGTGCTGGCCCTTATTGCTTCCTGGTACGCACGCCGAGCTTTGGTAAGAAGCGGAAGGTGTTCAATGAACGCAGTAGCGCTCTTGGTGAACTCCTTCACCGCTTCTGTGTACGTCTCCATGGTTGGTGACGGCAATGGCTGATTAGACTCTTCAGTAAGGACCTTCTGGGGAACAACTGCGAAATTCCCTTTCAGGAACTGGTCATTCATTGAGGACTCACCCGGCGCATCGCCGACCGACGCTGCGTCGGGTCGCTGCTTCGATGGAAACTCCGACTGCGCGCCCTCAGCATCATCCTGCTTTTTCCACATTCGCTTCACTCCTTGGCGACGGATGCTCCTCGGTGTTCCGTCCACTATAAAAATCGATTCGAGCCACGAGGACCTACGTCAGCCGGGATCAATGCCGACAGCACCGTCCACAGAGGGTTCGGATGCGGGGTTCGGGAATGGCGTTTTCCCATAATCTGCGGTCAAGTGTGCCTTCGAGATTCTATAAGGTGGAGACAGCCCTGCGGACCGAGGAATCATCTTTGTTGTGGGAGCGTGAAAAACAATGCCGGACGATATGAGAGACATACTTCAGATGCTGATCGAAACCTGTCGCGATGGCGAAACAGGATACCTACACGCTGCAAGCGTGGCCCACGATTCGGAACTGAAAAGCTATTTCCAGCAGCAAAGCCTGGAACGTGCTCGCTTCCGAGTGGAACTCACCGATGCCATCAAGCGGCTGGGAGAGCCTGACCCCGACACAAGCGGTAGCAGTGCGGCCGTGCTTCACAGAGCGTGGTTTGAGCTCAAAGATGATTTCGGAGGAGGAGATCACACGCTTCTGGAAAGTGTTGAGAAAGGAGAAGACAGTGCAAAGAACGCTTATGAGAGTGCACTGGAAACGAAACTTCCTGCGGGAATTCACGATCTGGTGCGCAATCAGTATGCCAGCGTGAAGAGTGCACACGACCGCGTCCGCAGGCGGAGGGATGAGAAAGCGGCCTGAGCCAGCGGCGGTGCGGAATGGCTCATACATCCAAAGCGATGAATCGTTCGAAGAATCTCGGGTGATTCGGGTGCACTAATGGTTATGGCTATCAAAGACAAGGCTGGAGGGCAATTGGCGAAAAATCGCGCGATAGATGGGATGAGTTCTACATGCCGCCCAGCGCCACAACGACTAATGAAAACGGGAAGCATTGGCATATGCTGTGCCGAGGCGTGTGGTCCAGAGGTCTTCGACCTTACTGGTGCTTGAGAGCCCGAGGATGAGTTTGACCCGGGACGCGCTTTGGCACAACGGACTGTAGCCTCTTCGTGAGAGGAGAGCACGTGAGGGAGATTCACCCTATCAGCGCGTCCTGGATCACACGTCAATGGAGGTGTAATCATGGACGTGCTGCATCCGAGATGTTGCGGTTTGGATGTACATAAGAGCTCGATATCTGCTTGCATTTTGCTGCGTGAAGCGGGACGCGTGCAGAAACACCAGCGTCGCTTTGGCGCGATGATCCAAGAACTGCAGGAGCTTGCCGAATTACGGCAGTTCGGTGTGAGTCAGGTAGCGATGGAATCCAGCGGTGTTTACTGGAAGCCAGTCTGGAACATTCTGGAAGGACAGTTCACGGTAGTGTTGGCGAATGCGCAGCACATCAAGAATGTGCCTGGTCGCAAGACCGACCAGAAGGACGCGGAATGGATTGCGCAGTTGCTGCAGTATGGTCTTCTACGGCCCAGCTATGTACCCTGCGAAATCATTCGCGATCTACGCGACCTGACCAGAATGCGGGCGAGTCTGTCCCAGGAAGCCTCGCGCATCAGTAGTCGAATTCAGAAAGTCCTAGAAGACGCAAACGTAAAGCTGGCGAGCGTGGCGACCAACGTTCTCGGCAAGAGTGGACGGGCAATGCTGGAGGACATCATCTCCGGTGAAGATGATCCCGAGCACCTTGCCTCTCTCGCCCTGGGTCATCTGCGCGTAAAGATTCCCCAATTAAGACTTGCTCTCGAAGGAAAGGTCCGTTCCCATCATCGCTTTTTGCTCCGGCGTTTGGTCGATCAGATACAGTTTGTGGAACACGAAATTGGGTTGCTCGACGAACGTCTGGAGGAGATCGCTCAACAAAGACCGGAGCTGTCGCAAGCGGTTGCTCGCTGGGACACGATACCGGGGATCGATCGAGTGGCAGCGTGGGCTCTTCTAGCCGAAATAGGTGACAACATGGCGCAGTTTCCAACCGCTGGGCATCTGGCCAGTTGGGCCGCGCTATGCCCCGGCAATCACGAGAGCGCCGGCAAGCGTTTGCGCGGTACAACTCGTCAAGGGAGCCCATGGTTGTGCCGCATGGCTTGTCAGTGCGCCTGGGCTGCCGCGCGCACCAAGAACACTTACTTGACCTCGCAGTTCAGACGCTTAGCGGCAAGACGCGGCAAGAAAAGAGCCATCATCGCGGTGGCGCATACCATCATCGTCATTGGCTATCACTTGCAGAAGAACCAGAGCAACTATGAGGATCTTGGCGGAAACTACTTCGATCGCATCCACTCCGACGGTCTCAAACGGTACTTGGTGAAGCGCCTCCAACAACTCGGGCACAAGGTAACTCTAGAGCCGATGGTAGCTGCTTAACCCACCGCTTCCCGCAGTTGTTTTCGAGGGAGAAGGTCGACTCATTGACGCCGAAAAGGCGAAGTAAAAGCGCAAACTTGTGATAACGCCTGGTTCATCAACCAAGGAGTTTGGTGCTGCGGCGTGGAAGGTTCTGTTTCAGGTGATCGGTGTCTGAGTGACCGTCAAACCAATGGGTGAGTCGCTGTTCTAACTCCCGCCGTAAGGTGCTGATTGCACCACAGTGATTCGCGTTGGCCACCTCCCAAAGACTCACGGACGGATGTTTGGCCGCAATTCGGCGCGAGTGGCGAATGGGGATGTTGCTATCAATCTGGCCGTGGATCAACAAAACCGGAATCTTTGTTGCCGCCACCTTTGCCTCCGGTGAAATCTGCTCGAAATCCATTTTGTACTTCCACTTGGCATAGGAAAACGCGACCTCGACAACGGGGCGCAGAAGGGTTCGTCCGAGCCATGGGCCAGTACGAAAGAACTGCCCGACGCGGTCATATGCGATCTCGCGAAAAGTTGAAAATGCCGACTCCGCTGCAACTGCACAAAAGTGCGGCTCAGCCTGCAACGATTGCAAAAGCTGCGCAGCACCCATGGACTCCCCGAAACCAAACGTGCAGGCTGGGTGTTCGTTTTGTTGCAGCCAATCAACCCAGTGACGAATATCCTCAGACTCTAAGAGCCCGTAGGTTGCTAGTTGACCGCCACTAGCGCCGTGTGCCCGAGCATCGGGCATGAGCACACTGAAGCCGTGGTCTAAGAGCATTTCCGCGTAACCCACCATACCCAGACGGTTGTCACTCAGACCATGAAGCAGGATCACTGCTTTGCCATTGCTGTTGTGGGACCGGAACCTCCAACCCTTGAGAATTGCTCCATCACTGGCCGTAATTAGGGCATCACTCAAATCGGATTGATGTGCGTGAGCAATCCGCTGGCCTTGCATTTCGTCTTTGGGCAATAAGGGGCGTCGAATCGGATGGACAGTTCCGTCAGCCAGGAAGACCCCAGCCGCAAACGAAAAAGTCAAATATGCCAGCAATACGAGGGCGGTAACTCGTGACAACTTCAGCCTATTCATCCACATTGGGTACGTGATTCTGCGGTGAGCAGTTCCCGCAACTGCGCCGTTCCCTCAACAAAGCGCGGTCAGTTGGCGATAATCGCAATAGAAGCACTCAAAATGCCCCGGTCGAAGGGTTTTGAGTCAAATTGATTCCATGACAATGTCGGCTCCCTAGACCCGAGTAAACTTTGGTGGTGCAAACCAACCAAAAAGGCTCGGGAGAAAGGAGCCGATATTGTCATGGAATCAATTACACTCACCGCAGGATGATTCGAACGCAATCAAAGACCAGATTACCGAGTAGCACACTCCGGTAAAGTCGTATACACCCCTAAACAAGATCGGTCACGGTTTGGGATGATCCGCGCTATAAGGGTGACAGCACGGTTTCTGTGCAGGCGTGAACTCCATAATTTCGACGCGTGTGCCGTCTAGGTCGTAAGCATCCAAGCTGTCTTTGCCGTCGCGGCCGACTTCTGGGCCGTCGAAGGTCTTCAAGCCGTTCAAACGAAGCTGGCTCGCGGCAGCGTGAACGTCTTTCACGCCCAAGGAAAAATGGTTTTGCACTCCGAGCTCTTTGTGGTCGGCGTTTGCAGGAATGTTGAGCATGTATTCGATCCAATCGGGGCCGTCGGGAACCTGGAGTTCGTACCAATCGGTGCCGTCATCTTTAAATCCGCCGTACCAGTAAAGGCGAAACCCGAGGAGGTCAACGTAAAAACGATTCTCGGCGCTCATGTCTTTGACGACGAAACCTGCATGGATCAGGTGCGAACTGATCTGCTTGCGCGCAGCCGCGTATCCGATTTTAGGTGACGGCCTATGAACAAAAGCAATCGAATTTTCCTCCGGGTCACGAACTCGGAAGTATCGTGCACCGTCGGCGTCTCTGTGAATGGCGCCTGGCACTAGGCCATGCGCCAGCAGGTAGCGGCGCATTTCCGTGAGGTTATCAGTGGAGAACGCAATTTCTGCGAGCCAGTTCTTAAGGACCCCATTTTTTGTTTGAAGCGGTGCTGATTTCAGAACCAGTCGCTGGTACGGCGGACGCACAAGAAAACAGGTTTCTGAACCTGTGTACTGCGGACAGGAGACTGTCAGTCCGAAAACATCGGAATAGAACTTGCGGGATTTGTGAACGTTGCTGACGTAGATAGATACGTGATCGATGCCGGTGATGCGCTGGCGCTTTGGTTGCTCCTGGGAATGCGACGCAAGCGTGGCGGATGGTAACACGAAGCATAGCGCAAGAAACATGACTGCATACTTCAGGCTACGCGTAACGCTGAACAAATGCTGCATGACTGCTGTGCTTGCGAAGTCCCACGATGAATTCACGAAAATTGAAGCCCCTGACCAATGAAGTCGTTTTGGGCAAAGAAGCGCTATGATTGGCCTGAATCCTGAATCGCAGTTCAGTATTTGACGCCTTCAAGTCTGCCGCGCGGTATGCCAAATAGTCTCAAGCTCAACTTGGTTGCGATGTTCGGATTCGCTCCCGCCATCATATTAGCCGAATACAAGATCGCCCAGTTAAGGGTGAGTCCATTCGGACAGGATCCATGTGACGCGGTCTGGCATTTCGCGTTATTCGTCATGCTATTCACTCTCGTGGTGTCCACTCTGCGTACCATTCGCCCCGACCGGGTAGGGGCCACGCCCGGAGCGCAATACGTATACGTCATCCGCTCCCAGCAGGCGTTTGTTTTGGCGCTCCTCATAGCGCTGAGCGCGGATATCGTTGCATTGACGAGGCACCCATCGATGTGGATCAACGCCGATTGGCGGAATCATCTACTTGCATGGCTCAGTGTACTGGTAGTTGTTGCAGCGGGAATGGAGTTGCTGGTCCGCGCCGGTCAACCAACTCGTCCTCATGCGGAATCATGGCGCCGAACAAGGGCGAAGTTAGCGTCCCTGCTCGCGTTAGCGGCCTTAATTTTTTGTCCAGAGTACGGAAGTGCCGTCAACTCGACAACGGCCCACGTCCTCACCGTCATGGTCGGCGGACTTGTCGTCTTTATTCCGATTCATTACTTGCTGCCGGTGCTCGTGCCGCATGAGTTGGCCGACGAGACCGCTAACGCCTTCTTCAGTACAACAGCTGAGTGGTATGCCCTATTAATAGGGACCGCGATGGGGACTTTTGCTTTTTGGATCGACGCGCATAGGACGGGGGCCGCGCGACCACTGCTCCCGATCTTGAGATTCGTCGGCCCTGTCATCGGACTGCTTATTGTCTATGCTTTCTTGGCAGAACCGCTAGGACTGACGATTTCGAGGAAGGGAGCCAAAGAAAGCGCCTGAACCTGAGCTTCAGTACGCGGTGCCCACGCGGCAGCTGGCGAGAAATCGCGATTTGACTCGTTGATGCCCGAAACACCGATTTCCTGGTTTTCGACTGTCCTAAACTGCTGTCCGATTGGTGTCCCATTTCTGCAGAATGGCATGCGCAAGCAACTCGTCTTGTGCTTCAGCATAGTTGAAAACAAATGGGGCTAGACTGGAGCGATTTGCCGCACAGAATTCGTAATCGGCAGGTCAACGGTTCAAGTCCGTTCGTCGGCTCCAGATTTTTCAATAACTTAGCGATCAGTTCACCGAAACCTGCTGCACAACTGCTGAACAAGCCCGTTTTTTCTTCGAGTCGCGTCATTGCGCCAGCCATAGAGTTCAACGCTGTTTTATTTCTCAGTGAGATTTGAAGCATGTAGTCCGGATGCTCGGTGCAAACTAAAGCTGAAATTTTCGGTACTCGACGCTCGAGTTGATGATTAAGAACTTTGCAGTGTATCAAGTGCCTGAGTCTCGTAAGGACGTGCGGTCGGTGACGTCTGTCTGGCGCGATGTAGACTGTGCTCGATGATAGTTTCCACATCAGATTACCGTTTGCGGATTCAGAGTTGAAGTGATGAGATCACCAGGTTTCGTGATCACGAATACAGAACTGTATTTGGAATGGTCAAATGATGGTTGCGGTCGAGAAGGAAGAATTCTGGATGAGCGGCCGGATAGCCTGCCATAGACATAATATAAAAGCACTATTGCGACCAAACTACTCCCACGGCAGCATGAGTTACTACTCACTCCACAACTGGTGAAGATAATCCGCTTACATCACTTCCTGGTCAGTGTCACAGTCATGTTGCTGGCTCTCTGTAGTGCCGGCGCGCAAATGACTGCGCCCTCACCCGCCTCGGTCAACCCTGCTCGATTGGAAACGTCCGAAGAGCTCTCCGAATCGCTGGCCAATGATCTGCTCGAACTCTCTGTAGTAACCAAGAATCGGGACATCGAAAAAATCGCACAATTTTTCCCGGAACGATTGCGCGCCGGGCGATTCCCCTCCGAACCTACAGCCACAACTCCCGTCATTAAGTGGATAGCGTCGCGCGGGTGGGCGGCGCAACCCGGCGCACCTTCTCCCGGAACTGCTGGCGAAATCACAGCTTCGGAGTTTTTGGATGGCTGGGCCGCATTCCTCGCTCACTTCGGCGAGGTGGAAGATGCCCGCTTCAAAGTCAAGCTCGCTAATTTCGACGACTCAGCGCAGGCAATCATAGGAGCTGACGTGCCGACAGCCGTGCCTGGCGCCACCGGTCACGCTCGAGTGGCTTTCTTTGTGATTGGACGCAATCGCGAAAATCGCCGCGAATGGGCGCGGGGAGTGGTAGAGGCAGATGTCCGCTACGCGGACAATAAGCACTGGCAATTTCAATCCTTCCAGCTCACCAGCTTTGACTCTCTGGTGGCCACCGCTGATATTTTCTCCGAAGTCTCAGAACCCGCTGGCCTCGCCATAACTGTGTCCACGTTCGGCGCCGCTGGTAACGATAGCTTCACCTATCATGGCGCCGCGGCCGCTGACTTTAATAATGACGGATTCGTTGACCTGTTCGTCTGTGGACTCGACCACAATTATCTTTATCTCAATGACGGCCACGGCCATTTTCACGACGCGTCACGCGAGGCTGGCGTCGATTCCGTGCCTCCCTGCGTCGGCGTGGTGGCTCTCGACTACGACAACGATGGCAATGAGGACGTCTTTCTTACTAGCGTCGGTCCGCAAATGCTCTTGCGCAATCGATTCAAGGAAGACGGAAAGTTGATATTCCAGGATGTTTCCGATTCTGCCGGAGTGTCGCGTGACGCCATCGGCTTCAGCGCTGCCGTGGGTGATGTCAATGGCGACGGCCTGCCCGACATTTACGTGACCAGCTACAACTATTACGGCAAGGTTGTTCCCAACTCCTGGTTCAACGCGACCAACGGCACCGCTAATTTGCTGTTTATCAATCAGGGTGATGGCACCTTCAAGGAAGAAGCGCACAAGTGGGGCGTGGATGATCGGCGTTGGAGTTATGCCGCAGAATTTCTGGATGTCAACGGTGATGGCAAGCTGGATCTCTACGTAGTGAACGATTTTGGCGAGAAGGGTCTTTTCATCAACAAAGGCGATCACTTCGAGGATGAAGCCGCGCAACGGGGCGTCCTCGACCCCGGCAATGGTATGGGAGTCTCGTTCGGCGACTTTAACAACGATGGCCTGCTCGATCTCCACGTCACCAACATGTCGTCCACTGCGGGCAACCGGATTTTGACGCGACTGTTCCCTGCGTCCACAGCGCAGCAGAACGTGCTGAAGAAGCTGGCGGCGGGCAACAGCCTCTATCAAAACCTTGGCAACGGCCGGTACAAAGACGTCACCGCCGACGTGGGCGGACTATCTGGCGGGTGGGCGTGGGGCGGCGGCTTCATTGATTTTGACAACGATGGCTGGAGTGATCTTTACACCCCTAACGGCTTCATCTCTGGCAAGTCCATGAGCGACACTTGAAGCCAGTTCTGGCGTCAGGTCGTGACGCAAAACAATACGCAGAAGGCAACCGGCACCCTGCGCAACGATCAGAACCGGCTGATTTTCAAGAAAGGGTTCTCCTTCAGCGGCTACGAACGCGACGCTCTGTTCATGAATCGCGATGGCAAGAAATTCATGGACATCTCAGGCATCTCGGGAATTGATTCCATCAGCGACGGGCGCGCCGCCGTGTTTGCCGATTTTGACAATGATGGTGACGAGGACGTATTTCTCACCACCATCCAGGGCCCCGGGCATTTGCTGTTCCGCAACAATGTCGGCCAGGACAATCACTGGCTGCGCATCATTCTTGACGGCGGTAAAGAAACCGGCCGTGACGCGTACGGCTCTGTGGTTCGGGTGAAGACTTCCGCCAGAACCCTCACCAAAGTTAAAGCCGGCGGCTCAGGCTTCCTGGCGCAAAGTGATCCCCGCCTTCTGTTTGGCCTGGGTCAGGATCCCGCCGCACAAAGCATCGAAGTTACCTGGTCAAATGGGAGAGTTGAAAATTTTTCCGCTGATGCCCGGGCGGGCAGCACGCTGTGGTTGCATTACGGAACTGGCCGGGCGGAAGAGGTGGAACTGGCACAATCGAAACTGCCTGACCCTCTGACCAAGGCAGAATCTTTGGCTCGCGGATTGAAATTCAGGATTGGAGAACGGCTCCCTTCGATCGAGGTGCACTCCACTTCAGGCCAGGCGGTCAACCTACGCGACATAGTTCGTCCCGGCCGGAGGGCCATTGTGAACTTGTGGGCGACTTGGTGCATTCCCTGCGCAAAGGAAATGCCCGAACTAAACCGACTACGCGCAGCCTTTGCTCAAAACGGAGTGGACCTGATCGGACTTAACCTTGATACCGATCCTGACGCGCACATCCGCGAGTTCCTACAGAGAGTTCCCGTGGATTACCCCATCTACAAGGGAGGTGCGGCCGCAATCGAGCAACTGTTCGCTACGGAAGAAGTTGCCGTTCCCTTATCTGTCATCGTGGATCAGAACGGCCATGTGGAGCAACTCATCTCCGGCTGGTC
>Ga0209056_10007411_pt1 | contig 11298 bp, 9 predicted proteins | sample GraSoiAngelo_114_FD_185876 | JGI IMG/M metagenome (GOLD analysis project Ga0209056, IMG submission 185876) | Grasslands soil microbial communities from the Angelo Coastal Reserve, California, USA - 14_0903_13_40cm (SPAdes) (version 2) | ecosystem: Environmental > Terrestrial > Soil > Grasslands ... | reverse complement strand
CGATGCGGAGCGCCATGTCCCATTCGTCGAACGCGCGCTCGTAGTCGTGCTTGTCGGCCAGGATGCGCGCGTACAGGTCGTGTGCATCCGGGAGGTGCGGATGGCGCTCGAGCCCCGTCAGGGCGACTCGGTGGGCGGTGTCGAGCTGCCCCTTGTGGCGCAACAGCTCGCCCAGCCGCAGGAAGACGAGACTGTCCGGATCCTGCGCGAGCTGGGAGGACAGGGTCTTGATCTCGTCAGGCATGCGTCCCCGTCCCGGCGAGCGTCTGGGCCGCCGACTTGGCGCGGCGCACCTCTTCGAGCTGCGCCAGCTCCGTCTCCGAGCGTGCCGCGAGCCGTTCCCACTGGTCCCACTGCTCCACCGCCTCGCCAAACCGGCCCGTGCCGACGAGGGCGTAGCCGAGCACGCGGTACACGGCCACGGCCAGCGGGTCGAGCCGGAGCGCGCGGCGCAGCTCCTCGACGGCATCGACGCTGCGCCCGGAGGCGAGGGCGATGCGGCCGAGCAGCAAATGGACGTCCGGATCGTGGGGATGCGCGCCCGCCGCCTGCTCGGCGACGCCGCGCGCCTCCTCGAGGTCGCGCCGCGCGAGCGCGTCTTCCGCGCGTGCCACGAGCTCTGCCAGATCAGCGGCGAGCGTGGTCCGCTCCCGTTTCGTCGTGCCCGGGTCCGCCAGCACGATCACGCCGGCGCTCTCGAGCCCGAAGAGCGTCTTCGCGACCTCGAAGTCCGAGCGTCCCAGCTCGGACGCGATGGCGCGCACGTCGCGCGCGCCGTTGATCATCGCGAGCATCTCCCACTCGGGCGGCAGGAGGTCCAACTCGCCCTCGCTGGCCTCCTGGGGCGGCGCGAGCATGGGCACGACGCCGAGGTGGGGGATGCGCCCCTCGATGCGGGACCATTCGTCGATGCGCCGGGCGCCTTCCATCAGCAGCGCCTCGGTGGGAATGCGCACCACGGCATCCGTGGGCAGCTCGGTCGGCGTGCCCTCGCTGAAGGAGAAGTACCCTTCGCGCCAGCTCATGACCTCGAACACGACCTCTTCGATCTGGAAGCGGACCTGGCGCTCGAGCTCGCGCGGGGTGAGGGCGCCGAGCGAGACGAGGATCTCGCCGAGCCTGCGCCCGTCGCCCTGGCGCTCCTGCATGTCGCGCGCGCGCTCGAGATCCGCCTCGGTGATCTTGCCCGTCCGAAGCAGCAGGGCGCCCAACGGGTGCGGGTTCGACCGGATCTCGGCGAAGATGATGGCGCCGCCCTCGAAGGAGATGGTGCCCGCGTTGTGCCGCAATTCGGAGGTCACGCGCAACACCCCCGTCTTCCGGCTCAGGTCGAGGAGCTGGAAGACGTCGTGGATGCCGAGCTCGCGGAGCGGGCCTTCGATGGGCATCGGTCAGGCCGCGTCCGAGGCGAAGATGTGCTTCAGATCGAGCGCCGTGCGGGCGTGGGCGCGCGCCGCCTGGGCGAACGGCCCGGCGGGGTCGGTCCGCGTCACCTTCTCCCACGCCTGCACGGCCTCGCCGTAGCGATGCAGGCGCGCCAGCGCGACGCCGAGCTGGAACAGCGCCTCCACCTGGTCGGGGTCGAACTTGAGCGCCCGCTGGAACGCCTCCAGCGCCTGGGGGTCGCGCTTGTCGTCGAGCAGCGCGCGTCCGAGGAGCAGCAGCGCCAGCAGGTCGTACGGGTCCTGCTCGAGCATCTCGGCCAGGCGCACGATCGCCGCGCGGACGTGCCCCGAGCGCCGCAGCAGATCGGCGAGCGCCAGCGCCGCCTCGTGAAACGTGGGCAGCGCGTCGAGCGCCCGCTCGTACGCTTTCCGTGCCTCGCTCAACTCCTCCTTCTCCTCGTGCAGCCGCCCCAGATCGAGCCACACCTGGACGTAGCCACGATCGAGCTCCAGCGCCGAGCGATACGCTGCGAGCGCCCCGGCCTTGTCGCCGACCTTGACCGCGATATCTCCCTGCAGTTTGTGGAGGTCGGCGCGGCCGGGGGCGCGCGTCTGCGCCTGCTGCAGCGCGGTGAGCGCTCCGGCGGCGTCGCCTCCGGCGGCGCGCCCCTTCGCCGCGGCGACGAGCGCGTCCACGTTGTCCGGCGTGAGCTCGAGCAGCTCCTCCGCCAGGGCGCGCGCTTCTTCGGCGCGCGGGCCGCCCAGAGCGAACAGGGCCTTGACCTCGCCGAGCCGGGCGTCGGCGCGCCCGGGCTCGAGGCTGCGGGCCTCGCGATAGCGCTCGAGCGCCTCACCGTGCAGTCCGCGCTTCGCGAAGATGTCCCCGAGCAGCACGCCCGCTTCCGCGCGACTCGCGCCCCGCTGCACGGCCCGCACGGCCTCGGCGGCGGCGACGTCCATCAGGCCTTTGCTCACGTAATCGCGCGCCAGGGCGAGCGGGTTGTCCGCGGCCTTGCCGGCCGGCGGCTCGGCGGCGGCCGCGGGAGCGAGCTCCTGGAAGATGTTGTCCAGCAGGCGCTGGTCGAAGTTGAAGTCCTCGCCGATCGTCTCCGCGGCCACGTCGGCGGAAATCTCCGGAGCGATGCCGATCGTGCCCTTCTCGTACTGGAGGTCGATCGTGAGGGCGAACTTCTGGGAGACGTAGTAGGGATCGAGCTCGAGCGCCCGCTTGGTGGCCCGCAGGGCGCCGTCGAAGTCGCCCAGGTTGGACAACGTGAAGCTCAGATTGTAGTGCGCCCCCGCATGGTCGGGGTCCCCCTCGACGGCGCGCACGAACGCGTTGCGCGCGTCGGGAAAGCGCTTGAGCTCCACCAGCACCAGTCCCACGCCGTTCCAAGCGGCAGCGGAGTTGGGCTCGTTGGAGAGCACGTGACGGTACGCCTCGAGCGCCAGCTGGAAGCGCCGCAGCTGAAACAGCAGCAAGGCGAGGTTGAGCCGCGCGGCGCTGAAGGTCCCCTGGAGCCGCAGCGCGGTGCGGAACGCCTCGATGGCCGGATCGGCGGCGGCGCCGTGCGCCTGGACGACGCCAAGGTTGTTCCACGCCAGCGCGTACTTGCGGTCCACCTCCACCGCCTGCCGGTAGGAGGCGAGCGCGTCCTCCGGGCGGCCGGCCTGATGCAGCACCACGCCCCGCTCGTTCCACAGCTTGGGGGAATCCGGGACCTCGCGCAGCAGCGTGTCGTACAGCTCGAGCGCCGCCGCCAGGTCGCGCTTCAGGAGGTGGAGCTCCGCCATCGCCTGGAGCGTCAGGCGCCGGTCCTCGCCGCGCTCCAGCGCCAGCCGGTATTCCTTCAGCGCCTCGTTGTAGTAGCCCTTCTGGCGGAACGCGAGTCCGAGGTTGTAGTGGGCGAGCTCGTTGCCCTCCACCACCTGGGGCTCCGGGGCGAGGCGCTGGCGTCGCTCCTGGCTCTTGCGCTCCGCGGTGTAGCGCTCGAGCGAGAGGTTGGTCTGCGCGCGCGCGAGCGGCGGATTCAGCTGGATCGCGCGCTTCGACGCGACGCGCGCGTCCTGGTGACGGCCCAGGTCGCCCAACACGAACGCCATCAGATAATGGGCGTTGGCATTGTCGGGGTTGAGCTCCACGGCGCGCTCGAGGGCGACCAGCGCTTCGTCATTCAGGCCGCGGTTGTAGTAGATCTCCCCCAAATAAAAGTGCACGACCGTCGAGTCGGGCTCGAGCTCGACCGCGCGCCGAAACCATTCGGTCGCGGCTTCGGGGCGCCCGCGATTTTTCTCCGCCAGCCCGAGCTGAATGATCGCCGCCACGTCTTTCGCACTGTGGGCGAGCAGCTGCTCGAACTCGCCGACCGCCTCCTCGTGCGCGCCGAGAATCGCATAGGCGCGTCCCAGCTCCCAGCGGGCGTCGCGGTCGTCGGGCGCCTGGCGCAGCCGCTCCTGCAGCTGCGCCACGCGCCGGTCGTAGTAACCGGTGTCGTGATAGGCGATTTCGAGGTTGCGCTGCGCGACCTGCATCTTCGGGTCCAGCTCGAGCGCGCGCGTGAACGCCGCGATCGCATCCTCGACGAGGCCCTTCTGATAGTAGAGGACGCCGAGATTGTTGTGCGCCCCGGCGTCCGACGGGTCGATCCGGCGGGCGAAGGATCGGAGGACGGCGAGGTCGCGTTCCGAGAGCGCCGGCGCCGTCACGGGTCAGCTCAGGCGGATGGCGTCAAAGATGGCCTTGAGCGACGCCAGATCGGGGAGCAGCAGGAAGTCGCCCCGCAGTCCCTCTCCCGAGTCGATGGTGAACTCGGTCTCGACGCAGAACACGAAGTCGCGCTCGTGCCCGAAGTTCAGATAGGTGGTGGTGAGCACCGCCGCCGAGAGGTCCACCACCAGGCTGGGCACCGACGGCAGCAGCAGCATCCCCATGAAGTCGGAGAGCGCGTTGAGGTACGCCCCCGCGAGGATGTTGCCGGCCTCCTTGAGGCACGACTGCTCCAACGCGTCGAACACCGCGGTCGTGCCGACCGGCCGGCGCAGCAGCATGTCGCAGACCCGCCGTCCCACCGACTCCGGGAACAGCAGCAGCGTGCGCCCCGTCAGGTCTCCCAGCATGTGCATCAGCACCGCGGCCACCACGTCCTGCGGGTTCCCCAGCAGGTCCGGCACTTCCTCCAGGCGCACAATGTTGATCTGCGGCACGCTGATCATGATCTTGCGGTTCGTGAGCTGCGACAGCGCGGTGGCGGCGTGGCCCGCGCCGATGTTCGCCACCTCGCGCAACGCGTCGATCTGCAGCTCTTTGAGATCCCGCACGTCTTCCATGCCGCCTCCCCTACAGGAGCCCGCCCGCATCGAGAATCAACGCGGGAACCCCGTCGCCCATGATCGTCGCGCCGCTGAACACCGGCAGCGTCCCCTGCGGTGCGTCGAACCCCTTCACGACGATCTCCTGTTGACCCAGCATCCCGTCCACCACGATGCCGCTGCGTCGCTCGCCCATCTCAAGCACGATGATGGGACACCGGGTCGGCGCATCCCCGCTCACGCCGAGCAGACGCCTCAAGTGCACGAGCGGCACCACGCGGTCGCGTAGCACGATCGCCTCGCGGCCCTCCACGGTGGTCGTGGCCTGCACGCCGAACTCCACCGTTTCCGACACGTAGGTGAGCGGCAAGGCGTAGCGCTCGGCGCCCACGCCGGCGATGAGGGCGCGCACGATCGCGAGCGTAACCGGCAGCCGCATCACGAACGTCGTGCCCTTGCCCTCCACCGAGCGGATCTCGATCGAGCCGCCCAGCGCGCGGATGCGCGTCACGGCCACGTCGATCCCCACGCCGCGCCCGGACACGCTCGTCACCGCTTCGGCCGTCGAGAACCCGGGCCGGGCGAGCACGCGCAGCAGCTGATCGTCGGTCAGCGCCTCGGCGTGCGGGTCCACGACGCCATCCCGCTTGGCGCGCTCGAGGATACTCTTGCGGTCGATGCCGCGCCCGTCGTCGCTCACGCTGATCGCCACGCTGGCCCGCTCGCGCACCGCCGCCAGTACGATCTCCGCTTCGGGCTTCTTCCCGCGACGCCGCCGCTCGGCCTGGGACTCGACGCCGTGGTCCACCGCGTTCCGCAACAAGTGCAACAGCGGGTCGCCGAGCTCGTCCAGGATCGCGCGGTCGAGCTCGATCTCCTTGCCCTCGACCCGGAACGCGACCTGCTTGCCGAGCTCGCGGGCCAGGTCACGCACCAAACGGGGGAATCGGTCGAACACCTGCCACACCGGCGTCATGCGCGCCTGGATGATTTCCGCTTGCAGCTCGCGCGACAGCCGAGAGACCTGAATCGCGACATCGTCGATCGCCGGGTCTCGGGCGTAGGCCGCGAGCTCGTTCAGGCGGCCGCGCACGGTGACGAGCTCGCCGATCAGATCCATGAGGCCGTCGAGCCGCCCGAGGTCCACGCGGATGTGGCGGCTCTTCGTCTCGGGCGCTGCGGGGAGGGCGCCGGCCCCGGGGGCGGGGCGACGCTCTTCTCCGCCCACCGTGACATGCTCCACCTCGCCCGCGGCCCGCACCACCCGCTCGATCTCCGCGACCCCGGCCGCTCCACCGATGCGGAAGCTGAAGCGCCCATCGAACTCGTCGGCCTCGAACGCCGACTCGGGCGGGGTCACCGCGTGCACGGGGCCGACGGCTTGCGCCTTCTTGATCACGAGGAGCGCGCGACCGCCCTTGAGCGGTGCTTCGGCGCGGAGCGTGACCTGCACCAGCCGCCCGGCCGCGGCCGGCGTCTCGACGACCGGAGCCGGCGCGGGCACCGGGGTCGTCCGCGTGCCGATCGCTGCCCCCACCTCCCCGCCTCTCCCGAGGTGCGCCGCGGCGCCTTCCAGATCGGCCACCACTTCCGCGACGTCGATCTCGTCCTCCCGCGCCACGACGGAGAGCTCCACCGCGTGCTCGAGCGCGTCCCGCGCCCGGAACAGGAGCTGCAGCAGGTCGTCGGTCGCGGGCCGTCCGCCGCGGCGCACCAGGTCGAGCAGATTCTCGGCGCGGTGGGCGAGGTCGGTGACCCGGGCGTAGCCCATGGTCGCTGCCATCCCCTTGACGGTGTGCACGGCGCGGAACAGACCGCCCACGGGTGCGAGGTTCGCGGGGCTGCGCTCCCACTCGAGCAGCAGCTGGTTGCAGGCGCTCAGGTGCTCCCGGCTCTCGGCCAGGAACAGCTCGGCGTACTGCGAGAGGTCCATGGAATCAGCCGAGGACGCGCTGGACGGCCTCGAGGACGCGCGACGGTTGGAACGGCTTCACGACGAAATCCTTCGCGCCGGCCTGGATCGCCTCCACCACCAGGGCCTGCTGGCCCATGGCGCTGCACATGAGGATCTTCGCGTCGGGATCGTGCTTCACGATCTCGCGCACCGCGTCGATCCCCCCCATGTCGGGCATCACGATGTCCATCGTGACGAGATCGGGCTTGAGCTGCCGGTACTTCTCGACCGCCTGGGATCCCGTCTCCGCTTCGCCCACCACCTCGAAGCCGGCTTGCGCCAGGATGTCGCTGATCATCGTCCGCATGAAGATGGCGTCGTCGCAGACGAGGACAGTGTGGCTCACACATCCTCCCTAGGAAGACAGAATGGGGGTTAGCAGCGCGTCGGTATCGAGAACCACGAAGAGTTGACCGGCGCGGCGCCCGACGGCCCGCACCAGCGTCGGGTCGATGCCCGGCAGCGCCTGCCGGCGGTCCAGCGTCTCCCCACCCACCGACACCAGGTCCACCACTTCGTCGACCGTGAAGCCGAGGACCTTCTTCCCCCCGCCGACCTCGAGGAGCACGGTAGTCCCGGAACCCCTCCCCCCGCCGTCGGCGGCGGGCTCGGGTTGCCGCAGCGCCCGCCACCCTTCCACCACGGTGACGAGGGTACCCCGCACGTTGACGACCCCCGCGACCACGGGCGGCGCTCCGGGAATCCGGGTCGGCTCGAACCACGGCACGATCTCGCGGACCCGCTCCGCCTCGGCGGCGCAGACGAGGCCGCCCACCCGGAACAGCAGCAGTCGGACGACTCCCGTGTCACTCATCCGAAGCGAAGAAGCCAAGATACTGCAAGGGGTTGCGTTGAGCAAGCAAATTCGGATCGGCGGCCGCTTCCCGCAGCGCTGGAACGAGATCGGCGGGCCATTCGGAGCGCAAGTCGAGCCGCGCGCCGCTCACCGGATGGGCGAACGCGAGCCGGGCCGCGTGCAGCAGCTGCCGCGGCGCGAGCGCCTCGAGGCGCTCAGCCGTCTGCCGCTCGGACGGCGTGACGCGCCGGCTGCCGCCGAAGGTGTACTCCCGATCGCCCACGACCGGGTGTCCGACGTGCGCCAGATGCACGCGGATCTGGTGGGTGCGCCCGGTGCCGAGCGTCACGCGCAGCAGGTCGGTTTGCGCGAAGCGCGCGGTCACCCGCACGTGCGTGACCGCGTGGCGCCCCCCCGCGAGCACCGTCATGCGCTTGCGATCCGTGGGATGGCGCGTGATCGGCGCCTCGATGTCCACGGGGCTCTTCGCAAAGTGGCCCCAGGCGAGCGCCGCGTACACGCGCTCGACCTCGCGCCGCTCGATCATGCGCGTAAGGCGGCGGTGCGTGAGGTCGGTCTTCGCGACGAGCAACAGACCCGAGGTGTCGCGATCGAGCCGGTGCACGATCCCGGGCCGCCCTTCGGTGGCACCCTGTGCGAGCGCGGTGCCGCGTTCCACGAGTACGTTGACCAGCGTGTCGTCCCAGTGACCGGGGCCGGGGTGGACGACCAGACCCGCCGGCTTGTCGAGCACCGCGAGGTGCTCGTCCTCGTACGCGAAGCTGAGGTCGCGGTGGGCGGGGGCGTAGCTCTTGGGCGGCGGTGCTTCGGGCGGCAGCTCGACGGTCACGACGGCACCGCGCTCGAGCTGGACCGAGGCGCGAAGCGGGCGGCCGTCACGGGTGACGCGTTTGTCGGCGATGATGCGGGCGGCGACGGTGCGGGACAGCGCGAGCTGGTCGGCGAGGAACCGGTCGAGGCGCTCGGTTTCGGGGGCGACGACGCAGAAGGTCACGGCGGCCATCAGTGCTGCGCCGCCCCGGCCTCCTTCGCTCGCTCCTGCGCCCGGCCCTCGAGCCAGAGGGAGATCGCGAGCGCGATCGCCCCGACCGTGATCGCGGAGTCGGCGACGTTGAAGGTCGGCCACCGCGTGCTGCCGATCCCCACGTCCACGAAGTCCACGACGCCCTGGGCGCTGCGAATCCGATCGATCACGTTCCCGACCGCTCCGGCGCACACGAGCGCCAGGGCGAGCAGCCGGAACCGGTCGCCCGGGCGCGCCGAGATCACCATGGAGCGCAGCACGAACAGCGCGACGATCGCGAGCCCGAAGAAGATCCAGCGCGAGTAGGCGCCGAGACACAGCCCGAACGCTGCGCACTGGTTGTACACGAGGCGCAGCTGGACGTATTCGCCGATCACTTGGACCGGCAGGTGGCGAGCGAGCAGGGACTCGGCCAGGAGCTTGGTGACCAAATCGGCCGCGACGACCGCCCCGGCGGTCGTCCAGAACAGCCGACGGTTAGCGGCGCTTTCCATCTTCTTCCTTCGCCTTGCACTTGATGCACAGCCGGGCATGGGGCAGCGCATCGAGTCGCTCGAATCCGATCTCCTCGCCGCACTGCTCGCACTTGCCGAATTTCTCCGGCGTCTGGAACAGCCGCCGCAGGGCCTGGTTCACGTGCCAGAGGTAGCGCCCCTCCTGCGAGGCGAACAGGAAGGCCTTCTCGCGCTCCATGGCGTCGGTGCCCTGATCCGCCATATGGAACGAGTAGCTCGACAGGTCGCCGTCGGACGCCTGCAGGCTGGAGTTGAAGGACTCGTCGTAGTAGCCGAGCTCCTTCATCACCCGAGCGCGCTCCTCGTGGAGACGCTTCTCCAGGTGGGCCAGCTGCTTCTTGCTCAGGCTCCCCTTGGTGGCCTTGGCTTTGGCCTTCGTCTTGGATTTAGTCGGCATTATCGCGTACCGCCCTTTCGTCCGTCATGTCGCCGGAGTGCAATGGTCACCCGGCGAGCCTCGATGTCAACTTCCCGTGTCACATCCGCTTCATCCAGCACGGCGCCGAGAACGAGCTTGCGCGCCAGCGTCTCGCCCTCGACGAATCCCTGGAAGGCGGACACGGCGGCGACGATCTCCTGCGCACCCGCCACGCTGAGCTCGATGCGCGTGGTGTACTCGTACCCCGCTTCTTTGCGGAGGCGCTGGACGCGATTCACCAGCTCGCGCGCCAGGCCCTCCTGGATCAGGTCGTCCGTCAGCCGCGGATCGACCGCCGCCACGTACGGGCCGTCGGCCTGCACCGCCCAGTCGCTCACCACCTCGCGCGTCACCAGCACGTCTTCCGGCCGGAACTCGAAGTCCCCGGACCGCACGGGGTCACCACGTTCGAGCGCCTGCAGCTCGGCCGCCGTGAGCTGCGACACGGCCGCGGCGGCGCGAGGCGTGTCCTTCCCATACCGCTTGCCCAGGCTGCGGTAGTCCGGCTTCCCCCGCAGGCGCACCAGGTCGTGGTCCGACCCCGCCACCTCGATCGCCTTGGCGTTCACTTCGGCGGCCAGGATATCTAACAGGTCTGCCAAGGCCGGGCCCCGCACCGCAGCGGGGACCACCACCTGAACCTTGGCCACGGGCTGGCGCACCGGGAGCTGCTTGGTCTCCCGGGCCGCACGCGCCAGGGAGGAGAGCTTCCGCACCGCGGCCATGGCCTGGAGCAGCTCCGGCGCCCGGCGGCCCAGGTCGGTCGGGAACGGCGCCAGGTGCACCGACGCCCCCACGAGCGCTCGGTGCATCCAGTCGGACAGGAACGGCGCCGCCGGCGCGAGCAAGCGCGCCGACGTGACGAGCACCTCGTGCAGCGTCTCAAGCGCGACCGCGTCGGTGGCCCGGTCCGGCGCCCAGAAGCGCGGGCGGTTCCGCCGGATGTACCAGCGCGACAGGTCTTCGCCGACGAAGTCCATGATGCCCCGGACGCCGGCCGTCACGTCGTAGTCCGACCACGCCCGGCGCACCTCTCCTACCACTTCGTCGAGCCGCGCGAGCAGCCAGCGGTCCATGGGCGGCCGTTTTTCGAAGGGCGTGGCCGCAACCTCCGTGGGCGGCGTCCAGTCTTGGGCGTAGCGACGGAAGAACTCGTAGGTGCTCCGGAGCGCATTGAGGAATCCCCCCGTGATCTCGGGCACCTGCCGGCGATCGAACCGCTTTGTCTGCCATACCTGGCTCTGGCCCAGCAGGTACAGCCGCACCGCGTCCGCGCCGTATTCCTCGATCACCTCCCAGGGGTTCGCCACGTTGCCGCGGCTCTTCGACATCTTCTGGCCCTGCGCGTCGAGCACGAGCTCATTGACGATGACGTTCTTGTAGACGAGCGCGTCGAACGCCGTCACGCCAATCGCGAGGAGCGAGTAGAACCAGCCGCGCGTTTGGTCCACGCCTTCGCAGATGAAGTCGGCCGGGAAGTGCGCCTTGAAGTCGGCCTGGTGCTCGAACGGGTAGTGCCACTGGGCGTACGGCATGGCACCCGAGTCGAACCAGGCGTCGATCACCTCGGGAACGCGCCGCATGGTGCCGCCGCACGGCTTGCACCGCCACGTGTACTCGTCGATGTACGGCTTGTGGGGGTCGAAGTCTTTCGGCAGCCGTTTCCCCCAGCGCTCCGCGAGCTCGGCGTACGAGCCAATGATTTCGCGGTGCTCCCCGTCCGCATCGCACGCCCACACGTTGAGGGGCGTGCCCCAGTACCGGTCGCGCGACAGCGCCCAGTCCACGTTGTTTTCGAGCCACTCCCCAAACCGCCCCCTCCCCACTTCCGGCGGATGCCAGCCGACCTGGGCGTTCACTTCGAGCAGGCGCGATT
>Ga0209056_10007410_pt1 | contig 11299 bp, 11 predicted proteins | sample GraSoiAngelo_114_FD_185876 | JGI IMG/M metagenome (GOLD analysis project Ga0209056, IMG submission 185876) | Grasslands soil microbial communities from the Angelo Coastal Reserve, California, USA - 14_0903_13_40cm (SPAdes) (version 2) | ecosystem: Environmental > Terrestrial > Soil > Grasslands... | reverse complement strand
TGGAACACCGCCGCAAGCATCGGCTCAGGGTACGGCGCCAATCGTCTCGGAGAGCACGGAACCGGCGTCAGCGCCGCCGGCTACAGCCCCAGAGAACAGTTCTCCGGCGCAGAATGTCACCCCGGAACGGCTGCGCGATTATGTCGGTGCGTTTGTGCTGGCGGGGCTGGATCCGCACGTCGGCGCGGAAGCGGATTTTTTCGCCGATCGCGTCCATTACTACGACCAGGGCGTCATGAATCGCGAAAAAATCCGGGAGGATTTAAAGCGATACGCGGAGCGCTGGCCGGAACGGCGGTTCTGGCTCGCCGGCGACATCAAGGTCGAGCCGGAGACCACTAACCGCGTGCGGGTGACGTTTCCGCTGCGGTATGAGTTGCGCAACGGCGGCAAACATTCGTCGGGTAGGATCGACAAAACGCTTGTGTTAGCACCGGCTAGCGACGATCTCGAAATCGTGTCGGTCAACTCCGCTGAGACGGCGGATGCTACAGCGACTGCGCGGGGCGGGAACCCTACATGTTTACGCGGTGCCGAAATCACCAAGGGATCACTTTGCGATCACGCCAGAACTTTCCTGTTTCCGTCTGAGGTGCGTCAGCAGCCAACCACGCTATCCCTGACGCGCCTTCTGCGACGGAGCGCGTAGCATTTGAGCCGCCCATGTCGGTGCGGACCCAACCCGGACACACTGAATTCACCGCGAACTCTGGTAATGCCGCAGCGAGCTGCACGGTAACGCCGTTGAGTGCTGTCTTCGAAATACAATAGGCGGGCGCCCAGCCGTCGGCGCCATCGCTCAATTGGCCGCCGCCGCTGGAGACGTTCACGATGCGCGGCGTGTCGCTCTTTTTCAGGAACGCTACGAACGCCTGCGACACCAGCAGCGCGCCAAGAGTGTTCGTTCGCAACGTGGTCTCGAATACCTCTGGCGTGCTCGTGAGGATCTCTTTGTCGTTGTCGAGCAGAATGCCGGCATTGTTTACCAGCGAGTCGAGCCGATCGCTTGTTCTCGAAAATTCTTCTGCTGCGCGCCGAATGCTCTCTGGTTTCGAGATGTCGATCTTCAAAGCGGTGACTGCACCGCCGCGAGTATTTTCGCTGGAGCGTTCCTCTTCGGCTTCTCGGTTCAGCTTCTGTGCCGCTGCCTTGCCTGCCTCTTCGTTCCTGGCGCCGAGGAAAACATGAAAGCCCTTGCGTGCCAGTTGCCGTGCAACTTCAAAGCCGATCCCTTTGTTCGCGCCGGTCACAAGCGCGATTCGTTGTTCTTTTGCCATGATTTACACCCTCACCTCCAACCTCCGCGCGAGGCTACGACTCCGCAAGCATTCCTCTCCCGAACAAGGGAGAGGCGGTTTTTGCTCAAGTTTTGTGCTGAATCGATTAGATTAGAAAGCAAATGAGTATGGAGGCGGACGGGCTTCCCAAGCTGGACAGCGTTATCTTTGGCGAAATCCAAGTGCTCCTCGCTGAGAAACGAACTGCGCTGGCTTCCTTGCGCACTGGTATCGCCGTGTTCGCTTTGCCTCTATCGGTACTGAGCGCGCTCATCGCGACCTCGCGCTATTACAGCATGGAGAAGGTGATGCCTCTGCTGGCGCCGCTGATGCTCCTGAACCTTGGTCTGGTCGTGCTCGGCACCTGGCTGGTCTTCCGTTCGATCCGCCGCATTCATCATTACGAGCACCGGATTAAAGAACTCAGCGAGAAATATCGGTCCCTCGCGGAGTTTATAGAGTAGAGCGGGAGAACCTGGGTTCGCTATTTTTTCAATGCATACTTCCGCGGCGCGAGTCGCTTACGAAGCTGAAGAAAAGGTCGCTCTACCGCTAGAAATAGCAGCGTCGCGGCGGCATAGACGCAAAATTCGACAAGGAGAAGCGCCCACACTGATGTCAGCGGGATAATCGGAGTCAACCCGGCCTCAATTGCTTGCGGTGTTGCGCGCAGAAGCTGGAGGACTTGGTGCATGACGAGTTTCTGTATCAGGTACGCGCTGTAAGCGATGCTGGCGATGAACGCTGCGCCGGGAATTTTTATTCGCCGAAAAATCAAGCGCGGACTTTGCGCGCAGATCAGCAGCCCCGCCATACCGAGTGCGATGAGCGGAAATTGCCAGACGCAGGCTTTGACTGTGAGATTGTCGCCTTCGCCAAGGTATAAGCCATAACTGATCAGCACCAGAGCGGGCAGCCAAAGCCAGATCGCAAAATCCATCAATCGTTTCCACCAGTGTGGTCGGAACTTTTCGATTGCGGCGAGCACAACGCCGAAGACGAGCGGATCGAGCCGAGTCCAGGATGGATAATAGATCCACGCTTGAAACCCGCGGAACGAAACGCCGCCGTCGATTGCCGGATTCTTCCAGGCGAGAAACGTGCGCAATGCGATCCCGCCGAAAACGATAACGCATGGAATGATGATCGCAGCACGCGGCCAGCGATTCACGAAGAGCAGGATGAAGGGAAGACAAAGATAGAATTGGTCTTCGACCGCGAGCGACCATGCATGCGAGAACGCGGTCCCGCCGTGAAGCGCAATGTTTTGGACAGATAAAAGGAATTTCCAGAGCGGCTGCGCCATGTCGGGGTACTCGCGCCACGACGGCAACAAGAAGTAAACCGCCAGAATGACGAAGTAAGCCGGCATGATCCGGAAGACGCGGCGAGCGAAGAAGCGCCCAAGTTTGATCGATTTTTCGCGTGCGAGCGGGGCGAGCAATTGCCCGCCGATCAAGTAACCGCTGAGGACGAAGAAAAGATCGACTCCGATCCAGCCGAAGCGATCAACGCGGCCGGGCAATTTGAATCCGAAAAGCGCCGCGTGATAGATGACGACAACAATGATGGCGAGGGCACGGAGAAGGTCGAGACCCGGCTGACGTTCGCGATCTTGAAAGCGCGGGTCGACTCCGAGCCGGAGTGGCACTTCAGTTTCGGTTATGGGCTTGTGAATGGCGCGAACGTAGCAGGCGATTAGTCATCGTCGAGGTTCGGGAAGTTATCTCGCTCAAACATTGACGCTCAGGATCTGAAATCCCTTCCGCAAAAGTCCTCGTGCGGAGGCTGACAACCCCATCGGCGCGAAGCATACTACGTGAAAATGCTTGAGCCTTCTTCCGATGAACTACGTGACTGGGGCAATTCCGTTATCCAACTTATGGCGGTTTATTACGGTGAGCTCCGAGATCGCAGGGTATATCATCACACATCTTCACGGGAGATTCGCGACCGGCTCGACGTCGCGCTTCCGACCAAAGGGACCCATTTCGACGAACTGTTGAAGGTTTTTCGCGAGACGATCATTCCATTTAGCCGGCAAAACGCTCACCCGCGAATGTTTGGCTACGTACAGTCCCCTGGGACTCCGCTGGCGGCGGTCGCCGACCTGCTCGCCTCGACATTAAATTCGAATCTGACGGTCTGGCGTTCCGCACCGGCGCCAGTGGAAGTTGAACGCCTAACGATTGATTGGATACGGCAAATTCTTGGATTCAATCCTGAAGCCGGCGGACTCTTTGTCAGCGGTGGCTCGATGGCTAATCTGGCCGCGATCGCGGCGGCGCGGCAGGCGAAAGACTCGTCGTCAGACCGCTTGCGCATGTATGCGTCGAGCGAGACGCATTTTTCCATCGCAAAGGCAGCAGCGCTTTTGGGGATCGGGCGCCAAAATGTGCGCCACGTCGCGGTCGACGAGCACTTCAGAATCCGAGTGGACGATCTAATTTCAAAAATCACCGTTGATCTGGAAGCTGGCTATGTTCCATTCTGCGTCATTGCGAATGCCGGAACAGTGAACACTGGGGCGGTCGATCCGTTAGCTAAGATTCGAGAAGTTGCGAACCGCTTCCAACTTTGGATGCACGTGGATGGGAGTTATGGCGCCTTCGCGGTCCTCGCGAAATCCGCGCGTGAATTATTTGCCGGCATTGAGCAGGCGGATTCGATCGCGCTCGATCCTCACAAATGGCTTTATCTTCCGGTGGACGTTGGCTGCGTGATTTACCGCTCTCCAGAAATTGCGCGGGCCGCTTTTGCCCACGACGCCGAATATACTCGCATTATCGGAGAGGAGGCCGACGAGGCATTTGCATTTTGGGACTATGGGCCGGAACTGTCGCGGCGTTTCCGCGCTCTCAAGGTGTGGATGTTGTTAAAAGGAGTTGGCCTTGAATCGTTGAGCGCAGCGATTGAAAGCAATCTTGCCTGTGCGCGATATTTCGAGTCGATAGTCCGAGAGAGCGATGACTTCGAGATGATTGCGCCGGTCGAGTTGTCGATCTTCTGCTTTCGTCATGTGCCAATCCAGCTTCGCAGCGAATCGGACCAGGCAATCGATGGCTTCAATGAACGCCTCTTAGTTGCTCTGCAACGAGATGGCAGTTCGTATCTGTCCAACGCTACGCTTGGCGGTCGCTTCGCCTTACGCGGGTGCGTTCTGAACTACCGGACATCTTTGCGCGATATGGAAATTTTGCTCGACGATCTGCGACGCGTAGCAAGATCGTTAACGATGTCTGCCTAGGCGCAGACCTGCGCAAGGCAAAAGGAAGAATTAAGAAGGATGAAGTTTCCGTTGCCTATTTTTTACCGGCGCGCGTGTAGTTGATCTCCATGGTCTTCTTTTCCTGGCCACCGCGGTTTTCGTACCATTCAAGTATCATGTGATCGTTATCGGTGGCCTTCACCACTTCGCGCACTGGTGTTTTCATTCCGGGCATCATTTCTATCTCACTCGTATAAGTGAATGTCTTGATCGCGGGATCGTAGGTTCCTTCGGAGAACTGGACACCGGTGCCCATGTTGTCGATCCACGAGGCGACGAACTTTTTCTTTACGTTGTCATAGCCTTCGATGCCCATGCCCTTGAATTGCACATCCTTCAGTTTGCCGTCTTCGCCCGGCATCTGCATTTTGCCAGTCACGTCCATGACAGAGTAGCGACCGCCCATGATGCTTTTGCGCGTGGCAGTGCCTTTGGATTGCTGCGGTGGCGCGTTCGGATCCGGATTCATCCAGAACTTGATGGTGTAGTTCCAATTGCCGTCCATGGTCGCGAGCAGCTTGTGATTTTCGTTCAGTTTCGACAACTCGATCATCTGCTTCATCATCTCCTGCGGATTCGGCTGGCCGCCCGTAGCACTCACGGCAGCCGGCGAAGTGGCGGCAGCCGGTGATTCGGCGGGGCTTTGCGCAAATAAGGGAAGCGCGATCAATGTTGCGAACATGATTGAGATTGATGAGATAAATATTTTCATGGCCGGATCTTGCCAGTGACTTGTGACAAATGGCAAGAGACAAGAAATTTCGGGCGCAAAAAATCTGACGACGCCATGGGTGCTCGGCGTAAGATTCTGAAATGAAACGAGAGAACCCGACAATTGAAATTTGTCCCGGCATCACGCGCCGCACGGTCGCAAACGGCAAAACGATGTATCAGATGCTCGCCACGCTGGCGGCCGGGAGTATCATGCCTGCGCACTCGCACCCACAGGAGCAGATCGTTCACATTCTCGAAGGCAAAATGCGGCTCATTGTTGACGGTCTGGCACACGAACTTTCCACCGGCGATTCGTTCTATCTCGCCAGCAATGTTCCGCACGGGGTGGAAGTGATGTCGTCCACCCGCGTGCTCGATACCTTCAGTCCGCCGCGGAATGATTACCTGGCGATCGACGAAGAAGTTCGCCACGGCGCGTTGTAGTTTTCCAAGCGAGCGAGCAATCAGCGACTGACACAGCCGCCTCTACACCGCTTCGCGGAAAAAACGGCTTCGGCAGACGTGACAAGTCTTACTTCCTCTCGTCGATGAAGATTTGCCAGCGCTTTATGCTCTCCAGTTTGAGAATGCCGTGCTGCATCCACGGATCATTTTTTAGTGTTTCTCTCACTTCATTTTCATCTTCTGCATTGATGATCAACAGAGAGCCACCTTCATCGACCAAAGGTCCACCCATCAAAATAAAACCGTCTTCAACGAGTTGATCGATAAACGCCGCGTGCTCGTCCCAAAACGGCTGCTGACGCGTGTCCTTCGAAAAATCACGGTTTGGACCAGCCGAAGACAATGCCAGGAATGTATTTTTCATCACCGGCGAACTTGAGATGCGCACGCCTCGCGTCAACCTCGCGAGAGCAATCACAAGCGTTTCGATTGAACCCTGCTATCCTGGGTGCACAGTTACCAGGAACGATCGTGAAACCCGTTGTCGCAGTGCAGAATTCCAGCGCGAGGAAATTAGTCGTCGTCGGCGCTGTGCTGATGACGATTTGCCTGGTGTCGCTGATAATTGCAGGTGTTGCCAGCTTGATCTCCCTTGCCGAGAGGATCCATCCGATCGCCGGGACAATCGTATTCTGGAGCGTTTGCGCTGCTGCTGGATTTTTCGCGCTCTACTATGCAATTGCATATGCAAGGCTTCCCGCTGCCCTCGTCCCGCCAGAGGAGGATTCCGGCCCAAAGCACGACGCCTTTTTGCAGGCTCTCCGGATCCGACTCGCCGTAAATCCACGGACACGACATATGCCGCTTACCACCAATGAGGAGATCGAAAACGCAGTTGGACATCTTTCAGCGGAGGCGGATTCAGTTGTCCGCAGAACGGCGAGCACTGTGTTTCTTAGCACGGCGCTAATGCAAAATGGCCGGCTTGATGGGCTCATCGTCCTCTTCACTCAAATTCAAATGGTCGCGCGTGTCGCGCGAATTTACGTCCAGCGTCCTTCTCCTCGAGAATTGGTGCGGCTGTATGCGAACGTCGCTGGAACAGCTTTCGTCGCGAGCGGGCTTGAATCGCTTGACCTTGGCGAAATGGTCGCGCCGCTTGCAGTTTCCGTGGTGCCCGCTCTCAAAGGCGGAATTCCGGGGCTAAGCGGTATTTCAGCTCTCCTGGTGAAATGCGTGTCCAATGGCGCGGCGAACGCGTTTCTCACGCTGCGCGTGGGCGAAGTTGCCCGGCGCTACTGCGAATTGACTTCGCGCTGCTCGCCTGAACTTATCCGCAAGTCTGCTACAGCTGCAGCTGTCCAGCATCTTGGCCGAATCGTGCGCGAAAACGGCGCCTTGGTCGTGAGGAAAATCTGGTCAAGCACTGGACGGGCGTTGATCGACAGCGGCGTGTCAAAAGCCGAAGACATCGCAGGCGCAACACGCGATCTCTTTGGTAGAATTTCACCCTGGCGATTGAAAGAGGAAGATTCGCCGACTCGTCCGTGATTTGTCCAACCGACCGAGAGCGAACGAGACCAATGAGTATCGTCTCAGATTTTGTTGTCCGTTTCAGCCGCGAGCGCCTGGCATTTTTTCAAATCTAATTTTCCAGAAGCGAGGACCGGGATTGAGTCGACGCGGTGCACCTGTTTTGGAATCCACAAGTTTGGAACACCTGCTTCCTGCAGTTTTTTGCGCAGCTCGGCGAGATCGAGATCGACTCCGCTGAGCAGCACGAGCGCTTCGCCTTTAGCTTCATCCTGCACCCCAACGATTGCGATGGGGCGCTCATCTCTCCCGGATAGTTCCAATAGATCGATGATTTTTTGTTCGATTGTTTCGTGCGGCACCATTTCACCGCCGATCTTTGAAAAACGCGATAGGCGGCCTTCGATGTAAAGGAACCCGTCCTCGTCGAACCGGCCGATGTCGCCAGTTTTCAACCAGCCATCATGCAGGATTTCTGCCGTTCGCTTCGGATCGTCCAGATAACCTTCGAAGATGTTGACGCCGCGCAGCCAAAGCATTCCGCTTTTGAACAGCGACAACTTCTGATCCGTCTCCGGTTCACGAATTTCGGCAGCCATTCCTGGCGCAAGTCTGCCAACGGATCCCAAACGGCTGGATGGCTGCACTTGTTCGCCGGGCCTTCCCGGTTCTGGATCGGGCAAATTGACACTGACTACCGGAGCAGTCTCAGTGAGGCCATAGCCTTCGAAAACTTTCTTCTGGAACCGCTTCTCAAAGTGGCTCGCCAGATCGAGAGGCAATTTTTCCGCGCCGACAATAATGAGGCGCAAAGTGCGGAGTTGCTCAGGCTCGGCTTTGCGCAAGTACAAACGCAGAAAGCTGGGCGTCGCGAGTAGAAACGTCAGCTTGTATCTGTCAATCAACGCTGCGCACCTGGCGGGTTCCAGCGGATTTGGATACGTTACTATGCGGACGCCCTCAATGAGCGGATACCAAAGTGTGACTGTCGACCCGAACGTGTGAAAGAAGGGCAGTGAAGCGAGGATGGCATCGGTTTTTTTTGCGTCGAGCAACTCCCGGAATTGCGAGACATTTCCGACGACGTTGCGATGACTAACGACAACGCCTTTCGGTTCTCCGGTGGTGCCGCTTGTAAAGAGCAATATTGCCTCGGCGTGACCGCCTTGCTTGGGAATTTGCAAAAGCCGCAAAAGCAAACCTGCTGGAATCAGCACCGACATTATCCACCAGAAAATGATTCGGCGTTTCATCCGCGGCAGCAGTTCGTCCAGCTTCAAAACACGTTCCGGCCACGGAAAATCCTTGAGTCGTTCGATGAATGGCGTGGCTGAAATCGCGACCTGCAAATTGGCGCGCCTGCAGCAGGATTCATTCGCCGCTCGTCCCATCGTGAAATTAAGATCGACGGGAACTTTGTTTGCCAGCGTCACAGCCAGATTTGCCACCATCGATCCCTTGCTGGCGGGCAAAACGATCGCGATTCGTTCGTCGGAAAACTCCTTCCGAAGATAGCGACTCAATGCTGCCGCCACGCCGAGCAGTTTGGCTCGACCTAGCCTGGTGTGATCAGTTCCCTCGATCACTGCTGTCGCGAACCGCCTGCGCTTCAATCCGCACACACATTCTTCGGCGAGATGTCGATCTAATGAAGGCCGGCGGCTAAAGCAAAATTCGCCAAGCTTCAGCAATTCCTCGCGCATGGTCGCGATATCCGCGGCCTCGCCTTTAAGCGGTTTGCCAAACGCGATCGTGACGGGGTAGGGAATGCGCTTCGGAAACTTTGTGAAGAATCTACCGCCTTGGAATGAGAAGATCGACCCCCAGAGTTGATCCAACCAAACCGGAACGGACTGCGCATCCGCGTGCCGCGCGATCAATTCGTAACCGCGGTGCAAACGCAACAGAACTCCCCTGCGTTCCAGCTGGCCTTCAGGAAAAACGCAAACGATTTCGCCATCGGCAATTCTTTCCGCTGCGGCGCGGACCGCAGCGTGCGAATGGCGGATGTTGATTGGGATGCAGCCGAGCGCACGCAAGATCGGGTGCAATACCGGTTTGTGATAATACGCCTGGTCGATGACGTAGCGGATCGGACGCGGGCAGGCGAGCTGCAGGACGAGAGCGTCTACCCAGCTGATGTGATTCGGCACAAGAAGAAACCCACCGCTCGGAAGGTTCTCCAGGCCGGTCGCAGTGACGCGATAAAAGCAGCGCACCATTAGCCGTCCAATGAAATAGATGGCGCGCTCGGTGCGGGACGTAGAAGGCATCGTTTATGATTTACAATCGGTGCCGGGCAAACTGCAATCGGCAATTGCTGATGGAATCTCCCGGGAAAAAACCGCTGAGCAGCGCACGTACCGCACTCTTCCTGCTCCTGGGCATCAATCTTTTCAATTACATCGACCGGCAAATTCTAGCCGCACTCGAGCCTGATATTCGCGCAAGTTTCTTCGCAGCCAGCGACGTAAACGCGATGACCAAGACCGGTCTGCTCGGAGATGCGTTCTTTGTAACTTACATGGTCTGCGCGCCGATTCTCGGTTTGCTCGCCGATCGATTCTCGCGCTGGATCATCGTCGGCTCCGCTGTGATTTTGTGGAGTCTGGCCAGCGGCGGCTCCGGTCTCGCGGTGACATTCGGCATTCTCTTCGCGACTCGAATTTGCGTAGGAATTGGTGAAGGCGGCTACGGGCCGGCCGCACCGACCATTTTGTCCGATCTCTTCCCGATCGAAACGCGTGGTCGGATCATGGCGATTTTTTGCGCGGCGATTCCAGTCGGCAGCGCGCTCGGCTATGTAATCGGTGGATTGATCGGCACTCACCTTGGTTGGCGCTGGGCATTTTATCTTGTCGCCCCGCCGGGTTTATTGCTGGGCCTACTGTGCTTTTGGCAACGCGACCCGCGCGTCGCTGCACATGATCTGGCGCAGAAATCACAGCGCCGCAGCATGGGTGATTACCTTAATTTGTTCCGCACACGCTCCTATCTCATCAACTGCATCGCGATGACACTGATGACTTTTGTAATCGGTGGCCTGGGCTTCTGGGTACCAGCTTATCTACGCTATCGGAATCAAAGTCCTGCCGTAGGCATGACGATCTTTGGCGTGATCACCGTAGTCGCTGGGTTAATCTCGACGCTTCTGGGTGGTGTCGTCGCCGATAAGTTGCGTTCACGTTTCGCAGGTTCGTACTTCTTGGTTTCGGGAATCGGGATGCTCATCGCTTGTCCATTTTTTGTTGCGACCCTTTACATTCCATTTCCAGCGGCGTGGATCCCAATGTTCGTGGCGATCTTTTTCTTGTTTTTAAACACAGGTCCCTCAAACACTGCCCTGGCAAACGTCTCGCTGCCGGCTGTGCGCGCGACAGCATTTGCCGTAAACATTTTAGTCATCCACGCATTGGGCGACGTTCAGGCGTTCTGGCTGCTGGGTTACATCGGCGGCCACACCAATATGCATGTGGCATTTCTCTTTGTGTCCGGAATAATTTTGGTCTCCGGCCTGGTCTGGCTAAGTGGTGTAAAATATGTAGCGGCAGATACAGCCGCTGTAGAAAATGCCGGGAGTAAATAGTCCCGCTTCCTGTTACAAAAAAAGCCCGACAGCTTTTTATACTGCCGGGCTGATTGTGAGAGTCTCGAACTCTCGATCGAGTCTGGATTGGTTATTGTCTCTCCGGCGGAGGAGTGGCTTCGCGCTTTCCTCCTCGCTCGCGATTCTGTGACTTAGCTGCCTTTTCACCAGTAGTGCCCTCCTCTGACGGAGCTCGCGCACTTTCAGATCGCGTTCCGGTTTCGCTGCGCTCGGCCTCCCCTCGACTACTTGGCGGGGTCGTTTCCTCCCTGCTCTTTGTTCCTCGGGTCCCTTCCGCCGGTGAACGTTCTGTTGTTCCGCCGCGAGTGCTTGGAGTTTCACGTGCCCTCCCAGACGGGGTCGCATGTGGACTTCGTCCTGCTGTGGCGTGCGGATTCGGCGACCTGCCAGGCGAAGCCGTTTCCATTGGGGACCTTGTTACGGCAGGGGGCGGAGTTCCTGCAGGTGAGGGTGCACCTGCGCCGGGACTAGTTGTTGCGCCGGCTCTTGCTCCCG
>Ga0209056_10007407_pt1 | contig 11302 bp, 13 predicted proteins | sample GraSoiAngelo_114_FD_185876 | JGI IMG/M metagenome (GOLD analysis project Ga0209056, IMG submission 185876) | Grasslands soil microbial communities from the Angelo Coastal Reserve, California, USA - 14_0903_13_40cm (SPAdes) (version 2) | ecosystem: Environmental > Terrestrial > Soil > Grasslands... | reverse complement strand
CCGATCCTTCAGCAAGCTGTCCATGCAGCCCGAACTTTTCAGTCGATGGACTCTTCCCATATCGCAGCCCTCCTGGCGAAGACGTCAAAGGCGGCGGAAGCGGGCCAGTTCGAGCTTTACAAAACTACTCACCACTTTGACGGCACGGTCGCCAACCCGCAGTGGCTCGGCTAGGGAAAGAACGATCATGGAACAAACAGCGGGTGGAGCTAGAAACGATGGAATTGTTAGTAACGAATCAAAAGACGGCCAAGTATACGAACATCCTGCTCCTCATGGCTACGCAGATATTTCTCGCAGCCGTGGGCTGGGCGCAAGCTATTTCGTTGCCGGAACCACCGCAGGTGCGAGCGAAGAACCACGTTGTATCGCTTACGCTGCATGCAGTGAACGAGAATGGCCGCGATGCCTTCGCCTTCAACGGTGCAAATGTGGCCCCGGTGATCCGTGCTTCCCCTGGGGACGTTCTCAAAATCACTTACGTCAACGACCTGCCTGTCAAGTCTCCGGGGACTTGCGCGGTGAATCCCTGCATGGACATGACGAACTTGCATTTTCACGGGCTCACTGTCTCGCCGGACGCGCCGCAGGACGATGTCCTTAGCATGCTGGCCATGCCAGGCCAAATTTTGCACTACTCAGTTGAGATTCCGCGCAATCATCCTCCAGGACTTTTCTGGTATCACACTCATCCACACGGTGAGAGTCATCGGCAAGTATTGGACGGAATGTCAGGAGCCATCGTTATCGAAGGAATGGAGCGCTATGCCCCTCAAATGGCACGACTCCGTGAGCGTGTGCTCGTTCTGCGCGGCCGTTCCATTGAGCATGATCCAAACGCGCCCGAACTCAGGCACCATGTTGAAGTCGCGTCCAAGGGATGTGGCGGAGAAGCGGAGGCAGCCGAGGAAATCTTTACCGTGAATGGGGCAGTTCGACCGCGAATCGAGATCGCCCCTGAAGAGCGGCAGTTCTGGCGCATCGTGAACGCCTCGGCGGACCGCTATTTGGACTTGCAGCTCGACGGACCTCCATTTGAAGTCGTAGCGCTCGACGGGATGCCGCTCGCATACCACCAACCCGAAAGCCCGAAACGCACCACCAATCACCTACTGCTAGCGCCTGCGGGACGGCTCGAAGCTATTGTTACCGGTCCACCGCCGGGAACGCATAGTGCTGTGCGTACGCTTTGCGTAGATACGGGTCCCGTAGGGGATCCCAATCCGGAGATGGTACTGGCAGATATGGCGCAGACCGCCCGCCCGTCTACAAGCCAGTAGACGTTGAGCCGCTGAAGAAGACGGCACCGGAGTTTACGGTCACTTTTACGGAGGACAAGAATGGTTTCTACATCAATGGCCGCAAGTTTGCGGCGGATGCACCTCCCATGACGAGCGCTCGCGTGGGTACTTATCAGCATTGGCGCATTGTCAACCAAACTGGGGAACTACATCCTTTCCACATACACCAGGTTCATTTCCTGGCTTATGCAGAAAATGGCGTGCGGCTCGCGCATCCTGCGTGGCTGGATACCGTGAATGTTCCGTATGGCCGCTCCGTTGATGTGATCTTGGACTTCACGGACCCCGTCATCAAAGGCATGTCAGTATTTCATTGTCATTTACTAAATCACGAAGACAAGGGAATGATGGCCAAGATCCTGTTCAAGTAGTAGGAGAGCAGCAGCCTTCAGCCATTTCGCCATCGAACATGCGACTTTGATTCCACCGATGCCGCAGGAGCGCACTTTCGACAGACCAATCGGGCTGATTATGACCCTCCCCTACCGGCGCAGCTTCCCCGAAAGCCAGGGCGGGGTGCGAATGAACGTCGATGATCTCTGATTAGTCCAGCCATAGAAGAAACTCCTTAATAACCAGTAATGGAATTAGACCGTTCGGACAACGTCAAGCCTTGAGCCACGTCTGCCCCTTTGCCTTTATCGCCTTTTTGAGATCGCTGCCAGGAACGTCCTAAGATGCGTGCCCTTGAAGCCGTCAATGCTGGTTGACAGCAGAGGGCGCATTCTGCACGATGCGAACGTCCATCGACTCAGTAACCGCTACTCCGACCGTCTCTCCTGTGTCGTCATTGATGAGACGCGAAGGACCTTTCGAAGAAGATATTGCTCGGGTTCTCGAAGACATCGAGCTTGCTAAACGGCTCCAGCGTGTAGTGGCTGCCCTCCACCTCGACCGGGAATTTTAGCGGCGCAGAAATTCTCCATTAATACCATTCCGTTCCCACCCGTCCACGGGGATGTGTCTTCGGAGATGTGTTTGTGGACGGGTCCTCCGTTTGTCACCCAAGCTGGTACGGGACGAAACTTGGCATCTCGGGCAGGAATCTGCCGCACTGCAGTAAGCACTTCCTCCTGGCGATAACGCGCGACCAGCGCGCCTAGAATGTTGTGGACGGTTTCAAGATTTGCTGGCGGTCGCGGGGCTAAGGACTGGAAAGCGGACATGAGGGACTCCGGTTGTATTCGCCTTTTGTTCGCCTAGACTAGCACTTTCCGTCTGAGGGCACAATACCTAGCTGCTCCCCTCTTGGTAATCTCTCCGGTGAGGTCCTTCCATGGCGAAGAGGAAAGAAAGCGATCTTAAAGAACGGCTCGAAAGATACCGACAGATCAAGCTCACCCGTAGTCGGCCGGAAGACGGGGCAACGGATCTCAAATCCGGTCTGGTTTGTGTCCGAAGACGAAAACCTGCTTCCGGTGCACAGTTCCGACACTCAGTGGTACCGCAACATGCTTAAGAACCCATCGATTCGGGTCGACGCACGATGAGAGGAGGCCCGGTTTCGAGCCATTCCCATTAGGGAAGCGGACTCAGTCAAATCCGTCATTGAAAAGTTCCGTGAGAAGTACGGAGCAGGTGACGTGAAGAGGTACTACTCTAAATTCGAGGTGGCAGTCCTGGCCGAACCGCTCTGACTGTTCACGATCTTTGGCGCGCATAAAATTTTCGGTGACCCCTCGGGCGTTTATCAGTACGAATGCAACGGACGACCCAATAACTTCCGGCTTGACAGTCATCAGGGAACGAGCCCACAGATCACTGACGAGCGGTGGACGTATGACAAGAAGTGCGGTGTTTCCTTGTCATATGTACCTTTTCCACGCTCCCTCCTTCCGTTCGGCGTGGTGAAAGAAGGCGAGCAGCTCGGCATTGATCTGGTCTTTCAAGGTCGAGCACATGCCGTGCGGCCCGCCGGGAACGATCTTGAGCTTGGCGCCTTTCACAAGCTTGGCGGAAGGTAGCGCCGAATCACTCACACAACATTCACCGGCGTTCCGGCACGAAGGCCGCGAACTGGCGCTCAAGCAGCTTAGCTGCACCGCTGCGCCAGCTGTCAGCGATAGACGCTGACATCGGATCAGGGAAGATGTCCTCCTCCCCTTTCTCCACTCCGTCGAAGATGGCTCGCGCGACGGACTCCGGAGACGCTTTCGATATGTCAAGGTCTCGAGTCATATCCGTGTCCACGGGGCCGGGCAGGACCACATGTACCTTAACGCCCCGTCCGGCCAAAAGAGCGCGCAGCGATTGTGACAGGGAGAACGCGGCCGCCTTTGAGATCGAGTAGGCCGGAGAGAATGGCACGGCGGCAATGGACGACAACGACAGAACGCTAATAATGGCGCCCCGAGAACCAGTCAGCAACGGCAGGAAAGCCTGGGTCACACCATACGGGCCATAGAGATTGATGGCGAGGCTCTGTTCGAGCGCGGCACGATCGCTCAAGTCGTCGTAAAGTGCCAAGCCGGCGTTGTTGATGAGGATATCGAGAGATTCGACTTTCTCCACGGCCGCCTGAATTTGCGCAGTGTTGGTTACGTCCAGCGTGAGGGGCGTCACGCGGCTGTCGGCGTTTTGCAGTTCGCCGCTTCGCGTACCCGCGTAAACCCTCTTCGCTCCGCGTCTGAGTGCCTCGGTGACGAGCGCTCGTCCGATGCCGCGATTGGCGCCGGTGATCAAGATTGTCTTGTTCTGAATGTTCATACCGTTTCTCCTTTGGAACCTTTCTGTTGAATTTCTCTTCTAGTTGCCTGTCGTGGCCCGTCGTTGCAGTGGAGACGACAGGCCACAGCGTCGTTGAGACTTGCGAACGACGAGGGTTAAACAGCTGCCTTGGGCCAGTACGGCCGGTCGGGATCGGCTAAGTAGCCGGTCTCATAGCGATCATGGTGGCGGAGCCAGGCCATCGTGAACGGCAAGTTGTCTTCATCGCGGCCTTTGGGAACGAGGTCGAGATAGTTGTACGTGTTGATCGTGTTCTCGCTGCCGCGAGCGTACGCGGAATAAGTGTGGAAGATGTTGCCATCTTTGTCCTTGTAGAAGACGCTGACGCCGGGCGCTTCCGCACTGGGGAATTGCACGAGATCGTAGTTGTATTCGACTTTGCCTTTGGCCAGTTGCTCCGGAGTGAATGAGGCCTGGAAGTCATAGTTGAACTTGGTTTCGTAGGACGAAACCCATGGGAACTTCCAGCCCATTCTTTTCTTAAAGGCTTCGATTTTGGAAATCGGCGCCCGGGAAACAGCGGCAAAGGAGACGTCGCGTTGCGCCAGATGCACAAGTGCGCCGTCCGTGTGATCCATGTTGAAGGAGCAACTGGGGCAGCCCTCCTGCCACTCCGGGCCAAACATGAAGTGGTACACGATCAGCTGGCTTCGGCCGTCGAAGAGGTCGGCTAGCGTTTTCTTGCCGCTTGGCGAATCGAAGACATAGTTCTTTTCGACTTTGACCCAGGGAAGCTGGCGGCGTTCGGCGGCAATGGCGTCGCGCTGGCGTGTGAGCTGCTTCTCTTTGGCCAGGAGCTTTTTGCGAGCCACGAGCCATTCTTCTCGGGAAACTACTTTCGGGTTCTCGACTGTGCGTGTTGACATTTTCATTGCTCCTTTTCATTTGTGTTTGGAATCGTTTCTGCTGTGTGGTTCTTTTTGCGCGAGACTTTAACGGCGAGTGCGGCCGCCAGCCCGCCGGCCGAGACCGTTTTGGCCACCACTAGTCCGAGACTTGCCAGACAGAATGGGCACATTGTTCACCTCTCAGGCGGCGAAGTTTTGATCGTTAAGCCGCTTCTATGGAGATGACGGGTGAGGTGGGGTGATTTCTACAGGGCCGAAGAAAGAAATCAGCCCCGTTTTTTGAGCAGGAACTGCCTTATAGCTTGATCTTCAGCCAGGCCGATGGCTCGGTCGTAAGCGTCTGAAGCGTCAGCAGTTCTTCCCAGGCGTTGTAGCAGATGCGCGCGAACCGCCCAATAGGGTTGATAAGCAGAGAGTACATCCCGATCGAGTGCATCCAGAACTGCGAGGCCCTGTTCCGGTCCACTTGCTTCGGCAAGAGCGGCGGCATATCCAGTTTGCCGGCCGATTGTCGGCGATATGCGGATCAGCTGTGCGTAGAACTGAACAATCGCTTTCCACTCAACACGGCGGCCGCGTGCCCGTTCAGCATGTACCGACTGAATTGCCGCTTCCAGTTGAAAACGTCCTGGGCGCCCATATTTGGACGCCTCTGCGAGATAGCGCTCCGCCTCTTCTATTACAGGGAGCGACCACAGTTTCGGATCCTGCTCGGAAAGAGGAACGTAACGGCCATCTTGATCGCGCCGGGCGGCGCGCCGCGCTTCACAGTGGAGCATGAGCGCCAACAATCCTTGAACCTCTGCTTCGCCAGGCATTTGCTCAAGAAGAACTCTCGCGAGCCAGATGGCTTCTTCGGCGAGACCGCGGCCGTGCTGATCGGCGCCCGCCATGTCGTCCCAGCCAATGCCAAACGCAGCGTAAATCGCTTCAAGGACCGCATCCAGCCGCCGCCGGAGTGCACCTCGCTCCGGCACTTCGAAACGGATACCGCCGTCACGGATCTTGGTCTTGGCACGCACCAAACGCTGTCCCATAGTTTTGGGTGAAACCAGGAAAGCACCGGAAATGCGGACGGCATCGAGGCCCAGAACGGCTTGCAGCATGAGAGGCGTATGCATAGCAGGATCAATCGCCGGGTGCGCGCAGACGAAGAGTAATTTCAGTCGCTCGTCGGGATAGTTCGTTTCCAAAGGGTCCTTCGCTGAGTTTTGGGTAAGGAGCAGGAGGTTAGGTTCGCTGTCTAACACTACTCGTTGATGACGGAAGAAATCGATGATCGAGTTGCGCGCTGTCGTGAGCAACCAAGCTTCAGGATTTTGGGGCACGCCGTCTCGTGGCCACACGGTCAGCGCCTTGAGCAAAGCCTCGCTCAGTGCATCTTCGGCGCCCGCCAAGTCCTGGGTGTGCACGGAGAGATAGGCCACAAGGCGCCCGTATGACTCGCGTGCCACTCGCTCGACCGTTCGTTCAACCTTCTCTCCATCACTTCCACTCATTCCACGATCCTGCGCCTGGTTTCGGGAGCGAGCGGACGCACCTCGACCGCACCGTACGAGGCAGCCGGGCAGCGCGCTGCCCACTCGAGGGCTGCGTCAAGGGATGGCACCTCTATGATCGTGAATCCTCCCAGCTGTTCTTTGGTGTCAGCATACGGACCGTCCTGCACGCCGCGCTTTCCGTCCTTAATTTTTATCGTGGTTCCCGTTTCCGGTACCTCCAGCGGATCGCCTCCGACGAACACGTCTGACTCGACGAGAGCCTTATGGTAGGCGCGCCAGGCGCCGGTGTAGGCGTTACTTCCATCGCCTTTCCGTGACGCGAAAGCGTCCGGCGACTCGTAGATCAACAATGCAAACTTCATCATCTTTCTCCTTCTGGAAGACAGTTTTACATGTACCTGATCGTATGACGTACAGGAAGCCGAGATTTCGACAGGCGGATTATGAAGAATCTGACGATGAGTTCGTAATGGGCCACCTCGGCATGTGGAAAGAGTTCAAAACATTCGCCGGGATCCAAGAGTCGCGCTGTCAATGCTCGGCCCCAACACCAATGCCCAGGGGCTAAGGGAGTCCCTGGTGGTTTAGGTGGCGCGCGCATCACTGAAGGCGGAGCGCCCATCCTGCTCCAGCGCTTAGCGCACATTTACGTGGGGCCAGACTGCGAGTTTCCTCCACCGGGACTGCAGGTAAAGCCGGGTTACATCACACATGTCGCTCCCGCACAGATGCGCGGAATCGGACCCTGGATCGAGAGCGGACGCTGATTGGTGCAGGAGCGTGCATGATCTTTTCAAAAATACCAGGAGTGGCTGGCCGACACGCTCCTGCACTCCCTGCTGATTCCGGGGTGAGCGAATCCGGTTCGAAGTCGGAAGAGGGGCGCTCCAAATTTTGATTCTCAACTCAACACGATAACTCCCCTATTGTCGCTAGCCTTGATCGGAAGCGCCTCGGGCAGATTTTGGGGCGAGCGGGATCTCGAATCCGAGGCGTTTTCGATGAGGAGACTAGGAGGAAGCCGCTGGTGTTTGCGGCGGACGCGGTGCGCTATGGGATTTGAACGGCAGTTGGTCGCCGAATCGATAACTGGGAGAGCAGTGGCGAACTGGAATGGTGTCGTGGTGATCGTTGAGCGCATCGCTGGTGCCAGTCGAGGTGTGCACGGACCGGGGTGCGGCAACGTGTCGCCGTGGGGTAGGCACACGAATGCATTGGCGTGCCGGAGCACATCCCCTGGTCGATAGGGTGGACAGGCTAGGAAGAATCGAAAGGCGCGTCGAAGTTGAGACGGCAATGTCGTTTCTGAGTGGATGGTCGGCAACTCTTACCTTACCGGATTACGGAAGGTTTGCCCGTGATCTGCGCGACTTTGCGATGGGCGGTCCCCGGAAGTATCGGGGCCCGCTCAAGTTAAGAGAGATCTCAAGTTAGATGTTGATGGTCCCGTGTAGATAAAGCTTCACTTTACCAGCGACCTTTACGCGGTCGCCGACTAGCGTGCACCACATTCGGGCACCGCGAGAACTGAGTTGCTGCACTCGAAATGTCTGCTTGCCAGTGCGTCTGGCCCAGTATGGGACGAGTGTGCACTGGATTGATCCGGTCGCAGCATCTTCGTCGATCCCCTCGGATGGGGCGAAAAACCTGCACACATAATCGACGTCATTGTCACCGGAAGCCGTAACAATTGCTCCACCAGTGATGCCCATATCAATTTTCGCCAACGCAGCTATATCCGGTTTGAGGTTTCGCACGATCTCTGCGTGATCGACGACAAGGAGAAAGTCGCGAGGGTCACGCATTACCTCTGCCATCTCCAGACCCAGAGCGGACAGCAGGCCCGTTGGGATTTCGCACGATACCGCCGGCCTGGACGGGAAATCCAGTTCAAAGCGCTCGTGATCACGATTGACCGTCAATAAGCCACTGACTGTATGGAAGCGAACCGGCCAGGTGTCATGTCCACGCAACGAAAGTGCATACGCAGAAGCCAAGGTTGCATGGCCGCACAGGTCATCTTCCACTACAGGTGTGAACCAACGCAGGTCAAAATCGCCATCAGCACGGGCGACCACAAAGGCTGTTTCGCTGTGACGGTTCTCCGCTGCGATTTTCTGCATGACATCATTGGGAGGAAATGCGGGAACGAGGCATATACCCGCAGGATTGCCCGCGAACAGTTCGTTCGCGAAGGAATCGATGTGGTAATACGGAATTGGCATGCTCAACAAACTATCACGGTGCAAAAACTGCTTACTGGGCGGTTGGTCGCTAGCCTTGATCGGAAACGCCTCGGGCAGTCTTTTGGGGCGGAGCGGGATCTCGATCCGAGGCGTTTTCGATAAGGAGACTAGGAGGAAGCCGCTGGTGTTTGCGGCGGACGCGGTGCAGTATGGGATTTGAACGGCACTTTGGGATATAGCAGGTCGATGGGAGACCACGGGAGAAGCGGGTGAAGATCGTGGTTTATGTCGCACAGACAGGCAAGAGTGTGGATGGAAGGTTGTGAACGAGGCCGTTGGCCTGGGGTAAGCACACGACTGCGTGGGCGTGCTTCTGCACAGCCAAGCTCCGCGAGTGATGGACGCGTTAGGACGAATCGAAGTAGATGCATGTTGATAGTTCCGCAGCAGTAAATCTCTGAATCACGATCATGGATGCGCCGCAGCGCGGGCAGTGCCAGAGAGAAGAACTCTCTGAGTGCACGTCGGGTGTTCTAGTTTCTTGCTGTGTCGAGGAGCTGGAGGCCAGCAGTTGTTGGCCCAACGCCAAACGGGAAGCTCGAAAACGATTGGCCAGAAAGCCGAAGTGACGGATGCGGACGAAGCCTTTGGGCAGCACGTGCAGAAAGAAGCGGCGCAAGAACTCGGTGGCAGCCAGTGTCATCTGACCTTGCTTGCCACCGTGGGCGTAATCCTTCCAGCGGAAGGTAACGCGCTCTTGTTCGCAGCCCAACAAGCGATGATTGGAAATGGCCACGCGATGGGTGTAGCGACCGAGATAGCGCAACACCTGCATGGGACCGCCGAAAGCGGGCTTGGCGTAGACCACCCAGTCGTGGCGATGTAAACGACGGAGCAATTTTGCGAACTGTTGTCGGTCGGCGAGGGCAGCGGCCGGGCCGGCACACTGTAGCTTCTTCTGTCGATGGAGACGTTTCAAAGCGGCGAGGAACTTGCCGCGAAAGACGCGACTCAGGACTTTGACGGGTAAGAAGAAAGGATAGCGCGGGCAGATCCAACGTTGGTGATCCGGCGAAAGCCCACCCGCAGGAATGACGCAGTGAATGTGGGGATGCAGCAGCAGGCTCTGTCCCCAGGTGTGCAGGATCGCGATCATGCCGATCTCGGCGCCTAGGTGCTTCGGATCGGATGCGATCTCCAGCAAGGTTTGTGCGCTGGCGGTGAACAACAGATCGTAAAACAGGCGCGGGTTTTCCAAGGCCAAGACATTCAGTTCATGAGGCGCGGTGAACACGGCATGGAAATAGCTGGTAGCCAGGAGTTCGCGCTCGCGGGCCGCCAGCCAGCGCTCGCGGGCTTGCGCCTGACACTTGGGGCAGTGCCGATTTCGACACGAGTTGTAGGAGATGGTCTGATCTCCGCAACTCTGACAAGCGTCGCGATGCCCGCCGAGGGCAGCGGTGCGGCAGCGCTGAATGGCCCGAAAGGCTTTGAGCTGTTGAAAGCCAAAGCTCGACCGATACCGATCTAGGAAGCGATCACCATGCGCGCGCAGAATGTCGGCCACCTCGAGGGTGGGCCGAGTCATTCTTGTTTTTTTCGCTTAAAGCTACGACTGACGCTCTCGGTGCCAGCGAGAGTTAGACCATCCAGCGGATTGCTGACGGCCTGCAAGTGCCGCCGCGACAGATGCAGATACTGGGCCGTAGTTTCCAGATCACCGTGCCCGAGCAGAACCTGGATCGTACGCAAATCGGTGCCCGCCTCCAACAAGTGAGTCGCCCAACTGTGGCGCAGCGTGTGCGGCGTAACCCGTTTGTTGATACCAGCCCGACGTGCGGCCTCGCAGCATGCGATCCAGACGGTCTTGTCAGAAATCGGCTGATCAAGTCGGTGGCCAAGAGTGCGCGTAGGAAACATGTACAGCTTCGGCTTGCGCCAGCGCCAGTACTCTCGTAGCGTTTCCAGCAGGGTTGGGCTGAGAGGCAAATCGCGATCTTTGCCGCCCTTGCCGGCAACGACGCGGATGATCATCCGTTGGCTGTCAATATCGCCGACCTTGAGATGGGCCAACTCGGAGCGTCGCATGCCCGTGCCGTAGAGCGTCATCAGCAACGTCCGTCGAAACAGTGTGCCCGCGGCATTGATCAAACGCCCGATTTCCTCTTGGCTCAGCACTGTCGGCAGCCGGCGCCGATCCTTGGGATAGGGCAAGAACTCGCGGAACTGATGCCGCTTAAGCGTCTTGACGAAGAAGAACCGCAGCGCTGCTACACAGTTCACGGCAGTGCCGGGTGTTACTTTGCGCTCTTGGAGCAGGTAGGCTTGATAGCTTCGCAGCTCATTCGGCCCGAGCTGATCCGGGGACTTGCCAAAATGGCGAGCGAACGCAGTCACGTACTGCAAGTACTTGCGCGTCGTGATCTCGGAGTAGTTGCGGCGCTGGAGTTCCTCCAGCATCATCTTGCGTAAACGAGTCATAGGAATCTCCTTTCCTACGACCCACACTACGTCAGCAGTGCCGGAAATCTCCGGGTTCACCCCACGCGTAGCGTCCGCCGCACCAGCGGCTTAGTCCTGGTCGGCAACTCTTACCTTGGGATTAGTTCAGGGTTGCCCGTGACACGGCACAATACCGGTTGCTTGTCTAAACACTGTTTACATCGGTTATCGACGAGCCGTTCTCACTCAGAGATTCCGATTGTGCGGGACACCTATGCCCAGATGCAAAATTCCGT
>Ga0209056_10007400_pt1 | contig 11305 bp, 9 predicted proteins | sample GraSoiAngelo_114_FD_185876 | JGI IMG/M metagenome (GOLD analysis project Ga0209056, IMG submission 185876) | Grasslands soil microbial communities from the Angelo Coastal Reserve, California, USA - 14_0903_13_40cm (SPAdes) (version 2) | ecosystem: Environmental > Terrestrial > Soil > Grasslands ... | reverse complement strand
CCTCTGGCCGCACGAAATTACGTCAAGCGGCTCGGCCAACTCACCGGCGCGAAGATTTCCATCGTCAGCGTCGGCCCCACCCGCGCCCAGACGATCTTTCTTTAACGATGCCTCCAAGTGCCAAATCCGTCCCGCGGCACATCGCGATCATTATGGATGGGAACGGTCGCTGGGCCAAAGCCCAAGGCCTGCCCCGGATCAGGGGTCACGAGAAAGGAGCGCGGGCCGCCCGCGAATGCGTCGAGGGCTGCGCCGAATTGAAGGTTGAATACCTGACTCTCTACGCTTTTTCGGCCGAAAACTGGCAGCGCCCGAAAAGTGAAGTTTTCGCGCTAATGAAGCTCTTGGAAAAGTTCCTCAAGGAAAAAACGCCGGAACTGATCGAGAAAAATGTTCGATTACAAGCGATCGGACGACTGACCGATTTGCCCGAGGTCTGCCAGCAACAGCTGCACAAGTCGATCGAAGCGACCGCCAAAAATACCGGCGTCATTTTAATCCTGGCCCTGAGTTACGGCGGACGACTCGAGATTATCGACGGGATCAAGAGTCTGCTTCGGGCGATTGAGCTCGGTCACATCGACAAGGGAATGATCGATGTCGAGATGTTCAGCAAACATCTTTACACCCGATATTATCCGGATCCTGATCTCCTCATTCGCACTTCCGGCGAGATGCGTTTGTCGAATTTTTTGCTCTGGCAACTTTCCTACACCGAAATGTACGTGACTCAGAAGATGTGGCCCGATTTTACGAAAAAGGATTTGTTTGCCGCGGTAGAAGAATACGGCCGACGTCAGCGGCGATATGGCGCGGTTGAGTAAATCAAACGAACGCCTCGGCCACCGAATCGGCGAGAGCTTTTCCCGCGCGCGTCAAAAGGAAATTGCCACGTGATCTCCGAAGCAAACCCAGTCTAATAAACTCGCGCGTTTCGTCTGGAAACGACTCCAGCAATTGCGCCGGGGCACCATCGGCGGTTCGTAATCCAAGCGCGATTCTCTCGGCGCGTTTCATTTCCGATGTGAGATGCTCGACCGAGCAAACCGTTGATTTTTCGGAAAGAACAGCGTCCGCATAACGGCGAAAGTCTGAAATGTTTTGCCATCGCGTCATACCAATCGTGGAAAAGGCGCTCGGCCCAATCCCCAAATAATCCGAGCCTGACCAATACGCGCGATTGTGCGCCGATCGAAAACCCGGTCGTGCGTAATTCGAGATTTCGTAATGCTCGTAGCCGGCCGTCTCCAGGATCGACATCGTCAGTTCAAAAAATTCGGAATCAGTATCGGGGTCCTGGCGAAACTCGCCTCGCGCCAGCCGAAGAAAAAATTCCGTGTCTTCCTCGTAAGTCAGACAATAAGTCGAAATGTGTTCGGGCTTCAGCGACACGGATCGCTCCAACGTGTTTCGCCATTGATGAATCGTTTGTCCGGGCAGCCCGAACATCAGGTCGACGTTGATGTTGGAAAATCCGGCGTTGCGCAAAATTTGGAACGACTCTTCGCCCTGTTTTGCATTGTGTTCGCGGCCGAGCAATTTCAGCAAATCATCGTCCCAGGATTGAATGCCGAGACTGATTCGGGTGATGCCGAGCCGTCGCAACAGCGCCGCTTTACTCTCGGACACACTTCCGGGGTTTGCTTCCATCGTCCACTCGATCAGTTTCGATAAGTCGAGCGCGTCCCGTAAACCGCCGAGAAGAAATTCCAATTGCGCCGTGGTCAGCGCGGTCGGTGTGCCGCCACCGAAATAAATTGTCGATGGAAGAAGATGCCGCCGAACCCGCCTAGGGCGGGCAGCTCCTTCATCCGCGGCCTTCTCTTCGGGTCGATCTTGTCCGCCAGCGGACGGACTCGCCGTGGCGAGCGCCTCTTGCCGGAGTTCCCCGAGAAGCGCCTCACAAAATCGCGGCGTTTGCGAACGATCGAGCAACTCTTTGTAAAATGCGCAGTACGGGCAAATCCGCGCACAAAAGGGAACATGGACGTAGATATGGCGGATCGGGTCCGACAGCGCGGTCTCGTTTTGTTCGCGCTGCGAAACCGTCGCTCCGGAGTTGTGATTCGCGGCTGCGGCCATAAAATCAATGTTCCTTGTCGATCCGAAACGTAGCTCTGGTTCACTTCTGCGCCATTGGCAGTGCGTTTGCGCAAGTTCCGTCGCCTTCGCCGGAGAAGTCGCTAGTCTACGCGGTCCACGACGCTGACGCGATTGTTGGTTACGAAACCAATTCGCGGGCAGTCCGAGCGATGGTGGATCGGCTGGTTCTAGCGGTGACGGGTCAACCGGACGTCGGCAGGGCGTGGGGATCGCTGGTTGCGCCTAACGACAAAATTGGAATCAAAATTTCCGCCGCCGGCGGGGAACTATTTACCACTCATCACGACGTCGTGACCGCGGTGGTAGAAGGTTTAGTGGCCGCGGGCCATCCGCGCAGCAGCATTATTGTTTGGGACCGTTCGCTCGAAGGAACAAAGGGCGCCGGTTACAAAAAGAGCGACGGTTTTGAATTAAAATCGATCCCGCCGCGGGATGGCTATGATCCAAAAGCAACTTTGACGGCGCCACTCCTCGGAAAATTGGTTTGGGGCGACGTCGACTATATCAGCGACGGGGGGAAGAGCGTGCCTTTGTCGGACACGGAAAACACAAGCAGCGTCAGCCATTTTTCGCGCATCCTTTCGAGCCAGGTGACAAAAGTCATCAACATTCCGGTGATGAGCAACAGCACCACGAACGGCATCGCCGGTTGTCTCTACAACATGACCATCCCCAACATCGACAATTGGCGACGCTTCGCGCTCGGCACCGGTTTTGGCGCGGAAAGCGTGGCCATCATTTACAGTAATCCGGTCATTTCGCAGAAAGTTGTTCTCAATGTGATGGACGGCCTGATGGCGCAATATGCCGGCGGTCCGCAATCGCAACCCAACTTTGCCCTTCATCACGCGACGCTTTACGCGAGTAAAGATCCGGTGGCGCTGGATACGGTGGCGCTGAAGCGACTCGATGGATGGCGATCGAAAGAGAATTTCCAGCCTATCGGTCGATTGGCGAGTTACGTGCAAACGGCCACCACGGTTGGCCTTGGCGATTCAGACATGAGCCGGATCGAGGTAAAAAATGTCGGCCGCTGACGATTCATTCGGCCAGGAACCAGAGTCCGCCGTTTCTCTTCCCAATTTGCGGGGATCGATTTTGGCGTCGGTCTCACGTTCGTTTTATCTTTCGATCCGGCTCCTGCCCAAAAAACTGCGCGATCCGGTTTCGCTGGCCTATTTGCTCGCGCGCGCATCAGACACGATCGCCGATACGACCGAGCTGCCGATTGAATTGCGGACCGAAAAATTGCGCCTGCTCGCGCGTGGAATTCAGGGCGAGGCATTGGGCGAAGCGATCGTCGACCTGAGCGCGCTCGCGCCGTTGCAGAAAAACAAAGCCGAGCGCGCGCTGATTAAATCGGTGCAGCCATGTCTGGATTGGCTCGAGCAAAGCGACGTCCTCGATCGCGAAGAAGTCCGGACAGTGCTGGAACTAATTAACCGTGGCCAAATCCTCGACCTCGAGCGTTTCCGAGATCCAAAGCGAATTGTTGCCTTGGAAACGTCGGCTGAGCTCGACGAATACACGTATCTCGTCGCCGGCAGCGCGGGAGAATTTTGGACCCGGCTTTGCTTTCGCCACCTGCGAAAGTTTGCCACGCGAAGTGAAGACGAGATGCTCGCGACGGCGAAACGTTACGGCATGGGCCTGCAATTGATCAACATCTTGCGCGATGCCGGCACGGATCTTCGCGCGGGCCGGTGTTATTTTCCGGACGATGAACTCGCGGTGGCCGCGATGGAGCCGTCCCAAATTTTGCGCGAACCGGAACGATTTCAGCCAATCTATGGCAGGTGGCGCGAGAAAGCAGAGCGGGGGATCGAGGCGGGATTACAATACGCCCGCGCGATTCGAAACCGCCGCGTTCGGACAGCGACAGTTCTTCCGGCGCTGATCGGGGCTCGCACTCTTGCGGTCTTGCGCGATGCCGGCGCAACCGCCCTCCGGCGACACATTAAAGTTCCACGACGCGAAGTGCGCGCGATTATTGTGTCGCTCGTTCTTGGATTCGGTGCGCGATCGCGCATCGAGTCGCTCTACCGCGATCTTTCGCGATAATCGGTCGCCTTACAAAAAATAATTGCGCTGTTTTTCGCTGATCGGTTTCTCGAGCCGCTCCAGAACCTGCATCATATCTTCCCAAACCTTGCGTTTTTCCGAAGGCGATTGGTTTCGGAGCAGATACGCGGGATGATAAGTGATCATCAATGGCGTCCCATTGAATGAGTTCCAACGCCCCCGCAGTTCGCGCATCGGCGAACGCGTCCCAAGAAGTCCTTCCACCGCGACAGCGCCAAGCGCGACGATCACCTTCGGTTTAATGATGTCGATTTGTTCCATCAAATACGGGCGGCAGGTTTGCATTTCGCGCGGTGTTGGCGGGCGGTTTCCAAACGAACCGGCCGGCACGTCCGGGCGACACTTTAGAATATTGGCGATGTAAACCTCTTCGCGCGCGAAGCCCATTGCCTTGATGATCTTAGTGAGCAATTGGCCGGCACGGCCGACGAACGGTTCGCCCTGCGCATCTTCATCCGCGCCCGGCGCTTCGCCAATGAACATGATCTCGGCGTCCGGATTGCCGACGCCGAAGACGGTCTGCGTCCGCGTGCGCGCGAGGTTCGGACATTTCGTGCAAGCGCAGACGCGTGATTGAACCGAGGCCAACTGTTCAATCTTGTCGCTGCCGGCCCGCCGCAGGCTCGGCGAAGGCGGGTCGATCTTTGTCTCGCGAAGGTTGCCGGAGCTGCGAGCCGGCGCGGCTTGGTTCAGCGCATCGAGGGCGCTTCGCGATGCGCACGGACGATGCGCCCTTTCATCGCGCATGCGCTCGAGAGTTTCGAGAACCGCTTCGAGCGCCTGCGGAAAGTGCATCAGCCGCATATTGGGAAGTTTTGCGCGAATCGGCAAATGATTTTGACTCGCGAAAGCTTTCGGAGTTGATGATGCGCCGATGAGTTCGAAGCTAAGCGACTACGATTATCCGCTGCCCGAAGCGCAGATTGCCAAGCGTCCGCTGCCGCGGCGGGACGAGGCGCGCATGATGGTGCTGCATCGCGATTCGCAAACGATCGAACATCGACAGTTTCGTGATCTAAAAGCCTTCTTGAAGCCGGGCGACTTGCTGGTCCTGAACAACACCCGGGTTCTGCCTGCGCGCAGATTTTCGGACGATCACGCGGTCGAGTTTTTGTTTTTGGAGAAACTCGGCTCCGCGCGCTGGAAATGTTTGGTCAAGCCCGGCCGCAAGATGCGAGCCGGTGTCACGACTAAGATCGACAACGTGCTGTTGCGCGTCGAAGAGATTTTGCCGGACGGCGAACGGATCGTCGCGCTGGCCGAAGATATCGATCTTTATGCGCACGGATCGATGCCGTTGCCTCCGTACATCGGCCGCGAAAGCGACCTCGCGGACAACGAGCGTTATCAAACTGTCTTCGCTCAAAACCCGGGCGCGCTGGCCGCACCAACGGCGGGGCTGCATTTCACGCCGGAAATTTTGTCCGAGATTCCGCACGCATTTGTGACGCTTCATGTCGGCCCGGGCACTTTTCGGCCGGTCTACTCGGAAAATGTTGCCGAGCATCGGATGCACGCCGAATCGTTTTCAATTTCCGAGGAAGCGGCCGCGAAGATTAACCAGGCCGGGTGCGTCATCGCTGTGGGAACAACTACAGTCCGCACATTAGAATCAGCCGCCCGCAAAACTCGACTGCTTAAAGCAGTCAAGTCTAACGAGTGCAAAATTAGCGCGCAATCGACCAAGACGGACATTTTCATTTACCCGCCATTCGAATTTCGTGTGGTCGATGTTCTGCTAACCAATTTTCACTTGCCGCGCTCAACCTTGCTCATGCTGGTGGGCGCTTTCGCCGGTCGCGAGTTTTTACTGCGATCGTACGAAGAAGCGATCCGTCAGCGATACCGGTTTTACAGTTACGGCGACTGCATGTTGATCTTGTAAGACCAAACACGAATGCGCACGAATACCGGAAGAGTGGAATGAGGAATTTTTCTTAGTGTAAATTCGTATCCATTCGTGGTTAAAAAACAAAGATGAACCTTCCTGATGAACCAAAGGGCGAACTGGTGATCCAGACGATCGCGATGCCCAAGGACACTAATCGCGATGGCGACATTTTTGGCGGCTGGTTGGTTTCGCAAATGGATTTGGGCAGCGCGATCCTGGCTGGCAAAGTGGCAAAGTCGCGCGTGGTGACGGTGGCCATCGAGGGGATGTCGTTCCTTAATCCCGTGCGTGTAGGGGACACCGTCGCGTGCTACGCCTGGCTTGAGAAAATCGGACGCACGTCGATGAAAATTTGCGTCGATGTTTGGGTGACGCGTTATCGAACGGGCGAACGCGTCAAAGTAACAAACGGCGTCTTCACTTATGTCGCGCTCGGCCCGGACGGGAAACCGACGCCGGTGAAACGCGATTAGGGCTACGGCTGCGCCGGTTCGCTGTCGGTCTGGTTTGCGATTGCACCCGACGCGGAAACAGTCACTGGAGGAGCCATTGCCTCGGACCAGGACCCCTGAGAACTTTCAACACTCGTTGTAATTTGCGGCTCGCTCGGCACTGCCGATTTCATTTTCTGCTTCAGCTGGCGATTCGCCGCTTTTTGGGCGCGAGCCATCGCGTGTCTGCGCTCCTTCGTTTGTTTTGCGACATAATGATGATAGGCCATTTCCCGACGCCCATTGGCGCTCATGTAGGCACAGCCGCCGAAACTAAATGAGACGGCGAAGATGAGAAGCAGAGGCAGGTTTTTCTTGTGCACGCAACTTGTGAAGCACAAGACGTGCGAGATCCGAGCGGTTCACCGGACCGCCCGCAAACGCCAGTCCGGCTCGGACCGATTGAGGTCAATCGCCCCTACCTACAGCAACTCGCGCACGCAATTTACCGCGCGGAGATAAACGTGGTGCGGACCACCACGCAACAGCTCCTGCGTCATTAGATCAACCGGGTCGTTGCTTTGGGCCGGCATCATCTGCGGCAGCGCGGTTTCGTTTTCGCCGCTCCGCGAAATCTCGAGCAGGTCCCCGCATTGCGCTGGTATGACTCGGAACTGAACACTGCTGGAATTTATCGTGACGTCGCCGATTGGGCCGCCTTCCCACTGGCGCAGCTCGATGTCGATCTTATGATTATTCGCATCCACGAATCTGCAGCTCCCATTGCGCGCCGGCTCGTTGATCCTCCAATTCAGCTGCGCACCCAGCCAGCCGAGCAAAAGGAGAGCGGTCGATTTAAATCCGGGCCCGTAATCAATATTGAGATTTTCGATTTTGGAAAAATGATGATGCGACGCCGGGTGATCAAAGAATTGCGCAATAGCATGGCGCACCTTGTCGAGTCGTGTCCAATTAAGATCGCAAAGCACGATTCTTTGTTTCGCTTCCTCTTGCGCGGTTTCGACGAGATGCATCTGACCGCCAAAATCCTTCCACGTTTGGCTATCGAAGATCAATCGATTGACCCACGCCCAAAGTTGCGGGTCCATCGGGTCGGGAAAATCGTCCTGCCACCAAAGGTAAAGTGGCAGGTCGGAATCGAGGTGGGAAAAGACAATGCTCGGGAGGAGTTTTACGCACGGGCCTTCCAGCGAAAACGAAAGCTGCTCGGAACAAATCTGTTTGCCCCCGGCGCGGGTTACGTGACAGTGCGCGTTCAACCAGGCTTCGACCCGGTTCTCTTTAGATTTTCGATTCGCTCCGATCACGAGCGCGCGGCAGGCATGATTCTCGGTGATCCTGGCGACCAGCTGCGTATTCTTCTCAAGCGAACCGGGCTTTTCGCTGTAAAGGGCGAGATTAATGAGCGACGCGCGGGTCATCGCGTTTTCGCGTTCCTGCCAGAGTTTTTTCAACTCCTTGTTGATCTTGCTGATCTCGACCGACTGGCCTAACGAGTAATTTTCTGCAATCGGCGGCATAATTCAGAATCTCCGCCAAGCTCGGCCATCGCGCGCCAGGAGCTCGTCTGCTTCCTCTGGTCCCCACGAGCCGGCTGGATAAAAGGACAGCTCGGGCGCGCTCGTTTTTGCTGACCAGGCATTTTCGATGATGTCGATGAACGCCCACGCTTCCTCGACTTCATCGCGGCGAGCAAACAAAGTAGCGTCACCACTCATGGCGTCGAGCAACAGGCGTTCATATGCTTCCGGACTCGCTTTGCCGAATGACGTGCCGTAATGAAAATCCATCTTCACCGGCTCAATCCGGAAACTTGTTCCCGGCATTTTCGCCTGCATCCGCAAGGAAATGCCTTCGTCCGGCTGAATCCGAATCACGAGCACGTTCGCCTCATTCGTCTCTTTGTTGAACAAAACGAACGGCGCCTTTTTGAAATGGACGGAAATCTCTGTCCCCGATTTCGGTAGTCGTTTTCCGACGCGCATGTAAATCGGCACGTCCCACCAGCGCCAATTGTCGACGTTCAGACGAAGCGCGACAAAGGTGTCGGTCATCGATTTCGGATCGACATTGTTTTCGCTGCGATAACCCGGCACTGACTTTCCATTGATCGCGCCTTCGGCGTACTGGCCGCGCACGACGTTGCTGCTCACTTCGTCGGTAATCATTCGCCGCAGGCAGCGCACGACCTTTACTTTTTCGTCCCGAATGCTGTCGGCTCTCAAGTCGCTCGGCGCTTCCATCGCGATGAGACAAAGCAATTGGAGCAAATGATTTTGGACCATGTCGCGTAACGCGCCCGCGCCTTCATAATAACCGGCGCGTCCTTCGACCCCAAGCGTTTCCGCCGCGGTAATTTGGACATGGTCGATGTAGCGCGTGTTCCAAAGCGGTTCGAAAATCGCGTTAGCGAAGCGCAGCACCAAAATGTTCTGGGCGGTTTCTTTTCCAAGAAAATGGTCGATCCGATACGTTTGTTCCTCGCTGAACGCGTCGCTGACCACGCGATTGAGCTCACGCGCCGAAGCCAGATCACTCCCGAACGGCTTTTCGATGATCACGCGCGCCCAACTTCCTTCGCACGCCTTGTTCAAACCGACGGCTTTGAGATGTTTGAGGATCGGCTCGAATTGGTCGGGCGCGACCGCGAAATAAAATAGCCGGTTGCCGCGTGTGCCGCGTTCCTCGTCGATCTTGTCCAAGCGTTCCGCCAAACTTTTGAAGCCGGCTTCATCGCTAAAATCGCTTTGATGATAAAAAATTGACTGGCCGAACGTCTTCCAGATTTCGTCGCGCACAGTTTGGCGCGAAAATTTCCGCACTGCCTCTTCCATTTCACGCCGAAAGTCCTCGTCGGTCTTTTCGCGTCTGGCAAAACCGAGCACACTGACAGCAGGTGGCAGCTCGCCGTCAGCGGCAAGATTGTAAAGCGCCGGCAAGAGTTTGCGATGGGTCAGATCGCCGGTGGCGCCAAAGATGACGACGCTGCACGGCTGCGGCACGGCGCGAGTAGATAAACCTTCGCGCAATGGGTTCGCCTCCGATTGATCTGCCGCTCGATTCATCAGCCTCTGCAGATTACGCAGATTTTCGCCGATTAGGTAACACGAAAATGAATTACGCTACGCGGGCAAAGGAAAGCGCCGCGTCATCTCGCGCACTTTATCACGCACGCGGCCGAGCGCGGCTTCATCGGTGCGGTTGGCCAACGCTTCCGCGACCAGGTCGGCGATCTCGAGCATCTCTTCTTCTTTCATTCCGCGTGTCGTCACCGCCGGAGTTCCGACGCGAATTCCGCCCGGTTTGAAGATCGGATAGGTGTCGAACGGAATTCCGTTTTTGTTCACGGTGATGCCAGCGCGATCGAGAACTTCCTGCGCTTCTTTGCCGTTAATTTCTTTCGGGCGCAGATCGACCAGCATTAGATGATTGTCGGTGCCGCCGGAAACGATGCGATAACCGTGCTTCGCCAAACCGGCTGCGAGTGCCTTGGCATTGATCACAACCTGGCGTTGATAATCGCGGAACGACGGTTGCACCGCTTCATGAAAACAAACCGCTTTCGCCGCGATAACATGCATGAGCGGTCCGCCCTGGACTCCGGGAAAAACAGTCGCGTCGATCTGTTTCGCAAATTCCTGCTTGCACAGGACAATCCCGCCGCGCGGGCCGCGTAAACTTTTGTGCGTCGTCGTGGTGACAAATTGCGCATGCGGAATCGGACTCGGATGTTGGCCGCCGGCAACGAGACCGGAGATGTGCGCCATGTCGATGAAGAGGAGCGCACCGACTGAGTCGGCGATTTGGCGCATCCGCGGAAAATCGATGATTCGCGGATAAGCCGACGCGCCGGCCGTGATCATCACCGGCCGAACTTCTTCTGCTTGCTTTTGCAACGCGTCATAATCGATCTGCTCCGTCTTCTCGCTCACGCCATATTGCGCGACCGTGTAAAACTTGCCGGAGAAATTTGCCGGATGACCATGAGTGAGATGGCCGCCATGCGCGAGATTCATCGCCAAAATCTTGTCACCCGGCTTCAGGACCGAGAAATAGACCGCCATGTTCGCTTGCGCGCCGCTGTGCGGTTGAACATTGGCGTGCTCAGCGCCGAACAATCTCAGCGCACGATCGATCGCGAGTTGCTCGGCCGTGTCCACATTTTCACAGCCACCATACCAACGTTTCTTTGGATAACCTTCCGCGTACTTGTTAGTCAAACAGGAACCCTGCGCTTCCATCACCGCCCGGCTGGTGAAATTTTCGGACGCGATCAGCTCGATATTTTCCCGCTGCCGTTTTTCTTCGGCGCGAATCGCATCGTAAATTTCCGGATCGACTTTGCGCAGCGCCTCAAGGGAGCTGCCACCGTAGGTTGTCGATCCAGCGCTGGTTTGAGTCGGGCGAGGAACGTCGCTCATTGGGTACGAAGATATTCCGCGATTTCTGGTCGCACCAGGCGGAACCAGTTCGCTTTGCTCGACGAAACTAAGCACGCTCGGCAACGCATTTTTGATCGTGCGCGCGCAATTCTCATAAACTTCGCGCCCAAGACCGATTGGGTCCGGCACATCGCGCCACAGGGTCGCGCCGGGTTCTTCAAATTCGCGGATTAGAAAAGTTTTCTCCGCGCCATGTGGAAAGAGCATATGAATCGTTTCGAGATGCGCGCCGGTCATGGCGAAAATGTGCGTTGCGCGGTCGACCAAATCGGCCGTGAGCGGTTGGCTGCGCAAATCGCTGATATCGACCCCGTCCGCTTCGCAAACCTGCACCG
>Ga0209056_10007396_pt1 | contig 11307 bp, 14 predicted proteins | sample GraSoiAngelo_114_FD_185876 | JGI IMG/M metagenome (GOLD analysis project Ga0209056, IMG submission 185876) | Grasslands soil microbial communities from the Angelo Coastal Reserve, California, USA - 14_0903_13_40cm (SPAdes) (version 2) | ecosystem: Environmental > Terrestrial > Soil > Grasslands... | reverse complement strand
ATTCGGAGTTATTCGAAGTTGTTGGCTTCTTGCTGCGGCATCATTTAACAAGACAAATGTACATCACCAACGGAACGCTGATTACGGCGATCACTTTCGCTTTTGCTGGTGTCTGAGCCGGGCATTCCGCACTGGCTGGGATTTCCGGATGAAATGCGCAAAACGATTTATTGGTACGACAAACGACCGGACACGATGGGCTGCGGATTTTTCGCTGAAGTGTTCACCCACGTCGGACAATGGGGAACACATGTCGATCCGTCGGCCCATTTCATCAAAGGTTCGCGCACCGTGGATCAAATTGATGGGCGGCTCCGGATTTCCAGCGCGCGTATTTGCAAAATTGCCCTAATTTCGCTTCGCATTTTGCCCAATCATTGCGTGGCGTTAGTCGCAAGCGTGATGGATTTGCTCGCGGAACTGCAGGAATACTTTGGTGTGCGGGGATGACGCGATGCTGGCAAAGACTTTTGGAGTTTAGACTCGACCGCTCCATGCTCGAAAATGTGCTTGGTCAGTTGACTGAAAGTCGCGGTACGAACGAAGATAGGCGCTGAATTCACCCCCGTGAGATGAGAGATATACCAAGGTACTGTTACGTGTATGTTTTGCGTTCGCTCGCAGATCATCAATTCTATGTTGGCTTAACGAGGGATTTGCGAGCGCGGCTGCACTCGCATAATAAAGGACTCATCGCTTCAACGAAAAGACGGATACCGTTCGAGCTTGTCCATTGGGAGGGTTGTTTGAATGACAGTGATGCGGCTCAACACGAGAAGTATCTAAAGACTGCCTGGGGAAAGCGGTACATCAAAACGAGATTACGGAGGTATCTCACCGGGTAAATGCACATCACCGACATCATGCGGGGTGATTCTCCCACGTTTTCGTTCGAGTTCTTTCCTCCGAAAACGCCGGAGGCTGCCGAGATTTTATATCAAACGATTCGCGATCTCGAATCGTACATGCCGCACTTTGTCAGCGTTACTTATGGGGCCGGCGGCTCAACGCGAGATTTGACCCATGATCTTGTCGAGCGCATTCAGACCACGACAAAACTGGATCCGATCCCACACCTGACGTGCGTCTGCCACAAGGAAGACGAGATCGAATCAATTCTGATTCGATATGCAAAAACCTGCATCGGAAATATTCTTGCACTCGGCGGCGATCCGCCGCGGGGATGCGGCTACGATAAGTCTGGCGATGCCTTCCAACACGCGATCGATTTGGTGAAGTTCATTCGCAGATTCAACGAATCGGGCGCGCATCCGGAGCGCCGCGGTTTCGGGATCGGCGTGGCCGGCTTTCCGGAAGGACATCCGGCGACGCCGAATCGATTAGTCGAAATGGATCGCCTTAAAGCGAAAGTTGACGCCGGCGCCGACTACATCGTGACACAACTATTTTTCGATAATCGCGACTTCCTCGACTTCCGCGAACGCTGTGCGCTTGCCGAGATTCACATCCCCATTATCGCCGGCATCATGCCGATTACTTCCATGAGCGGATTCAAACGCATGGCTGAGCTCGCCGGCGGCACACGCTTTCCGGCCAAGCTTTTGCGTGCTCTTCAGCGATGCGAAAACGATCCTGAAGGGGTCAGGCGCGTCGGCGTTCATTTCGCCCTGGAACAATGTCACGATCTTTTGGATAACAACGTTGCCGGCATTCACTTCTACACACTCAATCGTTCTGACGCCACGCGGATAATTTTTGACAGCCTCGGCATTCCGCGTCGGCGAAACGCACAGGCCCCGACCGTTTAGTCTGGCGATACTACCCATCTTCACCGGGTCTGGCCTCTACTGAGCGCAAGGCAGGCGCAATTTGCGCGCAGCCTCTGATGCACGGACTATTTCGCGATGTCGAAAGGCCGACTCGCGTCTTATTTACAGATTGCAGCTCTTATTGGAGCAACTGCATTGCTTCTATTGCTGGTGCGTTTCCCGCCGGTTCTCAATCTTATCGTCGCAATGCAGCAACGCGTCATGCACTGGGGCGCGTGGAGCGCAATTTTTTACCCTCTGTTGTTCGCGCTCTGTAATGTTTTACTCTTGCCGGGCGGAATTCTCTGCGTCGGCAGCGGTTTTTTGTTCGGGCTGTGGTGGGGATTTCTCATCGTATTCGCGGGCAATGTACTTGGCGCAGCAATTTCGTTTGCCCTGAGCCGTTGGGTTGCCGGACGATGGTTTCGGCGAAGGCTGTCGCAAAACGCAACATTACGTGCCTTGGAACCGGCCTTGGAACGTGAGAGGTGGAAGATCATCCTCTTAAGCCAGTTGCATCCGCTTTTTCCCACAAGCCTATTGAATTATCTTTACGGTCTGACGCGAATTCGGTTTGGTACCTACATGCTTTGGGCCTCGATCGGCCGGATGCCTGGACTTTTTTTGTATGCGTATGCCGGGACCTTGGGTCAATTTGGGCTTAAGATGATGCGCGGGAAGAGTCATCCGCGCGTAGTCGAGTATTGGACATGGGGAGGCGCCTTTTTTACGACAGCATTACTCTTACTCGTGCTGGGTCGCATTGCCTCTCGAGCCGTAAAAACGGCGCAGACAGCATCGACAACGTCGCACAGCCAAGCAACCGACAAGAGCGCATCGGGCATCGTGTTACATCATAAATGATTTGTTATAAATATGTTATGTATAATAAATATGTCATCGATGCAACGCCTGGAATCGTTTTCGACTATCAATTGTCGAACCAGGACATAGGTGAAATTTATCCGAGAATCTAAGAATGTTTAAATTGCCGACTGAATATGACGTTTTGGTGGTGGGAAGCGGGCATGCTGGGATTGAGGCGGCTTTGGCGGCGGCAAGAATGGGATGCCGAACGTTGATGCTGACGCAGAATCTAGACACGATTGGTCAGATGTCGTGCAATCCGGCCGTTGGCGGATTGGCAAAGGGTCATATCGTGCGGGAGATCGACGCGATGGGTGGCGCGATGGGTCTTAATGCCGATGCTACCGGAATTCAATTTCGCATGTTGAACAAAGCCAAAGGCCCATCGGTCCGGGCGCCGCGCGTCCAGTGCGATAAAAAGGCTTACCAATTTCGGATGAAAGCCGTTCTCGAGCGCGCGCCCAACCTTGATCTTAAGCAGGCAACAGTTTCCAACGTTCTCGTGAAAGGCGGAGCCGTACGCGGCGTTGAAACCGATCTTGGGCTAATGATTCTCGCCCGCAGTGTTGTCATGACATCGGGTACCTTTTTGCGGGGTCTTCTGCACGTAGGCGAGAACAGCAAACCGGGCGGCCGCATGGCTGACGCGAGCTCAGCCTTGAGCGAAAATCTTCGACAACTCGGCTTCGTCGTCGGCCGATTTAAGACGGGCACTCCATGCCGCCTGAATCGCCGCTCGATTGAATTCTCGCAATGCGAGATTCAGCGGGGAGATGAGCCGCCTCCGAGGTTCGCGTTTCATGCGGACGCGACAAGTCTTACAAACGACATTTTTACTCTGAATTACAACGGCAGGGGCGAGTTCCATGTGGAACAACTGCCCTGTTGGATTACCCAAACAACGCCTCACACCCACGAGATCATCCGCTCGAATCTGCATAGGTCGCCTCTGTACACGGGCCGAATCAAGGGCACTGGCCCACGATACTGCCCCTCGATTGAGGACAAAGTGGTTAAGTTTTCCGCGAGGAGCGCCCATCAGCTCTTTCTCGAGCCGGAAGGCCGTCATACGGAGGAATATTATGTCAACGGCGTCTCGACGAGCTTGCCGTACGATGTTCAGCTCGAATTTTTGCACACTATTCCCGGTTTGGAACGGGCTGAGATCATGCGGCCCGGTTACGCAGTTGAATACGATTTTTTCCCACCGACACAGCTGTTTCACACGCTGGAGACAAAGCTCATCCGCGGACTTTATTTCGCTGGGCAAGTGAATGGAACTTCGGGTTACGAAGAGGCCGCGGCACAGGGGTTGGTGGCAGGTGCGAATGCGGCCTTGAAGGTTCAATGTCGCCCACCGTTCAGGTTAGAAAGAAACGAAGCCTACATTGGCGTATTAATCGACGACTTGGTCGTCAAGGGAACTGAAGAGCCGTATCGGATGTTCACCAGCCGCGCTGAGGATCGATTGCAACTTCGACAGGGTAATGCTGATCAACGATTGACGAAGCACGCATTTGAAACAGGTCTCGTCGATCAAAATCGTTGGATCACTTTTCACGAAAAGATGGACCTGCTAAACAAAATCCGACTAGTCGCGACCCAGAGGAAAATCAACGGCTTGTTGATTTCCCAGTTGCTGAAGCGGCCGGATTTTCATCGCGAGAACCTGCCGAAGGAAATTGCTTTGCTTGCGCCGGCCGAAATCTGGGACTTAATCGAGACGGAATTTAAGTATGAGGGATACGCCGCGCGGCAATCTGATCAGAACCGTGAGGTTGCGCGGCGAGGTCTTCAACGGATTCCAGATGGGTTTGATTTTGGGAAAGTCATTGGGCTCAGCTCGGAGACCCGGCAAAAGCTCTCGGCCGTTCGGCCGACCTCGTTGGGTCAAGCGGCACGGGTTAGCGGCGTTACGCCAGCCGATGTAGCTATTATATCTATATGGCTTATCAAAAACAACTTACAGATGACAACTCCGTAAGATTGACAATCAACCAGAGCGCAAGCTAGAGAGGTTTCGTGTTTACGATCGCTGGTATCGCGTTGATCAGCTATTTAATTGGTTCCGTACCAGCTGGATATCTCGCTGGTCGCGTCGCTGGCATCGATATTCGAAAGGTCGGCAGCGGCAATATCGGCGCGACAAATGTGCTCCGTGTTTTTGGCAAGCGTTACGGCTATCCAGTATTCCTGTTCGATTTTGTAAAGGGGACGGCTGCGGTGGAGATATCTATCTTAATCTTCAATAGCACTGACCACGCAGAAGTGAGCCGCGAACTTTGCGCGATCCTCGCGGGAGTCAGCTCTGTGATCGGACACAGTTATCCAGTGTGGCTAGGATTCAAAGGTGGCAAGGGCGTCGCAACTTCCTTCGGCGTTGTCTTTGGATTAATTCCGGTCGCGGCGCTCATCGCTGTCGTGGTCTGGCTTATGACATTCGTAACTACCCGATATGTTTCAGTCGCCTCAATGACTGCTGCCCTTGCGTTGCCCGTCACCGTGGTTGCAATGTTATATCTCAAGCAGCTGAGCGGGCCAACGCTTCTCCTTTTTTCCATTTGTCTGGCAGCTATCGTGATTTGGCGACACCGCTCCAATCTTTCTCGACTGATGAGCGGCACAGAAGCCCGCTTTGAGCGAAAGTGAAACTGGAAAAGACGACAATTCTGGGCGCGGGCGGCTGGGGTACGGCTTTGTCTGTGCTTTGGGCGAAGAAGCGCCGCGACATCTTGCTCTGGGGAAACAATCCGTCGCGCGTGGAGCGCCTTCGACAAACTCGGGAGAACAGCGATTATCTTCCCGGAATAAGAATTCCGGACTCGATCGGCCTAACGAGCGATCTGAAAGATTGCGCTGCTGCCGATCTCATTGTTTTCGTCACTCCGTCGACAGCGTTGCGGGCAATCGCCACTCGTCTTCGCGAAGTTATCACGAACGATCACGCAGTGCTTCTTAGTTGCACAAAAGGAATCGAGCACGGCACCGGCATGAGGATGAGCGAGATTCTCCATGAAATTTTCCCCGGACACGCGATAGCTGTGCTTTCAGGCCCGAATCTGGCGGTGGAAGTTTCGCGCGATCTGCCTACGGCGACGGTTTTGGCATGCAGCCAAAGTGAATATGCCGCCGAACTCCAGAACTATCTCGGCAGCGCGCGCTTTCGCATCTACACAGGCGAGGAGTTGACCGGCATCGAACTGGGCGGCGCGTTAAAAAATATCTTCGCCATCGCGGCTGGAGCGAGCGACGGCCTGGGTCTTGGGGATAATTCCAAGGCAGCGCTAATTACCCGGTCGCTCGCTGAGATGATCCGACTCGGAACGGCAATGGGCGGAAACCTACGCACTTTCTACGGTCTGAGCGGCGCTGGCGATTTGATCGCGACCTGTTTCAGTCGGCTCAGCCGTAATCGACGTGTCGGCGAACAACTCGGCCGCGGCCAATCGCTGCCGCAAATCACTTCCTCCATGCAAATGGTGGCCGAAGGAATTCCGACGGCGAAAAGCGCCTACGAATGCGCGCGCAAACTCAAGATCGACACGCCGATCGTCGATCAAGTTTACGCGCTCCTTTATGAAGACAAGGCGGCGACGCAGGCAATGCAGGAGCTGCTCGGGCGCGATCAAAAAGCGGAGCGCATTTGAGGCGTGCGCTCAATTCCGGCAGAACTCGGCGATCGCTGCCGGATACAGCTCGTGCTCCGCAATTTGGATCCGCGCATGTAAAGTTTCCGGGGTATCGTTAGGCAAGATCGGAACCTTGCGCTGGACGATGATATCACCGTGATCGATTTCTTCATCGACATAGTGGACGGTGCAACCGGTTACTTTTTCGCCAGCCGCCAGTGCTTGTTTCCACGCTTCGAGCCCAGGAAATTTTGGCAGGAGTGCCGGATGAATATTTAAGATGCGACGCGGAAATGCCTCGAGCATCGGCGATTTCAGCACGCGCATAAAACCGGCGAGAATGACGAGTTCGACGCCGGCATCGCGAAGCATCCGCACAAGTTCCATCTCGGCTTCGGGCTCTAATCGCGTGCGAAATCTACCCGGCGGCAGGTAGGCATTTGGAATTGAGAATTCGCGCGCAATGTCCAGGATCGGCGCATCCAGGACATCCGAAATGACGACGCGCGCTTCGGCTGGCAAAAGGCCCGATCGGATGCGTTCGAGAATCACGCGGCAATTCGTTCCTTTACCCGAACCGAGTATTCCCAGCGCCAGCAATTTCATTTCGCGCGAGTCCGCAATTGTTCGAGCAAGCCCGAGGTGGAATAATCTTTTTCAAATGGAATGATGCGGACCTGCGCGCCGATTTTTTGCAGAACTGCGCGCTCCTCCGCATTCAGTGTTTCGGAAGTGTAATCGCCGCCCTTGGCGTAAATGGCTGGCGCCGCCATCTCGATGAATCGCGTCGCGCGCATTTCGGGAAAAATTGTAACGAAGTCCACACTCTCGAGGGCCGCGAGCACTTCCGCGCGATCGCTTTCGTTGTTGATCGGGCGTCCACGTCCTTTCAATTCGCGAACTGAACGATCGCCGTTCAAGCCCACCGCCAACGCATCACCGAGTGCGCGCGCCGCTTGCAAGTAACGCACATGACCGAGATGGAGCAGATCAAAACATCCGTTGGTTGCGACCAATTTCTTCCCGGCGACGCGCAACTCTTTGGCGCGTGCGGCGAGTTTCTTCAGGTCGATGATCTTTGCTTTCATCGCTTGCTCACGACAAAGTTTAGCGCACGCGGAACCACTTGAAAAAGAGCCGGCTCGTTTCCGACCAGTTCTCCATCGACATTGAACCACATTCCAGGCCGCGACCGCACTGCGATCTTCTTCGCGCGCCGAAAAATAAGCGCACTGTTGGAGAGATGCTTGCCCAAAACTATTTCCGTCGCGAGCAATGCCATCTCGGGCTTCGGCCGTTTTGGAATCAAAACCAGGTCGAGCAATCCATCGCTCGGATCGGCATTGGGCGCGATCAGCAAACCGGCGGCGACGAAGCGTCCATTTGCAATCACGACATTGTAAAGATCGATCGACAATCGCTCCGCGCTGTCGAGAACAACGGTCGTGCGATACGCGTGCAATTCCGGCAAAGCCGCTGCGGCGCTGCGCACATAAGCAAGCGGTCCCCACGCGCGTTTGATCTCGGGTGTTAATTTTTCATCGACCAGACCGCTGAAACCGCCGGTGGAAACATTCACAAAGTATCGGGTCCGGTCGCTCCTCACGCGCACCAGATCGATCGGCGCGGTTTGTTTGGCGCGCAAGATGTCGATGTTCTCCTCGAGAGTTGCAGGCAGCCCGAGGGAGCGCGCAAAGTCGTTCCCGGTACCGAGCGGCACAACTCCGATGCAGATCTCGCGCGCACAGCGCGGCCTCGCAATTCCGTTGACGACTTCATTCAACGTGCCATCGCCGCCGGCCGCGATGACGTAATTGCAGCCCGCGTGAATCGCCTTGCGCGCAAAAATTTCCGCGTCGCCCGCCTTGTGTGTTAGATGCAGTTCCCCAAGGCAACGGCGGCGAAGCTGTTTGAGGAGAACGTCGAGATCCTTAATTGATCCCGCGATCGGATTGACAATTACGCACGGTTTCACGGTCTCATTGTCGATCTTTGCCTCAACTCGTGAAAGCTCTCGGAGTCAAGGCGGGAGATTCAGTTTACCTTTCGCCAATTTGGGCCAAATTCTAGGACCGCATCGCGCATGGCAATCCAGAATTCCAAATCGGCTGAGGGCAAATCGGGTGTTGCGGATGGATTCCGCATCTCCGGCGGCACGGTCATACGCCTCGCTGAAGATGAGCAGAGCAGCGTGGTGGGCGACTTCGGTGACGTCGTCGAGCTTCCTCGGGTTCATGGGGCGCCGATTTTATTCGCCATCGCGCGCGATCCGCGCACCATTTTCACTTATTGGAACATCGATTGGCCAACAATCTTTGCCAAAGCTGCGCCACCGGATCGACAAGTTCATCTGCGAGTGCGCGGCCCGGGCGGGGTCGAAGAAACGAGCGCGGCAGTTGAGCCGATGGCCGGCGATTGTTACCTCGCTGTTTCGAAACCGCGCGGCACATATCGTATTGAGATCGGTTACTATCAACCGGCCGATGTTTGGCATTGTGTCGCGACCTCCGGGCAGGTGACGATGCCGCCCGACAGCGTCGCCGAAAATGCAGATGTCGATCTTGCCACGATTCCGTTTCACCTCAGTTTCCAACGGTTGATCGATTTGTTTCGCGCATCGAACCGCGACGCGTTGACGGAAATCATCTCCCGATTGCAAAGGCGCGCCGTAAGTGACGAAGAGCGCGACCTGCTGAGCGCTGAGGAATGGGAAGTTCTTCGCGCCATGAATTTGTCTATCGACGAAATCGAGTCCGCCCGCCGCGCGTTCCTCACTCGCGCAAACAAAGCGCTGGTGCGCAAACGCACCGAAGCCATTCTCGGTTTCGGCGCCACCAGCCCCTCTCGCGGTTTCGACGTAAGCAGCTGGTAGGGCCGGACCGCCGGGCCGTCCGCGCTTATTCCCTCGAGTGCCGCCAAACGACGTGGCGCATGCTTCCAGCTTGCGATGGGCGCTTGCCTGTGCGGCTCACGGGCATCTCGCCTGCCGATGAAGTGGCATGGCGACGTGCATGAAACAAAATGAAGCGCACGATCCAATCGCAATAAGTTCGCTCGGTGCGCAGACTGTAATGCTTCAGCCGCCGCATCACATCACGCACCTGATCGAGTAACTCTTTCGGCTGGCCCAAACTCGGATCGAGTAATAGAACCTTGGCCATGATTCGGTATTTATCCAGTCGTCCCCCCGAACGCAAGCGGATTAGACCGAATAATTCCGCCTTTAACTGCCGAATAATTCGGCCCATTTCTCGTTAGCTTTCCACCAAGCCGGGCGGCTTGGTTCTTACAGAAAGAAACTTGGGTTTTGCAGGGCGTTCCGGCAGGATGGGCGTGACGATGCGCCGAGCAGCCAAGACCGAAGCATCAATGGTGGAGAGTAACCCCGTTCGTTAGCATGGTTCCAAGTGTCAAAGAGGTTCTTACATTGGTGAAGCTACCCTGAAAGTGTCCTAACACCTCCAAGGCAGTTATCCCGTTTAGAAGACTTCCAACATACTTACCTGACACTGGGCTCGGTCGCATCGTCACTAACCCTTAAGAGAAAGAGAGAGAGTATGAGACGAAAAGCAAAACGTAAAGCAAAAGCAGCCACGGCCCTGCCGCCCGGCTTGGAATCGATCAACCTCAACGCGGCGGCCATCGACATCGGCTCGACCGAACATTATGTGGCGGTCCCGCCGGGGCGGAGCGCGGAAGCGGTGCGGACCTTCGGCAGTTACACGGCCGCGCTCCACGAGATGGCGCTCTGGCTCAAGGAGTGCGCTATCACCACGATCGCCCTGGAGAGCACGGGCAGTTACTGGATAGCACCTTACCAGATCCTGGAGGCCAACGGGTTTGAAGTGGTCCTGGTCAATTCCCGCCATGTCAAAAATGTGCCGGGCCGCAAGACCGACGTGCTTGACTGTCAGTGGCTGCAAAAGCTCCACACCCACGGGCTTTTGAGCAGCAGCTTCCGGCCCGAGGATAAAATCTGCGTGCTACGCAGCTACCTGCGCCACCGGGAAAACCTGGTGCGCGCCGCCGGTGCGCACATCCAGCACATGCAGAAGGCGCTGATCGAGATGAACCTGAGTCTGCATCACGTCTTGAGCGATATTACTGGGCTCTCGGCTCTGGCGATCATCCGCGCTATCCTGGCGGGAGAACGTGACCCCTGGAAGCTGGCGGCGCTGAAAGATAACCGGGTGAAGAAGTCGAAAGAGGAAATCGCCCGTTCTTTGGAAGGGGACTATCGGAAGGAACATCTTTTTGCCCTCTCCCAAGCCCTGGAGCTTTACGAGTTTTACCAGACCAAGATCGCTCAGTGCGATTGCGAGATCGAAGCGCAGTTGCACAAGTTCCAAGCCCGGATTGATGTCGGGGAACATCCGCTCCCGGAAAAGTCCAAGAAGAAAACCCTCAAGGCGCAGGACAACTTCGAGCTCAAGAATCATCTCTACGCGATCTGCGGCGCGGACTTGACGCAGATCGACGGCATGGAGGTCTTAAGCGTGCAGGCGCTGCTCTCGGAGATCGGGCTGGATATGACCCGCTGGAAAAGCGAAAAGCATTTTACCAGCTGGCTCAACCTCTGCCCTCCCAGCCGGATCAGCGGTGGCAAACCTTTAAGCCGACAACCCCGCAAAGGACATAACCGCGCCGCCGACATCCTGCGGCTCTGTGCTCAGTCGGCCCTCAAAAGCAAAAGCGCCCTTTGGCGCCTTCGGCCGCCGCTTGAGAGCACGGCTCGATGCTCCCAAGGCGATCAAAGCCGTGGCGCACAAACTGGCCCGGATCGTTTACCGAATGCTCAAATACGGCCAGCAGTATCGCGACGCCGGCGTGCGTTACTACGAAGAGAAATACCAGCACCACCTCGTCCGCCGCCTCCACAAACAAGCCGCCGCTTTTGGCTTCCAACTCACTCCTCAACAGCGTAGCGTGACAACTGTTTCTTAGAAGGCCATAAGACCAGGCATTGCAATATGCACCGCGTAAGGTACAGTCGCCCAGCAAAATCCGGTCTAATACTTTTGGCGGTTGTGTGTGGTATCTTT
>Ga0209056_10007395_pt1 | contig 11307 bp, 10 predicted proteins | sample GraSoiAngelo_114_FD_185876 | JGI IMG/M metagenome (GOLD analysis project Ga0209056, IMG submission 185876) | Grasslands soil microbial communities from the Angelo Coastal Reserve, California, USA - 14_0903_13_40cm (SPAdes) (version 2) | ecosystem: Environmental > Terrestrial > Soil > Grasslands... | reverse complement strand
TCCCCGCGCTCGACGAGCTGGACGCTGCGTTCGACGCTGCCATCCGCGATCCAGAGTTTCAAAAAGAACTGGAGCGGCTGCTCAAGGAGTACGTCGGACGTCCGTCGCCGGTGAGCACCGCGCCGCGGCTCTCGGAGGCAGTCGGGTGCGATGTGTATCTGAAGCGCGAAGATCTCAATCACACCGGCGCGCACAAGATCAACAGCGCACTTGGTCAGGCGCTGCTCGCGCAGCGGATGGGCAAGAGACGAATTATCGCCGAGACGGGCGCCGGGCAGCACGGCGTCGCGGCGGCGACGGTGTGCGCGCGCTTCGGGCTGGAATGCATCGTTTACATGGGCGAAGAAGACATGCGACGGCAGGAGCTAAACGTCTATCGCATGCGGCTCATGGGGGCCAAAGTCGTGCCGGTTCTTTCCGGCACGCGCACACTCAAGGACGCAACCAGCGAAGCGATTCGTGATTGGGTCACGAACGTCAACGACAGCTACTATATCATTGGCTCGGTCGTCGGCCCAGCGCCCTACCCGCGAATGGTCCGCGACTTCCAATCAGTCATCGGGCGCGAAGCAAAAGTGCAGCTGATGGAGTTGGCTGGTCGCGCTCCATCCAGCGTCGTGGCATGCGTCGGGGGCGGATCGAACGCGATGGGAATATTCCACCCGTTCGTCCCTGACAAGTCGGTGGAACTAGTTGGCGTCGAGGCGGCGGGAAGGGGCCTCGATACGGGGGAGCACGCCGCTTCGCTCCAGCGCGGAGTTCCGGGCGTACTCCACGGCTCGCTCAGCTATCTGCTGCAGGACGAGACTGGCCAGGTCCACCCGGCTCACTCGATTTCTGCCGGCCTGGACTATCCGGGAGTCGGACCCGAACACGCGTACCTCAAGGAAACGGGCCGAGCGATATACGTCTCGGTGACCGACCAGGAGGCGGTCGAGGGCCTCGCCATTCTGAGCCGGCTGGAGGGCATCATTCCGGCCCTGGAAACGTCACACGCGGTCGCCTGGGTCGTCAAAGAGAAGGAGCGGTGGAACAGGGGCGACGCGGTGCTGATATGCATCAGCGGTCGGGGCGACAAGGATCTCGCGCAGATAACTGAAATGGGACTTCTTCCCGCATGACAACGTCGGTGCCAGCAAAGACCGGGGAAGACGAGCTCGACGAGCCGTCGTTCCCGATCGTTTACGTTACCGACCTGCTGAAGGCCTTCGTCAAGGCCGTCCGCGCGACGCAGATGTATCTGCCGAACAATCCGATGCATGCACGGTCGCTCGAAGCGGTGAAGGAAGCGTTCGCCGCGGTGTGGCAGCACACCGACGAGCTAGTGTTGCAAGTCGTCGAAACCCACCTCGATTGGGAAGGGCGGGTCGTCCTCGACGAGCAGGAGCGCACCAGCGACAACCTCGCCTGGCTCCTCTACAAGGACGGCATTCGCGAGCTCACGATGCTCAAGGGCTTCGAGCACGAGGAGCTTGCCGTCTTTTTCAACCTTCTCCAGCGGGTGCGCAAGGCCACCGACGACGATGACGACCTGCTAACCCTGATGTGGGAGCGCGAGTTCGTCACGCTCCAATACCGCTATGTCGACCTCACCCAGGAGGGTGGTCCGGGCGTTGAATCAATGGAGCGCACCGAGCAGAAAGAAAAAATTCTCTCGCCCGCCCAGGCCGAAGCAGGTCTGGAATCGACGCAATCGTCCATCGCCAAGCTCGACGACTTCGATTCGACGCTCTACTTCCTCGACGACGGCGAAATCCAGTACCTGGACGGCGAGATAAAGCGCGAGTTCTCGACGGATCTGCGGCCAGCAGTAATCGCATCACTCCTCGACACCTTCGAGAACCAGAAAGATCCGACTGTGCGAGAGGAGATCTGCGGCCTCCTCGATTACTTCCTGCTGGTTCTTCTTTCCACTGCGCAGTATAGAAATTCCGCCTACCTGCTGCGCGAGGCGGGCGTCACCGCAAACCGCGCCCCCGAAGTTCTCGAAACTCAGAAGCAACGCCTCACGCAGCTCAACGAGATCATGAGCGACCCGAAGCCTCTGGGGCAACTCCTGCAGGCGCTCGAGGATGCTCCCTTGCGCGCACCACAGCACGAGCTCGACGAGCTCTTTGGAATTCTTCAGCCCCGCGCGCTCGAAACGATTCTGAGCTGGATCGGTCGCAGCCAGAATCCTCAGCTCAAGATGCTGCTACAAGTTGCCGCGGGTCGTCTGGCCGGAAGCAACAGCGCGGAGCTGATTCGTCTGATCGGTTCGGATGATGAAGCTGTGGTCCTCGAAGCAATTCGCCGAGCCGCCGCCCTGAAGTCGCCGGCAGCGGTGCCCGCGCTCGGCAAAATGCTCACCGTTGGCGAGTCCGACATGCGTCTCGCCGCCGTGACAGCTCTTACCGAGATAGGCTCGTCGGGTGCTATGCAGATGCTCGAGCGCGCACTCGTCGACGAGGATCGCGAAGTGCGCATCGTCGCCGTGCGTGCGCTCGGCGCCCGAAATACTCGCGCCGCCTTGCCGCGAATCGAGGCAGCAATCAAGGGCAAGGGTCTTCGTGAGAGCAACCTCACCGAGAAAATGGCCTTTTTCGAAGCCTACGGTCTCCTGTGCGGTGATGCCGGAGTTCCTCTCCTCGATGGTCTCCTCAATGCCAAAGGCTTCATGGGCAAAAAGGACGACCCGGAAATCCGGGCCTGTGCTGCGATGGCGCTGGGAAAGATCAATACCTCGAAAGCTTCGGATTCACTCAATCGTGCTGCCGGCGAGAAGGATGTGATTGTGAGAAACGCGGTCAGCCGCGCGATTCGCGGAGCTAGCGCGTGACGGCACCGGCTACGAAGACGGTGCGCAGCGACGGAGACAAACAATCCGGCGCCAACGTTCGCCGCGGCGGAAGAAACTTCATGATCGCCTTCTATGCAGCATTACGGGCGATCAAGCTGTACCCGCTCGAGCACAGCGCGGTGCAAAGGACACTCGCGGAGCTGGCTCAGGTCGCCGAGGAGCTGCGAGCGGAAGAGGGTGAGCTCGAGTTCAGAATCTCGGGTGAGTTCATCTTTCTGAACGAGACGCGCCTGCGGCTGGATCTCAGCAACTACGCCACGTTCGGCCACATCCTAACCCTCTGCAAGCTAGCGGGGATCGGCGCGATCCACGTCGGGACCAAGGGGGCCGCGCGCGACTGGACTCTGCTCCTTTCGCTCCTTGGCGCCGAGACAAAGAGCTCGCCGGCCGAACGATTCAAGGAAATCGTTAGCCGTCTCAAGGAAGCAAAGATCGAGACCTTCCAACTCGACGCGCCGGCCGAGACCGCGAGTGATAAGGAATTCAACGAGGAAGCGAAGGCGGCCGCCAACCGCACCTACTCGCAGTCGGTTGCCGTTACGAAGGACGTCATCAATTCGGTGCGCATCGGCAAAACGCCGAACATCCGAAAGATCAAACGCGTCGTGCAAGGCATCGTCGACCAGGTTCTAAACGAAGAAACGTCGCTCATCGGCCTGACCGCAATCCGCGACTACGACGAGTACACGTTCACGCACTCGGTGAACGTGTGCATTTTCTCGATCGCACTCGGCCGCCGACTCGGCATGACGAAGTTGCAGCTCTACGAGCTTGGTCTCGCCGCGCTAATGCACGATATCGGCAAGTCGCGTGTTCCTCTCGACCTGCTTCAAAAGACCGGCGAGCTCACCGACGAAGAGTGGAAGTGGATGGCCGCCCATCCGTGGCTCGGAGTACTGGTTCTCTTTCAATTCCGTCGGCAGCAGGAAGAGCTCTCTTATCGCGCGATGACGGTCTGCCAGGAGCACCACATGAAGGTGGATTTGACTGGTTACCCGAAGTGCAACCGTCCGCGCCAGGTCAGCCTGCTCAGCAAGATCGTGTCGATTGCCGACGGATACGACGCCGCTACATCGAGACGAGTATATAAGACGGAGGCGCTCGCTCCCTCCGCCGTCCTCGAAGAGATGCGCGACAATCCGCGGCGGGGACTTGATCCCGTTCTGGTAAAAGCTTTCATCAACTTGCTCGGCATTTATCCGGTGGGGACGTTGGTCGTGCTCGACACGTTCGAGCTCGCCGTCGTCTCCGCAGCGAACCCGAATCCCGAGTCGCTCTCGAGGCCGATCGTCAAGATCATTAGCGATGCGCAGGGGAACAGAATTGCTCCACCCTTGCAGGTGGACCTAGCCGTCCCGGAGGCAGGAGGCCAATATGCCCGGACAATCATCAAGACGGCGGATCCCGATCGCTATGGTGTCACCCCCGGCGACTACCTCATCTAACTCGATTACGCGTCGCTTCGACGCGCTCAAAAAAGCTTCGCGCCGTGCTCTGGTCTGTTATGTAACGGCAGGCCACCCGGACGTCGACCGCTCCGTGGAGACGCTGCGTGCGCTCGAAGAAGGTGGCGCCGACATCATTGAGCTCGGGGTTCCGTTCTCGGATCCGATCGCGGACGGCCCGATCATTCAGGCCAGCTCGCAGCAAGCCTTGGAAAACGGAATGACCTACGATGGCGTCCTTGCGATCATCGCGCAGGTGAGGCTGAGCGTACCGGTGGTTCTATTCAGCTACCTAAATCCGATTCTGGCAGCGGGCGCGGACGCGCTGTCGAGAGCCGCGGCGGCAGGGGCCAGTGGGATTCTCGTTACTGATATCCCGGTAGGCGCTGATCCAGCGCGAGAGGAGTGGCTTGGCAGCAGCCCCCTGGCTTTCATCAGGCTGGTCGCACCGACTACCCCCCGCGAAAGAATGGCGGAGATCGCGCGGCACGGGAGCGGATTCGTTTATCTTATCAGCCGACTCGGGGTCACCGGTGTTCAGGAGACAACGGAGAGATCGCTGCCCGATACGATTCGCCGCCTGCGCTCGACGACGACGCTTCCCATTTGTGTTGGGTTCGGAATCTCGACGCCCGCTCAGGCACGTAGCGTCGGCGATCTCGCAGATGGAGTCGTAGTGGGCAGTGCTCTGGTTCGGGCAGCGGAGAGCGGACCCGAGCAGGTGCTGAAACTGACACGCAGTTTGCGCGAGGGTCTTGATGGCTAGCGTCCACTCGTCAAAAAAAACCGCACAGCGGGAGCACGCCAGCGCGCCCAGCCAGACGACCGATACCGATGTGGTTACTCTCAAGGCCATGCGATTTCACGCGCGCATCGGTGTGCTCCCACATGAGGCTGAGATTGCGCAATCGATCGAAGTCGACGCATCACTTTGGGTTCGCCGGAGCAGTGGCCGTCCGACGGCGAACGACATCGTCGATTATCGACGCGTGTACGATCTGGTTGCGGACGTTGTGACGCGGGGACACACCAGTTTCCTCGAGGAAGTCGGTGAACGCATCGCCGCGCGCGCCCTCGAGCTTCCGCTGGTTGATCGCGTGCGAATTGCGGTGCGGAAACCCAATGTTGCGCTTCCAGGACCGCTCGCTTACGCAGAGGTTGCCCTCGAGCGAGAGCGTGGGTGAAGGATGTCGCTTACATAGCGCTCGGCTCCAACCTGGGCCAGCGTGAGGTATTTTTGGCGCAGGCCCGACGCGCGATCGCCGCGCTCGGCAAAACGCGAGTGCTTGGTCAGACCGACGCCGAAGAAACCGCTCCGATCGGACCGATTGCCCAAGGTCCCTACCTCAATCAGATGATCGCCATCGAAACCGAGCTGTCGCCGCAGGATCTGCTCGCCGAGCTGAAGCGAATCGAAGCGGATGCAGGGCGAGTCAGGACGACGCGCTGGGGCCCACGCACGCTTGATCTCGACATCGTACTCTTCGAAAACCAGGCCGTCCATGAGCCCGGCCTCACCGTGCCGCATCCCGAGCTGTCCAACCGCGACTTCTGGCTCAGAGAGCTTGCCGCGCTCAGGAGCTCGCGCGTTGGATAAAACCAGGACGATCCAGCGGCCCGCGACCGTTCGTGATTTCGCCGAGCACAAGCGAAAGGGTGAGAAGATCGTGGTGATGACGGCCTACGATGCGCTCTTTGGACGACTCGTCGACGAGTCGGGAGTCGATGCAATTCTTGTCGGCGATTCGGTGGGAACTGCAGTTATGGGATATCCGTCGACACTCCCTGTCACGCTGGATCATATGATCTATCATGCGTCGGCTGTGCGGCGGGGCGTAGAGCGGGCGCTTGTGATCATCGACATGCCCTTTCTCTCTTATCAGGCCAGCGTCGAGAGTGCAGTGCTGAACTGCGGACGCGCGATTCAGGAAACTGGCGTCGCCGCGGTAAAGGTGGAGGGCGGCAGTCCGTACATGCTCGACACCGTTAATGCACTGGTGCGGACCGGTATTCCGGTGATGGCGCACATCGGTTTCACCCCTCAATCCGTGAACACCATCGGCGGCCCGCGCGTTCAGGGACGCGAGGAAGAGGGCGCCGAGCGATTGATCGGTGAAGCGAAAGGTCTGGAGGAAGCCGGGGCGTTTTCGATTGTGCTGGAGTTGGTGCCCGCGCGAGTCTCGGCTCGTATCACTGCGGCAGTTGGCGTTCCGACAATTGGAATCGGCGCGGGTCCGGAGTGTGACGGCCAGGTTCTGGTGCTTCCCGACGTGTTGGGTCTCAATGACACCTTCGAGCCCAAGTTTCTCAAGCGATACGCCGAGATGGCGCGGGACGTACGCTCGGCGTTGGGAGACTGGGCGCGCGATGTCCGAAGTGGAGCGTACCCTGATGCCGAGCACAGTTTCTAAGATGCAGGTTGTCGGAACGATCGACGAAATGCGTCACGTCGTTGCCGATCTCCGCGCAAAAGGACAAAGCATTGCTTTCGTCCCGACGATGGGAGCACTGCACGAAGGTCATCTCACTCTCATCGACGAAGCGAGGCGTGTCGCCGATGTCGCGATCATGAGCATCTTCGTCAATCCACTTCAGTTCGGTCCGAGCGAAGATTTCGACCGCTACCCGCGCACCCTCGACGATGATGCGAAGCTCGCGACGGAGCGAGGAGTGGACTTTCTGTTCACGCCGACCAGGGAGGACATGTATCCGGAACATGCGCCGGTGGTGTTCGTCCATCCGGGCAGCATCGGGAAAGAATGGGAAGGGGCGGTCCGTCCGCATCATTTCGAAGGCGTGCTGACCGTAGTCGCCAAGCTCTTTCACATCGTGATGCCCGACGTTGCTGTCTTTGGTCAGAAAGATCTGCAGCAGGTTGCGGCAGTGAAGGGAATGGTTCGGGATCTCAATTTCCCGGTCGGGATTCTGGTTGCTCCGGTCGTACGGGACCCCGATGGCTTGGCAATGTCCAGCCGCAACCGGTATCTCTCGGCGAGGGACCGCGAGCTTGGCCGCATTCTCCCCAAGGCGCTGTTTGCGATGAGGGACGCCTTTGCAAGGGGTGAGCGACGAGCGAGCGCGCTCGAGGCTACTGGCTGGCGGATGCTCGAGCGTGTAGTCGGGCTTACGCCGCGTTATCTCGCGGTGGTGAACGCAGACACGTTTCAACGCGTCAACAACGTGCGTCATGGTGATGCCGCCGTCGGCGCAATTCGCGTCGGCGAAACCAAATTGATCGACAACATCATCTTCTGAAATGGTCCAGCTACAGACGTCCGGGCTGCCGACGTGGGCCCAAGTGACCGAGCGCCGACTCGCCCACATCCAACGCGTCACGTCATTGCTGCGCGCGTGGGGAGCCGCGATGCGGATTCCAGCGGAGGAGGCGAATGCCTGGATCGACGGCGGGACATGGCACGATGCGCTGCGCGACGCACCGATTCCGGAACTGCGCGCGATTACCGGCGATCGAACGTCACCAGACGGCCTGCTGCACGGGCCGGCCGTCGCAATCAAGCTCGAAGCGGAGGGAGAGCGGAGACAGAATCTCCTCGACGCGATTCGATATCATACTGTCGGACATGCGCGGTGGGACCGCACTGGACGCGCACTTTACATGGCCGATTATCTCGAGCCGGGGCGTAAATTCCTCGCCGAGGATCGTGGGTTCCTTGCCAGTCAGGTGCCGCACAACTTCGACGGCGTGTTTCGTCAGGTCGTGCGCTTCCGTCTTGAGTGGTCGGTGCGCGAGGGTAACCACATCTTTCCTGAGACCGTCGAGCTCTGGAATAGTCTGAGGTGAACCGTCCCCGACGTCGCTACGGCAGAATCATTCTCGTTCTGCTGATTCTCTGCGTTATCAGCTGGATTGTATGGCAAATTTGGGCGTGGCGATCTGGCTCCAAGGAAAGCTACGCTCCCGATGATGCTCGAGCCCCCGAGGGAGTCCGCATCAAAGTTGAAGTTCTGAACGCGACCAGGACCAAAGGTCTTGCCCGGCGCGCGACGCTCTATCTGCGCGACCGAGGTTTTGATGTAGTTGGCTCTGGCAACGTGAGTGAGCAGCGGACCGCTACCATCGTGTACGATCGATCCTCGCATCCGGAATGGGCCAGTCTTGTAGCCCGGGCGATGAACGCTCCAGTCGTGTCTCGGCCCGACAGCTCACGCTACCTGGACGTTACCGTCCTTCTCGGCGCCAACTGGCGCCCGCCGCCGCTGCCGTTCCACCCTTAGCTGTCCGCACGCAGCGGCGATGTCCATGCCCCGACTTTTTCGAACGGCGACTTCGATGCCCTGGGCTCTCAGTCGTCTTGCGAACCACTGGATCTGAGTCGGCGACGAAGGCGTGAAGTTTCCGGCGCCGCCGGGATGAAGCGGAATGAGATTCACGAAGGCGCCGCACTCGCGCGCGAGCTCCCCCAGCTGGACTGCCTGCTCGGCCCCGTCGTTGATACCTCCGAGCATCACATACTCAAAGGTTACTCGCCGATCGAAGACTTTCGCCGCCTCGATGATACTCGCGAGGGGATACTTGGTGTTGATCGGCATCAGAGACTGGCGCAGCTCGTCACTCGGGGCGTGGATGGAAATCGCGAGCCGAAACTGCTCGGGGCGCTCTCCCAGTGCGACGATGCCAGGAAGAACGCCGACGGTCGAAACGGTGATGTGCCGTGCGCCGATTCCCAAGCCTGACGGCGCATTGAGAACGGTGAGAGCCGGATCGATCGCTTTCCAATTCATGAGCGGCTCGCCCATGCCCATGAACACGACGTTCGTCACCTGCTTGGGAGGGGAGAGCAATCTCATCTCGCGTACCTGCCCAGCGATCTCATACATCTGAAGATTTCGGGTAAACCCCATCGCGCCTGTCGCGCAGAACGCGCACTGAAGCGCGCATCCTGCCTGCGAGGAGATGCAGAGAGTGAGGCGCGACCCTTCGGGTATTGCGACGGTCTCGATGAATTCGCCGTCTTCGAGGCGGAACAGAAATTTTTCGGTGCCGTCGCTAGAGGTTTGCCTCATGGCGACGGTCAGTCGCGGTATCGTGAAGTGCTCGTCGAGCAAAGTCCGAAACGCGACGGCAAGATCCGTCATCGCTGCAAAGCTCTCAACGGGGCCTTGCCATAAATGCCGCACAACCTGTGAGCCTCGAAACGGCTTCTCGCCCTGTTCAACGGCAAAGCCGCGGAGCAGTGCCTCGGCCTCCGAAGGCAGCATGTTCAGGAGGTTCTGCTTCGCCGGCAGGTCCTCCCGACGCGTGTTTTTGTCTGACATGCTCCTTCCACCAAGTCTATGCAACTACTAAATTTAACCCCTCTCGATGGCTTATTCGACCCACACGTCCCGGCGCTGACCTCCACGCCTTCGACTTCCCGCTTCGCGACGGCCAAGCGCACTCATCTGGGCGGAGAGCTCAGAACGTCCCACGTCGGGGCCAAAGTCAAACTCGGCGGTTGGGTGCACCGCACTCGAAACCTGGGCGGAATCGTTTTCCTCGATCTTCGTGACCGTGCCGGTTTGGTTCAGATTTCCTTCGACCCAAAGTGGACGCCGGGTGCTGTGATCGAGCGCGCCGGCAAGCTTGGTCTCGAGACCGTTATTACGATCGATGGGGAAGTTACCGCGCGTCCTCCCGAGATGAGGAACGCCGAGATGGAGACAGGCGACATCGAGGTCAGAGCGCGCGAGTTCCAGATTGTTGGGCCGGCGGAGACTCCGGCGATTCCGGTTGCGCGAGGCAAGGGAGAGAAACTTCCCGCCGAAGAGTTGCGGCTCAAGCACCGAAATCTCGATCTGCGCCGCTCTGAGCTACAACGGAACCTGATTCTCCGCCACCGACTCCAGCAGACAGCGCGTCGCTTTCTCGACGACCAGGGCTATCTCGAGATCGAGACTCCGATTCTCACCAAGCCGACACCGGAAGGTGCGCGGGACTATATAGTGCCGAGTCGCGTCCACCCGGGGGAATTCTACGCGCTGCCTCAATCGCCACAGTTGTACAAGCAGCTGCTGATGATCGCCGGGTTCGATCGGTACTTTCAGATGGCGCGTTGCTTTCGCGACGAGGATCTCCGGGCCGACAGACAGCCGGAGTTCACACAAATCGACATCGAGGCATCGTTCGTCGAGCGTGAAGACATAATCGCGCTCACTGAGGGGTTGATAGGGGCGTTGTTCAGGGAATCCGGGATCGAGATTCCTTCGAAGTTCGAGCGTGTCGGCTACACAGAGGCGATGGAACGGTTCGGTTCTGACCGACCTGACACCCGTTACGAGCTCGAGCTGTTCGACGCCAGTGAAGTCTTTCGCGGCTCGGAGTTCGGTGTGACCAATGCAGCACTGGCCGCCGGTGGTCGGGTTCGCGGAATCAGGGTTCCGGGCGGGACGGCGCTGTCGAGAAAGCAGCTGGATGAGATCGAGGCGCTCGCGAAATCGGCTGGGGCGGGTGGACTGATTCGACTCAAGCGGGGCGCGAGCGGGATCGAGGGACCGGCAGCAAAGTTTCTGAGCGAGGGTGCGACGGAGCGCCTGGCGATTCGCGACGGAGAGCTATGTCTCCTCGTCGCCGGCGCGGAGCAGGTGACCAATCCCGCTCTCGACCGTGTACGCCAGGATGTTGCGCAGCGGCTGTCAATTGTGTCCGAAGGGAAGAGATCTTTTCTATGGGTTACCGATTTTCCGTTGTTCACCCGCGAGCAGAATGGTGCACTCAGCTCGGTGCATCACCCCTTCACATCGCCGAACCCTGAAGACATCGCGCTTCTCGATTCCGCACCTGAAAAGGTCCGTGCGCTGGCCTACGATGTCGTGCTGAATGGCCTCGAGCTCGGCGGAGGCAGCATCCGCATCAATGACCCGACGCTGCAGCGAAAGGTTCTCTCGTTGCTGGGTATAGATGCGAAGACAGCGCAGACCCGTTTCGGCTTTCTCCTCGACGCTTTGAGTGGCGGTGCGCCTCCACATGGCGGTATCGCGTTCGGCTTCGACAGGCTGGCGATGGTGCTGGCCGGGGCGTCATCG
>Ga0209056_10007394_pt1 | contig 11308 bp, 13 predicted proteins | sample GraSoiAngelo_114_FD_185876 | JGI IMG/M metagenome (GOLD analysis project Ga0209056, IMG submission 185876) | Grasslands soil microbial communities from the Angelo Coastal Reserve, California, USA - 14_0903_13_40cm (SPAdes) (version 2) | ecosystem: Environmental > Terrestrial > Soil > Grasslands... | reverse complement strand
GGATATTCAAACGCTCATAAGCGCCGACAAAACTCACTTCCTCGATCACCCCGTTCGCCAACCGCCGACATCCTTCAGCCAGGTTCGCATCCTGGCTGATGCAAACGTCCTCGGGTCGAAAAACCAGCTTAACCGATTGCCCTTCACGAAATCGTCTCGTTTCTTTTTCGGCAGGCAAACGAGCGGTGCCGATTTCGATCGCTCCGCCGGTCACGACGCCTACCAGAAGATTGGCCGCTCCCAGAAAAGTGGCGACGTATTCACTGGCCGGATGATTGTAAACTTCGTCGGGTGTTCCCACTTGTTCGAGATGGCCTTCGTTGAGCACCGCGATGTGGTCACCCATCTCCAGAGCCTCTTCCTGATCGTGCGTGACAAAGACGGTTGGAACCTTGACCTCCTTCAAAAGCGCGCGTATCTCGCGACGCAGATGCACGCGCGTCTGCGCATCCAGCGCGCCGAACGGTTCGTCGAAGAGCAAGACCTGCGGTTTGTAGGCCAGCGTGCGCGCAATCGCGACGCGTTGTTGCTGTCCTCCCGAGAGTTGCCAGGGATGTTTCTTCCGATGTTCCTCCAATCGCACCAACTCAAGCAAACGATTTACGGTTTCTCTTCTTTCCTTTCGCGGGCGCCGGCGAATCTTCAGCCCAAAGGCAATGTTTTTTTCCACGGTCATGCGCGGAAAGAGCGCGTAAGATTGAAAGATCACGCCCACGCCACGCTCGCGGGCGGGCAAATCGGTAACATCCTTGCCGTGCAGAATCACTCGACCCTTGTCAGGTTGTTCCAGTCCCGCAATGATGCGCAGGATCGTCGTCTTGCCGCTGCCTGAGGCGCCGAGCAAAACCAGCGATTCCCCTTCCGCCACGTCGAAGCTGACATCTTCGAGCACGCGCGACTTCTTGAAGCGCTTGCTGAGGCCGTGCACGCTGGCGGCGAGACCGTTTCTTTTTTGGCGCTCGGGAGCCCAGGACTCATGCAACTCGGCAGTATCGGGTGTTTTCAATTTTGCACTCATTTTTCCTGAGCCTCGAATTCCAGCCAGTCGCGCGCAAAAAATAGCACACTGAAAATCACGAAAGACAAAAGCGCCAGCACGATCGCGATTGCGTTGGCGGCCTCGATCTGTCCTTCGTTGAACTTCGCAAAGATATAGAGCGGCGCCGTCTGAGTGCGGCCCGCGAGATTACCTGAAACCAAAATCGTCGAACCGAATTCGCCGACCGCGCGCGCGAAAGTCAAAAGCGCTCCACCGACGATGGCCCCGCGAAGACTGGGTAGAGTTACGTACCAAAACGTCTGCCACCTCGTCGCGCCGATCGTCGCGGACGCTTCTTCGAGCGAGCGGCTCATCGTATCGAATACCGGCTTGATGACGCCAAACGCCAGCGGGAACGTCACGAAGATATTCGCCAGAATGATCGCATAAGCCGTGAACATCAATTGCACGCCGTTCAACAGACGGCCAAGCACTCCGTACGGCCCCCAAAGCAGCAGCAAGGCGAATCCAGCGACCGCCGTAGGTATCGCCGTCGGGAGAGAGATCGTCACAATCACGGCGTTGCGTCCCCAGAAATCGTAGCGCGAAAGGACGTATGCTGCCAGCAGGCCGAAGATGACATTAAAGGCAGTCGCCCAAAAACTGGTGAACAGCGAAAGTTTGAGTGCGAAAATCGCTTCCGGAGCTACCAGCGACGACCAGAACACGCCCAGTCCTTTGCTCGTGCCGTAGATAAAGATCGAGAGCATTGGCAGCAGCACCAACGGCAGCATAAGGCCCAGCACCACGCCGATGCTTACCGGACGCGCTATGTCGAAACCGCGAACGTGCCTAATTGAGGCAATCTTTATAGCCATTGCTGATTACTTTCTCTTCTGTACCTGATCGCGAAAGATTTTTTCGATCACTTCGGGATATGCTTTGTCCCAACCGCCGAAATAGTCCACCGTAAAAGGGTATTTGATGGTTGCGAGTTCCTTGTTTTCTTGGTCCAGTGTTTCATTGGTGCTGGACCGGAAATGAAATTTGACGAAGGCGCGCTGGGCCTCTTCGGTAAATAAATATTGAATGAATGCCTCAATCACGGGCCGGTCTGAGGCGGTGACGTTGCGGTCGATTATCACGGCGGGGTGCTCGCTGAAGATAGTTGCTTCAGGAATGACGATCTCGGCATCCGCCTTGGCGCTGCCTTCTTTCATCAGCAATGCGTCGAGTTCGTAAGTGATCAGCGCATCGCCATAGCCGCTTTCGAATTGAGTACGTGCTTCGCGCGCGGAACCGGGCGTGGAGATCACATTGCGCCAAACAGCCTGGAGTAATTGCAGCGCGCGCGCGCGATCTGCTTCGCCGGATTGCTTTTCCGTCTTCACGAGTTCCGAACCGTAGATAGCCAGGATCGACCACTGTGCTCCGCCTGAGCCGATCGGATCGGGATGGATTAATTTGAGTCCCGGCTTCGCTAGATCGCTAAAGTCATGAATGCCTTTTGGGTTTCCTTTGCGCACCAGAATCACGAATGGTGTCTTATTAACGATTCCCTTCTGCGGCAATGCATGCCAGTCCGAAGTCACGAAGCCGCCTTGCTTGAGTCGTTGCGCGTCGCGGTCGATCGAAAGAATCGCGATTTGGGCTTTTACGCCTTGCAGAATCTGGTTCGTAACGGTTTCTGATCCGGCGAACGAAGAGGTGAAATGCACATCCTGCCCGTGCTCCCGTTTCCACTTTGCAATGAAGGCCGGATAGACAGCTTTCTCAAGCGACTCCTTCATGATCGAAAAGCCGTAGAGCGTGACATTGGTACCACCGCCGGATTCAGAAGGAGGTTTTGGCAAACAACTACTGCCGGCAATCAACCCGGTCAGCACGATCGTTAGCGCCGCAGTTCTGAGCTTTGTGAGCGACGTTCGCCTCTTCATGAGAAAAGACTTCCTCTACGAACCCGTCAAAGCAGGTTCACCAGTCGACTATTCTTTTCAGGTACCAGGATTAACTACAGGGTCTATAGCATATTTTCGAGATTTGGGAAATGGTATTCTGTTCGCTTAGTTTTCTCAGATTCTTAGAGATGCTTTTTCCAGACTTATGCCATTACAAAAGGACAATAATAGGTTTCCGCGTCCCGCCTTGATTTGAGAGTTCGCTAACCATTACGATGCCTGCTTTGGACTTCGATGTCTTCAGACCGAGGAGTTTTTTGATTTGTTCGGAAGATGGATGCGCGCGCGCGAGATTGCGCACACAAAACGCGACGATAATCGCATAGTAAGGCCGTTTGCGTGGGGCGCCGAATTTATTCGGGAGCACGCGAACGGCGATGACCCGCGCGTGATCTTTGGCGAGCACACCGAACGGGTGATGGCGCGGAGCGAGGACTTCTATGCCTTGCCGGAGATTTCTGACTGGCAACTCGCCGGGGATCGCCTGGCGTGGACCAGCGCGATCAAAACTCCTGCGGCGGAAAACAATCTTGCGCGGGCGCGGCTGTTCACGCCTCGACGTGAGCGAAAGAATAAACCACGCGCCGCCGTGGTCGTCCTGCCACAGTGGAACGCCCAACCTGATAGTCACGTCGAAGCTTGTCGCATCTTCAATGGCTTGGGGATGACTGCGCTGCGGCTGACATTGCCATATCATGAAGAGCGAAGACCACCGGAAATCGAGCGGGCCGACCATCTCGTCGGCTCAAACATCGGCCGTACGATCCAATCGATGCGCCAGGCCGTTTTGGACACGCGCGCGGCGGTGCGCTGGCTGAAAGACCAGGGTACGGAACGCATCGGCATTCTGGGCACCAGTATCGGATCGTGCATTGGGTTTCTCGCTTTCGCACATGACGCCGCGATCGACGTTGGCGTCTTCAATCATGTGTCCGGCTATGTGGCCGATGTAGTTTGGAAAGGAATATCTACCCAGCACGTGCGCGCGGGAATCGAAACGGACCTGACGGTCGATGAGTTGCGTGATTTCTGGAAACCAATCAGTCCCATTCCGTTCATTCCGCGGCTGCTCGAGATAAAACCTCGTCCGATGCGTTTCATCGCCGCGCGTTACGATCTAACTTTTCCCGTCGATCTTTCGCGCCAGGTGATCGCCGAGGTGAAACGCTTCGGAATCGATCTCGACGTGGTTTGGTTGCCGTGCGGTCATTACACGATGGCTGATTTGCCCTGGAAGGCGATCGATGCCTGGAAAATCGCGACGTTCTTCAGGAAGCATCTCTAGCCGCCAGCTAATGACCCGCTCCAAGGGGCTGCGACCATGTCTATCGAAAGCCCGTATCCGTCTGAATAATTTCCGTTTCCGAACTGCGCTGGAGCAAACATCGACCGCAATCGTCTTGGAAGATCTTTCGTCTTGTTTGAGGTCAAGAATGGTAAGCTTCCGCCCTTCGAGCAGACGGGGGACAACGATGAACCATTGTAAGCAGCCGCCACAAGTCATTATGAACCATGCAATAATGTAATCAGATGGATAGTGAACACTGTCAGTTTCGAGAAAGAACATTGAGATGAAGAGGAAAACGATTCCGTGGGAAACGAGAGCAGCAACATTAATAAGAACATGGTTTCGCCAGCTGCCAAGCAAGCTTCATCCGTTGAGACGCACAGATTCGTTCCCATTAGCAGAACTAAAAGAGCCGCGGTCAGCCAGGCAGTTATTAAACAGAGTTTGATGTGCCCTCTCATCTCAGAAACCCTAGTGTCTGAATTACAGAGTTAGACCATCAGTCGGCTGAATTTGTTCCACACCCGCAGAGACCAAATGCTTGACGAGCTTGAGCGCGCGAAGCGTCAATTTGATGTTCCTGAAAGCCAAGTCATCAGCACACTCTCTTGTTTTGCGAGGCGGAAGATCGAGAATGCAAAATCGCTCATCCGACTACACGAAACTCTGCTCTTTCTGCGCGCTTACCCGCAGGGCGCGTCAGTTCTTAGTCAAGTAGAGAAGACTCTGAGGACACTTGCGAGAGTGGTTCCTAAACTTCGCGACAAGGATCTCGATCTTTCGCCGCTCGATAATCCTGAGGTCTCTGGCATCGCCGGCACGCGCGTGACGAGCAATTTCAGTTATGTGATCGTCTGCTGGCTCGTTGCCAAATATCCAAAGCAACTTTCGATCGATTGGGATTGGTTTGAAGAAGAGGATCGATTCGGCGCGACGATGCCGCGCTTTATGCCGCTGCTGGAAGAAGAAGCAATGGTCGAAGCGCACGTGCCCTATCGCGATTGGTTGCGCGCGGCGAGGAGACGAGAAAATGAAGTCGCTTGGCTGATTGGGCAGTTTGAATCAATGAATGTTTCGGAGAACGTGAAGTCGGAACTCTACGATTCGCTTAAGCTGCACCTGACCTGGCGGTTTGGCTTTCGGTCTTCGCGGACCGGGATGAAGTTACCGGTGTCCAAAGTCTTCTTCCACAATCAGCCGCTGATTCAACGCCGAGATATTTCGCTTTCAGTTGAATTGTTATCGCCACCAATTCCGATCGAGGAAGTGTCTCGCGCGCTGGGCGCGAAGATTCTCGACATAGCGCGCGAAACTTCCGCGGTTCGTTATCGAGAGTTACACGGTTTCACTTACGGAGATTCGCGACGCGTCTTGAAAGCGAGTCTCGGGCGCGGCACCGAAGCCTTCGTAATTGGCGTGCCGCCGGAACACCGGCTGCCGTTGCGCGCCTATCACGCGGCTTTGATCTTCAAGAATGGCGTGCCCGTCGCTTACTTCGAAGGTCTTTCGCTCTTTGAGCGGATGGAGAGCGGTTTCAATCTTTACTACACGTTTCGCGACGGAGAAACTGCCTGGCTCTATGCGCGGATTCTGCGACTGATGCGGCAGCTGCTTGGCGTTACGGTGTTTTCCATCGAGCCTTATCAAATTGGTCACGAGAACGAGGAAGGAATCGAATCGGGAGCGTTCTGGTTCTATCGCAAGCTCGGGTTTCGGCCCGTTCGTCCAGAGTTGATGAAGTTGACGCTGTCCGAAGAGCAGAAGATCGCGGCGAGGCGAGACTATCGCACTTCAGCGCGCACGCTGCGAAGGCTTGCCGCTGGTCACCTGCTGTTCGAGCTGGAGGGATCTGGGAGTTACGCATGTGATCTCCCTCTCCCCTTGGGAGAGGGTCGGGGTGAGGGCGCGAAGCGTAGAGAGCAAAAGGAAAGAGGAGGTGGGTTGCCATTGTCGCTAATCCCTCACCCCAGCCCTCTCCCAAAGGGAGAGGGAGTCAGCGAGTGGGACGACTTTGCGGTTCGCAATCTCGGTCTGGCAGTACAGCGCCGCATGGCAAAGGACTTCAGTGGCGAAGCTCCCAAGATCCGAGATGCCTCGGTTAAATTCGTGAAACGCGCTCTCGGCCTTAGAACCGATCGATGGCGTGAAGCAGAACTCAATGGGCTGGAGAATCTTGCGCTCGTGCTGGCGATGATTCCCGGCGTCGAGCGATGGAGCGCAGACAAGAAAGAATCGGCTGCACAGATCATTCGCGCCAAGGCAAACAGCAACGAAGCCCGCTACCTTCGTCTCATGCAACGGCACACGAAGCTGCGCGCCGGAATCATCGCGCTTGGTTCGTAAGGACGCACTAGCGACGCTACGACAAACTGAAGTAGTCGGGCCTTTCATCGTCCTGAAGTTGCGCTGCCCGCTTGCAGGGCGGCGAACTTCAGAATCTTCGGCCTGACCAACGATTCGAAATCCTTATACGAGAGCTTGATCAATTCCGTGTGCGAGCCAGCGTTGAAGGCAATCGTATCGTCTTTGGTCAAACTCTGGTCCACATAAACCTGCAGGTCGTACAGATTGCCGAAAGGCGGCATGGCCCCGAGCTCGCACTCGGGAAACTGGCTACGAAATTCCTGCTCGCCGGCTAACTCGACCTGGTTCGTGCGTGTTGCTTGCTTCAAAGCATTCAAGTCAACTTTGTATGAAGCGGGCAAAACGGCCATCGCCAGCTTGCCATCGAGTCTGACCATTACAGTCTTGGCCAACTCCTGCCCCGGAATGTGCGCGGACGCGGCGATCTCCTGCGCCGTGTAAGCAGCCGAATGACTGATGTTTACATACTTCACGTTTTGACTATCGAGAAACTCTTTCAGTTTTGTGGCGGGCATGACGACCTCCCTTAATTCGTCTTCAGTGAAGGGGACCTCTGGAGGGGATGAACCAAGTCTAACTCATCCAGAGTGCAAAAGAAAAAGGCCACCAATTTAGCTAGCTCCCTCTCCCTTTGGGAAAGGGCTGGTATGAGGGCCCTAGCTGAGAGGATCAAGAAACTGCGCTTTTGGTTGTTTTCAGGTGTCGGTTCGACTGAGAGGGAACATAACTAAACGGTCGGGCTGGCAGTTAGGCCCTCACCCTTGCCCTCTCCCAGCGGGAGAGGGGATTGCATTGCAATTTCTGTCAAGCGCGGCTTAGATGGGAGACAGATCCAGAGCCCGATTAAATGCGCGATAGAGTTCGTTGTAATGGCGAATGGAAAGTTCCAGCGCTTCCGGCAACTGCTCAACATCGGAGGGATTGATAACGAGATTAACGTTTTGCAGAAAAGCCGTGTGCGGATCCATTGTGCGCACGCCGGCCGTCAGATAAACGAAGAATAGACGACGCCGTTCGGACGGTCGCAGCAGTCTGACTTCGCGCGTGATAAATGCGACCCCTTGTTCGAGCGGGTCGAAATTGGCATCCAGAATAACTACATCCATGCGGTCTTCACGCATGCGTCCAAGGCCCTCTGCCATGTTTTCCGCCATAAAGACATCGTAATCTTGCTCGACCAGCAACTGCGCGATTGCTTCGCGATACGCCGGACTGGTGCACACCAAGACCTTTCGCCTATCCCAGGCCGCGCGCTTTCTTCCGCGACCACTGACTGAACCACTCTCAGCACTGCGAAGTGCCTGCGCCAGCACCCTGGCAATCTCGTCCAATCCGGACGGGGTTCCCTGGTTCGTCGGCGACGGGTTTTCGCCCACGGCATTTGAATTGAACTGGGGAGCGGCCACTGGGCGTTCAAAGACTGCCGATGCACGAACGGCAACCGTTTCTGTGGCCACAACCGGCTCGCGGCCAACTACGCTGTCAGGCTGAACCTCGACGCTCGTCTGACACTTTGGACACCGAACCGAAAAAGGATGCGACGGCAGCTGCGCTTCATCGAGTCGCAGGCGAGCTTCACATTTCGGACAAATAAGAACCATCTCAGTAAGTCTAAATTGCTTTTCAGTCTAATCGGTCAGAGTAAGCGCTGCAGGATAATCCCCGCGCTGATTGTTGGCGATGAGATTTTCGGCTTGAGCGCGAACGTAATCCTCGCCGGAGGTTAGGCCCTTGAGTGAGAGCAGCAGGTTATTCTGATTCGTGGCGAACCCGAGACCATCTTCAACTGTGACGATGTTGCGCTCGATTAGGTCCTTGATTACCGTATCAAAGTCTTGCATTCCATCCAGTTTCCCGTCACGCATCGCATCGAGCAACGACTTGCCTTCCGTTTCGCCGTTCTCAATATATTCGCGCGTGCGCGGCGTAGACCTCAAAATCTCCACGGCCGCGATTCGACCGTGAAAGTCGGCACGCGGAATCAAACGCTGCGAAACAATGTAACGAAACGTCTGCGCCAGCCGGGTGCGAATCACCGGCTCTTCATTCTTCGGGTAGAGGCCAATGATGCGGTCAATTGTTTTCGACGCATCGATGGTGTGCAGGGTTGAAAGCACCAGGTGGCCAGTTTCGGCCGCTTCGAGCGCGATTTCAGTAGTCTCGTAGTCGCGCATTTCACCGATCAGGATCACCTTGGGCGCCTGGCGCAAAGCTGCGCGCAAAGCGGAGGGAAAGTCTTTCGTATCGTGTCCGACTTCGCGCTGATTGATTGTCGAGTTCTTGTGCGTGTGGAGATATTCGATTGGGTCTTCGATCGCGACCACGTGATAATGTTTCGACTCGTTGATAATGTCGATGATTGCCGCCAGGGTTGAACTCTTGCCTGAGCCGGTCGGTCCCGTGAGCAAAACCAAGCCGTTGCGAAGGTCGGCGATCTCGGCAAGCTGTGGCGGTAAACTGAGAGAGGCGAGTGTCGGAATGTCGGTTGGGATCACGCGCATCACGATCGAATAAACCCCGCGCTGCTGGAAGACGTTGCAACGGAAGCGCGCGCGCGAAGGCAGCGAATAACTGAGATCGGCCGTGCCGGTTTTCACCAGTCTTTCCGCTGCTTCAGGGTTCTCCTCAAGCAGCGTCATGGCTATGATTTCAGTCTGATAGGGGGTCAGCTTTTGCAGACCCAACGGCTGGACCGGCGTTAGTTTTCCGTTAATTTCGACTTGGGGTAACTGACCGACTGAGAAATTGAGATCGCTAATCTTGTCAGAGACCAGCAACATCCGTTCGATAATGGGCGGCAGATCGAAGAAACTCATCTGTTCCTATTAAATGAATTGGCTCGAGGTTAATGATCGATGAGGAGGGCTGAAGTCTTGCCGCATCACCTTCGCGGCGATTTCCATTCTCGCCGATAGTGTCGACAAACGCAAGCAAAAAATGTTCAACCGCTGTTTCGAGAGGTAAAAGGCGAAAGTGTGGAGACGTCAGCTTAGTACTGACGACATTCCTGAACAAGGCAACGGGACTCATTCGTGCTTTGCAAAACCGGAACGACCAGCGAGAGCTCGCTTGAAGAGTCCATGCCTGCGGATTCATGTGTGAATTTTTTCCTGTTCTCCTGCCTCCTGCCGTCTGCCTACTGTCTTCTATCTTTCCGGCGTGGGTGTGGCCTTCGCTCGCGCTTTCGCGCGTCGGTCCTTTAGCTTTTTATCAGCCTCTAGATCGCGCATCAACACGTAATTAAGATTACCGCCCTGACCACCGGCAAAGACCCGGATCTCAACCTCGCTGCACTTGAGACTCTTCAACTGATTGTCCATCCCGACATATGCTTCCCATTGATCTACAGCGGGAAGATTTGTTCCTTCGACAAACTTCGCAACGAACTTATCGACGTGTGAATACTCCGGGCCGTTGTAACCGACCGAAAAACTTGAAACACGACCGTCCAGAAGCGTGAAGGTAATTTGACTGATGCCGGCGAATTTGTCTTTCGATTCATATTTGGCAGGTCGCACGACGAAGCTGGACACACCAAATTGGCTGGGCGGTTGGGCTAAGGTGGAGCGGATTTCGGCGTCCTCGTTGCTGCCGGGAAATAATGCCAGCACTTGCTCTGGTGTCATGCCGAGTCTGAGGCCTTTTATGTCAGGGGCTCCGGCCAGAGTAAGTTGGCAAGTTGGTTTATCCTGCCCGCCCGCGCTATTCGTCTGAGCTGAAGATTGATTGAAGGACGAGTTGCTGTTCGTAGACGGTTGTGAACCCGCGGACTTGTAGGCGCTACAAGCGACCGATACTGCGATCAGTAAAGATACGATGCCAAGAAATGATTTCATGAACTGCGTTACCTCACATGGTCATTGATAACATGAGAGGCAGGCGAGTCACAAAGGGCCCGGAGGCATAGCCCCAGAAAAAAGCATGGGTGTCGGGCCGGAAAGCCGGAGGCTTTCCGCTAGGTGCTGCGGCATAGCCGCGGTGCGTGAGGCTACGCCGCATAGCCGCTCAAAAACAAAACCGCCGGCACGGGCATCGCTCTGGGCCCGTGCTGGCGGAATATTCATGTGCGCCTGACCGGCGCAGGTTAACAACTTGCGCTACTTCTAGCTGCGGGGCGGAAAGACGCCCTGCATCGCGATGATGAAGGTCACCACCAGAAATGGCTGCATATTGTTGTGCGGCAAACTGCCGCCAGAAATCGTGAGCGCTTGAAAGTTCATCTGCACGAGCGGCGAAGTGGCGGCTGTGTACGCGTTGCCCGGACTAGTCTGGGCCATGGTGACGGTAGGACTCGGAGTCCGCGTGTCGCCCGTATCAACCGCGTCTCCCATCAGGTTATGGGTGTGAACCGGCATTTCACTCGTGAGCAATGTAATGAAGTCGGTTCCTGATGACTCGCCGAGAAAACGATCTGAGAGCCCTGCTCCCTGACCCTGGCCCAACGGGGTCGAGCCCTCCATGTTTGGCAACGCGAAATTTGATTTCCCATCACCACCGTAGTACGTGCCCAGTAGCGAGAAGAGCGCGGTGTTCTGCGAGATTGGCAATAACTGTCCGTTGCACAACGCCCAACCCGTGGGAGCGAAGTTTCCCGCGAACATTCTGATTTCTGCTACAAATGGATTTGACATTTTCTGCCTCCTTATTGGCTCGGGAAAACTCCGAAGAGCGAAATGATGAATGTGATAACCAGGAACGGCATCATGTTTTCGTGGGGCT
>Ga0209056_10007391_pt1 | contig 11312 bp, 10 predicted proteins | sample GraSoiAngelo_114_FD_185876 | JGI IMG/M metagenome (GOLD analysis project Ga0209056, IMG submission 185876) | Grasslands soil microbial communities from the Angelo Coastal Reserve, California, USA - 14_0903_13_40cm (SPAdes) (version 2) | ecosystem: Environmental > Terrestrial > Soil > Grasslands... | reverse complement strand
ACCGTCTTCTCCAAATCGTTCACCCGGTAGCGCGTGTGTAACAGTTTCTTAACCATCGTGTATCTTATTGCCCCGTTAACCGATTAAATTCAAACTCTTCGCCGATGAAACTTGTCATCGCCGCCACCGGCGCCAGCGGTTCGATCTATTTGCAACGACTACTAGAGCAGATCGACACCGTCGCGCACGAGATTCATCTGGTTCTGAGCGGTCACGCCAAACAAGTCGCCAAACAGGAACTGGGTGCCTTCAAGATTCCGAAAGGGATCGTCCAGTATGGCGAGAGCGATCTCAATGTTCCGTTCGTCAGCGGCTCGGCCCGATTTGACGCCATGGTGATCGTGCCCTGTTCGATGGCGACTCTCGGCCGAATCGCCTCCGGCTCGAGCGACACCGCGCTTTTGCGCGCGGCCGATGTTTTTCTGAAAGAGCGCCGCAAATTGATCCTGGTGCCGCGCGAAACGCCATGGAATTTGATCCACGCGCGTAACGTCGTGACACTGCTGGAAGCAGGCGCGGTGGTGTTGCCAGCCATTCCATCTTTTTACAGCCGTCCAACGTCACTTGTCGATGTTGTCGACACTGTGGTCTGGCGGATTCTCGATCAAATCGGTCTGCCGAGCTCGCGCGCCTATCGCTGGGCCGATCAAACTTCACGCCGCGGCGCGCGCAAGAAACCTTGAAGATCGAAGGTCGGCTGGCGCGATGGCTGATCGCGTTTGGATTTTATTTGCTTCAGGTTTGGGCGCGCACGCTCCGTTACGAAATCGACGACCGGGCGAATGTTTTGGGGAAACCAGTGGCGGGAAATTACATTGCCGCGCTCTGGCATAATCGCCTCCTGCTGATTTCATTTATTCTCAAGAAATTTTTTCCGGATCGACCAGGCGCCGGATTAATCAGTGCCAGCCGGGACGGAGACCTCATCGCGGACGTGACTCAACGTTTCGGATTTGACGTGGTGCGCGGGTCGAGCTCACGAATGGGTGCCGCCGCCCTCCTCGAGTTGAGCAACGTTCTTAGTTCCGGACACGATGTCTTGATTACGCCCGACGGCCCGCGTGGTCCCGCTTATGAGCTCGGACCGGGCATTATCTTTCTCGCGCAAAAAACCGGAGCTCCGATCGTTCCGATCAACATGGAGTATTCGAGTTGCTGGCGGGTGAAAAGTTGGGACAGGTTCATCATTCCGCGACCATTTGCTAGAGTGCGCGTCATCATCGGCCAGTCACACCGGATAAGATCGACATCGACGCCCGAAGAATTCGAAAGCGAGCGGCTGCGTCTCCAAAATGCGATGATGTCGCTGGTTGAGCGCCGCTGACTCATTTAAGCTCGCCGCATGGGAAATCTGATCGACGGCCGCTCGATTGCGGAAAAGGTTTATGTCGATCTTCGGCGCGAGATTGCCGACCTGAAATCGAAAGGGGTGACGCCTGGGATTGCGGTCGTTCTCGTCGGCGATAATCCAGCGTCGCGGACCTACGTTCGCTCAAAAGACAAAATGAGTCGCGAGCTTGGCTTGCATTCGGTCAAGCTCGAGCTCCCAGCTTCGACCACGCAGAGCGACTTGCTTAACCGGGTCGAAGAATTAAATCGCGATCCCAAGGTCCATGGAATTCTTGTGCAATCGCCGCCGCCGAAACAGATCGATGAAGCCGCGATCGTGCGCGCGCTCGATCCGCGCAAAGACGTGGACGGTTTTCATCCACTCAATATGGCCAAGCTGGCGATGGGCGATCCGACTGGCTTTGTGCCGTGCACGCCGCTTGGCGTGCAACGCCTCCTGATCGAAAGCAAGATCGATATCGCCGGCGCGCACGTGGTGGTTCTCGGACGAAGCATGATTGTCGGGAAACCGGTTGCCCTTTTGCTCATGCAAAAAGCCAAAGGCGGCGATGCGACCGTGACGGTGGCACATTCGCGGAGCAAAAATCTCGAAGAGATTACGTGCTCGGCTGACATTTTGATTGCGGCCATCGGACGCGCGCACTTCGTCAAAGCCGACCACGTTCGCGACGGCGCAGTTGTTATCGATGTTGGAATCAATCGCGTGGACGATCCCTCAACCGAGCGTGGCTATCGGCTGGTCGGCGATGTTGCCTTCGCTGAAGTTGCGCCCAAAGCGAAAGCGATCACGCCAGTGCCCGGCGGAGTGGGCCCGATGACAATCGCAATGTTGATGTCGAACACGGTCAAGGCCGCGCGGATGTTTAGTTCGGCCTGACGATCTTAGTCGTTAGCAGTCGCATGATCGTCGGGCTGAATCGCGCGACCGGGAGAAAACGTGAGGCCGTTTTCGGCGACAACACTGCGCTCCGGGCGAGTCGATTGACCCAAAGTCGCCCGCGATACATTGCGCGATGGGCGCGAACAAATTGGCGGAGCGCCGATTGTTCGCCACGGAGGATTTTTACGATTGCATTCGCGGCGAGCTCGCCTGAGCGCACCGCGTAATAAATTCCTTCGCCGGTAAATGGTTCGACCACCCGCGCCGCATCTCCAATGAAGAACAAATTTTCGTGCGCGACTGAAACTGGCGCGCGTGTCAGCGGGGTGATCGTGCGCCACGTCTGATCGGCCGGGAGCTTGAATTCCTGTTCGGCCCACGCCCGCAGTGACGAAATCGTTGGTGGCGCGCCAACCAGGCACAAATTCAGTTCGCGATCGTTTACGGGCGCCTGGCCGGAATATCCTTCGGGCAGAAACTGCAGCACAATGCGATTTCCGAAGTCGCGCGGGAGTGGAATGTGCGCTTGTAATGCAACCCGTTCGCGCTCGGGGCGCGGCAAGAGGTTGCGCAACCGAGCCACGGTGGAATTGCGTCCGTCCGCTCCGACTACCACTCGCGCGGCGAACGTTTCCCGCACGACGTCGATCTTCCAATTTTTGGCGGCGGTCCGATCGAGCGCGATCAGGGTTGCTTCCTCGCGAATTTCGGCCCCGAGTGTGCGCGCGCGATCGAGGAGAAGATGGTCAAACAAACTGCGCTTGACGCTGATCATGTCGTCGTCACGGACGAAAAGGTCGACGCGCAGCTTTTGGCCACTGATGGCAATGAATTCTATTGCGTTGACCACACCATGCGGCCCATTTCGAATTTCTTCTGCTAACTCGAGCCGCGCCAGGACCGGCCAGCACGCCGGATTAAGGCAATCGCCGCAGACTTTTTCGCGTGGAAATTTTTCGCGCTCGAGAACGAGCGTTCGCAATCCCGCGGCCGCGCAAAACGCCGCGCAGGTGGAACCGGCAGGCCCGCCGCCGACAATCGCTACATCGACAACTTCCATTCTGTTTCAGTCTGAATTGTGATCGGGGCGTTTTCAACATCGCTGGCGTGCGATTTAAAACCGAACGAGATTCGATTCATGAACTGGTCAGTTCCCATCATTCGTATCGCCGGTATCCAATTGCGTATTCACATCACGTTTCTTCTCCTGATCGCTTGGTTGGGGCTCGGCTATTACGCGCAGGGCGGTTCGGCCGCAGCCGTCTCAGGAATTTTGGTGATCGTGCTCCTGTTTGTGTGCGTCGTTTTGCACGAATTCGGTCATGCCTTTGCCGCGAAGGCCTTTGGCATCAACACGCCGGATATTACGTTGCTGCCGATCGGCGGGGTCGCGCGTTTGGAGCGCATGCCGGAAGAGCCGATCCAAGAATTGATCATCGCAGCGGCGGGTCCGGCGGTGAACTTGATCATTGCGCTCTGTCTTTTGCTTACTGGCGGCTCGTTCGTTTATCCGCCGACGGCAGAAAGCAGCCTGAATGATGTCCTCCTGACAATAAATGTTGTTCTGCTTCTCTTTAATTTGCTTCCGGCTTTTCCGATGGATGGTGGCCGCGTTTTGCGTGCACTGCTCGCGACGCGCTTGAGTTATGCGCGCGCGACCCAAATCGCCGCCAGCATCGGCCAGGGTTGCGCATTTGTGTTTGGATTCATCGGTCTGTTTTCGAATCCGTTTCTGCTCTTCATCGCGCTGTTTGTTTACATCGGCGCATCCCAGGAAGCGGCGCTCGCGCAAATGCGCGATGTTTCGCGTCGCTTTCCGGTTTCGAGCGCGATGGTGCGCGAATTTCGTTCGCTTCCAGAGAGCGCGACCTTGGAGGAAGCAGTCGACGCGTTGCTCGCCACGTCGCAACACGATTTTCCGGTGCTCAATGAAGCCGGGAAGGTGGCGGGAATCCTGACGCGCCACGATTTGATCGCCGCGTTGCGCAAAAATGATCCGGCGATTCGGGTAGGCGATGTCATGCGACGGGACATTCCGACGGTGACGACAGGGACGCGCTTCGAAGAAGCGTTCCGGATCATGCAGGAATGCAATTGTCCGGCGGTGCCGGTGCTCGACAGCATGAAACGATTGGTCGGCCTGCTCACCCCGGAAAACGTGAGCGAGCTCATGATGGTCCAGTCCGCACTGCCACGGCGCCGGGCAGCGTAGAATCTCTTGTTTTTTGTAGGGCGGGCGCTCTGCCTGCCGTTTGACTTGATGGCAACGTCGCCGCGGCGACCGCTTGCCCTACAATTCTCGAAGCGCGATTGTCGATCTTCTCGGTAAATGAGAACAACTAAAGAAAAACCGGATCTGCAAAAGAAAGTGCACGAAGTGCCGCATAAACCGGGTGTGTACCTGATGCGCGACCGGTTCAATCGCGTCATCTACGTCGGCAAAGCGCGGGATCTGCGGAAACGGGTTAGCTCTTATTTTCTGCCATCAAAATTGGCGCAGGCCGATTTGAAAACGCGCGCCATGCTTGAGGCGACCTGGGATTTCGAAACGCACGTCGTCCGGAGCGAAGCGGAATCGGTGTTGCTCGAGGGCAAACTGATCAAAGAATACCGCCCGCGTTACAACATCTCATTTCGCGACGACAAACGGTTTTTGCTGGTGAAGATCGACATATCCGAAGAATGGCCGCGTTTCCGACTAACTCGTCTGAAGAAAAACGATAATGCGCGCTACTTCGGCCCCTACGCCGATGCCGGCGCGTTACGCCAGACTCTGAACTTGATGCGGAAGAAATTTGGCGTGCTCACGTTTGGCCGGGGAGCACCGACCGAACGCGAACTGAAATCTTCGACCTATCAGGTGCCGGTGCGGTTGAGCGAAATTACGGCGGAGCAATATCGCGAACGTGCCGCGCGAGCCTGCGAATTTCTGGAGGGTCATTCGCGCGAAATGATCGACGCCTTGGATGAACAGATGCGCAAAGCGGCTGAGAAAATGGAGTTCGAAAAAGCGGCCGAGCTCCGCAACATGATTGACGACGTGCGCCAAACGACCAAACAGGTGCGGCGTTTCACCCGCGGAACGCTCCCGAGCGCGATCGATCCACTGGCCGATGTTCAGGCGCTCGGCGACGGGTTGCAGCTTCCGCGGTTGCCGCGGGTAATGGAGTGTTTCGACATCTCCAACATTTCCACCACGCACGTGGTCGCCTCGATGGTCTGTTTCCGCGATGGCGTGCCGGATAAGGATTGTTACCGCCGATATCGAGTGCGGACCGTCCAAGGCCAGGACGATTTCGCGAGCATGGCCGAAGTTGTCAGGCGGCGTTATTCGCGCGTGCTTCTCGAAGCGCGCGAAAGAAATCCGGATGTTGCGGAGTTTTCACAAGAGAATCCGGCAGACGCAATAGACCGCGTGTCCGATAAAAGTGAGCGCGAGTTCGTGGCCGTTCGTTTGCCGGATTTGATCATCGTCGATGGCGGCAAAGGTCAGCTTTCATCGGCCTGTCGGGAATTACAGCGATTGGGCCTGCACGATTTGCCAATCATCGGTTTGGCGAAAGAGCACGAGGAGATATACCGGCCGGGTCGTGCGCTGCCGTTGCAGTTGCCGGCAGACTCAGGCGCGTTGCATCTCCTTCAGCGAATCCGCGATGAAGCGCACCGCTTCGCCAACGCTTATCACCAACTTCTGCTTAAAAAACGGATCGACGAAAGTATTCTTGACGATTGCCCGGGTGTGAGTCAGAACCGGAAAAGCCTGCTTCTGCGAAAATTCGGTTCGGTCAATCGCTTGCGCAAAGCGAGTGTCGAGCAAATTGCGGCGACCGAGGGGATCGGGCCAAAACTGGCCGAAGAAGTGCATCGCTTTCTGCAACGGCATTGAAAGCAGGCGTGTCGCAACGGAAGATGTCGTTCTCGCCATGAAGCCTGCGTGTGCATTTTTCATTTCCGTGTTGCTTCCCGCTTTGGTTTTTGGCCAGAGCTTGCCGCCGGCTGCGTCGCCGACCCCGCCGCCAACGAGTGATGAGGAGACAATTATTCCGACGTTTGAGACGCAGAAGCTTGCGCGGACTTACATTCTGGATATCCCGGCGCCGCGCGGCCAAATCACGGACCGGACCGGGTTACCGCTCGCTCAGAACAAGGTCAACTACAATCTGGCGATCAGTTTTCCGACGCCGCTCGATTTTACGGACACGAAAGCGATCGCCTTTGCCCGGGAAAAGATCGACAAGGCGGCGAAATTAATCGGCCGCTCGATCAAGATTTCCGACGACGCGATCCTGCGGCATTATCACAATCGTGGAATTCTACCGCTGGAGATCGCGCAGAACCTGAGCAAGTCCGAGCACGAAGCGGTCGAGGATCGAGCGAAGGATTTTCTGGTCGTGCGTCCGATTTACGTGCGGACTTATCCGAACGGAAAAGTCGCCGGCCAAATCGTCGGTTACACCGGAAAGACCGGCCGCAATCTCGACGGTATCATCGACAACCATGAAACGCTTTGGCCGGAAACGGAAGGACGCGACGGGCTTGAGCAAACCTTCAACGAAATGCTCACCGGCAAGCGCGGCGAATACAAAATCACGTTCGACAAGGACGGCCGCAAGACTTCCGAGAAGCTGATCAAATCGGCTGTGCCCGGAAACAACGTCATTACGACGTTGGATTTGCGGTTGCAGCAACTCGCTGAAAAGGCGCTCGAATCGAAAGCCAAACGCGGCGCCATCGTGATTGTCGATCCAACCGACGGCGACATTCTGGCAATGGCCTCGTGGCCAACTTACGATCCGAACCTTTTTGTTCCGTCCATCTCGGCGGAAAAATTCAAACAATTGCAAGACGATCCGGATATTCCACTTCTGGCGCGTGCTTTCCGTTCGGCTTATCCGCCGGGCTCGACGTTCAAGGTCGCAGTCGGAATCGCGGCGCTCGAGACCAGCGCCGTTCGTCCGGACGATCTTTATCAATGCGTCCCTGGAATTCAGATTGGCAACCTCACCTTTCACAATTGGAAAAAAGGCGATCAAGGCGCGCTCAATTTTGTCCAGGCGCTTACTCAGTCATGCGACACGTGGTTTTATCAGGTCGGCATTAAGACCGGCGCGGAGCCGATCATCGAGTGGGCGCTCAAGCTCGGTTTCGGCGCGAAGTGCGGGATCCCGTTGCGCGGCGAAGCGGAAGGACGCGTCCCGAACGACGAATACATGAAAGCAACTCACGGCCGGAAATTGCTCAACGGCGACATTGCAAATTTGTCGATCGGTCAGGGGGACACGCAGACGACACCGCTGCAAATGGCGCAGGCGATGGCGATTATCGCCAACGGCGGCAGATTTTATCAAACGCGGCTCGTCCGTCAGGTCCAGTCGGTCGATCACGAAATCGTGACTGCCTACGAGTTGCGTGAAAAACGTTCGCTCGATGTTTCTGCGGCGACGATGGAGCAGATTCGAACGGGAATGATCGAAGTGGTCAACGGTTCGAACGGCACCGGACACGAAGCGCAGTTGGATGGCGTCGAAGTTGCGGGAAAAACCGGGACCGCGCAGTGGGGTCCGAAAAACAAAGAACGCACGGCCGCCTGGTTCGCCGGATTCCTGCCGGCGGAGGAACCGAGGTACGCCTTCGCCGCGATTTACGAAGGCGACGTTGGGAGCAAAGTCCACGGCGGCACGGCCGCGGCCCCGATGATCGCGGACATCTTTCAGGAAATTTACAAGGGCTCGGCTTCGAATAAGCGCGGCACCCGCGAATCAACGCAACAGGTTCGCCGCGCCCAGCCGGTTGAAGAAGACGCGTCGGATTAAGCCGCGGCCGTTTCTTTCGGCAGCTCCATTGAAACTCGCTCGCTTCCCAGCTCGCTCGCCGCTACCCATCGCGGCTTTACCTTCTATGTCGCTGCTCCCGCCAGCTCCATTGTTCCTTTGAACTTCGGCTCCTCGGGTTCGAGTCCGAAGTTTTCCGAATAGAGATTGTCGATTTTCGCGAGCTCGTCTGGAGTCAGCGGCGGGCATTCGGGCGCTTTGGCGAATTCAATCAGCTGTTCCTCGTTGTAAATATTTGGAAGCGTCGAGGCGACGCGCTTGTCCGCGAGCAGCCAGAGCAACGCGGCCTGGCCGAGGGTGCGCTCGGAATTTTCGAGGAAACGGAGTTTATCGATCTTCTTGATTCCGTTCAGCAGCCAGCTGCGCGGACGATGACTGCGATGATCGGTTGGCGGGAAAACTGTGTCGACGGTGTATTTGCCCTCGAGCATTCCGGATGAATGCGTCACCCGAATTAGAAACATCGTGTCCTTGCCCGCTTCGGTCGCGGTAGCGTGGAGCGCGCGCCCGGGATGCTGCTCGAGCATATTGTAAATGTGCTGGACGCTGGTGATGTCGCGCTCGCGAATGCAATTGGCACCTTCGTAAAGCCAGCCGATCGCCGGCCCGAGCGCGATGCCGTAGTAACGAACTTTCCCGGACGATCGTAACTTCTCGAGCGTTTTCCAGAGCGCGTCATCGTAAACCTGTTCCATCCGGATGTTGTGCAGCTGGAGAAGATCGACATGATCGGTCTTCAAACGTTTCAACGCGGCATCGGTCGCCTGCTCGATTGCTTCCGGCGAAAAATCCTGCGGGATCTCCCGCTGACCGCGGCCGCGCGCTTCGCCGTGGTGCACGAAATCATAACCGACCTTGGTCGCGATCGTAATTTCATCGCGCTGTTTCGGGAATGCCTTGGCGATCAGCTCTTCGCTAAGGCCATTTCCGTAAGTATCGGCCGCGTCGAACAAGGTGATACCGAGATCGAATGCTTTGTGCATGAGTCCAATCGCTTCGCCCTCGGTGAAATTTCCCCACCAGCCAGTGGAAATCGTCCATAACCCGAACCCGACCTCGCTGACGGTTAGATCGGTATTTTTGTAACTGCGGAACTTCATCTGGGTTCAAGTTTAACGAATCCAACAGAAAACGTCCAACGCCGCCTCCTGTTTAATATTTAAGCCTGTCATTCCGAGCGGGGTCGCTTGCCGCGCCGTAGCTATGGCGAAGGCGGGAGGAATCTCTTGCTATTTCTGATGACGACATCGGATGAAATAATGAGAGCGAGGTGGGCGCGATTGACTCAATCGCCTTAGAGCGTGCGCACACATTCGCACGTGCCTTCGTCCCAGCGGCCCTCTTACGAGGAATATCCGCTGGGACGATTTACAACTGCGATCAGACCGGAGTCGTTCTCAGAATGCGGGGCAAGGCGTCGGTTGCGTGCAACCTGGGTTGGGCTTGTCGTCGCGCCTCGGTGCGCCGTGCGGAACGATCTGGACTGCGACGTCTTTCGCCTCCATGCCCGTCTCGTTAACCACGTTGTGTATGTCCCCGCAGCCTAGGTCAGTGAAGCTCTGGCCTGCACTGTACGTCGTGAACGTGCAGTCGTCCTTGTAGACCGTGAGCGCTCCCTCTATTACTGTGATCAGACTGGGACCGGGATGGCTGTGCCAGCCAGTTTGACCCCCGGCCTGGAAGGTGACTAGGGTAACATAAAGGTCCGAATCCCCTTTCACTTTGGTTTTGAGGTCCCAGCCGCGCAGGAGATCCCTACACATCAAGTCCAGCAAGCCATCCGGAAAGTAGCCTGCTGACACAGGGGACAAAAGGTTGGTGTTTGTAGTACCACACCCGGGCGTTGCGCGCGCCGGCACGGCTGTCAACGCGGCGATGATAACCAGCGCCGGTGCGATGAGAAGCAGAGTGCGTCGCAAAAGCGAGCGGTGAATTGAGTTTGTTACATGTAGAGTTTTCATATTTTTTTGTTCTAATTGTTGTTGAGGTGATCTGTTTCTTTTTGGTTTTGTAGTTTTCCTTTCATTGCGATTAAGACTATCGCGGGGGCCCGAAGGTGAGGAATTGCGGGCGGCCGAAGCCGGAGGCAAAAAGGGTGTACGAGCCTCCGCCAGGAGGGAACTTCAAGATACGGCCGTCCGGAATCGAATTTGCCTCGGCTACAAAAAGATTGCCCGAGCTGTCAAAGGCCAGGCCACGAGGAAAAGTTAGGCCGGTCGCGAAGGTGCTCTTTAGGCCGGCTGGGCTGAAATAGACAATCGAGTCGGCTACCGGATCGCTAAACGTTTCGATGGAAACGAACAGATTGCCACTGCTATCAAAGGCAAGGCCAACCGGAGATTCGCCCTCAGCGAACGCGCTTGGCCCGACGAAAACAGTGCGGGTCCCATTCGGAGCGAATTTATAGATTGTTTGTGCGCCGCCGTCGGCTGCATAGAGATTGCCAGCGCTGTCGAAAGCCAGGCCCCAGCCCTGACTAGGAACGGAGCCGAAGACGATCCGTTCTCCGCTGGGTGTGAACTTAAAGATAGTGCTGGCACCTGTGGGACTAGTTTGATCGTTCGCCATGACATAGGCATTGCCCGCGATGTCTGCGGCAAGCCCTTCAAAGAAAAAGTTAACGGCGCTACCAACGGTACTGACGTGGTTTCGCAGGTTGAATTTCAGCACTCTTCCAATGAGGAGGTCACGGTCGCCCGGCGCAACGGTTTCCGCTGCGAAAAGATTGCCGATGCTGTCAAAGGCCAACCCTCGGGGGAACAACAACCCCGAAGCGTAGGTGCTTTGTACCCCATCGGGCGTGAACTCGAAGATTTTGTGCGATCCCGGGGCGTGAGCAGAGACGTAGAGGTTCTGCGCGTGAGCGGCGGTGACTAACGCGAAGATCGCGCCAAGGCTGAGGAAGATATTTCGGAGGATTTTTGTTTTTTTGAAGTTGGTCAGTGGATTCATTGTTGTCCTTTTCTTTTTAGGTTTCGTGGTTGGCTTTCATTGGGATAAAGCGAGAAATAGCGATCAAAGTGATCATCTGAATTGAGATTTCTCCGGAGACGCTTCCGCGTGCAGAAATTTTCGGGGGGTGGTAGGGTATGAAAAGGAGGTTATGGATACGCCTTCGGTCTCGCAGCAAAGAGTGACCGAGCTCCTGGCGCAGTGGAGTCACGGGGACGATGCTGCTCTCGCGGAATTGACCCCGCTGGTCTACGATGAACTCCGACGCCTCGCTCATCGTCATATGGGCGGAGAACGTC
>Ga0209056_10007389_pt1 | contig 11314 bp, 9 predicted proteins | sample GraSoiAngelo_114_FD_185876 | JGI IMG/M metagenome (GOLD analysis project Ga0209056, IMG submission 185876) | Grasslands soil microbial communities from the Angelo Coastal Reserve, California, USA - 14_0903_13_40cm (SPAdes) (version 2) | ecosystem: Environmental > Terrestrial > Soil > Grasslands ... | reverse complement strand
GTGCGTCCGTCGACCTTCTCCAGGAGATCCGTCGTCGAGTCGGCGATGAGATCGACGACCCGGAGGCGCACCGCGTCGCGCTCGGTGATCGAGACCGCCTGGCGGACCGCCTTCTCGGCCCAGTCGGCGTTGCGCCCGCGCTCGAGCGCGACGGTCCGGATGAACGCCGCGGCGTCGTTCTCGATCTTCTTCAGCATCGTCTTGTCGGTATTCCCCCCACCGAGCATGACCGGGGACGCCGCGCCGATGTTGGTCGCCGGCGCCATCGCGGCGATGTGGGCGGCCAGCGTGATGAAGACACCGGCGGAGGCGGCCCGGGCGCCGGTGGGCGCGACGAAGATGATCACGGGCACCTCGGCGTTCAACATCCGCTGGACGATCGCCCGCATGGACCGCTCGAGCCCGCCCGGGGTGTCGAGCTGGATGATGAGCGCCTGGGCGCGCTCGCTCTGCGCGCGGTCGATCGCGAGTCCGACCAGGCGCAGCGTGACGGGGCTGATCACGCCCTCGATGTCGATCTTCGCCACGGGCGCTGGCGCAGCGCCGGCCGCCCCGGGCCCGAGCAGCGCCGCGAGCGCCAGGAGCGCGAGCCCGGCCCTCATTTGCCCAGCGCCAGGAGGCTCACGACCTCGAACATGAGATTCGCCGCGAGGAGAGACGTGATCTGGCCGGGGCCGTCGTAGAGCGGCGAGACCTCCACGATGTCGGCCCCGACGAGGGCCTGCCCGGCGAGCGCGCGCACGAGCGTGAGCGCCTCGTACGAGGTGAGCCCGCCGACCTCGGGCGTGCCGGTGGCGGGTGCGTAGGCGGGGTCTACCGCGTCGATGTCGAAGGAGCAGTAGACCGGTCCGCCCCGGAGCCGGCCGAACCGCTCGCCCACCCAGGCGACCCCCTGCTCCTTCACCACCTCGATGCGGACCACCTCGATCCCGTGCCGCTCGTGGAACGCGAAGTCGTCGGCGCCGTAGAGGGGGCCGCGGATGCCCACCTGGATCATGCGGCGCGGGTCCACGAGCCGCTCCTCGACGGCCCGACGGAACGGCGTCCCGTGGAAGAACTTGGAGCCGAAGTACTCGTCCCAGGTGTCCGGATGCGCGTCGAAGTGGACGAGACCGACGGGCCCGTGCCGGCGCGCGAGCGCTCGCAGGATCGGCAGCGTGATGGAGTGGTCGCCGCCAACCATCACGGGCACCGCGCCGTGGGCGAGAATCTCGTCCACGCGCCGCTCGATCGCCGCGTACGTGCGCTCGATCGAGATCGGCACCACGTCGACATCGCCGCAGTCGGCGACCCGCAGCCGCTCGAACGGATGGACCTTCAACACGGGGTGCCACGGCCGGATGAGCGACGACTGCTCGCGCACAGCGCGCGGGCCGAACCGCGCGCCCGTCCGGTACGACACGCCGCCGTCGTACGGGATCCCGACGAGCGCGACGTCGAGCCGCTCGGCGGTGGCTACGGCGGGCAGGAGCATGAACGTCGCCACCTGACCAAACCGGGGAGACACGAACGCGTCGCGCGGCTCCGGGTGACTCACGCCCTTCGACCTCCGCCTAGAGCGCCGTCCGCAACTCGGCGACGACGGCGAGGAGGCGCCCGACCTCGTCGGGCGAGTTGAAGACCGAGAAGCTCGCGCGCGAGGTCCCGACGACCCCGAGCCGTCGCATGAGCGGCATCGCGCAGTGATGGCCGGCCCGCACCGCGATCCCCTCGGCGTCGAGCAGCGCGGCCACGTCGTGGGGATGGAGCCCCGCCACCGTGAAGGCAACCACCGCTCCCCGGTCCGTGCGCGCGGGCGGCCCGTAGACGTTCACCCCCGGGACGGCCGCCAGCCCCTCGAGCGCCTGTCGGGTCAGCGCTCGCTCGTGCTCGAGGACGCGCTCCATCCCCAGCTTCTCGAGGTACTCGATCGCGGCGGTGAGTCCGACCGCTTCGGCGATCGGCGGGGTTCCGGGCTCGAAGCGCCACGGCAGGTCGTTCCATTGAGCCCGGTCGATCCAGACCTCCTTGATCATCTCGCTTCCGCCGCGTCCGGGCTCCAGGGACTCGAGAACTTCGCGGCGTCCGTAGAGGACACCGATCCCGGTCGGGCCGAGCATCTTGTGGGCTGAGAACACGTAAAAGTCACAGCCGAGCAGGGATATATCGAGTGGAAGATGAGGCGCGGCTTGAGCTCCATCGACGACCGTGAACGCCCCGACCTGTCGGGCGCGAGCGCTCATCTCCGCGACGGGGTTGATCGTGCCGAGGACGTTCGAGACGTGCGCGAACGCGACGACGCGCGTGCGCCGGGTCAGGAGGCGCTCGAACGCCTCGAGGTCGAGCGTGCCGTCATCCCTGAGGGGAACGGCCTTTAGCACGGCGCCCCGGTCCCGCGTCGCCAGTTGCCACGGAATGATGTTCGAGTGGTGTTCGAGCTCTGTGATGAGCACCTCGTCGCCCGCCCGCAGGGTGCGACCGAGCGTCTCGGCCAGGAGGCTCAGACCGTCGGTCGTCCCGCGTGTGAAGACGACCTCCTCGCGGCTCCCGGCGCCGATGAACCGCTGGACCCGGTCGCGGGCAGCCTCGTAGAGCTCGGTGGCCTCCTCGCCGAGCGTGTGGATCGAGCGGTGGACGTTGGCGTGGCTCCGCGCGTAGTACTGGCCCATCGCCTCGATCACCGTCCGCGGCCTCTGGCTCGACGCGGCCGAGTCGAGGTAGACGAGGGGGTGGCCGTTGACGACCCGCTCGAGGATCGGGAAGTCCGGGCGCGTCCGCTCGTCGAGTCTCATCGCTTGCCCTTCAACGCCGCGGCGAGCACCGAGAGGGGGAGGGTCACGCAGCGCATCCGCGTCGGGCGGATGTCGGCCTGGAGCACCGCGAGCACGTCCGCGGCGTCCACCGTCAGGGCCTCGACGCGCGACCGTCCGACGACGAGCTCGGCGACCACGTCGGCCGACGCCGTGCAGATCGCGCACGAGTCGCCCACGAACCGGGCCCCGGCGACGCGATCGTCCGCGAGCGCCAGCATCAACCGTACGCGATCGCCGCAGAGCGGGTTGACGTCTTCGGCGACCGCGGAGGCACCCGGGAGGTCACCGCGGAAGCGGGGACGCCGCCACCGCTCACGGATGACGTCGCTATAGAGGAGGGGGCCTCGACGGCTGGTGCTCGAACCAGGGCCGCTCACGGCTCTGGCCATCACCTCGTCCGTCATTGGAGCTCCCCCCGCGCCGCGTTCGCCCGATAGGGCGGGAAACGGTAGCTCACGTCGCGCGAGAGCAGGCCGCCGTGTCCGAGCTCGGCGATCGTCCGGTTGTCCACGTGCTCGCCGGCGAGGACTCGGGGCAGGACCAGGTCAAACGTCGTCGCCTGGGAAAACATCCCGCACGTCGGCATCCCGAGCACGGGCCGGCCCTCCCATATGGCCAGCCACAGGAGGCTACCGGGATGGGCCGGCGCGCCGTGGCGCTCCATGCGAGCGCCCAGCAGCGTGAGCCCGCCGAACACGGGGTCGAGTGGATCGAGCGCACTCGCCCCAGCGACGATCAGGACCTCGGCGCCCGCCCGTTGGAGCGCCGTGAGCTCGTCGGCGATCACGCGGGGCGCGCCTCCCGCGAACCGCACGGGCAGGAGGCGACTGCCGAACCATTCGGCCTTCTGCTGGAGCGCCGTCTCGAAGCGCGCACGTTGCGTGGCGTCGAGGCGCTCCTGGGCGACGGCGCCGAGCGTCGCCGGACGGAAGCCGCGCACGGTGACGAGCCCGCCCGCGCCGCGCGCCGTCGTCTCGACGGTGCGGATCGTGTTCTCGCCGATGACGAGCGGCGTCACCTTGCACTTGGCGACGGTCTCGCCCGACTCCACCGGCTGCCCATCGAACAGGGTGAACACCGACACCCCCTCGAGCGCGTTCGCGTCCGCCAGCGGACCGCGACGGATCGTGAGGAGCCCGCGGCGCGTCGCCGCGAGCGTCCATTGCCCGCCGCCGTAGCCCTTCACCGTGACGCCATCGCCGACGGCCGCTGCCGCGAGCCGCCGGCCGGCCTCTTCCTCGTGGAGGTCGCCGGGCTCCATGGCGAGGAGGTGGATTTCGTCCCAGGGGGTCGCGAGCAGCGTCGCGGCGGTCTTCGCCGTGAGGCGCGCGCCCTTCTCGACGGCGACCTTGCCGGCCCCGTCGCGCACGTCGTGACAGAGCACGCGGTCGACGAGGGTCTCGGGCGTCGCCGTCTCCCGTCGCTGCGCGATCGCCTTCATGCCGTTCGGGGCCCGGCCGAGAGCGGCTGGCCCGTGCCGCCGCCGCGCGCGGCCTGGATCTCGGCCAGGATCGCGAGGGCGATCTCGGGCGCCGAGCGCGCCCCCAGGTCGAGGCCGATCGGAACGCGGATCCGCTTGAGCTGGGCGTCGCTCACGCCGTCCTCCCTGAGGAACGTGAGGATCGCGGCGCCCCGGCGGGACGACCCGAGCATCCCGATATAGCCCACGTCGGTTCCGAGCGCTCGGCGCAGCACGGGCAGGTCGTACTTGTAGTCGTGGGCGACGAGGACGAGCGCGGTCGACGCGATCAGCGGATACTCGGCGACGAGCTCCGACGGAATGCCGACGCGCAGCTCGTCCACGTCGGGGAATCGCTCGCGCGTCGCGAACCGCGGGCGGCCGTCGAGCACCACGGTCCAGTAACCCAGCACCTTGGCGAGGGTGACGAGCGGCATCGCCACGTGGCTCGCGCCGATGACGAGGAGGCGCGCGGGCGGCGCCACGACCTCCACGAACGCGCGCGTCCCCTCCAGAAACAGCGTCCGCGAGGCGCCCGTCGCCATCGCCTCGCGCGCCTCACGGGCGAACCGCTCGTCGAGAAAGGCGTCCCCCAGCGTGCCCTCGACGGCGCCGTCGTCCAGCACGAGGAGCTTCCGGCCGACCTCGCCGTCGAGCCGCGTCACGATGGCGGCGGTGTGACCGGCCGCGGCGTGCCGGCGCGCGCGCGCGTAGAGCCGCGCGGCCGCGTCGTCCGCGCGGTCGAGCGCGAGGGGCTCGACGAACACCTCGATCGTGCCGCCGCACGTGAGACCGATCTCCCACGCCTCCTCGTCGCCCAGGTTGAGCTCGAGGAGCCGGGGCCGCATCGTCGCGAGGACGTCCTCGGACTCCTGGAGAACCTGGGCGTCCACGCAGCCACCGATCGTCACGGAGCCCAGGATCGCTCCGCCTTCGCCCACGACCATCTTGGCGCCTTCCTTGCGCGGCGTCGTGCCACGGGTATTCACGAGCGTGGCGACGGCCACTTTGCGGGAGGAGCCGCGCAATTCGTCGAGGTGATCGAAGAGCTCGCTCATGGGAACCCAATGATACGCCGACCGACGCCGCGCGCCAAACGGCCTACAGGGTCAGCTTGCTCGCCAGATCCCTGAGCGCGGCGAGGCTGTGGCCGGGAGCGAAGACGTCGACGAGCGGCAGCGCCGCCGCCATCCCGCGCGTCAGCGGCTCGTAGGACGGGTTGCCGAGGAGCGGGTTGAGCCAGATGACGCGGCCGGCGCGGCGTTTGATGCGGAGGAGCTCCCCGGCCAGGAGCTCGGGCTCGCCCGTGTCCCAGCCGTCGGACAGGACGATCACGATCGTGCGCCGGTCCACGAGTCGCGACCATTCCCGGTTGACCTGGGCGAGCGACTCGCCGATTTTCGTCCCGCCCGACCAGTCGCGCACCTCGGTGAGCCGACGGAGGACTTGCCGGTAGGAGCGCCCGCGCAGATGGTCGGTGATACGTGTGAGGCGCGTCGAGAAGGTGAACGTCTCGACCCGGCCGAAGACGTTCTGGAGCGCGAAGAGAAACTGGAGCAGGAAGCGGCTGTACAGGTCCATCGAGCCGGACACGTCGCAGAGCAGGACGAGCCGGACCTTCTTGCGCTTCCGCTCGCGGTAGCGCAGCTCGATCAGGTCCCCGCGCGTGAGGTTGGCCCGGAGCGTCCGCCGGAGGTCGACGCGCCCGCGCCGCCTCACGGGCCGTCGACGGCGCGTGAGGCGATGCGCGAGCCTCCGCGCGATCTTGATCGTAAGCCGGAGGATCTCGTCGAGCTGGTCGGCGCCGAAGGTCGAAAAGTCCTGGCCGACGAGCGCCTCGCTGTCGCACGCCGCCGGCACGCTGAGCGGCTCGCCCGTGTCCCCTGCCTCCTGCCCCTCGCCCCACGTCTCCAGCGCGAGGCCCTCGCGCTTCTGGCTCGACGACTCGAGGAGCGCGTCACTCTCCCGGCCGTCGGCGGGCGGGGCCTGGGTCAGTCCCGGAATCCCCTCCGCGGCCGACTCGGCCCGCCAGAAGGCGTCGAAGCAACGGTCGAAGGCCGGGACCTCCTCGGGGCGACCCACGAAGATCGCCTTGAAGGCGAGGTAGAGCTCGCCGCGGTCGCCGATGTCGAGGTGATCGAGCGCACGCACGGCGTCCGTCGTGTGGATCAGGGTGACCGGGAGGCCGTGCTGGCGGAGCAGCGTCGCGAACCGCGCGACGGCCGTCGGCAGCTCGCGCGGGCGCACGTCAGGTCCGGGCGGGGATGAAGGACCCGAGCCCGGCCTTGGCGACCTCCGCGCGGAACCGCTTCATGTCGTCGGCATCTTTGAGCAGGCAGCCGAGCGTCTCGGTGAGGACGGGCTCGTCGAGATGGTCGGCGTGGAGCGCGGCGAGCGCCTGGGCCCAGTCGAGCGTCTCCGCAACCCCGGGCACCTTCGCGAGGCGCACCTGGCGTAGCGTCTCCATGAACTTCGCGATCTCGCGCGACAGGCGGGCGTTGATCCCGGGCACCTTGCGCGCGATGATCCGCGTCTCCTTCTCCGCCGACGGGTAGTCGATCCACAGGTAGAGACAGCGCCGCCGGAGCGCGTCCGACAGCTCGCGCGTCCGGTTCGAGGTCAGGATCACGTGGGGCGGATGCGTGGCCTTGATCGTGCCGATCTCGGGGATCGTCACCTGCCAGTCCGAGAACACCTCGAGCATGAACGCCTCGAACTCTTCGTCACTCCGGTCGCATTCGTCCACGAGCAGCACCGGCGACTGCGACTCCTGCGTGATCGCCTGGAGCAGCGGGCGCCGCAGCAGGAAGGGCTCGGAAAAGATCTCGTGCTCCTTCTCGTCCATCGGGCGGCTGTTGTGCCCGGCCTCCTCGAGCTTGATGTGCAGGAGCTGCTTCTGATAGTTCCACTCGTAGAGGGCGGTCGAGGCGTCGAGCCCCTCGTAGCACTGGAGCCGGATCAGGTTCGTCCCGAGCATCCGCGCCACGACCTTCGCGACCTCGGTCTTCCCGACGCCCGCGGGCCCCTCGATCAGGAGCGGCTTGCGCAGGCGCATCGCCAGGTGCACCGACGTCGCAATGGGCGCGTCCGTCACATAGTCGGCCGCCTCCATCAGCTCCTGGAGTTTTCGAATCTCGTCACGCATGTCCATTCATTGTACATGAAGCCTCGCGTAGTCCTCGGGCGTGTCCACGTCGAGGGGCATCGGGAGGTCGAAGGCGACGCGCTCGACGCGCTCGACGCGCTGCGGCCGCGCGTTCACGACGGAGCGCGCCCCGGCGTCGCCGGTGAGCTGGGAGAGCTCCGGGAAGACCTCTCGCGCGAAGACGACGGGCGTCCCCTGCGTCCCCTGGAAGACCGGCACGACGATCGGCTTTCCCCCGCGGCCGAAGGCGGCGAGCAGCGCCGGCACGACCGGGTCGGGCGTCTTCGGCTGATCGCCGAGCGCGATCAGCGTGGCACGCGTCCACGGCTTGAGCGCCGCGATGCCGACGGCGATCGAGCTCCCCTGGCCCTCCTGGGGCCGCGGGTTCACGGCGAAGCGCACCCCGAGCCCGGTCAGCGCGTCGCGGACCGCGGAGTCGTCCTGGCCCGTGACGACGACAACGTCCTCGACGTGTGGCAGCAGACGTTCGACGGCCCAGCGGACGACCGGCTTGCCCTCGAGCTGAAGGAGGAGCTTCTGCCGCCCCATGCGGCGGGCGAATCCGGCGGCCAGCACGATGCCCGCGATCATGCGCGAAGCGGTGAAGCGCGCCGGCGGAGTCGGCGGGCCGGGGGAGCGTTCGGCCGGGGGTGGACGAGACCCGTTCCGGCCGCGTCGCATGCGGACCTAACGCACCCGGGTGGAGCCCAGCCGCCACGGGGCATGCGCGCGCATGCCGCGTGGTCGAGCCACCCCCCGGCCGGGCGCGCCCCCGCCCCGGCGGACTACGCGCCGGCCCGCTTCACGGCCTCCGTGATCGCGCGTTTCGCGAAGACGCGGCAGAGGTGCGACTTGTACTCGACCGAGCCTTGCAGGTCCGCCTGGACGTCGACGCCGTCCGCGGCCTTCTGCGCGGCGGCCTCGATCGCCGCCGGGTCGAGTCGCTTGCCGACCAACGCGGCCTCGACGCCCTTGGCGCGCACCGCCTTCGTGCCCGCGCCGGTGACGCCGACCCCGGCCTTGGTGCAGACGCCCTGCTTGTCGAGCGTCACCGCCGCGCAGACGCCGACGACGGCGAAGCGCGACGCGGGATGGGGAAACTTCATGTAGGCGGCGCCCGAGCCCGCCGGGAGCAGCGGCACGCGGACCTGGGCGAGCAGCTCTCGCTCCTTGAGCGCCGTCGCCATGAGCCCGAGGAACCATTGGTCCACCCCGACCTTGCGCTTGCCCTTCGGCCCCTCGCAGACCATCTCGGCGCCGAGCGCGATCATCGCCGCCGGCCAGTCGGCGGCGGGGTCGGCGTGAGCCAGCGAGCCACCGATCGTCCCCTTGTTCCGCACCGCGGGGTCACCGATGACGCTCGCGACCTCCGCGAGCACCGGGAGCTTCGACTTCACCGCGGACGACGACTCGATCTCCCAGTGGGTCGTCATGGCGCCGATCGCGAGCGCCTTGCCGTCCGCCTTGATGCCCGAAAGCCCCGGCACCTTCCCGAGGTCGATCAGGTGCTTCGGCTGGGCGAGCCGGAGCTTCATCATCGGGATCAGGCTGTGGCCGCCCGCCAGGATCTTGGCGTCGTCCTTCAGCTTGCCGAGGAGCCCCAGCGCTTCCTTGACGTTCTTCGGCGCGTGGTAGTCGAACGCTGCGGGATACATGCGCGCCTCCTATCGCTTGGCCTTGGCGGCCTGGATCGCTTTCCACACCCGCTCGGACGTCAGCGGCATCGCCTCGATGTGGTCGACGCCGAGCGGCGCCAGCGCATCGATCACGGCGTTCACCACGGTCGGCGTCGCCGCGATGGTGCCCGTCTCGCCGGCCCCCTTGATGCCCATGGGATTCACGGGCGTCGGTGTGACGGTGCGGTCGGTCTCGTACAGCGGCAGCATGTCAGCCTTGGGCAGCGCGTAGTCCATCATGCTGCCCGTCACGAGCTGGCCGGAGCCCTCGTCGTACACGGCTCCCTCGCAGAGGGCCTGCCCCACACCCTGGGCGATGCCGCCGTGCACCATCCCGTCGACGATCATGGGGTTGATGACCTTGCCGACGTCGTCGACGGCGAGGTAGCGCTGGATCTGCACCGCGCCCGTGTCCCGGTCCACCTCGACCACGCAGGCATGAGCCCCGAACGGGAAACAGAAGTTCGACGGGTCGTAGAAGCTCGTCTCCTCGAGGCCGGGCTCGAGGTTGTCGGGGTACTTGTGGGGAACGTACGCGGTGAGCGAGACGGCGCCGAACGGCACGGCCTTGCTCGGCACGCCCTTGACCTGGAACTGGCCGTTGACGTACTCGATGTCGTTCGCCGACGCCTCGAGCAGGTGCGCGGCGATCCTCTTGCCCTTCTCCTTGATCTTGTTCAGCGACATTAAGATGGCGGTGCCACCGACCGAAGCGGAGCGGCTCCCGTACGTCCCCATGCCGAAGGGAATTGCGCCGGTGTCGCCGTGGACGATCTCGACCTGCTCGATGGGGATCTGGAGCTCGTCGGCGACGAGCTGGGCGAACGTCGTCTCGTGCCCCTGACCGTGTGAGTGGGAGCCGGTGTAGACCGTGACCCCTCCGGTCGGGTGCACGCGGACCTTGGCCGACTCGTAGAGGCCGGCGCCGGCGCCGAGCGCGCCCACCAGCTTGGAGGGCGCGATCGAGCACGCCTCGATGTAGGTCGAGAAGCCGATGCCGAGCAGTCGGCCCTGCTTGCGGGCGGCCTCCTGCTCGGCGCGGAACTTCCGGTAGTTGAGCATCTGAAGCAGGCGGTCGAAGGCCGCGGCATAGTCGCCGCTGTCGTAGGAGACCGCGACCAGCGTCTGGAACGCCCCGGAGAACTTCGGGATGAAGTTCTTCTTCCGGAGCTCGGCCACGTCCATCCCGAGGGCACGGGCCCCGGCCTCGACGATACGCTCGAGGACGTAGCAGGCTTCGGGGCGGCCGGCGCCGCGATAGGCGTCGACCGCCGTGGTATTGGTGAAGACGCCGGTCACCTCGCAGTGGATGGCCCCGATCGTGTAGACGCCGTTGAGGAGCGTTCCGTAGAGGAACGTCGGAATCGCCGGCGCGAACGTCGACAGATAGGCGCCCAGGTTCGCCGTCGTCTTCACACGAAGCCCCAGGATCTTGCCGTCCCTGCCGAGCGCGAGCTCGGCGTCGGTGACGTGGTCGCGGCCGTGGGCGTCGGTCAGGTAGGCCTCGCGACGGGTCGCCGTCCACCGGACCGGCCGCTTGAGCTGGCGGGCCACCCAGGAGCAGACGACCTCCTCGTTGTAGAGGAAGATTTTCGAGCCGAAGCCGCCACCCACGTCGGGAGCGATCACGCGCACCTTGTGCTCGGGAATCCCGAGCACGAAGGCGCACATGAGCAGCCGGTGCACGTGCGGGTTCTGCGAGGTCACCCAGAGGGTCAGCTCGCCGGTCGCCGTGTCGAAGCGCGCGATGCAGGCCCGCGGTTCCATCGCGTTGGCGACGAGCCGCTGATTGAGGATCCGCTTCTTCACCGTCGTCGCGGCGCCCTTGAAGGCCGCGTCGGTCGCGCTACGGTCGCCGATCTCCCACTTGAAGGCGACGTTGCCGGGCGCGCCCGTGTGGATCTGCGGAGCGCCAGAACGTGCGGCCCTGTCGGTCACGGTGACCGAGGGCAAGGGCTCCCAGTCCACTTTGACCCTGTCCACCGCGTCCACGGCCGCCGCCTGACTCTCCGCGATCACCACCGCCACCGGGTCGCCGACGTGCCGCGCCACGTCCGCCGTGAGTGGCATGTGCGGCACCATCGCGAGGTCCTGGACGACGCCGGGGATGTTCTTCTCCTTGCGGAGGTCCCATCCGCACGGCAGCGAGTTCACGCCGGCCATGTCCTTGCCGGTGAAGACCGCGACGACGCCCGGGTGCTTCAGCGCCCCGCTCGTGTCGATCCTCCGGATCCGCGCGTGC
>Ga0209056_10007387_pt1 | contig 11316 bp, 9 predicted proteins | sample GraSoiAngelo_114_FD_185876 | JGI IMG/M metagenome (GOLD analysis project Ga0209056, IMG submission 185876) | Grasslands soil microbial communities from the Angelo Coastal Reserve, California, USA - 14_0903_13_40cm (SPAdes) (version 2) | ecosystem: Environmental > Terrestrial > Soil > Grasslands ... | reverse complement strand
CGATTGTCTGGGCTTGGGTGAGGAACCCTTTGTACTCCACGGTCTTGCCGGATCCTAGGCTCCTTGCCATGCCCCGAAGGTGTGCCGCATAGTGACGGTCCCGCTCTGGGCCGACGAAACGAATCCGGCCTGTCACGTTGGCCCGTTTGAACGCGTCCAGCAGGATGTCTTGGCCCTTGTGCGGGGCGATGACACCCACAGATACCACATCGAGGCGTGCCTCCGAGGAGCGGCGAGTCGCTGGCGATTCCCAGGTTCCCTGGTCGAACCACTCGTCCCCGATGCCGAGTGGGATCACATGGTCCCCCTTGCGAGGGAGCATCTTCAGCGCCTCGGAGGCTGCTTCCCTTGCAAACGCGGAAGGGAACACGGCGCAGTCCGAACCGCGGAGTCGTTGTCGCTCGAAGAGGAAGCTCTGGGGGCGATGACGATAACCGTATTCACTTTCAAGCCTTGCGAGTCCCAGGACAGTATCCACCCATTTCGCGCCCAACCGGTGGGCGGTGGCTGCGGTCCAAATCCCGACCGCGCTGGTGGCCGTGGTACTAAACGTCTGGAGAATCGACGGTTGGAAGTCTCGCAACACGCTCCCACCCCAGCCAACCCAGTACCGGACATATCGGAAACCGTCCAACTCCCGACTCCGTCGTCCACCGGGGGTCAGCCGGCTGTTCATCGCGAGGACCTCGAGGCCATCGACTACGGCGAGCGCCCGCGTTAAGTTGCGAACCGCCCGGGATGGCCCGAGCTCGTGGTCAGGAGGCTCCGCGACGGAGGAGGGCACGAGGAGCGCGACCCGCATCGGGCGACGCATGCCAGCTGCTCTTTAATGAAGCTTCCCGAGTGGGTTGGAGCCTTGATTTCAACGAGCATCCGGTTCCGCGAGAAACCGATTCCATGAGCACCGGCTGCCAAACGTATCTTGCCCGATACTCACTCGAAAACGTTCATATCGGCCGAGGAGACGGTCTGCCCGCCGCCCTTTTGGCCGCAACGCAGATCGTTCAGGAGTCCTGAAATGTGTGGCATCGCTGGAGCCGTCGACCTACGCAACGACAAGGAGAACCAGGCCTTGTCCGAGGCGGTCACGTCGATGGTTGCCCACATGGAGCACCGCGGCCCAGATGCGAAGGGAGTGTCGCGGCTCGCGACGGCGGTCCTTGGGTGCTGCCGCCTCTCCATCCTCGGACTCGAGCCCGCTTCGAACCAGCCCATGAAGAGCCCGGACTCGAACTGCACTGTCGTCTACAATGGCGAGATCTTCAACTACGTCGAGCTTCGCGATCAGTTGCGCGACCTCGGGCACCGTTTTGCGAGCACGGGCGACACAGAGGTCGTCCTTCACGCATACGAGGAGTGGGGCCTCGAATGCCTGCCCCATTTCAACGGAATGTTTGCGTTCGCGATTGTCGACGGCGACCATCAACGCCTTTTCTTCGCGCGCGACCGGTTCGGCATCAAGCCCTTCTGCTATGCGGAAGAGGGCGGACTCTACTTGTTCGCCTCGGAGCCAAAGGCGCTCCTGACGACCGGGCTTGTCCCGAGAGATCCCGACCTCCATACGGTGGAAGAGTTCCTCCGGTTTGGTGTCACGGACGTTGACGAGAAGACTTTTTTCTCGCACATCAAGCAGCTCCCCCCCGGTCACTTCGGTGTAATCGAGTCGGGCCGAATCCGCGTCAGCGCCTGGTACTCATTGAGGGAAGCGGCCGCGTCCACCACCCCGCTGGAGAGGGGGCGCATCGCCGAATTCCGCAACAGGCTTGAGCGATCGATCGCCCTGCGATTCCGGAGCGACGTCCCCGTCGGAATCTTGCTCAGCGGAGGTGTCGACTCTTCGACGATCGCTACCCTGAGTGCGGGTCAGCCGCACGGCACACATCGGGCGTTCACCGTCACTTTTCCGGGATCGCGCGTCGACGAGCGTCCGTACGCGGAAGAGGTCGCGGCGCGCAGCGGTTTGTCCCTCACGACGAAAGCGGCCCCGGAGATGAATCTGCGCTGGGCCGAGTCGTGCCACGAGGACCAGGGAGAGCCGTTCATCTCTCCTTCGATCGTGGCGCAGTGGCTCATGATGCGGACCGTCCATGAGTCCGGCATCCGAGTCCTGCTCACGGGCCAAGGAGCCGATGAGTACCTCGGCGGGTACCAGTATTTTGAGTCCTACGCGATCGCGGACCTCCTTGCCCGAAGGAAATTCTCCGAAGGCCTGACCTACCTGTTCGACGAAAGGAACGCTCCTCGCCTGGCGACTATCGTCGCTCAGGTCTCATTCCTCTTCCTGCCCGCGGGATTTCAGCGGTTGGTCTGGTGGAAACCTTGGCTTAGGTCCCGCCGGGATGGGACCCGCGGCGCGTACGAAGAAGACCTCGTGAGATGCCGCAGTCTACGAGAGGCACTGCTCTTCCATGTGAAACGTCGACTTCCCGAGCTACTGCGGTACGAGGATCGGAACAGCATGGCGTTCTCCATCGAAACGAGGCATCCATTCCTCGACCATAGCCTGGTAGAGTTCGTCCTCGACTCGCCTCCGGGCCTGATCGTCGGAGCGAACGTTCGCAAGAACATCCTTCGACTGGCCGTTCAGGAGGACCTGCCGCCAAGCGTGCTGCGCAGAAGGGACAAAGTTGGCTTCGACGTACCCGACACCTGGCTGCAGTCTGAGGCGTTCCGGAACGCGTTCAACGGCCTCTGCTCGCGGATTCCCGCAGCGCTCGCCGACCTCGTGGACGTCCGGCGCGCGCGCAAGCTGCTTAGACGACGTTCGAGACGGGCCCGTCGGGATCTGTGGCGCGTTTACAGCGTCCTGCTCTGGCACGAGCAACTCGCGAGGCCATATGCGGAGCGCCGACGGGTGCCTTCCGCGACGTTTGGGGACCTCAGTGAGTTCGCCGCGGAGACCCGGCTCGCGAAGGAGGCGGAGGGGTGACCCGTCCGTCCGTTCGGCCCCAATCCGTCATCGTTCCCTTCTCCGCCTCGTTAGACGGTCCGGACGTTGGTGGCGGCGTGCAGACCTTCGTCCGGATGCTCTGCGCTGTGTCTTCGGAGGTTGGGTTGGAATTGACGGTCCTGGGAGTCGGCCCTCATGAGTCCCATGAGAGTTCCGTCCACTTCTCTCCGGTCCTCGCGAGTGTCCGGTCGGAGTCGGAATACGTTCGCGCGCTCAAGAAGTTCGTCCGAACCCGAGGGTTCCAAGTCCCTGAGGAATCGGTCATACTCGCGAACGCGGAGCACTATTCCTGGGCCCTTCGGAACCTGCACGTGCCGACTGTCCTCCTGGCCCACGGGGTCGTGTCAGAGACCCTGCGGATAAGGCGGGGTCGACTTTCCGCGTTCCTTTTCCGAGCTTTCATCGAGCCGCGTGCCATCCGGAACGCCCGTCGAGTGATTTGCGTCACGGATCGGGTGCGGGAGTACTACACGCACCGCTACGATCGGGAGCCGGCAGAAAAATTCGTCTCGATGTCAATCGGGGTCGAGCTCGGAGCCTTCGAGCACCGGCCCAGGGGCTCGCCCCGAAAGGACTTCGCAATCGATGAGGACAGCTCAATCGTCTTGTTCGTAGGACGGCTCTCGCCGGAGAAGAACGTATCCCTATTCCTCGCAGCCGGCGACCACCTGGCATCCTCGGGGCAGAAATTCAACGCCGTTGTCGTCGGAGAGGGCCCGGAAGGAGACCGGCTCGCCGCCACGTTGTCCAAGCGACCTTGGCTTCGCTGGGTACCTCGGACCAGCCACGACCAAGTCTTGGATCTCATGGCGGTGGCAAACGTCCTCGCCATTACCTCCACCTATGAGGGCCTCCCCATCGTCCTCCTAGAGGCCCTTGGGTCCGGACTGCCTGTAGTCTCCACCGACGTAGGTCGAGCTCGTCACTTCCTTCGGGGAGCAACGGGTGTCGTCGTTGAGCCAGACCCCGCGGCGTTTGCGCGCGCACTGCGCGAGGCCCTCTTAGCGAGACGGACGAAACGCGGCTCCATCGATCCCGCGATCAGGACGGCAATCGACTTTCGAACCACGGCGCGATCGATTGCGACCATTCTCCGACAAGTCAGGGACGAAGCATCGGTGCGCCGCGCGGTGATCCCTCATGCGCGTCAGCGGTCCTGGGACGACAAACTCGGTGAGGTTAGGATGAAATGATCAGCAAGGAAAAAATCGTGAAGGACTACGAGTACTTCTGGGAGAACGTATGGGACTCGTCGGATGACTGGAGAGACGCAGGCGAGGGGGCGTTGCGCAAACGCGCGCTGGAGCTCCTCCCGACCAATTCCGGGAGAATCCTCGACTTGGGCTGTGGAAACGGAATCGCCATGTCCGTTTTGGACAAGCGCTCGATCGAGGCCGTCGGCTGCGATATTTCCCTTCGAGCGTTGAAAGACGCCCGGCGGCATGGGGAGGTCGCGAGAGGGGATGGGACCCGGCTTCCATTTCGTTCGGAGTCATTCGGGAGCGTTCTCATGCTCGACGCGCTTGAACACGTAGTGGAAAAATCTCTTCTTGTCCGCGAGTGCTGGCGTGTGCTTCGCGAGAGTGGTCGCGTAATCCTCACAACGCCTCTCCCAGAAGCGACGGGTGGGCTCGGCGATCGAAGGCAACCTTACGACCGCCCCGTGACGTACTCCGAAATCGCCTCAATGACCCGCGGACTGTTCCGACTCCGATCCGCGAAGGGGGTTTTCCAGGTCAGGCACGTCCGAGGTCTGACCAGGATCCTGAGGAGCATCCCGACTCAGTTCTTCGTGAAGTTCCCCGTTCTACTCGACAAGTCGAGTGAGATTCTTCTAGTCCTGGAAAAGACAACGCCTCCACGCCAAGCGTGAACGAAACGATTATTACGGGAACCGTAGCCCGATCGACGGCGAACTGTTCCAACCTTGCTGCCGAGATCGTATTCACTGAACCTAAATCGCCGGCGCGGAAGACCGGATCGTCGGATTGTCCACTCGGTGCAGAATTTCGAGCAGCGTAGTCCGGGCTCGCTTGCCGTCGAACTCCTGGCAGACCCGAGCTGCCTCTTCCGCTTTGGACTCCCACTCGTGTTTGTTGGTGAGGACCTCCTGCAACGCTCGTGCTAGGCCCTGCGGGTCCCCAGGTGGGTAATATCGGGCGGCATCTCGCAACACCGACGCGAGTAAGGGGAGTTGCGGAACCACAAGCGGCTTTCGGAGGGCAACCAGTTCGACGAGCCGTGTCGGCCAAGCGAGCTGGGTGAGCGGGTTCGATTCGAGGGTAACAATGCCAATTTCGGAAAGGGCGACAAGAGCCCTCGCCAGTTCCAACTGCATCTTCGGTACAAATCGGATGCGGTCCTCGAGGCCCAGACCATGCGCGAGCCCTCGCAGCGTCTCGATGTACTCGGGGGCTCCATCTCCGGCAATCACCAGATGGATATCATCGTGACCTGGCAACAGCGCAACGGCTTCAACCAGGGTCGCGAGATCTCGCTCCGGACTGACTCCGCCGGCGTGGACCAGGAGACGCCCTTCGGGAAGTCCGAGACGGCGCCGCACCTCTTCCGGCGAGACGGGCCGCGGACCGACTTCGTAGACGTTGTAGACGGTCGTGACTCGGGACGGGGACACGCGCCGGGACACCACGGCGTCGCGAATCCCGTCATTCGCAACGATGACATGGTCGGCGAAGAGGCAACTCAGCCTCTCGATCGCGGCGGAGATCCGGAACCATGCCGATCCAGTCGGCCTCCGAAGTCGGGCGACGACAATCTCTGGCATCGGCTCGTGCAAATCGAGCAGCACCGGGATCCGCATGCACTTGAACGGCAAGGCACAAAACACTTGAAAGTCGGGCAACGAGTGGATGTAAATCAGGTTGAACCTCACACGCCGATACAATCGAAACAGGAGGAGGGAGCTCAGGAGGAAGAAGACGGCGTACTGGTAGAGGTACCTCATTCCGCCGCCGCGTCTCGCGCTCAAAGGGACTTCATGCAAATGGACGCCATCAAGCTCCGCCGCGGACGGACCCGATCTTGGTCGGAGGACGATCGCTTCGACCCGGTGTCCTTCGGCCACCAATGTCTCGGCTTCCCGACGGACGCGGGGATCGGATGCGTACTCGGTGTAGGCGACCATTGCGATTCGTCGGGCGAGTCCGACGTCGCTAGGTGCTTTCACCGCGTGGACCATGGCTCAGACCAAACTGAGTACAACGGCGCAGAGGCCACAGACGACGTACAGGAGCAGGATTGACCGCACGAGGCCTTTCTCGGTCCGTGGCTTGCGGGAGAGCAGCCAAGAGGCCAACGTGTAGTACTTCGTTCCCGCCGGCGCCGCGATCTCGCCGTTCGGAAGGAAGACGGGATTCCGGTACGCCTTCTTGCGCTTCCCGTTCGCCCCATGGAGTCCGAAATACGCTGTGGCAATCATCTCGTAGAACGCCGGTGCGATCGCAATCACCCCGTAGAACTCGATATGTCCGAGGATGACACCGGCGGCCAGCGCTGCCCCCAGACCGAGGGTTCCAATGTCGCCAATGAAAATCGTGGCGGGGTAGCGATTGAAAAAGAACAGGCCTGCGGAGCAACCGAAGACCGCGCCGAACACGAGCAGCGCCACCTCGGGCGCCCCTCGGATGGCACTAACGACGAGGAGGGAAAGGGAAATGACGGCAATCTGGCCCGACTCCAGCCCGTTGTAGCCCGCCGACATATTCATGGCATTTGCAACGCCCGTCACCCCAATCGGAACGAGGATGAGCCAGTACAACAGGTGCCACTGACCAGCGAAGTCAAGGGAGAATCCGAAGGGCAAGTCGATTGCCGGGGCCCCCAGATGGACGAGGGTCAGCGGCAGGGCTGCGAAGGCGACCGCCACCGCCTTGAGTCGTTGCCGCAAGTCCGAGACGTCGTCGATCAGCCCGATCATCGCGGCCATGAAGAACACACTGATCGCGGCGAGGAAAGGCGGTTCTGCGACGTCTCCGAGCAGCTTCTGAATCCCCACCACCAAGGTCAGCGACATCGAGAAAGCGAACAAGGCGGCGATCCCCCCCAGCTCGGCCACGGAGACTCTGGCAGTCTTGTTCACGTCCACGCCCACCATCCCGCCGGCGAACATTTTTCGAATCAGCGGCGGAGTCAGCATCAGGACGATTGCTGCGGACAGGAGGAAGGAGAGAAGGATCCCGAAGCCGCCTGTGAGGTTCAGGGGGATGAGGAGGGCGAGCACGATCACGATGGCGCTCGTCGAGCCGAGGGCCGCCGTAAGCGCCTTTGTCCAGTCGAAGCCACGCGAGGCCAGAGCTTGCGCGCTCTCGCTCCCGGTGACGACGTGACCTTGCACGCGGCGCCGCTCGCATCGTGGCGACTTAAAGGGTAGGCCCTGGTTTTCGTTCCCGATACGTGAATCGAAATCATCCTAGTCGGATGGTCCGCCAAGGGTGCAGGTTTCATATCGGAGTCGCCATGCGGTATCGGGGCCATGGCCACTCGCATCCACCCGACTGCCGAAGTCTCGCCCGCCGCGACGATCGGGGACGGCACGACGATCTGGCATTGGGCTCAAGTCCGGGAGAACGCACGGGTCGGCCGCAACTGCCGGGTCGGGAAGGACGTGTACATCGACACGAACGTCGTCATCGGAGACGACTGCAAGTTCCAGAACTTCGCGACGGTCTACGACGGCGTCACGATCGGCAACGGGGTGTTCGTCGGCCCGCACGCGGTCTTCACGAACGACATGTACCCGAGGGCGGTGACGGAACAATGGGCGATCACGCCGACGGACGTGGAGGACCACGCGTCGATTGGCGCCAATGCCACGATCGTGTGCGGCGTCCGGATCGGACACCACGCGATGGTCGCCGCGGGTGCCGTCGTCACGAAAGATGTTCTCCCCCATGCGCTCGTCGCGGGGGTCCCCGCGAAGCGGATTGGATGGGTGTGCGAATGCGGCCGCCCTCTCGACCGGACGATGCACTGCGCGTACGACGGCAAGAGGTTTCCGGGGCTGACGAAGGCGTCGCGACCCGCTCGTTCCCGCCGCCGCAAGTGAGTGGCGAACCTTCATAGGCCGGTGTCCGTTCCGCGCCTCGGATGATCCCGATCGCCCGCCCCATCCTCGGCGAGGACGAGTTCGCCGCGGTCAAGGAGGTCCTCGCGTCGGGCATGCTCGCCCAGGGTCCCAAGGTCAAAGCGTTCGAGGATGCGTTCGCGGCGGACCTCGGACGGAAGCACGGAATCGCGGTGGCGAACGGCACTGCCGCCCTGCACATCGCGCTCCTCGCCCACGGCATCACGCAGGGCCAGGAAGTCCTGATTCCGCCCCTCACGTTCTTCGCGACCGCTTCCACCGTCTTGTTCTGCGGCGCGAAACCCGTATTCGTCGACGTCGACCGCGCGTCCTACAACATGGACCCCACGAAAGTCGTCGGGGCGATGACCCGGAAGACGGCCGCGATCCTCCCCGTCCATCTGTACGGCCAGACCGCGGAGATGGATCCGATCTTGGAGGCCGCGGCCGAGCGCGGCATCCCCGTCATCGAGGACGCGGCCCAGGCGGCCGGCGCCGAATACCACGGCAAGAAGGCCGGCAAGCTCGGCGCGACGGCGTGCTTCTCCTTCTACCCGACGAAGAACATGACGACGGGCGAAGGGGGCATGATCGTCACGGACGACGACGACGTCGCCGCGAAGTCCCGCCTCCTCCGGTCCCACGGCGAGGCGTCGAAGTATCAGCACGTCGCGCTCGGCTACAACTACCGGATGACGGAAATCGCGGCCGCGATCGGCCTCGTGCAACTCCGGAAGCTGGACGGCTGGGTGAAGCAGCGACGCGCGAACGCCCGCGCCCTCACGAAGGGGCTCGATGGGATCGAGGGGCTCCTCCCGCCGTCCGAGGGCAACTGGATGGTCCACGCGTACTACCAGTACGTCGTGCGCCGCGAGGACGTGTTCCCGCGGTCCCGCGACGAAATCGTCCAGGATTTGACAGAAGACGGAATCGGTTGCCGGCCTTCGTACCCGATGCCGCTGTACAAGCAGAAGGCGCTCCGGGATCTGAAGCTCCGGGGTCGGTGTCCCGTCGCCGAGGACGTAATCCCGGGCCTCTTCGAGCTGCCCGTCCACCCGGGCGTTGGCCCAGCCGAGATCGAGCGGATCGTCGCCGCCGTCGAGGACGTCGCGCGGCGCGACTGAGGCGGTACCCGGGGCAAAGAGAGAAAACGCCCGGCCGGTTACGACCGGCGAACGGGGCGCTCCATGGATCTTGACGCGTTCGCCGCCGCGCTCCGCGACGGGCTCGAGAAGGAGCGGGCCCTCCGGTGGGACGAGGCCGCCACCCTCTACGCCGACCTCGCTCAGAAGGCTCCGGACCCTGCGTCCCGCGCGCTCGCCCTCCTGCGTCACGGGAACGCCCTCCTGCAGCTTCGTCGATGGGACGACGCCCGCACCGCGTTCGACGCGGGGTTGCACGAGTCCAAAGCCTCCGGCGACGCCGACGTCGTGTCCCAGGCGCTCCTCGCGGCGGGGGTCTTCGCAGCGAGCCGCGACGATCCGAAGCGGGCGGAAGCGTTCCTCCTCGACGCGCTCGAGCGGTTCCACCGGAAGGACGACCGGGCGTCCTTGCAGGGCCGCGGTTGGGCGTTCCTGAACCTCGCGGCGCTGTACGGCAAGACAGGACGGCTCGACCTCGCGTTCGTTACCTTCACGAAGGCGCAGGATGTCCTCGGCGCCGCGGAAGACTGGGCGGGCGTCGCAGCCGCCTGGGAGGCGCAGGCCCAGCTCCGGCGGGCGATCCACGACGACGACCGTTGGCGGGAGGACCTCGCGGAGGCCGTCCTCTTCTACGACCGCGAGGGAATGAAGGCGAAGGCGGACCGGCTGAGAGCCCTGCTCGGCAAGAAACTCGTTTGACGACCTCGGGTCGCGATTCACGCGACGAGGTTGCGGCGCCACATGTGGTAGCCGGCGATCATGGGGCTTCCGCGACAACGTAATCGGTTGAACGGGGAATCCCGATAGTTGCGTTAAGTAATACTGATTAATCTGTCCGTATGGCCGGCAAGTCAGAAATGGTTCCGGAAATGGGACCCCGACCCTTGAAGTAGGTCGGATGGTTGTGTCGGCTGATCGCATGGCTCTAACCATCGAGCTGCAGCAGCTCTGGAAATCGTACGACGGAAAGCCGGCCCTCCAGGGCCTCTTCTTCGATGCCCGCCCGGGCGAAATCGTGGGCTTAATCGGCCCGAACGGCGCCGGCAAGACGACCACCTTGAAGATCCTCGTCGGTCTCTTGCGGCCCGATTACGGCCTCGTCCGTGTGAAAGGCAACGACGTCCTCGCAGACCCAATCAGCTACAAGGCGGACGTCGGCTACATGCCGGAAGCTCCGACGCTCCCGGAGTACCTCACCCCGAACGAGTTCCTCGGGTACGTCGGACGGATCCGCAACCTACCGCGGGACCGCATTGCCGACCGCACGCGGGAGCTCCTGGCGATCCTCGACCTCGCACCGAAGGCGGACGAGACGATCGCCTCGTTATCGAAGGGCATGAAGGCGAAGGTCGCCTTCGCCGCGGCAATCCTGCACGAGCCTTCAATCCTCGTCCTCGACGAGCCCCTGATCGGCATCGATCCCGCCGGACAGCATCTGCTGAAGGAGCGCCTGGCGGCGATGGCCCGCGCGGGCGCCACGGTCCTCGTGTCGACCCACCAGCTCGACACCGCGGAGCGCCTGTGCGGTCGCGTGGCGATTGTGAATCACGGACGAAACGTCGCGACGGGCGACCTCGCTGCCCTCCGGGCCCAGGCTCACACGGGCGCCGAGGGGAGCCTCGAGGACGTCTTTCTCCGGCTCACCCAGGAGGCCGTCGCACCCGCGATTGAACCGCCCCGCCCGCGCGGCTGGTTCCGGAGAGGATAGACCGTGGGTCGGACCCTCACCCTCTTCGTCTACAAGTTGCAATTCTTTTTCGGACCCGCGTTCCGCGGACGCTTCGGGCCCCTGGCCTACCTCGCATTGATCCTCATCTTCCTGCCGTCGGGATTCGGATTCGGGTTCGGCCTCGGGATGACGGTGAAGGCGGCGGATACGCCGAACGGGGTCGGAATCCTCGCCGCCCCGCTCGCGGGGCTCCTGTCGGTCGGGCTCCTGTACTCCCTCGGCGCAGGCGTCACAGCGCACGCATCCGAGTTCGACTTCTTCCTGACCGCGGACATTCGCCCGCGACAGTACCTGGTCGCCGACCTCCTCTTCCAGCTGATCAGTTTGCTCGGCGCCGGCGGGCTCGCCGCGGGCGTTGCGGCGGTCGCGATGACCGTCGCGATGGGGCAACCCGTCTACGCGGCCGTTCCGC
>Ga0209056_10007386_pt1 | contig 11316 bp, 6 predicted proteins | sample GraSoiAngelo_114_FD_185876 | JGI IMG/M metagenome (GOLD analysis project Ga0209056, IMG submission 185876) | Grasslands soil microbial communities from the Angelo Coastal Reserve, California, USA - 14_0903_13_40cm (SPAdes) (version 2) | ecosystem: Environmental > Terrestrial > Soil > Grasslands ... | reverse complement strand
CAGCAGTCTCGGGCGATCACGTCGTTTGCTGTTATGGCGTCTAGGTTAGGTTGAGCTAGAAGCAAACGGTGCAGCTGCTGCGTCCGGATCTCGCAATACACCAGTGAGTCTCCAAGCACTTCGTACTTCTTCGCAGAGATGAACTCGATGCCGCTCGCGCCGACCGACGAATCGAAATCTGCAGGTTTGTAGTCTTTTCGAGCCAGGTAGCCAATCGGCAGGCTGGCATCGACCACGCTACAGTCGGAGTTTCGCTTGTCTGGCCACCCGTAATTTCCGCCGGCCTGGACGATATAGAGACCCTCGCAGTTCACACCACTGTTATCAAAGGCATAGAGCCGATGTGTCTGAGGATGGAACGTAAAATTAATTGCACCCCGGAAGCCATACGCGTATATCCTATGATCCGCCGCAGGGTCGTTCACGAACGGGTTGTCCGCCGCTGGGGAACCGTCGGCCTTGTTGACCCGAAGCATCTTACCGATTGGCGAACCCAGGTCCTGAGGGAGCTTTTTTCCGGTAGGGCCTGCCTCCTGAGCCCGGTCGTAGTCGCCGAGGGTGAAGTAGAGAAGACCGTCCGGGCCGAAATTGAGGCTTCCGTTTGCGTTGAAGACCCGCTCCGGATTGACTTTTGGCAGGTCATTGATAAGTACCGTCATTTCCGTGCCCACGTTGTTCGCCTCCGTAAAGCGGGCCAGCACAGGCTTGCCGTCAGGAGGGGGCCCGGGAGCAAGCAATTCGCTGTAGAGAACATAGACGTAATGGTTGTTCGCGAAGTCGGGGTCCAACGCAAGCCCGGTCAGCCCCAGCGCCACGGTCGCTGCCACATTAATGTGAGCGAACGGGTCCGGCAGTATTTGACCCTGCGCGGTTCGAACCCGAATATCGCCGGTCCAGTGTTCGGCGTAGAAGAGGCGACCGTCCGGCGCGAACTCCATAGCATCGACATTGCCAGCGGGCGTGACAACCTCGGAAGTCACCCCGAAGCGATTCCCCTCCTCCTGTTTATCGCCACCCCCTCCGCACGCCGCAATGATCAGGAGCAGCCAACCAAGTGTCACAGTCCGAACGAACAAAATGCACTTCATATTGAGAAAGAATATACCCCATTTGGGGGTTTCAAGGGCAGAACACTGCAGAGCCGCTCCTGTCGCTGGGGACCGCAATCGTCCAGGACAGGTGGATTGTTCCCAAGCGGGCGTCGTGCCGAGCGGGCCCTATCCGCGGGCAGGCAAGTCCGCTGTGGCATCATTACGACCCCTGGTAGTTCCGAAAGCCGTCCAACCGGCCCGCGCAATGAGGCTCCCAGCGAAGATTATGAATATTGCCCAGGCGGTTAACGACCAGTAGTTCGCCAACTTCCGGATCGCTGTATCTTCCAATTTCAACTCCACGCTATGGGAGCCGCGAGGGAGATCGAACGAGACTGTGGCAAGAGGGTTGGCATGGTCGTGGGGAATCGTCGTGCCGTCTAGGCTTACCTGCCAGTTGGGGAAGTCCGCGACGGAAGTCTGCAATCTTGCACCACTGGTACTGTTTGCAGCGAAGGCAAGGCTGGCACTACCCTGTTCGATCTGAGTGATATCCGCGTCACCGGCGATCACTTGCACTTTCGCTGGCGCTGGTTCTCCTGGCACGGCTGTCGCATCCTGCGGCTGCGTTATTACCCACAGGTCGCTTCTAGGCCCCACCGCCCATGCGGCGCCGTCAAATGGCCCAAATTCGCGCTCACCTGCCCGGAAATACTCCAGGTTCAGGGCGACGACCGCCACGACAAGCGTGACGGATAACAGCAAGGCGAAGCGCGGACGCGCTCTCAACAGAGCGACGGCGGCTCCTGCGAGGAAGGACGAAGTAAGAGTCGCCATGAGGAGAAATCGAAATGGGAATAGCTCCCATTGCAGCAGAGAAAGTCTCCGCCAAAGAAAATCTGAGCTGGAATGCATGATGAAAGCAGACGCCCAAAAGAAGGCGAAACAAACGGCAGCTGCCCAGAAGGCGGCACGTTTCCGCCACAGGAATGGTGCGAGAAATACGAATACAGCTGCCAAGGCCCAGTGAAGCCAACCGATCTGAAACGACAGCCCGTCTCCGGGGCCAGGCACCGATATCCCATAACCCCAAAACCGGCTGAGGAATAGTTGGTTGAGTGTGGGAAAGTGTGCGGCGTAAGCGTAGTAGCCGCCCTTGGCCCTCTCCAAGTGCACGAGGTCCTGCTCGAGCAAGGCGGGCACAGTGAAAAAGGCCGCTAGCGAGAACGCGGCCACACCTGCGATAGCAAGGCGAACTAGTCTTTCCCACTCTTTGGTCACCATTAGAAAGGCGCTCACCCAGACCAGCGCCAGTGGAAAAAGCATTAGCACGAGCAAGTTATGCGTCAAAAGAAGCGCGGTGGTGCACAGGATCAACAGCAGGACATTGACTGCCTTGCCGTCCTTAATAACTAGGTAGGACGCCCACAAGACCGCCGGAAAAAGGGCCATGGCCCAATGCTCACCCGGGTCGCCTTGAACGTACACCAAGGAAGCGTGCCAGGGGGCATAGGTGTAGAAAGTGGCCGCCACCAAGCCGCCCCGATTCCCCCAGAACTCCCTTGCCAGCAAAAACATAAACAGCCCTGAAAGAATGAACGCAATGACGTGCAGGACATGGATCGTCTCGAAGATCCCTACGCCGCTGAGGTGTATTAACTCACCTACATAGGAAGGAAGGGGCCCCCAGTAGTCGAATGCGGGCACGCCGTAACCTTGCCCCACATCCGGGGTCCAGCGGCACGGCAGTTGTCCGTCATCGAAGCAGCGGTCCATTTCATAAAGAAGGGCCGGAGCCATAGGGCCATCTAAGCCTTTGACGTAACCGGGCGACGTCAGCGGCTGCCAAACGGGCACGGTCAGCAGGAAGACTCCCATAAGAGCAAGAGCTAGGCGGGCACGGGGCTGCCACAAAAGCCGCAGGTTAGAGGCTGCTACAGCCAAGAGATCGGCTGATGGCCGAGTTTCAGGTTGGTGTTCTGGGCTGTCCGCGGGTTTCATACTATGTTCGCCGTCTAACAATCAGCGCAGACCTGACGTAAGGCCGGATCAGGCGACGGCCTACATGTCCAAGGTAGAACCCCGCGTGTCTGTGCAATGATGAGCCTCGCAAGAAGCGCGTATGAAGGAATCGGCCTTGATATTCGCGAAAAAAGTGTATACCTCTCTGTCCGCCTATGGCGCAACATAATGTCGACTATTTTAGGCACCCCCGACATGCGAACGGTGTTGGCTGCGCAAACGAGGCGCCCTACGTTCCCGCCCGTAGAGGTGAAAGCAGCGCTGTGGGATACTCAAGGGAAACGCCAAGTCACGGGACGCGAAGTTGCACACGGAACAGACAATTGGGACAGCCGAGAAGCAGGCCAGAACCCCTGCGATCTTGGACTCCGCGCTCGGTCGACTCAATGAAGCGCTCGCGAAAGGCCTCGGCCGCTGGATCGTGGCGCTTGTACTCTTCTCCGTTGCCGCGGTCGTCCAAACGTGGCCGCTAGTCCTGCACGCCTCGACAAGCATCATCGACACTCCGGAGCAGCAGGGAGACACCGGCTACTATCTCTGGAACCTTTGGTGGATAAAGCACGCGCTGGTCGACTTGCATACCAATCCTTTTCATGCCGGCGTGGTTTTCTCCCCGCAGGGCACCGACCTCTACCTTGGAGGTGTGGTCCTGGTCAGCGGCCTGTTGTTTATTCCCATAAATCTCGTATCGGGGAATTTCATCCTCTCGGTCAACGTCCTCTCCCTAGTCCTATTCGTCCTTTCCGGCCTCACCATGTATGCCCTGAGCTTTCGCATCACCCGGAATCACGCGGCGGCCCTTGTCGCGGGATTCATCTTCGCCTTTGCTCCCTTCACCGTCATTCACTCCCAGGGCGGTGAGTGGAATCACTCGGCCACGTTTCTTCTCCCTCTCTTCCCGCTATTTCTTCTCAGGTTCATGGAGAGTTTCCGCCTTCGAGAGGCCGTCGCGGCCGGGGTCACCCTGGCTCTCATCATCTACAACTGGCTCGAGTACGGGACGGACGCGGCCCTTTTCGCAGCCATCTTCGTGCTCTACTGGTCCGTTATCTTTCTCCGTCGAGACGATTGGCCGAACCTAAGAGCCCTGTGGCGCGGTTTCGGCGTAGTGTCCCTTGTATCGTTTGTCCTAAGTTCTCCATTAATATTCCAGGCGTTCAGGACCCTCTATAGCGGCGACATCTCAGCGAGGGGTGGGGCCGAGTTCTACTCGGCCGATTTGCTCACGTACATCACTCCCAGCCCGCTCTGGGGGCCCGGCAACGTACCGGGAGACCCGTATGGGACTCATCTGCCGATCGGCGCGATCGAGAATACAGCCTATTTGGGTATCGTGCCCCTAATCCTGGCCGGGTTTTCGTTACTCACCATTCGGCGGACCCCCCATAGCGTGGCCTTCTGGGGCATCGTCTTGCTGACCTTCGCCACGCTTGCGCTCGGGCCTTACCTCTACGTGGGCGGCTCGAAGACGGCTTCTCTCTTCGGTCTTTCCTTCTCGGTTCCCATGCCTTACCAGCTCTATGACAAGCTCCCGGTCTTTGGGTCGAGACGGTTTACGGCTCGCATGATCGTGTTCGGCATGATAGGCCTCAGCGTTCTTGCGGCCGTCGGGCTCGATTCACTGATGTCATGGCTGCGGACGAGAGCTGACCGGCCCCTCGGGCGCGCCGCGGTAGCCGTCGCCGCCTCGCTGTCGGTCGCGGCCGCCTCGTGTATCGCCGCTAGTGAGTACGGCGCGGAATCGGATTGGGTGGTCGTGGTCGGGGTAGCGACGGCGCTTGTAGTGGGGGCCGCGATCTGCCTCACGCGGCTCGCCCCGCAGATGTGGCACGTTGGAAGCGCCGGTGGCGCGTTGGCGGGATTGGTGGCGGTTCTTGTTCTGGGCCTCGTTGTCTTCGATTATTGGAACCCGCCCGCACAGGTGTCCGAGGTGAGACAACCAGAAATCCTCAAAAAGATCGCCGATGAACCCGGCGACTTCGTGGTCCTTGACGCGCCGCTTGGCCGCCAGGATGGCTATACCGCCGCGGGAGACTCCAACGGCGGCTGGCTGGCCACCTACTATGAATGGATGCACGGCAAGCGCACTGTCGGTGGTTACGTGCCACGGTCGGACGATCTGAAATGGATCATGGATACCCCGGGCTTTCACTATTTGGCCTGTCGCTGCTCGGATTATCCTTACCCGGGCTATAGGACTCCCGACGTGAGCGCTGTTTTGCGAAATTTTGGTGTGAAGTATGTCCTGCTCCATAAACGTGGCCCCAACGGCCAGGGACTGCTGTTCATAGGTGACGCCGAACTGGCGATCTATGACGCTTATCTGCGTGGGATGCTCAACTTCGAGCCGGTCTACTCAGACGATATCCTCGCCGTCTACAAGAACCGCGATCCTAGCGTAGGCTCCGTCAAACCCGATTGACGAACGCCGGATGCGTCGTCGCCCGAGCGCTACCCTAGCCGTCGAACCGATACACCGAAAGACCTGGGTCCGAATAGACTGATTTCATCTTCAAGATGTTGCCCAGATAGTTGTCCAGCGCCTGAATTTCTGGGTCGCCGACGAAAAAGAGCGGCATTCCGTCAGGGCCGATCCTGTGTACCGCGACGTAACGGATCTTGTTGTCATTGAAGGTCTTCTTCACTAGCTCGACGTTTGCATCATTGCCCTGTGGTTGGTTGCTGCCACAAGTCGTCGGGCAGGCCAGGAAGTGAAGCCCGGGCTGCTCGAGGAACCAGGCGAAGCCTTCCGTCCTCGTCCGCGAAATGTAACCGCCGATTGCCTGTTTACCGTGGATCGTCTGGTAGTAGCTATCAGTCGCTCCTCCCGCCGGATGGCCGGATATTGTGAATCCATTCCTCCGGCCAAGAGGCGCGTGCACCACCGTGAAGTCACCGTCCTCTGCGCCGATCTCGCGGAAAATCTCCGGCGTGTAATGCTTGCTGACGTAGACGGGTGGGTTCCAGTATTCGAGCCAAACGACACCGAGGACAACTAGCGCCAGAGCCGGCGCCACTACCACCGCCAGCCGCCGCCAGCGCCTTCTCAGCGTGCTCATTATGAGGTCGAGACCGATGCCGGCAAGGATGCTAAGCGCCAACATGGCGAAAACGACCATGCGCACCGGCACCCTTCGATTACCCACAAGGGGGAGACGATCGAAGATTTGATATGGCATAGGGACAGAGAAAGATAGGCCGAAGAGGGAGTGATGCCGCGAATCGTCGATGTATAAATACGGGCCCAGGGAAAGTATGAGGAACGTAAAGAAGGTAATGACCCATATAAGCGCCCGATGCGGGTTCCTTCGTAACGTAAAGAGGCTCACTGTTGCCAGCAGTAGGGGCATACCGCCCATATAGGCAGTATTCTCGATGCTGCCCACGGGAAGGTGATTTGGGTTCGGGCCGCCTGCCAGCGGCGCCGTTCCCGGGCCCCAAAGCGGACTTGGCGTTATGAACGTCAGCACATCGGCCGAGAAGACCTCGTCTCCTGATGGCAACACATAGTCCTTGTCCTGAACGTCCCTGATCGTCCCCAACAGGACCGGACCGGATAACACGAACCAGACCACTGCTATGACGACGCCTCCGAGCCACAGCCGTCTGAGTGCCTCGCGGTTCGCCCTGCGCAAATAGACGATTGTCCAGTAGACAAAAAAGATCCCCATGAAGAGCGTCGCGTCGACCGCAAACTCGATCCAGTTGAGCGTTAATATCGCCCAGAAGAACCCGGTTACCGCTGCGTCGAGGACGCGGCCGGAATCTCTAAACCGCAGTAAAAACAGCATGAAGAACGGGATCGGCCATATTCCGACAATGTTCCAATGTCCGCCAAGACGCATCATCATGAATGGCGAGAGCGCGAAAATAAAGCCTGACAGCAGCCCGGCAAAGTGATTGCCGGTGACTCTGTAAGAGAGCGCGTACGTACCGAGGCCCGCCAGCACAAAGCTGAGGAGCGCCACGAGGTTCCAGGAAAGGATCAAGTTGCCCGTGATCACCTGGAAGGGGATAGAGAGAATGCCGGTTATCAGGATCTGCCCGGATAGGTACAGGTCCGCACCCTGGGGATATAACAGCAAGTCAGTGTGATACGGATTCTGGAGTCCCAGCACCGAATGCTTGACCCACCACAGGTCCCACAAGAACGCCCAGGCGTCAAAGGGAAAAAACCACCAAGTGTTGATGCTATCGCTGGCGTGCTTAGCCAGCGGCCAAGTCTGAATTATGGTCGCGATCGCGAAAAAGAGGGCCAGTGCGGGCCAGCGTAACCAGCGGACCCATCGCCCCATGCGCTCCGGGCGGACCGACGCCTCGGAGATGGCGACCGCGGTATTGCTCTCGGTCGTCATTCGACGAGAGCTGTAATTCGGCGGCGAGACGAAGCCGAATGCAGCAAGGACTTGTCGCGGCGGTCTAGCTGGACTACCACGAAGTCCAGTGAATGCCTCCGAGCGAGTTGGTATCGAACTTGTTGGTCCAGAGCACCCCGCCGAGATTAATGATCACTCCGGCCGCGATCAGCGCCATGCCCTGCCACGTCAGCCGCCGTCCCATGCCTTCCCATGTCAAAAGGAAAGCGAACGGCGCGTAATCCAGCAGGTAGCGGTAGCCGAACTGCGGCCAACCAGTGGATGCCGCCAGGTGATGAACGATCACGACCGGTATGACGGCAGCCCAGCAGGCGACGACCAGTTTGTTTCGCGTTTGGATCGCGAAGATGATGCTCAAGGCGGCCAAGATAAAGAACGGAGCCAGCCTGACAAGCCGAGGCACGTCCCATTGCGCCCAGTCGAACCATGGATAGGATGACGGTCCCCTGCCTAGGTTCGGGATGATGAAGAAGAAAATCACGGTGAAGGCCAGGAGAGCGCCTCCAACCAGCCGCATCCATCGCTTCTTAATCGCGGCGAGGAACGCGAACAGGAACGCGGGCGTCGTCGCCCAGAAGGCGGCGCCGTTCCACGAGGGAAGCACGTATGGCGCGTCCGCCTGCCAGAACTTCCAGTCCGGCGAATTCGGAAACATATAGAGCGGCTTCTCGAAGAAGATGGGCGCGTGACGATCGATGTGCTTCACCGACACTAGGCCATGCTCGAGCATGCCGCCCGGGACCGATAGCTGCTGCTTCGCGTGCCACTGGTCGAGCGTCGCCTCCGGCGAAGGCGTATCGAACCGGATGATGTTCAGGACGGCGAAGCCTACCACGAATATCCCGAGACCCACGCTGAACTTCAGCAGCGGAGTAGCTACCTTCAGCAGATCACGCACTGACGCGCGCAGTTGGGCCCACCGTAGACCACCCAGCGCGTGGCGGAGGCCGCCGAGGGCCTGCCTCAGCTTGCCCCATTCAGTAAACATAATGAAGAAGAATAGGAATCCCCAGACGGTCGGCAGGCGCGTGATATATGCTGCACCCAGCAAAATGCCAGATGTGAATGGGCGCTTGCCAACCAGCGTCTCGTAGACCGCGGCGAACAGGAACAGCACAGCGACGGCATGGTTGAAGTACCAGACGCCTCCATAGACAGCGTTCCACCAGTAGACCGTCCCGAAGGAAAGCATCACCGTCAGCCAGATCTGCTCTCGGATGTTTTCTGTGAGACGCCGCGAGAATTGGAAGACTACGCCCGCCGTGAGCGCGCCGATAACCAGCGAGACAAGTGTCTGGTTGATCGATAACCCAAACAGCAGCACGCCTGGCAGAATAACCAGCGCCGTGCCCGGGGGCTCCAGCGGATAATATTTGCTTCCTTCGGCGCAGGGGTACGGCTGGCAAGCGAAGTCGAGGAAGCCAAGCAGATCTTTGCCGTTGGCCACGTCGAGACGGCCGTGCAGGAAGGAATCGGCAAGCCGCACAGGATGGTTGTGGGGTGCCGGACTCGGCCCGTCTAGAATGGAATCCTTTAACGATATCGGGTGGCCATCATAGCGAAAACTAGTGATGTAGTAGATAAGAAGGGTGGCCACTACCAGGAGAAGGGTGATGCCCCACCGCGATGTTACGATGCTATTGAGGTATTCGCCAAGCCTCGACGACTTCCACCAATCCCGCGCGCCTCGCCGTCGCCAGACTTTTTCCTCTACGGTCATTGGTTTCCCTCAGGCGGTCGACTACACGTTATTACGAATGATACAGCCTGCGCAGTTCAGCACGGAAGGTTAGCGGCGAGCAGTCGGCAAACGCGGCCAAGTGAGCGCAAGGTGCAGCGGCTGTACGATGAAGGGACTCTATGGGGCATCTGACGGGATCGGTCTGGGTCAGAACCATTCTCGGTCTCCTCGTCGCCGCCACACTGCTCGCGCTCGTCCTGTTGCGCACAGACCTTGACGAGACCGTTGACGCATTGGGCGAGGCGAATTTCGCCTACCTGCCCCCGGCGATGCTCGTGTTCGCGCTGGCCGTCTGGTTCCAGGCGCTTCGCTGGCGGTATCTGCTGAAGCCGTTGACCGATATCCCGGCGCGACGCTTGTATCCTGTCGTTTTCGTCGGCCACTTAGCGAACAGCCTTGTGCCGCTGCGAGCGGGCGAAGTATTACGAGCGCTGGTGGTCAACCGCCGCGAGGGTGTCAGCAGGATGGCGGCGCTGGGCACTCTGGTCGTGGAGCGGGCGCTTGACGGACTCGCCCTTACTTTCATGCTCTTGATCTTCGTAGCAGTCGTTGATTCCAGCAGCCGGCTGTGGCAGCTGGTGGTCGCCGGCACCGTCCTCTTCGGCCTCGCGACTGCCATACTCATCTTGATCGCCCTCCATCCGGATCGCTCACTGTCGCTGGGAACGACCGTAATCGAGCATGGGCCGGCCCGGTTTCGCTTGCGTATGAGGCGTTGGCTCAGATCCTTCCTGACGGGCACGCGCGCGCTGCGCACTCCCGGTGGAATCGCCGCGGCGCTGGTTACGACCGCAGCGTTCTGGGTCAGCGTCGCCATCGTCTATGCGATAGTCGGGGAGGCCTTCAACATAGAAGAGGGCTTCGGCACGTACCTCCTCGTCACTGCGGCCGCGAACCTCAGCGTCTCAATCCCCTCGTCACAGGGCGGCCTCGGTCCCTTCGAGTTCTTCGTGCGTGAGACGCTTGTCTTTTCCGGCGTTGCGTCTCCGGTTGCCACTGCTTATGCCCTTGTTCTTCACGCCACTATTCTCGTCACGATGATCGTGATCGGGGCCTTGTGTCTGCGCACTGCCGGCCTCTCACTTGACATGCTGCGCGAGGATTCGCCAGTTGAAGAAGAGGAGGAGAAGGCGGCCCTCTAGGGGCTACTTCCCTGCAACCAGGAACAGTTGCTTGCCGAATATGAGGTGAAGAGGCCCGGCGGCCAAGTACAATTTGAGCAAGAATGGCGACTGCGGGAGACGGCTCTTAAACGAATACGGCAGGAACCTCGGCCGCATTTCGCGAACGGTAAGGCCCACGATGTTTAAGGCTTCCTCGAGGCTAAGGTGAGTTAGCGGTAGGTGGTGGTCGAGGTAGTCCCAATATTCGCGATAGGCGTAATGGATGTTCGGCTGGAGGACAAGCAACCGTCCGCCGGGCTTCAGAATGCGGTGGACCTCTCGCAGGACTGCCATCAGCTCGTCCTTCGTCCGCAGGTGCTCGAAGAGGTTGCTCGCGAAGACCGCGTCGACGGTTTGCGCTTCGAAGCTCGACAAGTCAGTTGCGGGCTTCAGAACAACGGTTACGTCTTCCGCCGCGGCGGTCTGCGTATCCTCGCTGAGATCGACTGCGTACTTCTTGGCGCAGCGGATATTGTTGATGAACTCGCAGTACCCGGCGCCCAGGTCGACGACAGTGTCAGACTCTCGCACATACTTCTGGAAGAACGACTGGCAGAGTACCTTCCAAAGTGCGGTCTTGCGCTCTCTCTCGGCGGCGCTGAACCTATGCTCGTACAGATCGCTCAGCGAGTACGGCTCGGTCTGTCCCAACTTCTCCCCCGCTAGCCCGCAGGCACGGAAGTGCGCAGCCAGTCGATCGTGCGGCGTAACCCTTCATCGAGCGATATCTTGGGGCGCCAGCCGAGCACGCGCGCCGTCTTGCTGATGTCTGGGATCCGGCGCTGGATGTCGTGCTCAAGAGCAGGCGTGTGCGCGAGCTGAAACGGCTCGGTGCGGCCACAGAGCTCCCAGATTTGGCGGGCAAGCTGCTCAACCGTCGTCGGCGTATCCTCCCCAATGTTGAAGTCGTCATTTTCGGACTTAGGGTGGAGACCGGCCGTGACGATGCCATCCGCGATGTCCTCAATATAGGTGAAGCACCG